>JAESFZ010000073.1_pt1 | contig 306347 bp, 232 predicted proteins | sample 9269561 | NCBI WGS metagenome assembly JAESFZ01 (sample SAMN14515552, study PRJNA621657) | algae metagenome | isolation source: Tildeniella nuda ZEHNDER 1965/U140 and co-occurring heterotrophs from wet... | place: Switzerland: Stansstaad, Zurih | collected 1965-01-01 | reverse complement strand
GACGCCGCTCCGGCCCCGAAAATACCGTCACCTGACCCACCGATCGCTCCTAAGCACACTCTTAAGAGCACGCTTAAGAGCGCTCGCTGCCTACCCAGGCAAGGCGGCCCCCGCCGGATGGATACCAACAAGTTGACGACTTCGGACTTGGTCATGCCAACCCGCAGCTGGCTAACCGCACCCTCATCATAGTTTGTGCCCATAGACACGCAGCCCGCGAGCACCAAGGACGCTAGACCGACGAAACCTTTACGCATCTCAATTCTCCCCATTTGGCCGATAGGTGATGACGATAAGAAGTTGATTTTCCGTAGTCAAAGAAAATTGTCACTCATAGTCTGTAGACCGATTGGCGACATAATCGTGCTGTGCTCGCGATGGATATTCGTGAGCGACTTGCGAAAAACTTACGCCAGCTGAGGCAGGAGAAGGGATGGTCGCAAGAGCTGTGCGCGGATGAAGCGGGCCTCCATCGCACCTATCTGAGCGACCTAGAACGAGGCGCGCGCAACCCGACAATCACAGTGGTCGACAAGCTCGCTACGGCATTGGGGGTCACTGCTGGAAGATTGCTCGATTGAGCCCACCCTGACCGGACGATTTCGGAGAAACAGCTTCTCTAGAAACGCACAGATCGGTTCAACTAGCGTCTTGAGACCGTGGCTCAGCAGTGGGGATGACCCAGAAGTGGACTGGCATTTCCGGCCCGATTGTCGTATTTCCGGAAGCGTCAAAGTCGCTATTCGGCAAAGCGCCCTCATCTCAGTCATTCAACCAACCCGAGCAAACCACTAGGGCCTGACATTCGTGCAACATCGGTACTCGCCGGACCGAATGCCCGGGCTTGGGACATACCCGTTGCTCTCGCTCCCTCGCGGGATGTGCAGCGGCAGGTTCATGCCCAAAAGCCGATACCCAGTGGTCGGTCCACAGGGGGAGAATTGACACCGCAAATGGGTTGGGAGCTGACTGGCAGCTTCGAGAGCAGATGAGTGTAAAGTGACTGCCTGTCGGGGACACCGATCACCGTTCTGTCACCAGCCCGCTCGACCCACCATATATCTTGGCAATTACCTGGCAGGGCCCGGTGCGGGTGACACCAGTCCATCCCTGCAGACCTAAAAATATCATTTCCTGTTTGAAGAGCGAAGTCCCAGTTGATATCCCCATGAGGGTAAACCGCCGGGGAAATGCAGTGCAATTTCGACTTTTCACGGCTCTCGTCGTATTCATTGGCTCCTACCTGCCACTCAGCCTGATCCTCCTAGCGCAAAATTTCGATTTCGCGGCTGTTAGCAGGCAGTTCTGTTGGCCAATAAGTGAGAATTTGTGCGCGCTCCCGATAAAGAGTCCGATCTTCTCGATCGGGCTGTTCACCCTTACTTTCATCTGTTTCGGCGTGACCCTAATTGCGTTGCGAGCTATTCGGCCTTCCATTGATGTAGAGGTAATAGAGGCTGAGTACATTCCGACCGATTTGATGAACTACACTCTACCGTACGTTGTCTCTTTTATGAGCATCGATTACCAAGAGACCGGCAAGTTCATTGGCTTCCTAGTGTTTCTCGTTTGGATGTTCTGGATCACGTATCGGGCCGGACAGGTGATCCTCAACCCAGTCCTGATCGCGCTAGGGTGGAGGCTGTACACAATCAGTTACCGCTTCGCGGGAAGCCCCAACGTCTTCAAGACGAGCGCACTTTCCAAAGGCCACCTGAATCCAGGGGATCACAAGCAATATCCGCTGCAGGAAATCCAGATCATGAAACCGGAGGTTCCAGCCTGAAATGCCGCTACCCCAAAAATTCGCAGACTTCGACATTCACAATGCAGGTGTAACCGTCTGGCTGTTTAAGAAGTCGGGCGGTGCTGGTGGCGCCGCCCCCGTATTTACCGGTCGTTGGATCGCAACTACGGCCGAGTTGGAGATAGCGCTAAAAGAGGCAATATCTGAGGCGCGCGGCGCTATTGAGGAGGTCAACCCCTACGGCCTTCTGGCCCAGAACAATGAGGCGAGCGTCCTTAGTATAGGAACGCTTGAGACGCACGCCGATCTAATCGTGGCCGCCGCTGCCGACGCTCTGCAGCAGCGGAAGGTAAGAAACCTGCGGCAGGTACAAAATACGAACTTTTTCGTGGTCAAGCTCACGAGCGGGGGTGAAGTCTTACACGCAGTGCGCAAGACCGATGCTTCTTGGCGATCGAGCCGACGCAAAAACTACATCGATGTTTTGTTCAACGACGAAGGCCTCGAACTCGACGATGCTCCGCAATTCTCCCTCTCCAAATACGTCGACTTCTTCATCGTCGATGACCAGATTCTGATCAAAGAGAAGTCCAAGTTTGAGTCGATCGTGAGCTATCGCCACGCGCATGAGAACGACTTTGCCGAACTGCAAGCCGAACCCCTATTCGCGGGTCTTTTCACGGACCTCGCACCGCTCGTGGCGTTCGTGGGCACCAACAAAATACAGCTTCGGCGAATCTGCGCGATCCGTCAGAAGGGACACTATCAAGACCAAGCCTTTATGGACCGGCTCCGACGACACCACGCGCGATACCAGCTCAATCTCGTGTTTGACGCGAACGGGCTAATCCTGCCCACCGACGAAACGTGCTCGGACATCATTACCGCCCTACTCGACCACAGGTTGTCGTCGGCGTTCTCGGAGAACGTTTACGATGTGCCAGATGCTACACAGGTCAATTGAGGCAAACGCGGCATCGCAGCTATTCCTGCAAGCTCACCACCTGACGGCGGTGGGTAGGGAAAGGGGACCCGAGCCCGCCAATGGGCCGTAACTGGCGCAGGAAGAGACGCAAATTGATCTGCAGAATCGTGCGAAAGTGGTGCTAGCGTCTAGAGACTGGCACTGAAACACAGTCCTTTTTGCTGTATCATGCCCCTGTCTCACAGGAGATGGTGATGGGTGGTATAGGATCGGGAGCAAAGCGGTCGGCGAGCGTGGCTGATGTCGAGGCAATGCTGGCGCTCGACATTCGCGCCCTACGGCGATTAGGCGCGCTTCAGGCCGGTGAATGCATCATCGACACGCTGCGTTGGTGCCAACTCGGCCTTGGGGCCGCCAGCGTGCGCCTACGCAGCGATTTGAGCGACATGGAGCGCGGCGGAGCCATCACGATTGCCGGAACAATGCCAGATGGACCTATCAGACAGGATATCGCCGTCGAGCCAGTGCCAGCGGGGTTTGGCGGCTATCGCCTCTATTTCATTTGCCCGGTGACCGCCGATCGCTGCGAGGTACTGTATTATGCCAGAGGCGGGTTCGCATCCCGCCGCGCTCATAGACTAACCTACATGAGCCAGAACTTGACCCACCTCTCCCGCGCAAGGCGCAAGGTCGCCAAACTAAGCGCACGCCTTGAAGGGGAGGCCGGATACCGCCGGCCGCGCGGGGGCAACAGACTGGAAATAATCGGCAGGTTGGAGGACGCCTCGCGAAATGCCCGCGCGTTATATCTCGAGAAGCTGAGATCGCGCATCGACCGGTCTGGTACCCGGCTGTGACCCGGCTACAGGTATAAAGGGTCCGAGATCGCAGAAAAGGGTGGGGTCCGCGCCTCACTGAGGCTCATTGTATATCAGCGGGTCGCAACGGAGATTCAAAAACTTAAGCTGTGAGGACCGACCATATCATCGTCGGAATTGGCGTCAGGCGATTGTTTTCACTTCAGAAAATACAAGATTTACCGCTGATGCCCCACTGGGACCCCGCGACCCTCTTCAATGTTCTGTGCGCGCCGACTTCATCGTGAACTATCGCGCCACTTGCGATATTCCGGAATGCAGGAATAGGCCGCCTCGACGTTCCCCAGGGGAATGCGATGAGTTCGAACCATGAGCCGTTTGATCATATTTAGCTGAGTGATCAGCTCTGCATCCGATTGCTCAGCCCACCACGAATAAGACGCGCCATCGGTCATGTGGTACGCCAGCTCTCCAAGGTCGCGCGGTCGAAATATTGCAACATCTCCAGGTGCAGCACCGTCTGCACTACGAGAACAGCACTGAGGTTGCCACGCAATGACGGCTGACTTGATCGGGATGTCGATAAGTGATGACTGAGGTTTCATGAGCACAATCCTAACCGAATGATTTGAAGAGAAATCTCAGGTTTCTAGGATTTTGCCTGACAGCCGTCCCGAACCCGTCTTAATGGGTCTGTCGTTCCAACAACCAAGGAGTGAACGACATGACCAATCCCTCGACCAACCCTGTAGCTAAGGCGCAGACCAAGACCGAGCGAGCCGAAAATGGCGCGCCCGAAATGATCACTCTGGAGCAGCTTGCCCTTGAAGTTGGGATTTCGCCTCGCGATGCCCGGATGCTGCTTCGCCTCGCCGCAAAGCAGACGAAGCAGTACCCGAACCTCGGCAAAGATCACCTCGCCCGTCAGCCGTGGCAGTGGGTGCCCGGATCGAAGGGGTTGGAAGAGGCGCGCAAGGCGCTGGCAACCGCCCAACCAGCCTGAGGCAAGCATCCCTTGCGCCCACAATGGTCGAAACGCTTTTCGGTATGTCCCGGCCAGTTCGAATGTGCTCCCCCAGTTCGAGAGAGCGCCAACGTCGTATATATGCACGTTTGGCGCTCTTTCAGTCCGGCAGCTTCCAATTCGCGCCCGGTCCCTTGCCACTGATGACACCCAATTTCTTCTTGGCCCGGTCCAGCGTGCGCTCCTGCACTCCTTTCTTTTTCATGGCTGCGATGACGTCCCGCGCCTTCGCGGGTCCGGGAGTGAGATAATCTTCCAACGCTCGCACTGCCCGGTCGAGAACCGAGTCCTGTACAGATGATTGGGCCACCAGTTCGTTTGCGGACATTTCGACTGGCCCCTGCCAGATGACGCGCGCCGCGCCGCCCTTAGGGGGTGCAGAAATCTCGAACGCTTGTGATCCCGCCTCCATCGCATAGCTGCTCTTGTAATGCGCCAGCACACGCCAATTGGCCTGCGTCGGGTGAGCCGTAACGATCATGCCCGAGCGAACGGCTCCACCGAACGCCATCGATCCCTGCCCCATGTGCATCGCATTATCGGACGCCTGCTTGCGCAAATGGCGGGCGATAAGGATAGCAATGTCAAACTCCTTCGCCAGCCGGTGCAGCGGGCGCATGAAAGCGTTCGCCTCATTGGGCCGGTACATATCGACACCGCCACCCATGAAGTTTGTGAGCGGGTCAATGACGACCAATGTCGGATCGTGGCTGCGGATTTCCCGGCGCAGAATATCGACGCCCTCCTCGTCCAGAGTGAAGGCACTATCGATCACCCTAATCTTATCGATATCCGCGCCGATCGCTTCAAGTCTCGGCCGCAACACTCGGCTGGGGTCATCCTCGTCGTTCAGCAAAAGAACACGGCCTTTCCGAGCAACCGACATGTTGCCAAACTTGCCGGTCCTCGTGACCCCAGCCGTCATACCAAGGCTGAGAAACGACTTGCCCATGCCCGGATTGCCATCGATGATCGATGTGACCCCGACCGGCACGAGAGGCTCAATCAGATATTCAACCGGCAGCGTTTCAAAATCTGCGAGGTCCTTGAAATGCTCTTCCTTCTCGATCTGCCGGACCTCAGACCAAGCTTCTTCGACTGCTTCGGTAAATTCCTCATCTGTGAGGGGCGGTGCGTTCGCAGCTTTGTCGAATGATATGGCCAATTCTTTGACCTGAGCCTTCGACATGCCCAACAAGCCCCATTCCATGATGGCGGATCGCAATTCCCTTTTACGCTCTTTGCCAGTCAGGCGAAGGAGCTTCTTTTTCGGATCAGGACTCATCGTCCGCCCTCCAGCCGCGCGCGGATGCGGAGTATCTGTTCTTCTGCGTTGTCGAGATCGGTACCCCATTTGGAATTGAAGTAGGGGTTTACCAGCAACACCGCCGCGATTTCGCAATCATCTGCGCCCGCCTCAATCATGCCGATGACGATCAGATAGACCGCACCGGAACGGTCAGGTCGCATGACGCGCGTGGCGGTCATCAACGTGCCCGCCTGAAGCCCCATTTTGCGCCGATACCTCCGCATGATTCTGAAGGGGTCAAGGCCGGTGATTTCGATATCTCCCGCGCCTATCTGGGTCGCATCCGCCAAAACGGGAAGCATCGCTCGAGCCAGTTTTTGCGGGCGAGGATCATAAACCCGTAGGGTGACGACGGGCTTATGATATTGCGGCTTGTGGTTGATAGTGCCGGGAGCCCGCAGCATTTTGGTGATCGACCAGCCACCCTTGTCGCCGCCATCCTTGTAGACCAGCGCGTGCGAATATTGCTCCGCGATCTTTCTGTCGGCAGCTTCGCCCCATATCCAGATGCCTTGGAATCGCCCCGGAGATGTCTCCCAAAGGATGTTGGGCTGCGGATCGTAGCCCAACGGGTCGGCCTGATCGATATCACAATGGGCATAGCGGCTGGGCAGCGCGTGTTCTGCACGCCGATGCGGCTCCGAGAAGGCGTTGGGGCAAAAATAGATATCAAAACGATCAGGACTGTGCCTTTCGAAGAGCCTCGTGATCTGACCTAATCTGTCATCGCCCCTGATCGCATGATCACGCCATCGTTCGCCTCGGCGAGTGCCGATGAAGGTGTAGGCATTGGAGTCGTAGTCAGCCCAAAGGTCCATAACGAAGTGCCCTGCCCCCTCCATCGCAGCGCAGCTGTTTCTTCCAGTCGTCAGCGATCGATAGCGCGGCGGAGTCACCGATCGGCCTTCATGTTTGCGATGAACTGGTCGATCACCTCGGCCAGCCAATAGGTGCTCGCGCCGACCTTCACTCGTTTCGGCCACTGCCCATTCTTTTCGAGATTTAGCAGCGTCGAATTGTGAAGCTTTACGCCGCGCCGACGAAGCTCGGCGTGATCGATGAGAATTGGATTTGTCATTCATAACAGCCCTTCCAGTTCGAAAGAGCCTAGCCGTCTAAACACGACGCGATGGCACGCACCAGAATTCTCTCAGAGGCCGAATTCTCAAATGTCAGCCGACTTTGCGCGCTGCTACACGTGCCTTCTCAACGAGCCGGTACCGCGTAGAAATGGGCACTGGATCGTGCAATCCAGGTTCATGGATCTTGATGTGGTCGATAACTGCACCAGTTTTCACCATTCCCGGATTAGCCTCCCAAAATGCTTTGGCTGCGACGAAGTAGTCTGGATACTTCTGCGGCCGTCCCATCGGCAACAATGTGGGATGGTCGGCCTGATAGATGCGTTTGAAACCGGTGATGTCAGCCACCGCCTCAATCATTGATCCATCAACCAGTTCGACCAGCCCGCGACCTCGGGATTTTTGATTTGATGACGGGTATAGCGGGTAAATCAACCACACCAGTGCTGGTGAAATTCGCTCCGGAGCCTCAACGCGGTTGGCGGGATACAATGGCAATGTGCCCTCGCGGGCGTAGCGAGAAAGCTCGAATAGAATTTGCCAAGCTTCACTATGCACCTTTCGCGGATGGTAAGGTCGTCGGCCGGGAAGCGCTGCTGAGATGTGCTCAGAGGACCAGCCGCGAACCATGCGGCGACCAAGTTTTTCGAACGGATCGATCAGGTTTACCGGGCCGTCAGTTTCCGAGGTCATCGAGAAACGCCCCCCACTTGTCCAATGCATCGCGCCGTTCGGCATCGTAACCATACCGATTGTATACGGCCGCCACGCCGGAGATTGTGCCTGAAATATGGTTCAGGACCTTCTCGACAACGTAGGGTGCAATCCCTGCTCTCGCCATCCCCGACGCCGCGGTTCGCCGCAAATCGTGGAAGCGCCACTCTGACGTCTCGGAGTGCGCATGGATGTTCCGCAATGCCTTACTAAACCCGCTGATCGGTGCGCGCCGTGTGGTGGTGAACACCCAATCGCAACCGGGGAAGCGCGGAATCTCAGCAAGCAGGCACAACGCGAAATCATTGAGCGGAACAACGTGCGGCTTGCCGTTCTTGGACATCTCTGCGGGGATCACCCATTGCTTGGCAACCAAATCAACCTGAGACCATTTTAACCCACTCACCTCTCCGCGTCTTTGTGCCGTCGCCAGCAGCAGCGGAACGAACTGCCGATAAGGGTAAGGTTCCTCAGAGCATGCGCGCAACACTGCGCGGATTTCATCATCGCTCAGCACACGGTCGCGAGCCCGTTCGCGTGTGGGCGCCTTGATCCCCAAGACGGGCGAAGTCTCCACGATCCCGCGAGTCGCGCACCAGTTGAACAATTTACGCAAGTTCGAGTGAATGCGGTTGGCCTGATAGGCTGCGCCACGTTCAATGGCTCCGTCCATCAATTCCAGAATGTCGGCTAGCTTAACCTCGCGAATGTCGCGCTGGCCATGTACTGCGACGAACTCGCGTTGCAGGATACGTTCGGCCTCCTTCCAGCTTCGATTACGTGGGCGCGCATATTGGCGGATGAAATCTGCACAAATTGCCTCAACAGTCGTCCCGAGTTGACGGCGACGTGCTGCGGGATCGATCCCCTCGTCTACCAGCCGCAAAGCTTCGAAGGCTCTGTTGCGAGCATCGGCAAGGGAGATGCGGGGATGAACGCCAATCGGTAACCGGCGCTGTTTCAAGCCGTATCTGTACCTGAGTCCGTAAACTTTCCGCCCAGTCGGGAACACCCGCAAGCTGAACCCAGGACACAAGGCGTCATGCACCTCATAGCGCTTCGGTTGGGGCTTGAACGCTTCTATTGCTTTGATGCTCAGTGGTTTGCGCATGTACCGTTCCTTTCAACGGCACCTCAATAATCATGTATTTCCAGCAATCTCAAAGAAAACCCTTCGCCCGCAACGTATCGCAACGGAAAACTACAATTCGCAAAGGTTGGCGGCCCACGGCCGGGGGTCAAAAGAACCGAATCGGTAGCAGGTACGTCGTACCAAGTGCCGCACGACAGACCTCGGGATTTCCAGTTTAACGTAATTTCGTGATGATGATCAAATCACGAACAATTAATCCGCATCCGATTACGCTAAGGCTGACTGTGGCAATTCTCGGAGCGTCGAGCAGAAAACATGCGCATCATTTTCAGTCGCAAAGGGTTTGATTCGAGTTCGGGCGGCAAGCCCTCGCCGATCAAGGGTGGACGACCCATAAGTCTGCCGATCCCCGCGACAAAGAACTCTGTTACGACCTATGGTGACCTTGGCCTTGGCGAGCTCGTACAGTCAGTTACCAATGGCAAGTATGGGCCGGACTCTCTTTGCCACGCCGATCCATTCTTTGCGGACAGGCAATGTGCTTTTGGTCAAACGGGGGCCGCACAAGGCCATCTCTCCAAGAATGACGTCGGTCGTGGTGATGTCTTTTTGTTTTTCGGCCTTTTCGCCGACGAGCACACAGGAGAGCGCCATCATCGCATTTACGGATATATGGTGGTTGATGAGGTGATCACGCTTGGTCCCAATCCTGACCCAAGCCTCGCGCCGACATTTGCTCCAAATCACCCCCACCTTATCGGGACGCGTGATCGCAACAATACCTTGTATCTCGGTCGGGGCACTACAAGCGTCGCCGCATCACCCAAGCTAAGATTGACGCAAGAGGAAGGTCCCCTTTGCACTTGGACCATCCCGACGTGGATTGAAGAGTTTGGCCTTACTTACCATCGCGAGAGCTCGCGCTGGCCGTCCCCCGGCACGCTTCTAAGCGCCGCGCGAGGCCAAGAGTTCATTTGCGAAATCGGTGGTGATCCTACTGCAAAGGCCTGGCTCAAAGAGATCATTGTCGAAATTGAGGGCGCAGAGGACCCTGATGATAGCCACGCTGATGTCGTCATTGCCATGCTGCGCCAACCGCGCCTTGATGACCCTGCAGAACAGCGAGACGATCCCTTCTGGGAATTTGGCAGCTTTGGCGTCACGGGGTGTCATGGCTCAAACCTGCTCAATCCAAGGAAGGCGCATGAGCTGAGCGGCAAGCGCATCGCTTTCGCCCAAGGCGGGTCAAACGGGATCAAATTGGTATATGTCACCCCGCCGGTTTCAGTGCGTTATCATTCCGAGTGTGTGGAATTAATTTGGTCACCTGCGGTCATGCCATTGACCTACGATACCGCGCCAACCCTGATCGACAACATGGCTTTCTCCGATTTTCCAGCTTTGCTCAACCTGATCGGCAACGCCGCCCGGCCAACGCCGGTATCACAATTCGCGAGCAAATTTCGGACTCGTCGCGAGCCGGTTCCAAGCGACTTAGCCAGGCAATTGCTTTCGGTTTTCGAAAATGCCGAACGCGACGGACGGAAGTCAGCCACAGGCTATATTGAATGCCTGCCATACCCTCCACCTCGAATAGATGAGGATCGACGTCAGACCTATGACGAACTGGTCCGCTGCGCCGGCGGAATGGAACCGCAAACTCCTTGCAAAACGCGATGTTGACCACCTGAAAACAGCAACGCTTTGAAGCTTCAGTGCGAAGCTCTTCTCTCGCCCTATGAACTTGGAGACATCATGACGGCTACCGCATCGCAGACCAAAAATATGTTTGGCGATCAGCCCTATCAGCAGAGGGCGCAAGCGGCTTTGCCGATCCTAATTCGTCAGGCAGTCGCCCAAAAGCCGATCTACTATGAAGCCCTCGCAGGCGAGCTCAGGATGCCCAATCCTCGAAACTTGAATTGGGTTCTTGGCAGTGTCGGCGCGACCCTGCAGGAGCTGGCGCGCAAGCCCGGCTGGGATGGGGACATTCCGCATATTCAGTCCTTAGTGATCAATCAACGCGACCAACTGCCGGGCAGCGGGTTTGAGGGCTTCCTCGCCGATCGGTTGAAAGGTTATCAAGGTCTCAGTTCGGCCGAAAAGCGGGCCTACCTAGATGGGTATTGGCATGACATATTTGCGTACCCGCGCTGGGCCGAGGTTCTGAATGCTTGTGGACTCGCACCAGCGACGACCGATGCTTCCGAACTTGTCGATAAAGCCAAAACCGGGCGATCTGGTGGAGGCGGCGAAGGCCCGGAGCACCTTGCCTTAAAGCAGTTGGTCCGCGATGATCCCAAGATCGTAGGCTTGCCGAGCAGTTTCCCTCGCGGCAGTATTGAGGCTCCTTTGCCTTCTGGCGATAGACTTGATGTCTTGTTTCACGCCCGAAGCAGGATGCTTGCGGTAGAAGTGAAATCTCGCATTTCCAACGACGTCGACCTCACACGCGGCTTGTTTCAGTGTGTGAAGTATCGGGCGGTTATGGAGGCTGAGCGCGCGGTTAAGGGGGGTGGCTATAGCATCGAAGCAGTCCTTGTTGTCGGGCGGGCATTTCCAGACACCTTGAAGCCCTTGCGAAATTCCCTCGGTGTCGAGGTGATTGAGATTTTGAATTATTCTTCTTCTTAAGGGCACTCTGGCGTCTAGTTGCGCGATCATGGAAATCGCGAAGGCAACTTCATGAATATGATCGCGGACACACTTTAGGTAAGGCGGTAGCATCATGAGCCGGAACGTGCAGCAGCGGGGCAAGAGAGGAAGTCTGCGATGGATACAGTCGGCGATCCTGGATGGCTGGGAGTCGCTTGAGCAGCCGATCCTCGCAGAGCTCGCCACTGCAACACGTGTTGATTGGCGGTCGCCAATTGCGGCTGACGACTTTGCTGAATACCGAGATGGGGACTTTTTGGACCTTGTCGGTCTGACACACTTACGATCAGCACTATCTGATTTTTGGCCAGATCGCGGGCCGCAATGGGACGCCTTGGGCGTATCCGACCGACAGCATGTGCTTTTGGTCGAAGCAAAGGCGCATGTCGCGGAAATGTGTTCACCGGGGACGACGGCAGGCCCCAGTTCGGCATTGCGCATCAGCCACGCCTTGGACGAATGCGCAAAGGTACTAGGAGCGCGAGAGGCTCGGGCTGCTTGGACCGAGCATTTCTATCAGCTCGCCAATAGGATCGCGCATCTGCATTTCCTTCGAGAGCGCGGGGTGCCGGCCTACCTTGTGCTGGTGAATTTCCTCAACGATCAAGAAATGAATGGACCGACCACACAAGAGGCGTGGGAAGCGGCATACCAAGTGGCGTTTCATGTCATGGGACTTCCCAAACGCCATGCGCTCTCGCGCTACATTCTTCACGTGTTTCCAGACGTGTCCGGGAGGTAACGCAAAGGGGTCCCAACGGGGCATCAGGCGCCAGCAACAGGCTGCTACGGATCGCAACGGCATGAAACAGGTCGCAAAGGCTCGGACCGGGAAAATGCGCGTCTGTGGCAACCAATTGCAACAGATCACAACGGAAATCTAAGGCCTTAAGCCTAGTTTGTAATCAGGGGGCCACGGGTTCGAATCCTGTAGCCGGCACCATATATGGCGTTGCGCCCACCAAACCCGCTTAGCGGTAGCCGCAGCCACGCAATCTTGAAACCGATCTGCTCGGCGCGGATAGTGATCAGCCCGGTCGCTATCCCGCGGAATAGCCGACATCTCAGCTGGCTTGCGGCAATTCGTCCGAATCCATTTGGCCCCTTGGGTCAGTCTCTGTATGTGCATGATGTTATAACGTAGCATGGGGGCCGCTCATGGGATACCGAACTGCACTTCGTCTCGAAAGGAAGCTGGTTCTTCGAGATAGAGGCGCGATGCTGACTGCCGCTGTGCTTGCTTTGATCTTGCTGATTGCGTTCGTCTCAGGCTGGCGCGCAGATCAGGCTGAGACTGCGGCTCTCCAGAGCGCGGCTCAGCGCGTTCAGGAGGAATGGGCCGCACAGCCGCCCAAGAACCCGCATTCGGCCGCGCATTACGGTATTCTCGTCTACCGCCCGCGCGCGCCGCTTCAGGCAATCGAGCCGGGTGTCTTGCCCTATCAGGGCGCGGTCACATTTCTTGAGGCGCACAAGCGTAATGCCCCGATGCTGTCACCGGCCTCGGTCAGGGCGGCGGAGAGCCGTTATGGCGGGACGCGCTTTTCGCCGATGCTCCAGATTGCGGGCGGATTTCTGGCGCTGGTGCTGGGCTTCCTGATCGGTTCACGTGAAGCACGGCGCGGCATGTCGGCGCTGCTCAAGGGCTCAGGGGTGCGCGGAGGGCCCATGGTTGCGGCCAAGGCAGTCGCCACCGGCGCACTCGTTCTGGTGGCCGCAGCGCCATCGCTGATCGTGGCGGCGTTCCAGATCGACGGCGGCGATGCGATGGCACGTTACGCCATGCTGGCCAGCGCCTCGCTGCTCCATCTGTTCGTGCTTGCGGCAATTGGCGTAGCAGCCGGTCAACTTCTGGGCGGCGCACGGTTCGGCCTGACTGCGGTTGCCGTCTGCTGGGGGCTGAGCGTGCTAATCATTCCGCGCATCGCCGATGTCGCTGCCGAACAGCTGGTTCCCCTGACACAGGCGCAGCTCACCCAGACGATCAAGGCCGACTTCGCGAAAGGCCCCGACGGGCACGGCGACAGCGCGGCCAATGCCGCCTTCGAGCGCAAAATCCTGCAGGAATATGGGGTCGAGACGGTTGAGGAACTGCCGATCAACTTCGATGCGCTACTGATGCAGGCGGACGAGGACTATCGCGGCGGTGTCTACGATCGCAGGCTGGCCGAGGCAGAAGCCTTGCGCGAACGGCAGGACACGATCCGCAAAGCCTCGTGGGTGTTCGGTCCGACCCCGGCAATGCTCGATCTCTCGGTGCGGATTGCAGGGGCCGACGCCGATACGCAGCGCCGCTTCGATGAAAGCGCGGAAGGCTTCCGGCGTGACCTCGTCGGTCGGCTCAACCGGCACATGGCCGAGAACAGCAAGTCAGGCGACTGGGAGTGGACGCCCGAGGATGGCTACTACGCAAGCTTCAATGCGTTTCGCCCGCCTGCGCCGACATTGCGTGAGGATTGGCGCGGTCTGGTCCCGGCGGGGCTTGGCCTGCTTGTGTGGATGCTGATTGCAGGCGGCGCTCTGGTGCTGGCCGGGCGGCAGTTCGACAAGCGGGCTTTCTCGGCATGATCGCGGCGCTGATCCGGCTCGACCTTGCGTTGCTGCGCCGGTCGAAGGCATTCTGGCTGCTGATGGTGCTGCTGTCGGCAGCGGCGGCCTTGGCGCTGGTCAGCGGGCTCGATTGGCGCGCACGCTACTTGGGCGCGGCCGATGCCGCGCGCGCGCAGGTGGCGGCAGACCGTCAGGTTCTCATCCAGATCTATGAAGGGTTGGACGCCGGCACCAGGCAACCCACCAATGTCGACACCTATGACGGCAAGACCCCCTTCGTCCCGGATCCGCGCGATCCCTATGTCGCGGGTTTCTACCACACACGACTGGCCGAGCTTCCTGCCGGGCCGCTGCTCGGTCTTGCCACTGGCAGCTCCGAACTGCGGGCCACACACCACGTCATCAAGGCCGTCCCGATCGCCTCCCTGATGCGGATCGGAGAGCCCGCCGAGCGCGTCAATCCCGGCGCGCTGGCCGCTGGCCGGTTCGATCTGCTCGCCTTCATCATGTTCCTGTGCCCGCTCGCCTTGGTTGCGCTGCTGTTCGATGCCTGTGCGCGGGAGCGTGAGGCGGGGCTGGCGCCTCTGCTCGCCGGCCTCGGGGCCAGCAAGCGCGAATTGCTGCTGGCGCGCGGCGTCACGCGCGGCGGGGCGGTGCTGGCGGTGGCGATGATTGCTTCGGTGGCGGGCATCGCGCTAGTCGGCGCGCTCGGCAGTGCGGCGGCGCTGTGGTGGTTGGCGGGTGTCGCGGCCTATCTGGCGCTGTGGACGGCCTTGCTGCTGCTGGTCGCATCAACCGGCCTCAGCGTCATCGGATCGGCGGCGATCACGGTTTCGCTGTGGGTTGCGCTGCTGTTGCTTTCGCCCGGCATGGTCGAGCGCACCTTGCGGCCATCCGGCCTGATCGAGCCGCGCGCGCTCGCCGAAGCGGAGGTGCGCAGCGTCATCAGGGAGGCGACTGCCAGCGATGCTGCCCGAGCGGCGGCGAAGCAGCGGGTAGCAGAGCAATACTGGAAAATCGATTTTGCCGCCGCGCCTGCCTGCGCCAACCGCCAAGGGGTACTGTCCGAATATGTCGAGCGCCGCTTGTCGGACGAGACCTATATGGCCGCCATGTTGAACGGCGCAGCGCGCGAGGCGCTTTACGATACGCGGCTCGACCAGTGGTCATGGCTATCCCCGGCACTGGCATTCCGCCGGGCGATGGAGACGGTAGCAGGCACAGACCCAGCCCGTCAGCTCGCGTTTGAGGCGCAGGTCTTCGGCTACCACGCAGCGGTGCGCGAGCGGGTGACCGATGCGATCTTCGCCTGCCGCAGTTTCGACCGCGCGGCCTTCGACGCAGCGCCCGGCTTCACCTACCGCGAACCTGATCGCGGGGTTGCGGCATGGCTGGGCATCGTGCTGGCGGGCGGGCTGGCGCTGCTGCTTGCGGCTCTGGCGCTGCGCCGCCGTCCGCTGTTCAGCTGATCAGGCGGCAGCTTCGAGGAAGAACCGCCGCTCGATCTCTTCAGCCGAGAGGTTCGCTGGATCGAGTTCAAGCGCAATGCGTCCGCGGGTCATCACCAGCACCTGCGTCGCCACTTCGCGCGCGCGCCAGATATCATGGGTCGCCATCAACACACCCACGCCCTTGGCAGCGGCATTGCGCAAGGCTGCATTGAATTCCGCCGCCGAGTGCGGATCGAGTCCGCTGGTCGGCTCATCCAGCAGCAGCAGCGCCGATTGGCGCGACAGGGCCAGCGCCAGCCCAACCTTCTGCCGCATCCCCTTGGAATAGGTCGAAGCGCGGCGCGTGATCGCCTCTTCCTGCAATCCGGCCGTGATCAGTGCCTGATCCAGCTCCGCCCGCGACAGGCGCAGGGGCGATCCGATAGCGAGCAGATGTTCAAGGTTCTCGCGCCCGCTCAGTTCTTCATAAAGGACCACGTTCTCCGGTAGGAAGGTGGTCGCCAGCCGCGCCGCATCACGGTCGGCGGCTATGTCCTTGCCCGCGACGGCGATGGTGCCTTCATCGGGCGCCATGAAGCCCGCGCACATCTTCATCGTCGTGCTCTTGCCCGCCCCGTTGGGGCCGAGCAGCGCCACGATCGCGCCTGCGGGCACCTCCAGCGAGATGGCATCGACGCTCGTGTTGGCGCCGTAGCGCTTGGTCACGTTCGTCAGCGAAAGCGCGCTTGTCACAGCGATCAATCTCCGAAACTGCGGCTGAGGGTCACGAACACCTGACGCGGTGCCTGCGGGAAAAGCGCGAAGAGGTTGGTGACGTAAAGGCGGCTGTTCGTCACGTTGTTCACATTCACCCCCAGACGCCAATCGTCCTTGATCCGGTAACTGGCACCGAGATCCAGCCGGGCATTGGACGGGATGACGATGGTGTTGGGGATGCTCGCCTGAATGGCACTGTTGAAGACGACCCCGGCATTGAAGCCGAGCCCTGCCGCAGGCCCTTCCTCGAACTCATACCGCACAAAAGCCGAGGCATTGTGCTTGGGCGCGGCTGCCAGCTGCTGGCCGAAATTCGGATCATTGGGCTCGGCCACGCGGGTTTCGTTGTAGCCGTACGTGACAATCGCATCGAGGCCGGCCAGCAGTTCGCCGGTCAGATCGACCTCGATCCCGCGACTGGTTTGCCGCCCGCTCGCCACCGCCTGGCCGAAGTTGTTGATGTCCGGGATCACGACATTGAACCGCTTGATGTCGAAAGCGGCCACGGTCAGCATCGCGCGATCATCGAAGAATTTCTGGCGCAGCCCGACCTCGATCTGGCGGATCTGGTCGGAATCGAAGACGTCGCCATCGATGTCGAAGGCGAAGTTGGGAGCGAAGCTCTTACCCCAGTTGCCGAACAGAATGGTGTCGTCGGTCAGAAAATAGGTCGCTCCCACGCGCGGCGAGACCTGCGATCCCGAGATCGCCTGGCCCACGCCGTTGAACTGCCCGTCATTGGTCTGTTCGTCGTAGCGGAGCCCTGCGAGAATGGAGAAGCGATCCGTAAGCTGGGAGAACACCTGACCATAGACAGCATCGCCGTTATACAGCGAGAAACCCGCAAAGGCCGGGGTCAGCCCGCCCGGCGGCGGCGCAGCGCGAGCGCCTGTCAGCAGGTCAAGCTGGCCGAGATTGCGCGAGCTGGCGTCATATTCGTAGCGTTGCTCGAAATGCTCGTAGCCGACCAGAAACACCGTTTCCTTGCCGATCGCATCGGTGCGGTAGATGAGGTCGGTCTGCACCGTCCAGCGGTCGGTCGTTTGCGGGCCTTCGAAGGTGATGCGGTCGACCGTCCGCCCATCGGCCTGCACGCTCCCGCTCACCCGCGATGAACCGATGTTGATCGCGTAATCGGTGTAGAGCCCCGCCACCCGCAGGGTCAGCCCTTCGGCAAGGGCGAAATTGCCTTCGCCGCCGATGTTCCAATAGGTCTCGTCGGCCCGCTCGGCGTTCGCGTCGATGAAGGTCCGTTCGATCGGAATGTCGAAGGTGGTCAGGCCTGACGCCAGGCTACCATCGAGCAGCGGCAGGCCCTCATCGAAGCTGTAACGCCGGTTGAGATAGCTCGCATCGAGCCGGATCGTGCTGTCCGGGCCGATGTCCCACTCCAGCGAGCCGGAGCCGACGAACTTGTCCGAATCCACGAATTCGCGAAAGCTGCCGGCGCTTTCGGCCGCGCCGTTGAGGCGGAAGCGCACGCTGCCATCGCCGGTCAATGGACCGCCGACATCGCCCTCGATGCGGTAGAAGTCCGCCGACCCGGCATAGGCAATCACCTCCGCCTCGAACTTCTCGAGCGGCCGTTTGGTGATCACATTGATGTTGCCCGCAAAGGCGCCCGTGCCGCCATAAAGGCTGCTGATCGGGCCCTTGAGCACCTCGATCCGCTCGATATTGCTGAGATCGCCGGGATTTTCTCCGCGAACCCCATTGCGCAGAATTTCGTAGTTGGCGAAGAAACCGCGCACCACAAATCCGGAATTGGTGCCAAAGCCCGGCAATTCCTGAACGCCGCTGACGAACCGGGTCAGGTCCTGCGGCAAGGTCGCCCGCGTGGCCTCGATCAGCTCCTGTGGCAGGATGCGGATCGTGTTGGGCAAAAGATCGACATCCACGGGGAAGCGGCTCCCGGTCGAAGATTGCCGCGCGAGCAAGCCATCAGTCTCGCTGAACGCGTCGCCTGTAACAATGATGGAGCTTGCGTCAGGCTCTGCGGCTTCATCAGCGGTTTGCGCATGAGCCATGCTGCTTGCGGCGATCGCATATGAGCAAGCAGCGGCGTAAAACACGCCAGATGTGGGGGCTCGCAAATTTTGTCCTTCCAGAAGCTGTTATGAATGATATGTGATAACATCATACATCAAACTCGGAAGGCTGGAAGATGAAAATGATTGCCCTGGCAACAGGCTTGCTGTGGGCAAGTTCGGTCGCCGCCCAAGAGCAGCCATCCCTGCAAGATCCTTTGCGTGAAGGCAGCGAGGTATCGCCTGAAGAGGAGGGGCAAGCGCCGCCGACTGATTTGCCGGACACGCAAACTGAACCGTCTCAGCGCGGCAGCTCTTCCAACATCGCTCTCGTCAATCGCTCCGAAGAGAACGTCATCACGCAAGCCTCCGATGCCTTCGGGACCAGCGTGGGCGATGAGACCATCGGACTCTACAGCGGCGGCAATGTGCGCGGGTTTTCCGCCTTTGCCGCGCAGAACGTGCGGATCGAGGGGCTCTACTTCGACAACCAGGGCCCGCTCAGCGATGCCGTGCGCGCGGGATCGACGATCCAGGTCGGCATTTCAGCGCTCGGCTACCCGTTTCCGGCGCCGACCGGGATTGTCGATTTTTCGCTACGGCGTAGCGGTGACAAGGCAGTGGTCAGCGCCCGCACCGGCTTCGGCGATTTCTTCGCGCCGTTTGCCACCGTCGATGCCGCGCTGCCGCTGACAGGCAATCTCGATATCAATGTCGGCGCAGGGGTGGAGGAATTCGTCTATGCCGACGGGGCGGATTTCTGGTTCGTCCGCTATGGCGGCGTGTTGCGCTTCAGGCCCGCCGACGGCGTGGAGCTGACCGGCTTCTACAGCCGCTACGACTATTTCGACGAGCAACAGACCCCGGTGATCTTCACCGCCGGCGCTTTCCTGCCCAAGCGCATCGCCCGTAACCGCTTCGTCGGGCAGGAATGGGCCGACTGGGCGGGCCATTCGCAGAATTTCGGCGGCATGGCGAAGGTATCGCGCGGGGGCTGGCGGATTGGATTGGGGCTGTTCTCCTCGCGCTTCACCATCGACCAGTTCGGCGCGAACTTCTTCGCCAATACGCAGACCGATGGCAGCGCCGAACGGCAGGTTCTGTTGGGCGCAGATCAGGTCACCCAGTCCTACTCGGGCGAATTGCTGGTCGAGCGTGACTTCATCGAAGGCCCGCGCCGCCACCGGCTGCTCGCCTCGGCACGGTTCCGTCAGGTTGACGACGATCTTGGCGGCTTTGCCTTCCGCAGCCTCGGCCCCGGCGAGATCGACGTCGCCAATCCGGTTGCCGAGCCCGGTGTCGCCTTCGGCGCGCTGACCCGTGATGAAATCCGGCAGGAGACCGGCGCGCTCGGCTACGGGATGCAATGGCAAGGGTTGGGCGAAATCAATCTCGGAGTGCAGAAGACCCGCTACCGCAAGGAAGTGCGCGCGCCCGGCCTTGCCCCGACCGCCAACGAGGACAGCCCGATCCTGTGGAACGCTTCTGCGGCGCTCACCGCGATTGAGGGGCTCGCGATCTATGCCGCGACCACACGCGGGCTGGAGGAAAGCGGCACGGCGCCTGCCTTTGCCGCCAACGCCAACCTCACCCTGCCCGCCTTGCGCACCCGGCAGGTCGAAGCCGGGGTGCGCTGGACGCTGGCAAAGGACGTGAAGCTGATCACCGGATTGTTCGACGTGCGCCGCCCCTATTTTGAACTCGATACCGACAATGTCTTCCGCGTGCTCGGCGACGTTAAGCACCAAGGCGCGGAGATTTCGCTGACCGCCAAGCCGGTGGCGGGCCTCAATGTGGTGGCAGGAGCGGTTTTGATGCGTCCCCGCGTTACCGGCGAGGCGGTGGACTTGGGGCGACTGGGCGAAAGGCCGCTTGGCCGGGTGGGCACAACACTCGACCTGAGGATCGATTATCAGCCGCCTGCCTTTGATGCCCTGTCCGTCGATATTGGCATCAATTACACAGGCGACCGCGCTGCACGGATCGACAACACGCTGTTCATCCCCGAGCGCGCGATTGTCGACCTCGGCACACGCTACCGCTTCAAGCTGGGCCGCACGCCTGCCGTGCTGCGCGCGCAGATCGCCAACCTGACCAATGTGTTCGGGTGGAACGTCACCGGCGGTGGGGGCTTCCAGTTCATCGCCTCGCGGCGGTTCAACTTGTCGCTGTCGGCGGATTTTTGAAAGCTGGCTCTGACGTGAGTCGACGACACCAGTCGGCGCGCCGATGCTTCAGAAAACGCACTGTGCCGCTGCAACGCAGCCGTTCAGCAATCCACCCAACTCCTGCCATTCCCTTCGAGCCGATAACCGCCCACAACCTGCCATCTCCCCCGCACAGGTCCCAAGGCTTGACAGGTGTCTTAGATGCGCAATACGCTTCGCCCGCAATCGAGGGGTGAGAGAAATGCGCAAGATCGTGACGATGACCGGCCATGCCCTGGCTGCAGTGGCCCTCCTCGCGGTGGCCGTGCCCGCCGCGGCCGATACCCAGGCGCCTATCGCAGCCGCGGCGAGTCCCTCGTCCGAAGACCTTCGCGCGCTTGCCGACGCAGTGCTCGCCGAAAGCTACGCCGCCGACGGGCCGGGCGCGGCGGTGGTGATCATGCAGGGGGGCAAGATCGTCTATCAGGGCGGACGCGGCATGGCCGATATCGGTGGGAGCCGCACGATTACGCCCGACACCGTGTTCCGCCTCGGCTCGATCACCAAGCAGTTCGCCGCCGCGGTGATCGTCCAGCTGGCACAGGAGGGCAAGCTCACGCTCGATGATCCGCTCGCCAAGTTCATCCCCGATTACCCGCCGCCGGACGCCACGGCGACGGTCCGCCAGTTGCTCCAGCACACCAGCGGTATCCAGTCCTATACCGACATGCCCGGCATGATGACTCCGGAAAGCACCGCGCGCGCGCGCACCACGGCCGAGCTGGTCGCCGAGTTCCGCGACGCCCCTGCGCCAACCAAGCCGGGCGAGGTATGGGCCTACAACAATTCGGGCTATGTGCTGCTCGGCGCAATCATTGAGCAAGTCACCGGCATGCCCTGGCATCAGGCGGTGGAAGAGCGGATCGCTCGCCCGCTCGCCCTCGCCTCGATCCGCGACGGCGTGGGCGGCGAGGACACCCCGGTGATGGCACGCGGCTACACCGGCGAAGCAACCGGCAAGGCCGCCATCTCCCAGCCGATCCACATGAGCGCCCCGGGCGCTGCGGGCGCGCTGATCGGTACGGTCGGCGATCTGGCGAAGTGGGCGCAGGCGCTGCACCATGGCAAGGTGGTCGATGCCGCGCATTACAAGTTGATGATCACCCCGACTGTGCTGCCCGATGGCAGCACCGTTCCCTACGGCTTCGGGCTCGGACTCGATCCTCTGCGCGGACACCCGGCAATCGGGCACAGCGGGGGCATCTTCGGCTTTTCGACCGACAGCATCTACGTCCCCGACGCCGACCTGTTCGTCGCGGTCTTCGCCAACAGCGATGCGCCGCAGACCTCGCCCGGCATGGTGATGCGCCGCATCGCCGCCGCCGCGGTCGGAGATCCTTACCCAGCCTTCACCCGCACCCCCGTCGACATCGCCGCGCTCGAGCCGTTCTTCGGCGTCTATCTCATCCCTGGCGGCGGCGAACGGCGGTTCTTCGCGCGCGATGGCAAGCTCTACACCCAGCGCAAGGGGGGCGGCACGCTCGAGGTCTTCGCGGGCGGCGACAACCGCTTCTTCTACGGCCCCGCCACGCTCAGCTGGTTCGCCCTGCGCCGGGGTGCGGACGGCACGCCGGTGATGGACTTCGCCCAGAACGGCGAGACGCCGATGCAAACGGTTACCCGCAGCGGCCCGATCCCGCCCGAGGCGGCGGCGGTTGAGGTGCCGCGCGCGGAGCTGGAACGCTATGCCGGGAGCTATGCCCTGGGGCCGTTGACGCTGACCATCGCCTTTACCGCCGACGGCACCGGGCTGACCGGGCAGCTGACCGGCCAGCCGCCGATCCCGCTCGAAGCCATAGGCCCTGCCGAGTTCCGCACCGTGGGCGTCGATGCGCGCCTGACCTTTGAGGCCGCTGAGGGCCCGGCAACCGCAGTGACACTTCACCAGGGCGGGCAGCAGCTGCGCGCGGTGCGCAGCGGAGGCTAGAGGACCATCGCTATCCCTCGTCGGCGAAGGTCACCTGGGCGGCTTCGGTGACGTGGACCCACACCTGATAGTATCCCACCTCATGCTCGCCGCGCTTGTTCGCGACCGGGCTGGGTGAGCCGATCGGGGAGTCGATCCATTGCCTTCGCACATCGCCCTCAACGATAATGCGCCGGCCACTCAGCCGCTGCATCATCGTGAACATGTTGAGATCGGGCGGCCCGTCGGTGTAGCAGGCTTTGACGGTGATCTGGCCCTCGACCACGTCGGCCGCGCCGCACACCTGCGCGCGGCGCAGCAGCGCTTGCAATGCCTCGGGCTCGAACGCGATGGTCAGGGTGCCGAGTGTCGCATAATCCTGCCGGGAATTGACGAACATCATGGTGCCGAGTTCACCTTGAAAGCTCTGCCCGCCCCCGCGGATATCGAGTAGGAAGCGGCCGGGCTGGGCCTCGCCCTCGGCGACCGACAGCGCCATCGCGGTGGCCTCGCCCGGCGTGATGCAACCAAATTCGCAATCAGGGAGCGCGGCGCGCACGGCCTTGAGCGGCAGGTCGGCGTCGTCGAGGTCGGTGAGATGCGGGGTCAGCTGCGCCGCGCTCACTGCGTCTTCGGCCAAGGCGGCAGCGCCCGGCAGCGGCACGACAAACCCCAAGATCAATGCCGCGCGCAGCACGCCGGTCTTCCCTCGCTTCGTGAATTTCGACGCATGATCGGCGGCACTTCTGGCCATATGCCATGAACGCGCACTTAATCCGTCAATTCGCGGACGTCAGCAGGATTTCAGCTCGCGCCGAAATACCCGCCACCTACCCCAAACGCAGGAAAAACTCCTCGCGCTCGCGCCGCAGCTCGGCGGGTGTCAGCGCCGACAGCGCGTTAAGTTCTGCGCGCAAGGCGAGGGTCAGGCGCTTGACGGTCTCGGCAGCATCCCGGTGCGCGCCGCCGCGCGGTTCGTAAACGATGCGGTGGATCACGCCCAATTTGAGCAGGTCGCCCGCCGTCACCCGCATCGCCTCGGCTGCGGTCGCAGCCTGAGCAGCGCTGCGCCACAGGATCGAGGCGCAGCCTTCGGGCGAGATCACCGAATAGACCGCGTGTTCCATCATCAGCACGCGGTTCGCTGCCGCCAACGCCACCGCGCCGCCTGACCCGCCCTCACCAATGATCACCGCGATCAGGGGCACGCCCAAGGCAAGGCACGCCTCGGTCGAGCGGGCGATGGCCTCGGCCTGCCCGCGCGCTTCAGCATCGACGCCGGGGAAAGCCCCGGGAGTATCCACCAGCGTCACCACCGGCAGGCCAAAACGATCGGCGAGTTCCATCAGCCGGATCGCCTTGCGATAGCCCTCGGGTCGCGCCATGCCGAAGTTATGCTTCAGCCGGCCCGGCGTATCCTCACCCTTCACATGGCCGATCACCACCACTTTGCGACCTTCAAAGCGGGCAAAGCCGCCGATGATCGCCTGATCGTCGCCGAACACACGATCACCCGCGATCGGCAGGAAATTCTCGAACAGCCCGGCCACCAGTTTCTCGAACCGGGGTCGCTGGGGATGGCGCGCCACCAAAGTGCGCTGCCACGGGGTTAGCCGCGCATAGGTGTCCGCGAGCAGCTTGTCCGCCCGCTCGCGCAGCATCCGGGCTTCCTCGGTGCCTTCGGCATGGGCGGAAAGCTCCGCCACATGCTTGTCGAGCGCCTCGATTGGCTTTTCGAACGGCAGATACTGGATCATCGCCCCGCGCAGCCCATCACACCGTCATCGACATACCGCGATAGATCCGCGCACGGTAGCGCGAGTCTTCCGCATCCGGCAGCGGCGCGCCGACCAGCAGCACGGCGCGGGCGAAGCGACGGACCTCTTCGAGATGCTCGTCGAGATCGCGCGGTTCTTCGGATTGGACGCGGCGGGTGAGGTTGATCTGGTTGACCGGCACATCATGCACCAGCCGCTCGTTCTCGACCGCCAACGTCGCAGTGAAGGCGTGGAGCGTGGTCTTGATGAAGTTCGCCAGCGCGAAGGCCGGGGACTTGTCGCCCATCGCCACATCCGGGCTGGTCAGCACCAGCTGGCAATCATCATAGAGCGAAGCGCGGCGCGAAACGCGGAAGTGGTGGGTGAGGTTGTCGGCCACCACCGTGCGGAACTCTTCCGGCGTGAGCGGATCATCCTGCCCGAACAGCTTGCCCGGCAGCGCGGCAAACGGCGTCGAAAGGATCGTGGTCGGCTTGCCCCACTCGGTCAGCGCCTCGTCCATCGCGGCTTCTATGTCGGTGGTTTTGACCAGCGAGGTGAGCGAGGTGGCGGTGTCGGGATCAAGCTGCGCCTTGATCGCTTCGAAGCCTTCGGCGCTGCGGGTGATCAGCACCACGTTGGCGACATGGCAATCCTCAATGAAGGCACGCGCGGTCTCCGCAAGGTAATCGACGAGGTGCTCGCCGATGATCCAGACGGTCTTGCCGCGCATCTGGTCGAGCCGCTCCTGCTTGGGCGAGCCGAACAATTCGCGCTCGGTGGTGGAGCGTTCCACGCTGAGGCCGCCGGAGGGCATGAAGGTTTCACCCGAAACCGCACGGTCGGCGAGAAAGAACACGGTTGCCTGCGCCACATCATGCTCCGTCGGCATCTTGCCGAGATAGAGCTTGGACAGCACCCCGGTGCCGACCTTCTTGGCCTCGACCGCGATCTTGTCGGCGGGAAGGAAGGGCGCGTCTTCGGGCGGCACGCGCATCAGCCAGTCGGCATCGGCCTCAGGCGTGGCCGGGCGGTCATTCCATTCCGGCGCATCGAGGAACAGGCCCGCCTGCCGCAGCCGCCCGATCAGCGCGGCGGCGATGGTGGGAGTGAGCAGGTACTGATCCCAGGTGCAATTGCCATCACCCTCACGTGCGCAGGCTAGCGCCAACTCACGCAGTTCGCGCGGGTTGTTGGTGTCGTGGCTCATCTTGGTGGTGTCATTGCGGGCGAGTCGCGCCAGCACCGCCTCGACCCGCACCCCGCGCCGGATCGCCTTGATCGCAGCGGCGTGGACGGCATTGAGTCGCTTGTTTTCAAGGATCAGCTTGCCGCGCCGTTCGAACAGCCCGGGCTTACCGCCGGTGCCTGACAGGCGGTCGCCATCCACCGGCCCCGGCGCAATCGCATTGAACTGCACCTCCGGCCCGAGATAGCGCGCCATCGATTCCACCATCGCACGCTGCCCGGCCTTGGACACGGCGTAATCGGCGCGGTTGGGGTAGGCGACCGCGAGATACTTCTCCCCGCCGAAATAGGACGAGACGTTGAGGATATAGCCCGAGCCTTGCGCTTTCATCAGCGGCGCGACGTGGTGCATCAGGAAGTAGTTCGACACGAGGTTCGCATCGAGCGTGTAGTTCCAGGCATCGACCCCCATATCGACCACCATATCCTCGGCGCCCGCAACCCCGGCGTTGTTGATCAGGTAATCGATCCGCCCGAAGGCCTTCAATGTCGCGTCGACCGCGCCCTTCAGGCTCTCGAAATTGCTGACATCGACATTGGCGAGGGTCTGCACCCGGCGCTCGACCCCGGCGAAGCCGATGTCCTCCAACTCGGACACGATCCGCGCGCGGGCCACCGCGAGTTCGCTTTCGCGGCGGGCGACCATCATCACCTTGCCGCCCGCGAGCGCCAGCAGGCGTGCGACCTGCCCGCCGATCCCGGCCGAACCGCCGGTGATCAGCGCGACCTTGCCCAGATGCAGCCCGGTGATGTTCTCGGAGAAGCCCGGCATCGCCTTGCGCGCACCCGTCGCCTCGCCGATGTTCGACGGGACATAGAGCGTGATCTCGCCGAGCTTGCTTTCCTTGAGCAGAATGCGTGCGGCGTGGCCCGCGGTGAAGCGGATGTTCTCGGCCTCGGTGTTGGTGAAGCGGACGATCTGGTTGCCCCACTCCGCTTGACGACGACGCCCGTGGGCGGTGTCGATCTCGGACTCGTCGCGCCAGATGCGGATCAGCTGTTCGGTCGCAGCGCGCAGGATGTGGCCGTAGATATCGCCCTTCCCGTCGCTGGCATGGCTGACGAACACGAAGCGCGGCGGCTGGAGCAGGTTGTCGTGGCGCTTCCAGTAGCGGCTGAGCGTGCGGGCGAGCGCCATATTGCCAGCGAGTTCGGCGTCCATCAGCGCTTCGACCACGCTGTCATCCGCCTCGGTGATGGCCCCGGACAATTCGCCAGCGCTGAGGGCAGGCAGGAACAGCGCGCCGCTGACCGGGGTGCCGCCCTTGGTGTAATCCTCCAGCGCCTCTTCCATGCCCGCCGGGTCTTTCCGGCTGAAGCGGATGATCGCGAGCTTGTCCGACAGGCCGAGCGCCTTGCAACGCTTTTCGGCAATCGCAACATCGGCGGCGCGCGGCAGGCCGAGCACGACTTCCGCCCCGCAGGCCAATTGCACCTGCGCAATCTCCAGCGCCTCTTCGAAATTGTCGCCCGCCGCGATCAGCACGGCGAGGCCCGTGCCGTCCATCGAACGCATGGTGGGCCGCGCCAGATAGGTCGAGCGCTGTTCCTTGCGCACGCTCATGCCGTGGGTGACTTCGAAATCGTGGCCGTTGTAAGCTGCGCTCTCATCGCTGCCAAGGAACACACAGGTCGTGGCGATATCAGTCGGCGTGGGGAAGGTCTTGGCCTTGTCGTTCCCGCCCGTGGCACGTTCGAGGCTCATCATGTCGAAGAATTGCGTGGCCGTTGTACCAGCGTCATCGCCCCGTGCCGCATCCATTGCGGCAAAAACGTTGCGGATGCGCTCGCTCTCGATCGGGCCGGGGTAGACAAGGTTGACGCGGATGCCCTTGGGGCCGAGCTCAAGGCTGAGTTCACGGCTCCACGCGTTCATCGCCGCCTTGGGCACCACATAGGCCGCGCGCGCATAATAGGGCGTGCGGCTGAAGATGGTCGAGACATTGATGATCGACCCGCCTTCAGGGATGTGCTCGGCCGCAACGCGCGCGACGTTCCACGCCACCCCGAAGATGTTGCGCAGCGCATCGCCCACCGTTTCGCTGTCGGTGCTGCCCTGCTTTTGCAGCGCGGACAGTTCCTCCGCAGACAGGGGCAGGTTCTCGATCGGCTGCTTGGGGCCCGCGCTCCCAGCGTTGTTGACCAGAATGTCGATCCGCCCAAACTTCGCCACCACCTCAGCAATCGCCGCGCGGACCGAGGCGATGTCCCCGCCATCAAGCGCCACCGTGGCGATCCGCGCCGGATCGGCACCGGTCGCCTTGATCAGCGCGTCCGCCGCCGCCTTGGTGCGGTCGGGCGTGCGGCCCGTCATTACCACGGTTGCGCCTTCTGCAAGGTAGTGCGTGACGATATGCCCGCCCAGATTGCCCGCCGCGCCGGTGACGACGGCGATTTTGCCAGCGAGGCGTCCCGTGGTGGTTTCAGCAGGCGCAGCTTTGGTGTTCGGCTTGGACGTAGCCATAGCACTCTCCTCACAAAATTATAACGCAAGCTCCGCTGGCTTGCCGGATCGTTCAATCTCTGGGGAGGAGAGCGAAGAACGTTTCAATTATCGCAACGCATGCATCAAGGTTCCGGTTCCCCGGTTCCTTGTGCCGCCCACGCTTCGAGCAGCGCGTCGCGGCTCCTGAGGCCCATTTCGGGCAGCGCGTGGTTGACGACATAGGTCGATCCGGTGTGCCGGTTGTCCCACATCGCCTGATGCGCTTCGGGCAACCCGTCCCATGCCACAACCTCCGGCTCGGTAACTTCGAGCAGCCCGGCCGCGATCATGTCGTTCATCCGCGCGACTTCATAGGCGTTGCACAAGTGCGTGCCGAAGATGTTGGCGGTGGGCATGAAGATGCGACGCTGACGGGTCCAGACCTGCGGGGCGTAGAAGGTGAAGCGGCAGCCGGTCAGGTCCTCGGCGAAGATCACGCGTCCGGTGAAGGGCTTGACCAGCGAGGTCGAAATGCCCAGCGTGTCCTGTCCGGCGCGTTCAAACACCAGATCGGGGCTGCCACGCGGATTGTCGGGCGAGCGCAGGATCTTGCCCACAGCCGAACCGAAGGGCTTCATTACCCGGTCCTGATAGTCGCGCACGGCGGCCTTGAAGATCTCGATATCGGCCTTGGCATCGGGCAGACGCGGCATGGTGTCGGGCCAGTAGAAATTGGCCCCTTCCCGACGCCGGATCGCTTCGAGGCTGACGATCCCTTCGATCGCGTCCTCCAGCCCCAGAGATTGCAGGAACTCGCGCTGCCCGTCGGTAGTGGTGGCGATGACCGAGCGCGCGTTAAAGCGCCGCGCGGCTTCGATCATTTCGAGGCCCGTCTCGTCGAGCAACTCGCTGGATCCCGGCCCGTAGAAGATCAGCACCGCCTCGCCGCCCCGAAGCGCAGCACGGCGGAGCATTGCCTCGGGCGTGGCAGTCCCCGGCTTGCCCATGAAGCTGAAATGGTAGCCTGACGAAGCCCCGTAGAAGGCCAGCGTACCGCCCTCCGCCAGCAGTTGGAACGAGCGCGGAAAGGCCGTCTCTCCCGCATGGCTGACGACATAATCGGCGAGCTTGCCGCCGTTCAGCGCCTTGTATTCCTCGACCAGCGGCGCGCCTGCGGCTTCCCACGCGATGGCTTCGGCCTTGTCTTCGGGCACCACCGAATAGAGGCCCGCAAAGCGCGCATCTTTGCGGTTGATCGCCCCGACTGCGCCCTGAACGTCCCTAATGAAGCTGGCGCGTTCCTCCGAGGACACCAGCCCCGTTACCTGCAAACCAGTGCGCACGGATGAGCGCAGCGCATCGAGCCCCGTCCCTGTCGCCGCGCCTTCGACAAACAGCGTCCGTCCCGGCGCGATCTGCAGCGTGGTGAACAGGCAGCGCGCGATGGTGCCGAGGTTGAGCACATAGCTCCCCGCCTGCTCCAGCGTCAGATCAGGCGGCACCTTGTGCATCTGCGGGGCCTGCACAGTCAGGAACTGCGCATGGCTGCCGGTCTCGGTCTCGTATCCTTGGATCGAGAAGTCCGCATACATCGGATCATTGCCGACCAGCGGGCTGAGCAGATCATTGGTGCCGGAGTACACCGTCACCAGATCGCCGACCTTGATCCGCCCCTGCGCGCGCGTCTCGCTGCCCAGCGCCGCAACCAGCGCGATCCCGCCCGAGCCGGTGATCTGGACGTCTTCCTCATGGCTATCGAAGGGCGAGACCGGGATGCCGGTCAGCGCCCAGATGTCGTTGAAGTTGACCTCGCTCGTCAGCATGTAGAGCAGCGCTTCATTGGGCGCAGGCTCAGGCACGCTGACGATCAGCTCCTTCTCGTGGCTCGCCGGCGGGCCGAAGCGGGGCTGGCCGGTATCGGGATCGCGGGCGATACCGAAGGCGTATTGGTGACGCGGGATCGGGGTCACGCCGGGATAGAACGGCGCTCCCACAGGAAGCAGATCGCCTGCTGCTTCCAACGCCTGAGCACGCATTTCGTGCTCGGCATCAATCCACACGCCATCGCGCCGCACCGGAAGCGGGGGCGCAATCTTGTCCATAAACTGGCGGATGCCGGTCTTGCCGCCTTCGGGATCGACGATGGCTTCGGAGAACAGCTTGGCCTCACGCGCCGTGCCCGCCGTGATGCCCTGTTCGAGCCCCACACGCACGGCTTCCAAGGCCCGCGCGCCAGCCTTGCCCCGGCCGGCCCAGTCGAGCTGGCGGAGGATGCGCTGGAGGAAATCATCCTCCAGCACCGCATCGAGGCTGACATCCGCCGCCGTTTCCCAGCGCGCCGCGGCCGCCTGCCGTTCAGCAAAGGCTTGGCCGAGCGCAGAGTCCGCGCCGTACTTCACAAATGCGCGCACCGCCGCATGGGCGGCCGAGAGCGCATCCTCCGCACCGCTCACCAGCTCATCCACCACGCCGACCGCGTGCGCCGCGTCAGCATCAATGCTCCGCCCGCCAAGGATCAGGTCGAGCGCATCGCGCACGCCCTCAGCCCCGCGCCGGTCCGCCAACAGACGCGGCAGGCGCTGGGTACCGCCGTAGCCGGGAAGCAAGCGCAACCGAATTTCGGGCTGGCCGAAACGCGCGGTCGGCTCGGCGATGCGATAGTGGCAGGCGAGCGCGAATTCCATGCCGCCGCCCAGCGCCACGCCTTGCACCGCGGCGACGCAGGGTTTGCCCATGCTCTCGATGGTGCGGAAGGCGAGGTGCGCATTGTTGGGCAGCACCATCGCTTCTTCGACAGTGTGAATTTCTTCGAGCATCTGGCGGATGTCGGCCCCGGCGACGAAGGACGATGTGCCCTCGCCGGTGAAGACCACCGCAACCACATTCTCGTCACGCGCCAGTGTCGAGGTGACCAGCACCAGCTCGTCGATCGCGCGTTCATTCAGCGCGTTGACCGGCGGGTTGGTGACGGTGACGGTCGCGACCTGCTTGCCCGGTGAGACTGTATTGTATTGCACGAGGAAATAGCGGTGCCGGTCGAACAGCGCCTGTTCGTCGCTCATGCGCTGCTTGCGCTGCCAGTCACCGATGACCTTGCGCAATTCGTCCAGGGATTCCGGGTTGCGCAGGGTCGTGACGTCGCCGACATCCTCGCCCACCACCAGCGCGCGGACCATGCGGCGCATATATTTGCCGCTGCGGGTTTCGGGGAATTGCGAGACCTCGATAAAGTCCGCCGGCACCGCGACCGCGCCTTTTTCGGTGCGGACGAGGTCGAACAGGCGGCGCTTGTCCTCGATGGTCAGCTTTCGACCCGCGACCGGCACCACAAACGCGAGCGGGGTCAGCCCCTTCTCGCGGTGCGGCGCGCCCACCACCAGCACGTTGCCGACGGGCGAGTCCGGCGCGAGCGCTTTGTCGCGCAGCACCGCGCCTTCGATCTCCTCGGTCCCCATGCGGTGGCCCGAGACGTTGATGACGTCATCTGAGCGGCCGTGGAGCGAGAACGATCCGTCCTCATGCTGGATCGCGAAATCGCCCTGAGTATAGGCCCAGGCGCCCTTCCAGCGCTTCCAGTAGCCATCTTCCCACCGCGCCGCATCACCGCGCCATGCGGGATCGACGCGGCCATCGGACACCTTGAAGCCTTCGATATCGCCCCAGATGGTGCGCGCGAGATAGGGATAGGGTGCGGCGATGACGATTTCGCCCTTCTCGCCCATGTCCGCCCGCCGCCACGGCACGCCGCCTGCGTCTGCACGGGTGAAGGGCGCATCTTCAGGGGAGACTGCATCAGCATCCTCGACCCACACATCGCCAACGATCCACGGCAGCGGATAGGCGTGGGCATCGGGGCGGAGCGGGAAGTCGTCATTCGCGAACATATGCGTCCACGCGATCCCGCCGTGCTCGGTCGCCCAGTAGGAGTTGATGTAGCGCGGGGTGACGTGCTCCATCCCGAAGGCCTGGACGGATGGCGAGACCGGCTCGGCGCAGAAGGTCGCGACCCGAAGCCCGGTCATGTCATAGCGTTCAAGTTCGGCGAGGTTCGCCGGATCGGACATGATCGCCTTGAGGAAGGTCACGCCCGCCTTGAAGATCGTAACGTTGTGCCGCTCGATCATCGAGGCGAACCGGCCCGCGTGCGGGAACACCGGCGAGCCCTCCGAGACGAGGCTCGTCACCCGGGTCATCAGCGGCGCGCAGATCAGGTAGCTTTGACCCGTGATCCAGCCCGGATCGGCGACCACGAACAGCGTATCGCCGGGGCGGGCGTCAAAGCTGGCCGCCATCGTCTCGGCCACGCCGGCGGCATAGCCGTGAGAATGGACAATCCCCTTGGGCTTTCCGGTGCTGCCCGAGGTGTAGATGAAGAACATCGGATAATCGGCATCGACCGGCATCGGCTTGGACGAGGCCCAGATCGCGCGGACGAAATCGGTATTGGACAGCGCGAGCAGATCGGCGGCAGTGTCCACCGCAAAGCCTGCGCCCCGCGCCTTTTCTAGAACCGTGACCAGCGCGGCATCGGTCAGCTCATGGCTCCAGCGGTCGCGCTCCTCACGCCAGATCACGTCGGGTTGGTGCGTATGGCGGCAAACGATCACCGCTTCCACGCGCGGCGGCAGGGTCACGAGGCTGGAGGCAATCGCAATCCGCACGCGCGCCGCGTCAGACGTGCTGATCCGGCCTTCCGCACCCAGATTGATCAGCGCCCGGCCCACGCCGCGCATCACGTCCGAACGGTCGACGGTAATCTCACCCGCAAGCGCCTCGCGCGCGGTATCGACGATGGTGGCCGCATCGGCAGCGGGCAGACCCATGTCGAGGGCTGAAAGGATCGAAAGCGCCGTCGTCACCGGCACGAAATTGTCGAGCGCCGGGTCGGTATAGGCGTTCTTGAACGCCGCGACCTGCGCGTTGCGATAGGAGCCATCCGAGGTCACAATAACCCGCGCCCCGGTATCGGCGATACGGTCGGACAGGGTCTTGTCGGAGAACCCGCCAAACACTGCGGTGTAAACCACACCCATGCGCTTGGCCGCTTCGGTCCAGTAAATCTGCGGCACGATGCTCGGCATGTTCAAGGCCATGCGGTCGCCCGGCTTCAGGCCCAGCGCTTCCAGCGCGACGGCGCATTTCGCCACTTCAAGCAGCAATTGCTTGCGACTAACGCTGAAGCAATCAATCGGTGCGCCCTTGCCGCCAAGCGCCGACATGTCCCAGCGGTCACCTTCGAAGATCAGCGCCGCTTCATCGCCATGTCCCGCGAGCACATGGCGATCAAGTTCGGAGAAGGCGGCATTGGTGCGCCCACCCACGAACCAGCGCCAGTGCGGGGCGTTCGATCCGTCGAACCCGGCGGTCCACGGGGTGAAATCCGCGGGCAGATTGGGGCTGACCGGCGCGGCGGAAGCGGCATCCCAGCCGCTCCAGCTGCCATCGTCCCCCTTCGCAATCCAAGCGCCCGCCGGGCCGACATCGCCCACGAACCAGTGCATGTTACGGGCCGCAATCGCCCCATGAAACGCGCCAGGATCAGCCAGCGCCGCAGCACGCATCGCTTCCCAGTCGGCACGCGTGCGGACAGGATTGGTCAACGCCACCGGCGCATTCGCAAGCAAGGTATTCACAGAAATGACGCCGTCCCCCGATTCGCAAAAAATCCGCAGTGCGCGATCCCCCACGCTCGGCGATTATGCAGCAAAATTACACAAGGCGACCGTCATGAGTAAGAATATGCCACGATAGCCACTCATCCGCACAACGCGGCGCATCGCAAACAGTTCCGCATCCTTTGGCGCGATATTCTCACGCTTGATCCTTCGGTCCCGGCGCTTGGCGTTAGCCGTAACGGTTTATCAATCACGTTTGGTCTATCACTCGCAGCCGTCGTGAGTGCTGCGCAATACAGCCCCCAAACAAGGACGAGCAATGCCACTTGGCTTTCTCAAATCCGGGCGTGAGCCCAAGCGCTCTGTGCAAGACGAGCATACCCCGGTCGCAGGATCGCGTCCCGATCGTGCTGTTGTGCTGGGCGAAGTCGAGGAACTCGGCATCGGCATGTTCTGGGCGACCGATGCCGAGGGCAATCTTAGCTTCCTGTCGCAGCGCGCCCTGGCCGATCTCGGCACCGATAGCCAGTCGATGATAGGCAAGCCGTTGACGCAGCTGTTTCATGATGTTGACGAGGAAGACGGCGGCCCATCGCAGCGCAGTCTCGCCTTCAAGCTCAATGCCCGCTCCAAACTTGACGAGCAGATCGTCGGGGTGCCCAACGGTCGCGGCGCAACGCGCTGGTGGCGGCTGAACGGGCGGCCGCTGACCGATGCGGCCGGCAACTTCAAAGGCTATCGCGGCAGCGCGGTCGATATCTCGGCGCAATATGCTTACGAAACGCAGGTCGCGCGGCAATCCCAAGTGGACGAGCTGACCGGGCTCGCCAACCGCCGCAAGCTGAACGAGCGGCTGACTGCCACGCTATCCGCCTTTCGGGTAAGCCAGCGCAGCTGCGCACTGATGATGCTCGATCTCGATCGCTTCAAGCAGGTCAATGACACCATGGGCCATCCTGCAGGCGACGAATTGCTCAAGCAGGTGGCCCAGCGCCTTACCTCGATCGTCAAGGACCACGGCGAGGTCGGCCGGCTGGGCGGCGACGAATTCCAAGTCCTGCTGCCCGATATGGATGACCGCGGCACGCTGGGCGAGCTGGCCAATCGCATTGTCCAGTCTATCTCGCAGCCCTATCAGATCAATGGCCGCCGGGCGATCATCGGCACGTCGGTCGGCATCGCGATTGCGCCCTATGACGGGGTTGAGACTGACGAGCTGACCCGCGCGGCCGACATGGCGCTGTACTCCGCGAAGGAAACCCGCGGCGGCACCTTCTGCTTCTTCACCAGCGAATTGCGCGACGCCGCTTCCAAGACTGCGATGCTGGGCGACCGGCTGCGCGATGCTGTGGACCGCGGAGAGCTGAAACTTGCCTATCAACCGCTGGTCGATCCGATCACTAACGAAGTGAAGTGCTTCGAAGCACTGCTGCGCTGGCATGACGAGGATGAGGGCGACATCAGCCCGGCCCAGTTCATTCCCGTCGCCGAGAACGACGATCTCATTATCCGCATCGGCGAAATGGCGCTGAAGCAGGCGTGCATGGACGCGTTGTCGTGGCCCGATACGATCCGGGTGGCGGTCAACGTCTCGGCCAAGCAGTTCATCCGCCCCGGCTATCGCAAGGCGGTGGCTGCGGCGTTGCAAGCCTCGGGCCTGCCGCCGGGTCGCCTTGAGCTGGAGATCACTGAAAGCGTTTTCGTCGGCGATCTGGAGACGGTCGATGCGATCTTCCGCGATCTGAAGAAGCTGGGCGTACGCTTGTCGCTCGACGATTTCGGCACCGGATATTCATCGCTCGGCTACCTCAAGCATGGCCATTTCAACAAGATCAAGATCGACCAAAGCTTCGTGCGCGGCTGCACCGAGAACGGCGATACCAACCCTGCGATCATCACCGCAATCGTTGCGCTCGCCAAGGCGCTCGGGATGGAGACCGTGGCCGAAGGCGTCGAGGCGATGGACGAGCTTGAATTGGTCAAGGCGCGCGGCGCGGATCTTGTACAGGGCTACATCTTCTCGCGCCCAATCACACAGGATCAGGTGCTGGTGCAGTTGGCCGAAGGATCGAGTGTTTTCCGCCCCAGCGGCCCGCCGCGCCACCGCGCCGAGCGGATCACCATCTTCCGCAAGGTCGGGCTGATCCACGAGGATCACTACTACGACGTGATCCTGCGCAACCTGTCCAAGACCGGCGCGCGGATTACCGGGCTGGCCGGTGTGCCGGTCGGGACCGACGTGGTGCTCGATCTCGGCCACGGGCAGCTGGTGGTGAGCAAGGTGGTCAACGCCACCGAGAACAGCCAGGGTCTGAAGTTCGAAACCTCGATGATCAGCGACGGTAGCGGCGGGTTCATGACCCGGCACCGCATCTCGCCCTATTCACTGGCCGAAGCAGGGATCCCGCTCGCAGCGCTCGGCGCAGGGGCCTTCCCGCTCGCCAAGTGGCGCGAGGCGAACAAGACCGTGCCCAAGTTCGTGCAGCTCGAGCTGAGCGCGCCGGGGTGCTGAACCACGCCGCAGTGTTTCACGTGGAACATCGCAAGAACGCTCAACCACCTGCCTACGCGCTTACATCCGCGTGATGACCGCTGCGCGTCCTCAGCCGCGCCCGCGATAGCCTGGCACGCCTTGATCGGGCAGCCACAGGCCTTCGGGCGGCGCACCGCTTTGCCAGAACACGTCGATCGGAATGCCGCCGCGCGGATACCAATAGCCGCCGATCCGCAGCCATTGCGGGCGCATTTCTTCGAACAGGCGCACCCCGATCCCTACCGTCACATCTTCGTGAAAGCCGTTGTGATTGCGGAACGACCCGAGAAACAGCTTCAGGCTCTTGCTCTCGACGATAGTTTCGCTCGGCACGTAGTCGATCACCAGATGCGCGAAATCGGGCTGGTTGGTGACCGGGCACAGCGAGGTGAACTCGGGCGAGACGAACCGCACCAGAAAGGTCAGGCCGGGACGCGGATTGGGGACGTAGTCGAGCACCGCTTCTTCGGGCGAGGCCGGCAGCGGGGTATCACGGCCGAGGAATTGCGGAGCGCGCGCGGGCATATCAGGTGTGCTTTCCATGCCGCGCTGTTGCCTTGAAGCGCGGATCGACGCAAGCGGGGAACTGGACGCAACGGCACGCAAATCCCTATGGGGACAGCGCAGGTTCACCCTGCACCGCCCACATTTCCCGGCTTTCCCGACTCCGTTGAGCTTCACCGCGCCATGAACCGCTTGCCTACCCGCTTCTTACCCGCTTGCCTGACTGCCGCCGCGCTGGCGCTGACCGCACCGCTTTTGGCCCAGCAGCAGCCCGGTACCTTCACTCTGCCCGAAGCGACACCGACGCCCAGCCCTGCCCCCGCAGGCCCAGCGGACGAACGCGCCGGGGTGGCCATCCCACCGCGCGCCGTGCCGAGTGCCGCGCCCTCGCCGGTGATCGAGCCGCTGCCTGCACCCAGCGCCACACGCTCCCCCAGCCCGAGCCCGCGCGACATCCTCACCCCGAGTCCGTCAGCCACGCCCCGACCCGCCCCGCAAGTCAGCGCGAGCGCGCCCGCGCCTGTCGCTACGCCTTCGGACAGTGCGACGGGCGATCCGCTCACGCTCCCGCCTGCCGGGCCGCAAGTGGTGCCTGCCGCGCCGGCGACCACCCCGAGCGTGGCCGTGGGCGAACCGCAGTTCGACTGGACTGATTGGTGGCCGCTTGTCGCAAGCGCGCTCGCTGCGATCGCAGTGCTGAGCGGGTTTGCGGCGTGGCGGCGGCGCAAGCCCAAGGTGGCGCGCCTCGCCCCGCCGGTCGATGCCGGTGTCACGGCGGCGCCAGCCAGCAGCGACGATGCGCCCCGGCTCGACCTCACGCTCGAGATCATCTCGGCGACCCGCAGCGTGATGATGTTCACGGTCCAATACCGCCTCAACATCGCCAACCGTTCGGACCGCGCAGTGACCGACCTTGCCGCTGCCGTACAGCTCGCCTGCGCGCGAGCGAGCGGGGGCAACGCACCCTCCGCCGGAGCCGCACAGTCCAACGCCGGGATCGCGCGCGTCGGCCCGCAACAAGCGCGCAGCATCACCGGCACAGTGCAGATGCCGCTCAGCGCCATTGCGCCTTTGCGGCAGGGGCAGACCCCGATGTTCGTGCCGCTGGTCCACGTCACGTTGGAAGGCGAGAGCCTGCCCGCACAGGCCCGCACCTTCGTGATCGGCACGCCTTCCCCAAGCGGGCGCGTCCACCCGATCCTGCTTGATGCGCCGCCGGGCGGGATCGCCGGGCTGGTGGCGCAGGCGGTGTCGCTGCCGCCCGCCTCTGCCGCTGCCTGAGTCGCCCGCCATGCGCGGCTGTTGGAGACACATGAGACACGGTCCAAGAACGAATAAGTCCGCCGCGCTCGCAGCGCTTTCGCAAGGGCGGGAAATAGGCGCGCACAACAGGTCATGGCAGTGATGATGTCCGCGCCGGAGCGTGTAGGAAAGCGCTGATTTCCCTAGAATACCTCCCAGTCCTGAAAGGTTGGGGAGGTGGCAGGCGCCGCAGGCGGCTGACGGAGGGGTTCTTGCCTGCCGCCTACCCCTCCGACACCGCTGCGCGGCGCCACCTCCCCATTCGCAGAGCGAACGGGGAGGGACCAGCTCGGCCCGCCCGCACACCACCTCTCTCGCCCCGCAGACCGCGCAGCCTTTGCGCCGCCGCCCGCGGCACGCTAGGGTCCGGCCCATGACCAAGCTTCCTACTGCGCTCGTTTCGACCGAATGGCTCGCCGATAACCTTGGCGCGCCGGGTCTTGCCGTCCTTGATGCCTCCTACCACTTGCCCGCCGCCGCGCGCGATGCGGGGGCCGAATTTGCTGCCGGGCACATCCCCGGCGCGCGGTTCCTCGGGCTGGCCAGCCTGTTCGATGCCGGTTCGAGCGTGCCCTACGCCTTCCCGACCCCCGACCAACTCGCCGCGCGGCTCGGCCTGCTGGGGGTGCGGGGTGAGGACGCGATCGTCCTCTATGACGACAGCGCAATCCGCACCTCGGCGCGGGCGTGGTTCGTGCTGACCGCGATGGGCTGGGACAATGTCGCGATCCTTGATGGGGGCTTGGGCAAATGGCGCGCAGAAGTCCGCGCGCTCGCCAGCGGGGCGGAGCATGGCGCGACCATCGCTCCCGTCCACCTCGCCCCGCCCCGGCGGGTGCGCAGCAAGGCCGATATGCTCGCCAACATCGCCACTGGACGCGAACAAGTGCTCGACGCGCGCGGGGCTGACCGGGTCTATGGCACCGGTATCGACCCGGTGCATGGCGGCCCCAATGGACGCATTCCGGGCGCGCTGAATCTACCGTTCGGCGGCGTGCTGAATGCTGACGGCACCTACAAATCGCCCGACGCCATCCGCGCCGCGCTGACCGCTGCCGGGATCGACCTCGACCAACCCGTCACCACCACCTGTGGGAGCGGCGTGACCGCCAGCGTGCTGATGTTCGCGATGCACCTGATCGGCAAGCACGACACCGCGCTGTATGATGGCAGCTGGAGCGAATGGGGTGCCGATCCCGATACGCCCAAACTCCAAGGCCCGGCCGAATGAGCGGCGGCGATAGCGGCAAGCCGCTGAAGCCCGCCACCCGGCTTGTCCGCGGCGGACGGCGCAAGGAGTGGACGGGGCCGGTGGTGAACCCGCCCGTCTGGCGCGCCTCCACCCACCTCTACGACACAGACGCCGATCGCCACAGCGCAGGCGGCAACAATGCCGATGGGCAGTTCTTCTATGGCCGCCGCGGCGCGCCGACCCAGTGGGCGTTGGCAGAGGCGCTCACCCAGATTGAGCCGGGCGCTTACGGAACGCAGCTTTACCCCAGCGGCGTGGCGGCGATTGCCGGGTGTATGCTCAGCGTTGTGAAACCGGGTGACCGGTTGCTGATGGCCGACAACGCCTATGACCCCTCGCGCAGCATGGCGACGGGGCTGCTGACGCGGATGGGGGTGACGACGACCTTTTTCGACCCGCGCGATCTGGACGCTTACGCCGCGCTGTTCGCCGATCCGGTGAAAGCGGTGTGGCTGGAAAATCCTGGCAGTCTCACCTTCGAGGTTTGCGATATCCCGGCCCTTGCCGCCATCGCCCGGCAGCATGGCGCGGTGAGTATGGTCGACAACACCTGGGCCAGCCCCTTGGGCTTCGCCGCGCTGGAACACGGCTGCGACATCGTGATGATGAGCCTGTCGAAGCATGTCGGCGGACATTCCGATCTGATGATGGGCAGCGCCAGTGCCGGGAAGCGCTGGTACACCGCCCTGCGCCGCACCGCGCAGGAGTTGGGGCAAGTGGTTGCGCCCGATGATGCGGCGCTCGCCGCGCGCGGCCTGCGCACCATGGGCCTCCGGCTGGAAGCGCAAACCCGCTCGGCGCTCAGGATTGCAGAATGGCTTGAGGCGCAGCCGCAGGTGGCTGAGGTGCTGTGCCCGATGTTGCCTTCCGCCCCCGGCCATGCCTTGTGGGCGCGCGATTTCACCGGAGGATGTGGGCTATTCGCGTTCGTGCTGGCGAGCGATGATCCGGAAGCCTCGGCCCGCGTGGCCGATGCGCTCGATCTGTTCGGGATCGGCTATAGCTGGGGCGGGTTTGAAAGCTTGGTCCTGCCGATCACGCCCAAGACCTATCGCAGCCTGATGCCCTGCCCGACCGGAGGCAAGCCCGCGCTCCGGCTTTCCATCGGGCTGGAGGATACGGACGATCTGATCGCCGATCTGGCGCTGGCGCTGGCGCAAGCCGGATGACCGAGCCCGCCCCCACGCCTGCCCCGGACTCGTCCGAAATCGTCAGCGGCGCGGATAATCTGCGTGAGGATATTGGCGAGCGCAGCGAGACCATTGGCGGAATCCTCAACCGGCTCGATACCTTCGCGGTCGAGGTCGGCGATTGGCGCATCTCGTCGTTCGACGTGCTGTTCACGGTCGCCGCGATCCTGCTGGTGCTCGCCTTTGCCTGGGGCGCCACCCGCCTCACCCGGAGCGCGCTGCGCCGCTTGACCGCACTCGACGGCACCCAGCGCGTGCTGGCCGAAAAGGTCGCCACCATCGTGATCTGGATCACGACCTTTCTGGTTGGGGTCGACCTGCTCGGCATTGATCTCACCGCGCTCACCGTGTTTTCGGGCGCCTTTGGTCTCGCCATCGGGTTCGGCCTGCAAAAGACCTTCGGCAACCTCATCTCCGGCATCATCCTGCTGATGGACAAGTCGATCAAGCCGGGGGACGTCATCGCCGTGACCGATCAGGCCGGGGTGCAGACCTTCGGCCAGATCCGCAAGATCGGCATTCGCGCGATCTCGGTCGTTACCCGGGATGAGCGCGAATATCTGATTCCGAACGAAAACTTGATGATCAATCAGGTCGAAAATTGGTCCTATTCCTCCAAGAACGTGCGGGTTCAGGTGCAGGTCGGGGTGAGCTACGACAGTGATATGGCGCTCGCCGAAGAGCTGATGCTGAAGGCCGCGAAGAACGCGCGGCGCGTGCTCGACACCCCGCCGCCGACGGTGTGGTGGGGCGGGTTCGGCGACAATTCGGTCGATTTCACCATCCACTGCTGGATCAACGATCCCGAGGAAGGCGTGGGCAATGTCCGCAGCGAGGTGCTCAAGCATCTGTGGGCGCTGTTCAAGGAGCATGGGGTGGAGATTCCCTACCCCCAGCGCGATCTGCGCCTGCGGCAAAGCGGCGAGCTGGAGCGGCTGATCGGGGTGCTGGAACAGGGCGGCGAACCGCCCAAGCCCAAGGCGCAATAGTTCCGCTTCGCCGCTGCCAAACCATTCTCGCTGGAACGGATCGGCGCGCTGGCCCATTTGCCGTTTCATGCAGCAGATTGGCACCATCTATCTCGTTGGCGCGGGGCCGGGTCCGGTGGACCTCCTGACCTTGCGCGCGGTCCGCCTGATCGAGCGGGCGGAAGTGATCGTCCATGACGGGCTGATCGGCCCGGATATTCTCGGCCTGGCGCGGCCCGATGCGCGGCTGATCTCGGTCGCCAAGCAGCGCGCGCGCCACACTCTGCCGCAGGAGGACATCAACGCTCTGCTGGTGCGCGAGGCGCAGGCCGGGCGCGATGTGGTGCGGCTGAAAGGCGGCGATCCCTTCATCTTCGGGCGCGGCGGCGAGGAAGCCGAAACCGCGCGTGCGGCGGGCGTCCCGGTCGAAGTCGTCCCCGGCATTTCCGCGGCCAACGGCGCCGCCGCCGCCAGTGGCATTGCGCTCACCCACCGTGACGCTTCCAGCATCGTCAGCTTCGTCGCCGGTCAGTGCAAGGGCCTCGCGGAGCAGGACTGGTCGGGCCTCGCGGGCAAGGGCCGCACGCTGGTGATCTACATGGGCGTTTCCACCGCACCGCAAATCGCTGAGAAACTCATGGCCGATGGCCTCGCCCCTTCGATGCCGGTTGCCGTGATCGAGAACGCTGCGCGCCCGGAAATGCGGGTGCTGCGTGGGCTGCTGGCCGGCCTGCCCGATCTGGTGGAGCGGGAAGCGGTGCAAAGCCCGGCGCTGATCGTCATCGGCGAGGTTACGGCGCGCCTCCACCGTCATCCTGACGAAAGTCAGGATCGCTCGGAGGTAAGCGCCCTGCTGGCAGCGATCCCGGGTCAAGCCCGGGATGACGGTCGCCTTATTGGAGAGATTGCGCCATGAAAATTCTCACCGGCAATGACCTGCGCTCGGGCGCGGTGACCTGGTGGAACGGCACCGGCTGGTCGCTGTTCGTCGACGATGCCGTCGATGTTGGCGATGACGCGGAAGAAATCCTCGCCCGTGAGGAAGCCGCGCGCCGGGTCAACGTGCCTTACGCCATCGAGGCGACCATCGATGCAGGCGGCCACGTGCGCCCCGCGCACATCAAAGACCGGGTGCGCGCGCTCGGCCCGACCGTGCGGCGCGACCTTGCCGTGCCAACTGCCAACAAGACCGGCTGGGACTGGGTGATCTGATGCGCGCTGCTGCCGTCACCCTCGCATCGGCCTTTGCCTTCGGCGCTACGCCCGCCGCGGCCCAACCGGTGTCCACGCCCGCACCAGCCGAAGCCCGCACGACCATGGTGGTCGAATGGACGCGTCTCAAGGCCCTGCCGGGTGAGCGCGCCAATCTGACTGCCTTCATCTTCCTCAACTGGTTCGCGATGGACGCCAAGGCGGTCGAGCAGGGCTTGTTCACCTCCTACCGCCTGATCGCCAATCCGGCGGCAGACGGCGATTGGGACCTCCTTGTCGAGGTCGGCTATCCCACCCCGGCAGGCTACGATGAACCCGCCACCCAGGCCGCCTTTTCCGCCATCCGGGCCGCGCACAAGATGGTGCCGGTCGAGGGCAAGACCCTCAAGGAGCTTGGCACGATCCTCGGCACCGAACGCCTGCCCGTTCTCACTGGAACCCGCTGATGTACAAATACGACCAATACGACCAGGCGATGGTCGATGCCCGCGTGGAGGAATTCCGCGATCAGGCCCGCCGCCGTCTCGAAGGCAAGTTGACCGAGGACCAATTCAAGCCGCTGCGGCTGATGAACGGGCTCTACCTGCAGCTCCACGCCTATATGCTGCGCGTCGCCATCCCCTATGGCACGCTCAACGCACGGCAGATGGAGGCGCTCGCCGACATCGCGGAGAAGTATGACCGGGGCTACGGCCACTTCACCACCCGCCAGAACATCCAGTACAACTGGATCAAGCTGGAAGACGCCGCCGACATCCTCGCCGACCTGTCGAAGGTCGAGATGCACGCGATCCAGACCAGCGGCAATTGCATCCGCAACATCTCTGCGGATCACTTCGCGGGGGCTGCGGCTGACGAAGTGGTTGACCCCCGCCCCTATGCCGAGCTGATGCGCCAATGGTCGAGCTTCCACCCGGAGTTCACCTACCTGCCGCGCAAGTTCAAGATCGCGGTGATCGGCTCCGAAACCGACCGCGCAGCGATGCGGCTGCACGATATCGGCATTCGCATTGTGAAGCGTGACGGCGAGGTTGGAGCGCAGTTCTATGCGGGCGGCGGCATGGGCCGCACCCCGATGATCGCCCCGTTGATCCGCGATTTCGTGCCGCTCGACCAGCTGATCACCTATGCCGAGGCGTGCCTGCGGGTCTACAACCGCTACGGTCGGCGCGACAACAAGTACAAGGCGCGGATCAAGATCCTCGTCCATGAACTCGGCGCGGCGGAATACACCCGGCAGGTCGAGGAAGAATTCGCCCATATGCTGAGCGTGGGCGTCGAACCGCCGCTGGAGGAACTGGCGCGGATTGCGGAGCATTTCGCCGATCCCCCGTTCGTGTCGAACGAAGTCGAGACACAAAACCTCTCGACAATGCTCGAAGCGAACGGAGGTCAGGGAAGCGCCTTTGGCCAATGGGTCCGCCGCAATACCCACCCCCACCGCCACCCCGATTACGTCTCGGCCGTTATCAGCCTGAAGCCCGCAGGCGGCATCCCGGGCGATGCCACGGCCGACCAGATGCGCGTCGTCGCCAAGCTGGCGCGCGACTACAGCTTTGATGAGCTGCGCGTGATGCACACGCAGAACCTGCTGCTCCCCCACGTGGCCATCGCCGACCTTCCGGCTCTCTGGCAAGCGCTCGACGCCGCGGGCCTCGGCAGCCCCAACATGGACACGATCGAGGACATCATCGCCTGTCCCGGCCTTGATTACTGTTCGCTCGCCAACGCGCGCTCGATCCCGCTCGCCCAGCGCATTTCGGAGCGCTTCGCCGCTTCGGGCCGCACCGAAGTCGTCGGCGAATTGAAGCTGAAGATCTCTGGCTGCATCAACGCCTGCGGGCACCACCATGCGGGCCACATCGGCATCCTTGGCGTCGACAAGAAGGGCAAGGAGAACTTCCAGCTCTCGCTCGGCGGGTCGGAGGCCGAGGATGTTAGCCTCGCCAAGATCACCGGCCCCGGCTTCGACGAGGACGGTGTGATCGCCGCAGTCGAAAAGGTCACCGACGTCTACCTCGCGACCCGCGCGGATGGCGAGCGCTTCCTCGATACCTACCGCCGCATCGGCATGGAGCCGTTCAAGGAGGCCTTGTATGGTTGATACCAGCAATCTCGGCACTTCGCCCGACGAAGTGCAATTCCGCTTCCGCGACGATGAACCCGTCGATCACGGCACGGTGACGGTGGACGCCTGCTGCGACCAGACCAACGCCGCCGCCGTCCGGATCGAGCCGGGCGACGATGCGCGGCTGCTATTGCCCTTCCTTGATCGCCTCGCGCTGGTCGAAGTCAATTTCCCGAGCTTTGGTGACGGACGCGGATATTCGGCGGCACGCATCCTGCGCGAGGCCGGCTACACCGGCGAATTGCGCGCTGTGGGTCAGGTGCTGATCGACCAGCTCAGCCACATGCGCCGCTGCGGGTTCGACAGCTTTGCCCCCGACAAGCGCCTCGATGAAGACGATGCCGCGCGTGCCTTTGCGACGTGGGACAACGTGTACCAGCGCGCGGCCGACCGCCGGGCCACCATTGCGGACAAGCGCCATGAAGCCTGAACTTGGACTCTCCAGCCAGCCGCCGCGGACCCGCGACCAGCTCGACCTCGCCCCGCGCTTTAGCGAGCATGACGCCGTGCGCCTCAACCGCATGTTCCGCGGCGCCTCGACGCTGGAAATGCTCGAAGCAGTTATCCGTGACGGGCTCGCGGGCGACCTCGCGGTGGTCTCCAGTTTCGGCGCAGAGAGCGCGGTGTTGCTGCACCTGATCGCCAGCGTCGATCCGTCGGTGCCGGTGCTGTTCCTCGACACAGGTAAGCATTTCCCCGAAACGCTCGCGTATCGCGACCTGCTGGTGGAGCGCCTCGGCCTCAATCTGGTGGTGCTGACGCCGGATGCGGAGGAACTCGCCAAGCGAGACGAAACCGGCCTCAGGTGGTCCTACGATCCCGATGGCTGCTGCGAGATCCGCAAGGTGCGCCCGCTCGAAAAGGCGATGGCGCAGTACGACGCCAGCTTCACCGGGCGCAAATCGTTCCAGTCATCGACCCGCGCCAACCTGCCGCGCTTCGAGGTGGATACCTCGGACGCGCAGGGGCGGCTCAAGATCAACCCGCTGATCGATTGGGACGCGGGCCAGATCGAGGGTTACTTCATCCAGCACGATCTCCCCCGCCACCCGCTGATCGCGCAGGGTTATCCTTCGATCGGCTGCTCGCCCTGCACCTCACAGGTCGCCCCGGGCGAAGACCCGCGCTCGGGCCGCTGGAAGGGCTGGGACAAGACCGAATGCGGCATCCACAAACCGGGCGAGGAACCGTTTCTTTAGAACCGTCGTCCCGGGTGACGGTTGGCTTTAAAGCCACCCCTCGCGCCGATACCATTCGGCGGTCGCCCTCAGGCCTTCCTCGCCGCTGATCTTCGGCTGCCACAAGCCCGGCGGCGGCTTGCGGTCGAACCGCGATACCCAGTTGGGATGCGCCATATAGCCCACCCGGTCGGCGGTGAGTTTCGCGCGGTCGCCGCGCACCAGCCGGTCGGCGGTGGCAGTGGCCTCCAGCACAGCGCGCGGCAAGTGCGGGGCGAAGACCGAACGCTTGCCCACCGCGCGGCCGATCGCTTTCGCCAGCTCCTTGTGGCTCCACCCGCCCTCGCGCCCGTCGTCGGGTTCGTAAGTCTGCTTTTTCGTTGCAGCGGCATTGCCTGCCGCCAGCGCCACCAGCAGCCTTGCGAGATCGTCGGCGTGAATGATCGAACTCGCCCCGCCGGGCGGCAGCGGCACGAAGCCCCACTTGGCGGTGCGAAACATCTCCAGATAGTCGACATCGCGCGGGCCGTAGACTCCGGGCGGGCGCACTGTGGTCCAGTCGAGACCGGAGGCCTCCACCAGCGCCTCGGCCTTGGCCTTGGATGCGCCATAGGCCGACAGGCCGGGCATCCGCGCCGAGAGTGAGGAGACGAACACCAGCCGCCGCGCTCCTGCCAGCTTCATCGCCGCGATGACGTTGGCGGTGCCGGTGACGTTGGCCGCTACAAAGGTGGCGGGGTCCGGCGTGTTGGTGAGGCCCGCGACGTGGATCACCGCGTCCGCGCCTTCGACCAGGGCCGCAAGCGCCGCCGTATCGCCCAGATCGCCGCGCACCCACGCCACACCAGCGCGCGTCGTTTGATCGCGGCGCGCGAGTGCGCGCACCTGATGGCCCTGCGCCAGCGCCGCATCCAGCACCGCGCTGCCGACGAAACCGGTCGCGCCGGTGATGGCGATGAGGCTCACAGCAGCACCATGTGGTCGCGGTGGATCACGCAGGAGCGCGGCGCATAGCCCAGCCGTTCGGCCTGATCCTCGGCGCGCTTGCCGGCGATCAGTTGCATTTCAGCGGCATCATATTCAGCGAGGCCCTGCGCAAGCCGCTCGCCCTTCAGGCTCAGCACGCTGACGAGATCGCCGCGCCGGAACTGGCCGGAGACGCCGACGACGCCCGCCGCGAGCAGGCTCGCCCCGCCTTTCAGCGCCTCGGCACAGCCCTTGTCGACGCGCAATTCGCCCGCAGGGGCGAGCCGCCCGCCGAGCCACGCCTTGCGCGCGCTGTCAGCGCGGACAGGGAGGAACAGCGTTCCTGTGCCCGCACCCAGCGCATGGGCAATCGGCGCGTCGTGCGTGCCGTTGAGGATCGCCAGCGCGATGCCGGCGCGCGTGGCGATCTGCGCGGCTTGCAGCTTCGACACCATCCCGCCTGAACCCATGCCCGAGGACGAAGCCCCGCTCGCCATCGCCATCACGTCCGGCGTCACGGCATCAACCGTGGGGATCAGCACCGCGCCAACCTCACGCGGGTCTCGGTCATACAGCCCGTCCACATCCGAGAGCAGCAGCACCAGATCGGCATTGGCCGCCTGCGCCACTCTCGCGGCGAGCCGGTCATTATCGCCGAAGCGGATTTCCTCAGTCGCGACCGAATCGTTTTCGTTGATGACGGGGATCACGCCCGCTTCCAGCAGCCGGTCGAGCGTGGCCGAGGCGTTGAGGTACCGCCGCCGGTCTTCCAGATCGCCCAGGGTCAGCAGCATTTGGGCAGCGGTAATGCCCTCACCGCCCAGCGCCCGCGACCACAGATCGGCCAGTGCAATCTGGCCCACAGCCGCGGCAGCTTGCGCATCGGCAAGGCTTCCCCGCCCGCCTTTCGCCAGCCCCAGCCGCGCTGCGCCGAGCGCAATCGCGCCGGAGCTGACCACGATCACCTGCGCGCCCGCCTGTCGCAGCACCGCCAGATCGCCCGCCATCCGCGTCAGCCACCCCTCACGCGCTTGCCCGCCGCCGACCAGCAGCGCGCTGCCGATCTTGACCACGATCCGCCGCGCGGCGGTGATGTCTTGCAGGCGGGTCAGCATGAGCCGATCAGAGCGGCGACCAGTCGCTGGCGTCTTCTTCGTGCTCCACTTCGACCGCCTTGGTCTCGGTCGAGGTGCGATCCGGCAGGTAGCCCAGCACCGCGTCGAGCAATTCGGAGATCCCCGCGCCGGTCACGCCCGACACCGCGAACACCTTGTCCGCACCGGCGGCCAGCAGCTCCTCGCTATAGGCCTCGACCAGTTCGGCATCCGCCAGATCGAGCTTGTTAAGCACCACCAGCCGCGCCTTATCCTCAAGGCCCGCGCCGTAAGCAGCGAGTTCATCCTCGACGATGCGCATCGCTTCGGCAGGGTCGGCATCTTCGGTGCCGGTGATGTCGATCAGGTGGATCAGCACGCGGCAACGCTCGATATGGCCGAGGAAGCGGTCGCCGATCCCGACGCCTTCCGCCGCGCCTTCGATCAGGCCGGGAATATCGGCCAGCACGAATTCGCGGCCCTTGTGCCGCACCACGCCCAGCTTGGGGACGAGGGTGGTGAAGGCATAGTCGCCCACTTTCGCGCCCGCGTTCGACACAGCATTGATGAAGGTCGACTTGCCCGCATTGGGCAGGCCAACAAGACCCACGTCGGCGAGCAGCTTCAGCCGCAGCCACACCCAGGCTTCCTGACCCGGTATCCCGTCCTGGTGCTGACGCGGGGCGCGGTTGGTGGAGGTTTTGTAGCTGGCATTCCCGCGTCCGCCGATCCCCCCTTCGAGGAAGACGACGCGCTGACCGACCTGCGTGAAGTCGGCGAGCACCTCGTCCTTGTCTTCGGAGAGGATCTGCGTGCCGACCGGCACTTTGATGACAAGCGGCTTGGCGCTGGCACCCGTGCGGTCCTTGCCCATGCCGTGGCCGCCGCGCGGCGCCTTGAAGTGCTGCGAATAGCGGAAGTCGATCAGCGTGTTGAGGCCGGCGACGGCTTCGAACACGATATCGCCGCCCTTCCCGCCGTTTCCGCCGTCAGGGCCGCCATATTCGACGTACATCTCACGCCGGAACGAGACGGCCCCGGGGCCACCTCCGCCGGACTTCACATAGATCTTGGCTTGGTCGAGAAAATGCATCGCGGGCGCATAGGCAATTTTTGCTGCGATTGCGAGGGGAATGGCACAAGGTCCCCCTCCCCCGTTGAGGGAGGGGGACTAAAGTCAGAACCGCGCCTCCACGCCGACCACTGCCGAGCGCCCCGGAGAGACGAAGCTGAACACCTGCTCGTAGCGTTCGTTCAGCAGGTTATCGACGCGGGCGAAGGCGCTGATGCCGTCTGCCAACCTCAACCGGGCGTTGACGTTGACGAGGGTGTAATCATCGAGGCTTACCCGCACCGGCACGAAGCTCGGATCGGTGAAGGCGACATCGGGCGTCGCGCCATTGTGCCGCACCACCATCGTTGCCGAGGCGGAATCGCCCGGCGCGGTCCAGGTCAGCGCCGCGCTGGCGATGTGTTGCGGGCGGCGCACTTCCTCGACACCGTTCTCCTCGGCATCGAGATAGGAATAGGCGGCGTCGAGGCTCCATTGCGCGGCCAGCCGGGCATTGAGCGACACTTCGACCCCGCGTTGCTCGCTCACGGTGGTGCGGTTGGCGGGAGTGGCGATGAAGTTGGGCGGCGGGAAGGTGGTGAAGATCTCGCCCTCCAGCTCGCTGTCGAAGTAGGTCACGACGAGGGTCGCGCTGTCGCCCAGTTGCTGATCGAGGCCCACTTCCCACCCGGTCGACTTTTCCGGGCGCAGTGCGTCATTGCCGATGAAGCGGCCATCGACGAAGCCATAGAGTTCGAAGAAGCCGGGGTTCTTGATCCCGCTCCCACCGGCCGCGCGCAGCCGCGTGGTCTCGGTGATTCGATACCCCACGCCGACACGGAAGGTCGTGGCATCGCGGAACAGGTCGTTGATATCGTGGCGCAGCGCCGCCGAGACATCGAACGCCGAGTCGGAATAGCGATACTCGCCTACAAAACCGATCTGCTCGATCTCGCGCCGGCCGTTGAAGGCGAAGCCACCGGGCGTGGCGTTGCGAAAGCCTTCGACTTCGTAATCAGCGGCGAATGTGAGGTTGTGGTACCCGCCCCCATTGAACGCCGTGACATAGGACGCCTTGACCCGGTCGCCTTCGCTGGCCGAGGTGAGGCCGAAGGGGCTATCCGTTTCACGGTCGACCTCAGAGATCTGGGCGGACAGATCATGCGTCCAGCGCCCGTCCAGCATCTCGGCCCGCGCGCCGATGAGGGCGTAAACGGCCTCGTTGGTGAACGTCACCCCGGGACTGTCGATGGTGAAGCCGAAGGTCGGGCTGGCGCTGTCGAAGTCGCTATCGTTGGTCTGTCCTTCGGTGCGGATGAAGCGGGCTGCGGCGCGCAGAGCGATGCCTTCGGCGACTTCAACGCTGCCCTTGCCCGAGACAGTGTAGCTGTCGCGCCCGATATCACGGGTGCCGCCCCGCGCATTGGGCTGACCGTCGGTGCTTACGGCCACGGCAGAAAGCGCCGCGTCCCAGCTATCGCCCGCCGCGCCATAGCGCAGCGCGCCATTGACCGTGCCTTGGGTGCCGCCCTCGATCCGTGCTGCAAAGCCGGGTTGGCTCCGCCCGCTGGCGCTTTCATAGGCCACCACGCCGCCGATCGCATCCGGCCCGTAGAGCGCCGATTGCGGCCCGCGCAGCACCTCAACCCGCGCGCCGGGCTCTGCCTGCAAGGTGCCAATGTCGAACTCGCCCGCGTAGGGATCGGAAACCTCAATCCCGTCGACCAGCACCAACACGTGATTGGCTTCCGAGCCGCGCAGGCGGATCTGGGTCTGACCTGCAATGCCAGCGACGGCGACGCCGGGAACATCGCGCAGGATATCAGCAATGTCACGGGTCTGGCGGTTTTCGAACTGCTCGGCGGTAATGACCGACACCGAACCGGTGTAATCGCTGACCAAGGTGTAATCGTCCGAGCGTGATGCCTTGACGAGAATATCATCCGCATCAAGCTGACCGATCGGAAGCATGACATTCGTCTCTGCCTCATCACCGTATGTGGCATTAACGTCTTGGCCCAAGGCAGGCACAGCCCAAACCAGCGCCGCCCCAGCGCCGCTGCACAACAATTTCAAATTTTTCACGGATTCCTCCCGTCATCAGCAACATGAAGGTCGCAAGGGGATCCCATCCCTCACAACCCGGTGATGTCGCTCACAACAGAAGTGTTTTTCCGCGCCTGGCCAATCCCTGAGCCAAGCAAAGAGCGACACGCCCCGGTCGGTCTCCTGGCTCACGGATCAGCGCATCCTGTGCTCACCTTCCCAGAGCATTGCTGCTCCAGTGGCTGCCCCTTTCGAGGCGCGCTACCTGATACTCACCGCTTACAGTTGCAGGGACAGCTGCGGAATCAAACCGCATTCCCGTTACCTTGGCGCAGCCGCAGGGATAGCGTCAGGCCAAGCAGACGGCAAGAGGTGTAAGCTGGAAGAAAAGAGGAACGCGCCGATCAGCCCAAAGGGCCGCAAGGCCGACCGGCCGCTCGAGCTTATGCGAGGAAAGCCAAGCGGCCCGGATGGGCCGCGCCCGGCGCTTGAGGGCGAAAACAAGGAATCCAGTTTAGGGGCAACGCCCCGAAACTGGTGGAGCCGAGGGGGATCGAACCCCTGACCTCGTCATTGCGAACGACGCGCTCTCCCATCTGAGCTACGGCCCCGTTCCAGGTTTTCGCGCCCGCCTATCCGATCAAAGGAGCGGGCGAGCGCGCGCATTAGCGAGAAGCGCAGACCCTTGCAACGCAAGATTTCGCCGCTCCCGACCGCTGCACCTTCCGATTATTGCCCGGTTTTGCGCTCTGCCGGCGGAGCAGCCATCGGTTCGATGATCGGCTGCGATACCACACCCTCATTGACCGGGATCACCGGGACCGGAAGCCCGGTCACAGGGTCGATCACGGTCTGCACCGCGACTGTCGGCACGACAACGCCGCTGGCGCGGGCCTGCTGCACGGCAACCCAGCCGGGCTGCGAGGCGCCATAAAGCGTACCCCACTTGTCGTCCCAGGTCGCCGAGGCTTGCTGATACACCTCGTAATCGGTGAAGAACTGATCGAACGGCATCAGCAGCCCGTCAAAATTGGCACGGGCAAAGGCGAGCACATCTGTCGGCGGTGCGGCCAGCGCGCGGTTCGCCATGTCGAGGGTGGCGCGGCAGAACCCTGCGCGGGCGGCGGGTTCGGCGAAGAAGTTGTAGACCTGCGTGGTGTAGCCATCACGCGCCACTATCGCATCGCGGCGGACCCGGAAGCGGCTGGTGTAGCTCTTCTCAAGCCGGTCATTGACGGCCTTCAGCGATTTGACGTTCTTGGTCAGGAAGGCGCGATAACCTTCGAGGATCGGCTCATATTCGGCCGTGAGGCAATTGAGCGCCGCGACATTCCAGGCCGAACGCAGGTTCCAGACCAGCTGGTCGTCCGACAGGTTGCTGTTGACGGTCACGCGCCGGCCATCAGGCCCACGGGGGGGAATATCCATCACGTAATGCGCGCCGCCGGGCGGAAGCGGACGGTAAGGCACGGCCTCAACCACCACCGGTGCGGGCGGCGGTGCGGGCGGCGGAGGCGGAGGCGGTGCCGGGGTCGCACAGGCTGCGAGCAAGGCGCCGCCCATGGCTAGAGTGGTGATCGCCAAGCCGAACGGCGTGCGCGTGCTGGTGCGTTCCTGCGCCAATGACGGGGACGGGGACGTGTGCGGGGCCGCGCTCATTGAAATAACCTCTCCTGCTGCGGGCTGTGCTGCCACTGGCGGGGCAAGCATGTGTGCGCCCGGCTTGCTCCAACCTGAAGCGTCCGAGATAGCCGCCCCGGCGGACAAAGCAAATGCCCGGAGCCTATGGAAAGGCCCCGGGCATCTGACATTTCAACACCTGTGTCAGGCATTCGCCTGATGCAGATTAGTTATTCCCGATTGCCGAGGAAGCTCAGCAGGAACTGGAACATGTTGATGAAGTCCAGATAGAGGCTCAGCGCGCCGAGCACGACGGCCTTGCCGGCGAACTCAGTGCCGCGCAGATATTCATACTCGGTCTTCAGGCGCTGCGTGTCATAGGCGGTGAGACCCGCGAAGATCAGCACGCCGATGAAGCTGATGGCGTAATGGAACGCGGGGCTCTGCAGGAACAGGTTGATGACCATCGCCACAATCAGGCCGATCACGCCCATGATCAGGAAGCTGCCCATGCCGGACAGGCTCCGCTTGGTCGTGTAGCCATAGAGCGACAGGCCGGCAAAGGCCGCCGACGTGGCGAAGAAGGTCGTGGCGATCGAGCCACCGGTGTAAACCAGGAAGATCGACGAGAGCGACAGGCCCATCAACGTGGCGAAGCCCCAGAACATCAGCTGGAGCGTAGCGGTGCTGAAGCGGTTGGCGCCAAAGCTCATCGCAAAGACGATAGCCATCGGCGAAAGCGCGACGATCCAGCGCAGGATACCGCCGGTGAAGATGGTCTCCGCCACACCACTGGTGAAGGCCAGCAGCGCGACGATCCCGGTCAGCAGGATGCCCGACGTCATGTAATTGTAGATCGAGAGCATGTGCTTGCGCAGGCCCTCGTCATAGCTTGCGCGGCCGGCGACGTCGCCTCCGGCGCGGGGCACGGAGCCCATACGCTGCGCATTGCGCGAGGTGTCATTCCAGTCAGCCATTGCGAAACCCTTAGCCTTTCCTATCGGAGCGCGGAAACGCCCGCGCTCTCCAATGGGGGGAATATCGGGGTTTCCTCAGCGCATTTCAAGCGAAACCGGATTGCAAAGCGCGCAATCCATTCAGCTTAACCGATGTTAATCTTAACTGCCTTTCGACAACGCCGCACCCTTGTCACGGGTGGCCCGCAAAGTGTCGGCCAGCAGGCGGCGCAGGGCCGCGCCTTCGTCGAGGACGTTGAGGCCTTCGCGGGTCATCCCGCCGGGGCTGGCGACCCGGTCGGCGAGCGTGGCCGGCCCGACATCCGATGCCGCTGCCAGGGCCGCCGCGCCCTCGACCGTAGCGAGCGCGAGGCTGGCGGCGGTGCTCTCGTCCAATCCGAGGTCGATAGCCGCGCCTGCCAGCGCGTCAATGAAACGATAGACGAAGCCCGGCCCCGATCCGGCCAGCGCGGTAACGAGATCGAATTGCGCCTCGTCCGCCAGCCACACGGCACTGCCGAGCCTGTCAAACAGTGCGAAGGCGGCGCTGTGTGCCGCCTCGTCAAGTCCGGCCTCGCACAGGATCACCGGGGACTTGTTGATGCGCGCGGCTAGGTTCGGCATCACCCGGACATGCGCGTCGGCGCGCGGGAAGGCTTGGCCGAGCTGGCCGAGCGTGATCCCGGCGAGCAGCGAATAGACCGAAACACCCTCGCCCGTCAGCGCCTGAAGCCCCGGCCCGAGCGTCCCCAATTGCTGCGGCTTGAACCCGAGCAAAACGGCGTCATGCCCCGCCCCCGCGGCGTCTTCCGCACTGCGATAAAGCGCCACGCCTTCGGGCGCTTCGGGCAAGGCGGGATCGAGCACCGCAAACCGCGCCGGGTCCTCGCCCGCTGCTAGCCACCCGGCAAGCATCGCTCCGCCCATGTTGCCGCAGCCGATGATGAGAAGCTTCTGTGTCATGCGAGGCAGGCTCTCAGGCCTCGCCCGCTGCGTCAACCATCGCGGCATCCAGTGCCTCGCGCGGGGTCTTGCCGCCCCACAGCACAAACTGGAACGCCGGGTAGAACCGGTCACATTCGTCGATCGCGCATTCGACCAGCGCCTGCGCCATGTCGATACTCAGCCGGCCGTGCTCGCCCAGCAGTGCGCCGTGGCGGTAAAGCAGCACGTCGCCGTTCGACCAGATGTCGAAATGGCCGAGCCACACCTGTTCGTTGACGAGGCACAGCAGCTCATAGGCGGCCCCGCGCTTGTCCTCCGTTACGCGAATATCGGGGAGGCACAGGAACTGAAGCACACCGTCTTCGGCCCGCCAAATCGCGCGCAGCTGGTAATTGGCCCAGCTGCCCTGCACCTCGCCCGTCATCTCGTCATCCGAGACCAACTCACACGGCCATCCGCGCGCCGCAAACAGGCTGGCGAGCATCTCGACGGGGGCAGCATCGTCCTCGGCGGAATAGTCCATGTCTTGCACTCTCATGGCCGGGGGAACGCGGGGGGGAGGGTCGTTTGCACCATTGGGGCAACGCATGAACGGGTTGGGGTGCGATTGGCAATCACCCACGTCAGAGCGGCTGGGGAGAACCGGATAGAGCTGTGCAAAGCCTGTGCAAAGATCGTGCACAGATTGCGCCACACTCTATTTAACAGGCTGTATTTCTTCGCCTTCTGGGCTCACATAGAGGAAGCTGTCGATCCCCTTAGCCTTGAGCTCGCGCAACAGGGCCTGAGCCTTATCGCGGCTATCGATCGGCCCGGCCAGCAAGCGGTTCGCCTCGCCCCAGCGGGTGGTGTGCGGCTTGAGCTTGGCGAGGCGCGCGCCGCCTTCTTTCGCGATGCGCCGCCAATCGAACCCGAGCGCCTTGACGTTCTTGCCAGTCGCCACCTGCACCCAAACGCGGCTGGGGTGGACAGGCTTGGGCGGTTCCTTGGGCTTGGCTTTTTCAGGCGGCGGTGGAGGCAGTTCGCGCTTCACCGTGATTCTCGAAATATCGACCACGTCGCCACTGACCCGCGCATCGGGAAGCGGAGCGTTGACGAGGTCGGCAAAGGCATCGGCCACCCGCACGGGTGGGGCGGGTGGCGGTGGGGGGGGCGGCAGGGGAGACGCAACTGGGGTCGGCGCGGGGGCCATTGAGGCGACCGTGGTGACAGCGACCGGAGCGACCGTCGCGACCCGTGTCGGTTCAGGCGCAGGCAAAGGCGCAGGTGCGGGCGTCTGGGCAGCGGGGGGAACGGTCCGCGAGTCCAGCAGCGGGCCGGACGGGGCGAGCTTGCTCCCTGCCCGCTCCTCGGCGGCAAAGCGCGCTAGGCGGGGATCATCGCGCCCGATATCGGCCGCGCGCGGGAATATCCCGAGATTGGCGGCGGCGGCCTGCTGCGGCTTGGTCAGGCGCGGCATGTAGCCAAGGTAGGGCACCAGCCGGGTCGCCAGATCGCGCGGCATCACCTGCTCGACAATCACGGTCGCGCGGTCACTCTCGCCCATGATCGCAAGGCCGAAGGCGCGCGCGCGCTGGGCGGCCATATCGCGCTTGTCGAGCAAGGGCCGCAATGTCTCTTCAAACCGGGCGCGGTTGCCGGAGATTGCGAAGCTTACCGCGAGTCTGCGGCGCGCCTCGTCATTGCGGGGATCGAGCGCGAGCGCACGGGCATAGGCGGTTTGCGCGGTGGCCTGTTCGCCGATGAGATCGAAACTGAGCGCCTGATCGGTCAGCACGGCACGTTCATCCGCCCCGCCCGCCAATGCACGCTCGAATTGCTGCAACGCCTCGCCCGCGCGGCCTGCACGCAAATAGACCGAGCCCAACCCCAGCGCAGCACCGGGATGCCCCGGATCGACGTCCGCCGCGCGGCCGAAGAAACCAATTGCCGCTTCCAGATCCTCGACGCCGAGGGACGCCTGCCCTGCCTCGATCAAGGCATCGCGGTCACGCGGTGTCTTGGCCAGTGCCACCAGCGCGCGGTTGAGACGCTGAACTTCCGGCGCGGGAAGGGCCTGCACGACGGGCTGGGAAATCGTCTCCTGCGCCGACACGACCACAGACAGGCCACCAAGCAGGGCAGCGTTTAAAGCCAGAATGGAAAGGCGCGACACCATGGTCATGCTCTAGCGTGCCTGTCGCCGCTCGCCAGTGGCCCGTGGGCGGCGCGCGACCAACAGCGCCGCACGCGCGCCAGACGGCGTTCCGGCCTAGCCTTATTGGTTGTTCTGCCGTCCAAGGAAACGCGGAATGCTGAGCGCCGGGCCATCATCGCCGTCATCATCGTCCTCGTCATCGCGGGCGTTGCTGCGCGACAGGTTGGCCATGCGTTCGAACAGCGTGCTGCCGGCGCCCGAACCGTTGCCGCTGTCTTCGTTCCCGCCGCCCAGCAGCGACCGGCGACGTCCGCCGCCAAGCTTGGCTTCGACCGGACGGTCCTGCGCCGCCAGACGGTCGGCATTGGCGAGCAGATCGTCTTGCACCGGCTCGTCCTCGTAAGCGGAATAGCTTTCGCCCAGATCGAGCGTGCCTTCATCTTCTGCGACAGACGTGGGCGCCGCAGCTGCTGGCTCGCCATAGGGGCTCGCTTCGTCCGCGCCGCGCAAACCGGCGAGCGGATCGACGATGTCATCAACGTCGTCGTCATATTCGTTGCTGTAATCGTCACCGGCCTGCATCCCGCTTAATTCGAACGGCGCGGCGGGCGGGTAATCTGCGTCTTCGGCTTCGTCCGACAGATCGAGCGTCTCTTCGTCATAGCTGCCAGTCGCGGGCGCGGGGGCAGCAGGCGGCTCATAGGCCGCCGGAGCTTCAGGCTCGGGCGTAGCTGCCACCGGCGGCAGTTCGGTGAGGCCTTCGTCTTCCGAAAGCTCAAGCACCGGACGCTTGGGCGCACGCGACGCGCCGAGCGAGACCGAATGCGACCGCTCGACATGGCCGATGGCGCTCTGTTCGATCCCGGTGGCAACCACCGAAACGCGGATCTTGCCCTTGAGATCGGGGTTGAATGCCGAGCCCCAAATGATGTTCGCGTCTTCGTCCACCAGCTCGCGGATGTGATTGGCGGCTTCATCAACTTCGAGCAGCCGCATGTCTTCGCCGCCGATGATCGAGATGATCACTCCGCGCGCGCCGGCCATGCTGACGCCGTCGAGCAGCGGATTGGCAATCGCCTGTTCGGCCGCGTCGAGCGCACGGTTCTCGCCCTCGCCCTCACCGGTGCCCATCATCGCCTTGCCCATCTCGCTCATCACCGAGCGGACGTCGGCAAAGTCGAGGTTGATGAGGCCGGGCATGACCATCAGATCGGTGATCGAGCGCACGCCCTGCTGGAGCACTTCGTCAGCCAGCTGGAAGGCTTCCTTGAAGGTGGTCTCAGCCTTGGCGACGAGGAACAGGTTCTGGTTGGGGATGACGATCAGCGTGTCGACCTGGGCCTGAAGCTCCTCGATCCCGGCTTCGGCCGCGCGCATCCGGCGGGTGCCTTCGAACAGGAACGGCTTGGTCACCACGCCGACGGTCAGCACGCCCATGCGGCGCGCAGCTTCCGCGATCACGGGTGCGGCGCCGGTGCCGGTGCCGCCGCCCATGCCGGCCGCGATGAAGCACATGTTGACGCCTTCAAGCGCCCTTTCGATTTCGGCGACGGTTTCTTCCGCCGCAGCTTTGCCTACCTCGGGACGCGCGCCCGCGCCCAGACCGCCAGTGATGTCCGGGCCGAGCTGGATGCGCCGCTCAGCCGGTGACGTGGCGAGCGCCTGCGCATCGGTGTTGGCGACGATGAATTCGACGCCTTCAATCTCGGCTGCGATCATGTTCGCAATCGCATTTCCGCCGGCTCCGCCGATCCCGATCACGGTGATGCGGGGGCGCAGATCGTCAGTCGCCGCGGGTCCGATATTGATGCTCATCAGCTTATCCTCCAGGCGCAGGTGCAGGAATTTCTTATACTACGGCCCGCGGTCAGTGTCTGTGACATAATCACGATGTATATTTTATACCGATGACGTCCTTATCCACAGTGCAAGGTTTGGTCATCAGAACGCAGAAGCTTGTGCGGCGCGGCTAGAAATACTCCTTCACGGCCCGCATCAGCCGCGCCAGCAGAGCCATCATCCCGGTTTCGCGCGCAAACGCGCGGTACACCCCGCCTCGCCCAGCGCCCACCGCGCGGATATCGACCGGGTCTTCAGCGGCATAGAGGCACAGTCCCGCCAGCGTTGCAAAGCCCGGTGCATGGTGCGCTTCGGGCATCCCAGCAAGCTGCGGCGGACGGCCAAGCCGCACGGGTTGCCCTAGCGCGCCCTGCATGAAATCGGCCATCCCGGCGAGCTCTGCTCCGCCGCCGGTCAGCACCACCTGACCCGCGCGGGATCCGGCAAAGCCCATGCTTTTGAGCGCTTTGCCGATCTCACCGGTGAGTACGGAAAGCTGCTGCGTCACCACTGCGACCAGTTCGGCGCGCAGAATGCGGTTCTTGTCGTCCGCGCCGCGCGCGAGCGGGCCGACTGGCGCGCCCTCCCCGCCGCCCTCTCCCGGGCCATTGACCGGGATCAGTTCGCGATGATCGGCCGGGCTGGCGATAGCCGAGCCAGCGACGCACTTGAGGCGCTCGGCCTGCGAACGGCGGATGCCGAAGCTGCTGGCAATGGCATCAGTGATGTCCGCCGATCCCATCGGCACAGCGCGCAAGCCCAGCAGCATCCCGCCCGCAAACACCGCGACATTGGTGATGTCCGCGCCGATCTCAACCAGCGCGACACCGAGTTCACGTTCTTCGGGCGTGAGGCAAGCATGACCCGCTGCCAGTGGGGCTGCGACCACGCCTTCGACTTCGAGATGCGCGCTCTGCACCGCTTCGGTCAGGTTCCTGACCGGCGCGCCGTCCGCCAGCATCACATGGATATCGACGCCCAACCGCTCGGCATGAAGCCCGCGCGGGTTCGCCACGCCGTGCGCGCCGTCCAACGTGTAATGCGCAGGCTGCGCATGAAGCACCCGGCGACCATCAGGCTGGATCATGTCCTGCGCCTGGATCAGCAGTTGCTCGACATCCTCATCCTCGATCCGCCGTCCGCCGATCTCGATATCGACCGCGACAACATGGCTGGCGAGCCCGGCGCCGGCGCAGGCGATCCACACGCTTCTGACGGGAGTGTTGGCGCTCTTCTCCGCGCGTTCCACCGCATCGCGGATCGCGTGGGCGGCGGCGGTCATATCGGTGACATAGCCGCGCTTGATCCCGGCGCTGGCGCGGTGGCCCGAGCCGAGCACCTGCAATTCGCCGTTCTCGGTCTCGCCCATGATCATCGCCGAGATGCGGAAGCTCCCGACATTGACGGCGGCGTAGGTGCGCGCAAGGCGGCGCTGAGTGGCAGGGCGTGAAGCCATCAGGTGGTCTCCCCTTCGTCCGTTGCGCCTACAACCTTGGGCTGGGCGACACCTTCGGGCAGGCGCAGATACAGCCGCGGCGGCGTGCGCATATCGAAGGCCAGCACCTTGCCGCCGAGCAGCCGGTTCTGGCCATCGAGCTTCGCAAACTTCACCAGCGCAGTCGCGGATTCGACTTCGCCTTCGGGCAGCGCGAGCAATTGTCCCGTGCGGAAGGTGAGGTTCCAGCGGCGGTTGCCGACCCATTCGGCGGCTTCGACCTTGGGCGCCAAGGCAGGCGCAGCGGCGAGCAGGGTTTCGAGGCTACGCGCTTGTTTGCCTGCGCCCGGCCCGGCGAGCCGCAGCATCCCCTTGGCTTTCTCCGGCGCGACCGGCTCAAGCTCGACCCCGGCGGCGTCGATCAGCATCAGCCGGTCCGGCCGCTCGAGCACCGCGTGCGGCTGACGCTCGACAATATCGATCGCCAGCGTATGCGGCAGCTGGATCGAGACGCGGGCGTCCTTGACCCACGGCAGCGCCCGCAATTCCGCGCGCAGCTTCTCCAAGTCGACCTCCGGCATCGCCTGATTGCGGGTGGCGAGCGCGCGGGCATAAACCTGCTGTTCGTCCATCCGCGAGGTGCCGGTGACGCGCACGTGGCGCACCTCGAACCCGGCATCGGCAGCAATCCGCGCCACCTGTGCCTGCGCCAACGCGGGCACACCAGCGAGACTGGCGATCACGAAAGCGACACCCACGCCGGTGCCGATGATCATGGCGAGCCAGATGCGGCTCCATTGTTCCTCGGTGAAAGGCAGCACGCCCATCGCCTTGTCGAGAATGCCGCTCGCCTGCCCTCGCGCGCGCCGGGCGGTCTGGCTGCGGCTCTGCGACTTGGCTGCGCGGCGGACCCCGGTGGTGCCGCTACGCCTGATCTGCTGTGCCATTGCCGCCCCCCTTCGCCTGTTTCGCCGCGTGCACCCGCAAGGCTTCCGCTACCAGCATCTCGACCAGATCGGCATATGGGATGCCGCTATGTGCCGCCTGTTCGGGCACGAGGCTGAGAGGCGTCATGCCCGGCTGGGTGTTGGTTTCGAGCACGAACAAGCCGTCCTCGCCTGCTTCGTCATCCCAGCGGAAATCGGTGCGGCTGGTGCCGTGGCAGCCGAGCACCTGATGCGCCTTGACCGCATAGGCTTCGCACAGGGCGGTGATTTCAGGCGGGAGCTTGGCCGGGAAGATGTGCTCTGTACGCCCGGCGGTGTACTTGTTCTCGTAATCGTAAAAGCCGTTTGCGACCACCAGTTCGGTGACGCCCAGTGCGCGCGGGCCATCGGGACCGTCCAGCACAGCGGCGGTCAATTCGCGGCCCTTGATGAAGGGCTCGGCGAGCAATTCGGCAAACTCCTGCCACGGCCCGCGCGCATCCGGGCTGATCGGGTTGCCGACATTGCTCTCGGCGGTGACAATCGCGACGCCCACGGATGAGCCTTCGTTCACCGGTTTCAGCACATAGGGGCGCGGCAACGGGTCGCGCTCGTAAAGCTCCTCACGCGTCACGATCCGTCCGCCGGGCATGGGGATACCGTGGGGCACCAGCGCCTGTTTGGTCAGCTGCTTGTCAATCGCGATCACCGACGTGGCGAGGCCCGAATGGGTATAGGCGAGCCCCATCAGGTCGAGCATCCCCTGCACCGTCCCGTCTTCCCCCGGCACGCCGTGTAGCGCGTTGAAGACGACATCGGGCTTCGCTTCGTGGAGCCGCAGCGCGACATCGCGGCCCATGTCGATGCGGGTGACTCGGTGGCCCTTGCTCTCAAGCGCATCGGCGACGCCTGCGCCGCTGGTCAGCGAGACGGGGCGTTCATTGGCCCAGCCGCCCATCAGGACTGCAACGTGGAGGGGTTTGGGAAGGCTCACGGACGTCCTACTCGCTGGATTTCCCATTCAAGGCTTACGCCGGTTGCAGCGTAAACCTTATCGCGCACCATCTCGCCCAGCCCTTCGATGTCGGCGCTGGTGGCGGTGCCGGTGTTGATGAGGAAATTGGTGTGCTTTTCGCTGACCTGCGCGCCGCCCAGCGTCAGGCCGCGGCAGCCTGCGCGGTCAACCAACTCCCAGGCCTTGTGGCCCTCGGGGTTTTTGAAGGTCGATCCGCCGGTCTTGGTGCGCAGCGGTTGCGAGGCTTCGCGCGCTGCGGCGATGCGGTCCATTTCGGCGCCGATTTCGGCCGGATCGCCGGGATGGCCACGGAACCGCGCTGAAACGACGATCGCCCCATCGGGCAGCGCCGAGTGACGGTAGCCGTAATCGAGTTCGGCGGCAGTCAGCGTCACGAAGGATCCTTCGGGCAGGATCACCGCGCAATCAAGCAGCACATCGGCCACCTCGCGCCCGTAGGCCCCGCCGTTCATCCGCACGAAGCCGCCGACGGTGCCGGGGATGCCGCGCAGGAATTCCACGCCCGCAATGCCATTGTCACGCGCCGTCGAGGCGACCAGAATTCCGCTCGCGCCGCCGCCGCAGGTGATTTCATTCTCGCCAGTGATGGCAACGCCCGCGAAGGCCTTACCCAGCCGCACCACCACGCCGGGAACCCCGCCATCGCGCACGATCATGTTCGAGCCGAGGCCGAGCGCCATGACCGGGATTTCGCCGCCGAGCCGTTCAAGGAAGATCTTGAGGTCTTCCAGATCGGCGGGTTCAAACAGCCAGTCGGCCGGGCCGCCGGTCTTGAACCAGGTGTAGGGCGCGAGCGGGGCTTTGCAGGTCAGCTTGCCGCGAATGCCTTCGAGCGGCACGGGCGCGGACACGCCGCCTTCGACCGCGCAGGTCGGGGCTGCGCCGTTATCATATTCGTAGCTGTCGCCCGGCTGGTTCATGCCGCATCCCGCTTGGCAGTGATGGCAGGCGCAAGAGCCGCCGCCCAGCGCGTGATGTCGCCCGCGCCAAGGCACACGACCATGTCGCCCGGCTGGATTTCGCCCGCCAGCGTCTCGGCTAGCACATCGGCCCCGGCGATTTCCCGCGCCGCACGATGTCCGCGCGCCTTCATCCCGGCAACCAGCGCGGTGTGATCGACCCCCGGCAGCGGCTCCTCGCCCGCCGGATAAACCGGGGCGACATAGGCGATGTCGGCATCGTCAAAGCAGGACTGGAATGCGTCCATCAGGTCATTGAGGCGCGAATAGCGATGCGGCTGGGCAACCGCGATCACACGGCCCGTCGTCCCCGCCACCGCCTCACGCGCAGCGCTGAGCACGGCGCGGATTTCGACCGGGTGGTGGGCGTAATCGTCAATCACCGTCACCGCGCCGCCGTCCACCGCGACAGAGCCGACCTTGGTGAACCGCCGCCGCACGCCGCCGAAGCGCGCAAAGCCCGTGCGGATCACCTCGTCCGAACAGCCCATCTCAATCGCGACGGCAATCGCGGCGAGCGCGTTCTGGACATTGTGGCGGCCCGGCATCGGCAGATGGACGCCTTCGATCCGGCGATCCTCGCGGCTGTCCTTCGGCCCGCGCTGACGCACGATCACATCGAAGCTGTTGCCGCCATCAAGGCTGCGGATATTCACCCCGCAGATGTCGGCTTGCAGCGAGAAGCCGTAAGTCACGACCTTGCGATCGCGCACCTGCCCGATCACCGCCTGCACTTCGGGGTGGTCCACGCACAGCACCGCCGCCCCGTAGAACGGGACGTTGTGGATGAACTCCACGAACGCCCGCTTCACCCCATCGAAATCGCCGTAGTGATCAAGGTGTTCGGGGTCGATGTTCGTAACAACTGCGATCGTCCCGTCGAGGCGCAGGAAGCTGCCGTCGCTCTCGTCCGCTTCAACCACCATCCAGTCGCTATCGCCGAGCCGGGCGTTCGAGCCATATTGTTCGATGATGCCGCCGTTGATGACGGTCGGATCAACCCCGCCTGCATCAAGCAGCGTGGCGATCATGCTGGTCGTCGTCGTCTTGCCATGCGTGCCTGCCACCGCGACGGTGGATTTCAAACGCATCAGTTCGGCCAGCATTTCAGCGCGGCGCACCACGGGGATCCGGGCTTCCAAGGCAGCGGCGACTTCAGGGTTGGTGCGACGCACGGCGGTAGAGGTGACGACCACGGCGACACCCTCCACATTCTCCTTGGCGTGGCCGATATGCACCGTGATCCCGCGCGCGCGCAGACGCTCGACGCTGGGGCCTTCGGAGATGTCGGAGCCCTGGACGGTGTAGCCCAGGTTGCGCATCACCTCGGCAATGCCGGACATGCCGATCCCGCCGATGCCAACGAAGTGGATCGTGCCAATGTCAGTGCCGACGCCCTTCATGCGTCTGACCCATGATGGACGGCGTCCTTGGCCGCCTTGCGGGTCGCGGCTTGCGGGCGGGTCGTGGCGTGCGCGGCACGGTGCGCGCCTTCGCCCACCCGGATCACGTCCATCAGATCGATACCGCTCATACTCTCGACCAGATCAGCGAGGTCATTCGCCGCATCGGGTCGTCCGCAATTGAAGGCGCAATGCGCGGCATTGGCGAGGCTGGCGGGGTTCATCGCCATTGCCTGAATCTGCTTGGCCAGTTCCTTGGGCTGGAACGCATCCTGCCGGATCATGCGCGCGCCGCCGGCCTTCACCATCTCGCGGGTGTTGACCGCCTGATGGTCGTCGGTGGCGATCGGCAGGGGGACGAGGATCGCCGGACGACCCACAGCGGTCAGCTCGGCAATGGTCGATGCGCCCGCGCGGCCGATGAACAGATGCGCGTCAGCGAGACGTTCGTGCATGTCTTCAAAATAGGTCCCGAGTTCCGCCGGGATATCGTGATTGGCATAGCGCGCTCGCACGGTCTCTAGATCCTCGGCACGGCATTGCTGGGTCACCTGCAAGCGCTGGCGCAATGCAGGCGGCAGCATGGCGAGGCCATCAGGCACTACCTCCGAAAGCACCCGGGCGCCTTGCGATCCGCCGGTCACCAGAATGCGCAGCAGGCTTTCTTCGGTGAAGGCTGGGAAGTCCTTGTCGCGCAGCGCCAGAACCTCGGCGCGCACCGGGTTGCCGGTGAGGCGCACCTTGTGGGCGTGCTTGGGCTTCAAGCGGTCCACCTTGTCATAGGAGGTCGCAATCGCATCCACCCGGCCCGCCAGCAGGCGGTTCACCCGCCCCAGCACCGCGTTCTGTTCGTGAACGATGCTCGGCAGCTTGGCCGCGGTCGCCGCCAGCAGCGCGGGAAGCGCAGGGTAGCCGCCGAAGCCGATGACGGCAGAGGGCGCAAAGGCTTCGAACAACCGCAGCGCCATCGCCCGGCCTTCCAGCACGGCGCTGATCCCGGCGGGCCAGCCCAGCGGGTTCTTGCCGAAGCGCCCGGCGGGCAGGACATGGGCGGTGAGGAAATCGGGTTTACCGGGGATCGCCGCCCCGCGTTCATCGGTGATCAGCGCCACATGATGACCCCGAGCGTGCAATTCTGCCGCCAGGGCAAAGGCCGGAATCAGGTGCCCGCCCGTGCCGCCTGCGGCCAGCACATAATGGCGAGAAGCGCCGGTTGGGGTATGGCTGGTCATGCGCTGGGATCCTTGCGTTCGATCAGATCGCGCAAACTGCCGCCCTCACGAGCGAGGAACGGATTGCGCCGGGTGATCGCCAGCAATAGCCCAAGCGTGAAGCACACCGCCAGTGTCGATGAACCGCCATAGGAGATCAGCGGCAAAGTCATCCCTTTTGAGGGAAACAGCTTGAGGTTCACCAGCATGTTGATGAAGGCCTGCCCGCCGAACTGGGTGATGAGACCGGTGGCGGCTAGCAGCGCAAACAGATTGTCCTCGCCCACCAGCCGCACCAACACCCGCAGCACCAGCGCGCAATAGAGCAGCACGATCAGCCCGCAGGTGATCAGCCCAAACTCCTCGCCAATGACCGAGAAAATGTAATCGGTATGCGCCTCGGGCAGGTTCATCTTTCTCACGCCGAGCCACAGGCCGGTGCCGGTCCAGCCGCCCGCCGTGATGGTCCGCTGAGCGAGGTCGACCTGATCGAAGGCCGTGCCGCCGCCCAGAAACCCGTCGATCCGGTGGCGGGCATTGTCATAGAACACATAGGCCAGCCCCAGCGCGCCTACGGCCGCGCCAATCAGCCCGGCAATGCGCTGCCATGCGACACCCGCCAGCAGCACCATCACCAGCCAGATCCCGCCGAACAGGATCGCGTCGCCAAGGTTGGGTTGGAGCATCAAGAGGCCCGCAATCAGCCCCATCAATCCGGTGACATACCACACCACGGGCAGGCCCGGATCGCGCAGACGCCAGCTGAGGATCCAGGCGCAGATGATCGCGAAGCCGGGCTTCAAGAACTCGGACGGCTGAAGGCTCATACCGACATTGATCCAGCGCTTGGCGCCGTTCTTTTCCTCGCCGATGATCGGCACGACGAACAGAAGCGCCAGCATCACCGCACCAACCAGAATGCCGAGCCTCCGGGCCTGATCGCGGTTGAGGAACGACAAGCCGATCATCAGTGTCAGCCCCATCAGCTGAAACACGATGTGCCGTTTGAAGAACATGAAATCGGCCACCCGCTCTTTGGCGGTCGAAAGCTGGTCGGCGCTCGCAGGTGAGGCCGCAGCGACGGCAACGATGCCGATCGCCATTAGCAAGCCGATCAGCAGCAGCAGCACCTTGTCGATCTCGCGCCACCAGATGCGCAGGGCATCACGCCAGCGGCGCTGCACCGGGACGGGAGGGAGAAAATTGCCAGCCCCGCGGGGGGCAGAGGTATAGGCCGGAGCGGTCATGGCAGAATGCTCCGGCTTGCAGTGTCAGTGCAAGGATCGCAGCCGGTGATGACCCCGACCATCTGGCGGAAGTGGGTGCCGCGCTTCTCGTAATCGCGGAACTGATCGTAACTGGCGCAGGCGGGGGAGAGCAGCACCACTTCGCCCGGACGTGCCGCTTCGGCCGCGCGGCGCACGGCCTCGCTGATAAGCTCGCAGCGATGGGTCAGGACCTGCCCTTCGAGCAGATCGGCAAACATCGGCCCGGCCTCCCCGACGGTATAGGCCGCCGCGACATTGCCGAGATGGTCGGCGCAGGCGCCCAGCCCATCTTCCTTCGGCAATCCGCCGACGATCCAGTGAATGCGCGGCGCGCCGTCATTGATGGCCGGGTCGGGCGGAAACGCGGCAAGCGCCGGGGCGGCCGAGGCGGCGTTGGTCGCCTTGCTGTCGTTGATATAGGTGACGCCGTCCACCTCGCACACGCGCTCCATCCGGTGGGGAAGGCCGCGATAGGTGGCAAGGCCGTGAGCGATCTGCGCATCGGTCAGCCCCAGCTGGCGGCAGATCGCAACCGCGACGGCGGCGTTCTGGGCATTGTGCGGCCCGGCAAGCGAAGGGGAGCGGCCCTCGGCCAAGCCCTGCGCTTCAAGATCGGCGGTCTTGACGCGCACCAGCGGCTTGCCCCCAGCGGCCAGCCGGTGAGCGATGGCACGGGTCGGTTCATCCTCGTCACAGATCAGCGCGGTGCCGGTCTGCTGCATTGCGAACAGGCGTTCCTTGGATGCGGCGTAGGCTTCAAAGCTGGCGTAGCGGTCGAGATGATCGGGCGTGATGTTGGTCAGCGCGGCAATGTCGCAGTCGAGCGTGAAAGTGAGGTCAATCTGGAAGCTCGACAGTTCGAGCACATAGACCCCGCCTTCGGGCAGCGGGTCCTGCCCTAAGATCGGGTCGCCGATATTGCCGCCCATCACAGCTGGCACACCGGCGCTTTCGAGGATGTGGTGTGTCAGCGCGGTGGTGGTCGACTTGCCGTTGGTGCCGGTTATGCCGACCACACGGTGCGGGGGCAGGTGCGGCCGCGCGGCGGCGAACAGCTCAATGTCGCCGATGACCGGCAAGCCATATTGCCACACATGCGGCGCGATCGGGTGCGAGTTCAGCGGCACGCCGGGGGACACCACCACGCCTGCAAAGCCGGTGAGGTCCAGCTCCAGCGGGTCGATCAAACGACAGCGGCCCACAAAGGGCTCCCGCGCGACATCCTGTCGGTCCCAGCCGATCACTTCCGCCCCGCTCGCGATCAAAGCCTCAGCCGCCGCAGCGCCCGAGCGCGCGAGACCGAGCACCGCGTAACGCTTACCGGCAAAGGCGGGGGAGGTGATCATCCGCGCGGCGTCCTACCGCAGCTTCAGCGTGGAGAGGCCGATCAGCGCCAGCACGATGGCGATGATCCAGAACCGGATCACGACCTTGCTCTCGCTCCAGCCCAATTGCTCGAAATGGTGGTGGATCGGGGCCATCTTGAACACCCGCCTCCCGGTGCGCTTGAACCAGAACACCTGCACGATCACGCTCACCGCCTCAAGCACGAACAGGCCGCCGACAATCGCCAGCACGACTTCATGGTGCGAAGCCACCGCAATCGCGCCCAGCGCGCCGCCTAGTGCCAGTGAACCGGTGTCGCCCATGAACACTGCCGCCGGAGGCGCATTGAACCACAGGAAGGCAAGCCCTGCCCCCATGATCGCCGCGCAGAAGATCGCCAGCTCCCCCGCCCCCGGTACGTGCGGGATGCCGAGATAGGTGGAGAAATCCGCGCGCCCCACCAGATAGGCGATGATCGCAAAGGTGCCGCTGGCAATGATCACCGGCATGATCGCAAGGCCATCCAGCCCGTCGGTGAGGTTCACCGCATTGCCCGCGCCCACGATGACAAAGGCCGCGAACACGTAATAGGCTGGCCCCAGCGGAATGCTCACCCCGGTCAGGAACGGCAAGTACAGGTTAGTGTTGATCTGGCTGACGATCAGCCAACTCGCCAACCCTGCCACCACAAACTCGCCCAGCAGGCGCACGCGACCCGGCACGCCCGCATGGCTGTTCTTGGAGACCTTGTCGTAATCATCGAGGAACCCGATGATCCCGAAACCGATGGTGACCGCGAGACAGGCCCAGACGAACGGGCTCGACAGGTCCATCCATAGCAACAGCGCGGCTGTCAGCGAAGTGAGGATCATCAAACCGCCCATCGTCGGCGTCCCGCGCTTGGCAAGGTGCGACTGCGGGCCGTCTTCGCGGATCGGTTGGCCTTTGCCCTGCCGCACGCGCAGCAGGTTGATGAAGCGCGGGCCGATGATCAGGCCGATCACCAGCGCTGTCATCAGCGTCGCGCCCGCACGAAAGCTCTGGTAACGAACCAGATTGAGGATGCCCTCGAAGCCAAGCCACTCGGCAAGCAGATATAGCATTCAGTCGTCCTTGGGTCGGCCTCAGCCTCCGGTTGCGCCTGGTGCACGGGCAGTCTCGGTAAGATGTGACACCAGTTTGCCGAGACCCACCGAATTGGACCCCTTGACCAGCACCGCATCGCCTTGCGCAAGACCGAATTGCCCGAGCGCCGCAATCGCTTCGGCAGGCCCTTCGCAATGGGCGAAGGTGACGCTGTTGCCAAGCATTGCGGCGGTGGCTTTCCCCAACTCGTCTGCCAGGGCGCGCATCTCGTCGCCAACCAGGATCACATGTGTGATACCAGCATCCGCAATCGGTTCGGCCAGCTGGCGGTGGAAGCGGTCGGCAAAATCGCCCAGCTCCTTCATACTGCCGAGCACCGCGATCCGGCGGGTGGCAGGCGTCTGGCTGAGCGCCTTGAGGGTTGCGCGCATCGAGGCGGGGTTGGCATTGTAGCTTTCGTCGATCAGCAGCGCAGGTCCGCCCCGGGCCGCGATGGTGTGGCGTGCGCCGCGACCCTTCAGCCCGCCCATCTCGGCCAGCGCCAGACCCGCGCTCGCCAGATCGCCGCCAGCGGCGCGCACGGCGGCCATGACGCCCAGTGAATTGACGATCCAGTGCTCGCCCGGCTCGGCGATGGTGTAACAGATGCGCCGGTCGCCAAGATCAGCGGTGACGAGCGAGCCGCCACCCGCCGCCGGGATCGCGTCGAGCAGCCGCACATCGGCGGTCTTGGCGCGCCCGAAGGTGACGACATGCGCACCGCAGGCTTTGGCGTGGCCGATCATGCGTTCGGCGAACTCGCTATCCGCCGGAATGATAGCGACGCCGCCATCGACAAGGCCGGTGAATATCTGCGCCTTCTCGTCCGCGATAGCCTCAAGACTGCCGAGGTTTTCGATATGCGCGGGCGCGATGGTGGTGATCAGCGCAACATGGGGGCGGGCATGGGCGGAGAGCGGGGCGATCTCGCCCTGGTGGTTCATCCCCATCTCGAACACGCCGAACTTGGCCCGCGCTGGCATCCGCGCAAGGCTGAGCGGAACGCCGACATGGTTGTTGTAGCTGCGCACCGACCGATGCGCCGCACCGCGGCTGGCGCGGTCGAGGCAGGCAAAGATCGCTTCCTTCACGCCGGTCTTGCCGACCGATCCGGTGATCCCGATCCGCACCGCCTCAATCGCGCGATCGCGCGCCGCATGGGCGAGCGCGTGGAGCGCGGCGGTGGTATCCTTGACGAGCACGTGCGGAACATCGACCGGACGGTCGACGATGGCCGCAACCGCGCCCTTGGCAAAGGCCGCCTCGATGAAGCGGTGGCCGTCCATTGCCTCGCCTTTCAAGGCCACGAACAGATCGCCCGCTTTCACATCGCGCGAGTCCATCTCGACGCCAGCCGCCTGAAAGTCATGGCTGGCAATGCCGCCGGTGGCCGCTTCGATTTCGGCCGCGCTCCAAAGGGCAAGCGGCAGCGTGTCGCGGGCGGTGACCGGCCATTGGTGCAGCATCGGGTGAGCGACGGGCATGTTCATCAACACTGCCCTCCAGCACATTCACGCGCGACTTCGACATCGTCGAAAGCTTCGATCCGCATTGTTTCTCCAGACCCGAATATTTGACCCTGCTCGTGGCCTTTGCCAGCGATGAGCACAATGTCGTTTGCCCCGGCTTCCCCAATTGCGACGGCGATGGCGGCGCGGCGGTCACCCACTTCGCGGGTGTTGGGCCCCGCCCCGGCCATGATCGCGGCGCGGATGGCGGCCGGGTCTTCGCTGCGGGGGTTGTCGTCGGTGACGATGGCGATATCGGCAGCGCGCGCAGCGACTGCGCCCATCTGGGGGCGCTTGCCCGCATCGCGGTCCCCGCCCGCACCGTAGACCACGATCAGCTTGCCGCCCTCCGCCACATGCGGACGCAGCGCAGCAATGGCCGCTTCGAGCGCATCGGGGGTGTGGGCATAATCGACATAGACGGGAGCGCCCGCCTGATTGAGCGCGGCGCGCTCCAATCGCCCGCGCACTGGCTGGAGCCGGGTTAGCGCCTCGAACACGGTAGACGGCGCGACCCCGGTCGCCATGGCAAGTCCGGCGGAAACCAGCGCATTGGCCGCCTGATAGGCCCCGATCAGCGGCAGATTGACCTTTCGCGTCTCACCTTCATGTTCGATGTGAAGAAGCTGCCCCAACTGCCCGGGTTCACGCGATACAAGCCGCAAGAACGTGCCGCCCTCGCCCACGCTCATGACCTTGAGCCCGCGCACCTCGGCTGCGGCAATCGCCTTGGCGGTCCACTCCGACCCGTCGCCTGCATCATGGATCACCGCCGGGCTGCCGGGTGCGACAACCTCGGTGAACAGCCGCATCTTGGCCGCGAAATAGGCCTCCATTGTGCCATGGTAGTCGAGATGGTCGCGGCTGAAATTGGTGAAGGCGCTGGCAGAGACCGTCAGCCCCTCGTTGCGATATTGCGACAGGCCGTGGCTCGATGCCTCATAGGCGACATGGGTCACGCCCTCGCGCGCCAGCCCGCTCATATTGGCGAGGAAGGTGACGATGTCGGGCGTAGTCAGCCCGGTTGAAACAGAACCGTCAGGCGTGGTCACACCCAGCGTACCGATGCTCGCCGCGCGCTCGCCCGCCATCCGCCAGATCTGGCGGGTCATCTCGACGCAAGAGGTCTTGCCGTTGGTACCAGTCACCGCAACAAGGGTGGCAGGCACTGGGGAAAAAAAGCCCGCAGCAAGGCGCGCAAAGGCGCGACGGGGGGTATCGTCGGCAATGTGCAGCGCACCTTCCACGCGGGCCTCCGGGCGCGCCACGACGGCAATCGCGCCCGCGGCGATGGCAGGGCGGATGAAATCCTCGCCATTAACGGTCGCGCCTGCGAAAGCGCCGAATACGGTTCCAGGGGCGACTTTGCGGTGATCAATGGCAAAGCCGGTGACGCTTTCCTCGCCGCCGCCTGCCAGACCCGCCTTTGCCAGAAGCTCACCCAGCTTCATTCGCCCCGATCCACCAGATAGCGCAGATCCGAGATATCGACGTCGCGGTTCTCATCCGGCTGCACGCCCAGCATCGGACCGATGCGCGGCACGAGCCGACCGACAATCGGCGCCGAGGTGAAGGCGGCGGTGCGCTGGAAGCTGCTGGCGACGGTGCCCTTGGGCTCGTCGACCACCACCACCACCACGTAACGCGGTGCGTCCATCGGGAAGGCGGCAGCAAAGGACGAGACGACCTTGGTCTTGCTATACCCGCCGACCCCGGCCTTTTCCGCCGAACCCGTCTTGCCACCCACCCGGTATCCGGGCGCATCGGCGTTCCGGCCGGTGCCATAGAGCGAGATCATGCGCAGCAGCTGACGCATCCGCGAGGAGGTCGATTCCTTGAACACCCGGCGCCCGCGCGGCACCTTGGCCGGATCGAGCTTCATCAGCGTCGCCGGACGCCAGATCCCGCCATTGACCATGGCGGAATATGCGACGGCGAGGTGCAGCGGCGTGACCGACAACCCGTGGCCGAAACCCACTGTCATGTTGGTAACGCGGCTCCAGTTGCCTTTCGGCCAGAGCGGCCTGCCCTTGCCGGGAAGTTCAATGAACGGACGGCGGTCCATGCCCAGATCCACCATGGCGCGGCGCATACGTTCCGGACCAAGCTCGTCGGCCACGCGGGCGGTGACGGTGTTGGACGAATGCACCAGCGCCTGCGGCACGTTGATGGTCGCCCCCATGTCGTGCGAATCCTTGATCGTGCGGCCATTGCCGTATGGCACCGGCGCGGCGTTCCACTGGCGGCCCAGATCGCGCACAACGCCCGCATCAATCGCGGCGGCGACGGTCAGCGGCTTGAAGGTCGAGCCGAGTTCGTACACACCGTTGGTGGCGCGGTTGAAGACGTTGGTCGCCCCGGCAGCACCCGCGGTGTTGGGATCGAATTCAGGCAGGCTCGCCATCGCCATCACTTCGCCGGTATCGACATCGAGCACGATACCCGCCGCGCCGAGCGCGTTGGTCGCCAGCATCCCGCGGCGCAGTTCGTCCTCCAGCGCGCCCTGGGCCCGCACGTCGATCGACAGCGCGACGGGTTCCATGCGGCTGTCAGGGTGGCTGAGATGCTTCTGCAACACCTCTTCCATGCCAATCTTGCCGCCTTCGTCCTCGACCACATAGCCCAAAATGTGCGCTGCCAGCGTGCCTTGCGGATAGTAACGATCGGTCTCGCGCGGGATTTCCAACGCGATTTCGCCGAGGCCGAAGACGCGGTTGGCTTCTTCGGGCAGAATGCGGCGGCGCAGATAGCCCGGACGGCCAGAGGCGAGGCGGCTGGTCATGCGCGCTTCGTCAATATCGGGGAAGATCGCCTTCAGATCGCGCGCGACCTCAGCCGGGGAGCGCACCAGCGGCGCGCCGGTATCGCCCATCGCCTTGGGTTCGAACCACAAGGCATAGGCCGGGAAGGCACGGGCCAGCGGAGCGCCATTGCGGTCGGTGATCTCACCGCGCGGCGGCAGCAGCGCATCTTCCAGGCTGGTGCGCTGCGGCGCCTGACCGGCCAGCCCGAGCGAAGCGATCCGCAGCATCGCAATCAGCGCGATCAGGGCAAAACCGCCCAGCAGCCACAGCACCCGCACCCGCGCGGTCCACAGCAGCTGCGCGCGCAGACCCATGCTGGGCAGGCGGCCAGCGGGAATCACAGGGGTGGCAACGCGTGCGGCCAGCGGAGCCGCGAGCGTGTTCATTCGCCTGCACCTGCAACAGCGACCTTCGTCGATGTCTTCGGCGTTTCAGCCCGCGCGGGGCGGATCGGCGAAGCTTCGATCAGGAAGTCGCCAAACGCCTCGGCAAACACTGCGCCCGCGTCCTTTTCGCTCGAAGCCGACGCCAGAGTGACCTTCGCGCCCGAAACCGGCGAGCGCATCGGCGCGTCGCTGGCGGCCTCGGCCACATCGGCGCTGTCCGCACGGGCGAGCCGGATCTGTGCCGGTTGATCCGGGCCGAGCGTCTCACCAAGGCTTGCAAGCTGGCGCTCAGCCTCAAGGAACTGCCCGGCGCGCGGTGCAGAATAGCCGAATTCGACCGTGTTCCATTCAGCGAGCTGGCGCTGGCTGGCGCGGGTCTCGAACTCGGTTTCCAGCAGCAGCGTCTCGCGCTCGAGCGCGATCAGCTGGCGTTCGGCGAGAAGCACTTCGCTTTTCACCGCGTGAACCTTGAAACTGAGCACCACCACCAACGCAAAGCAGACCGCCAGCACGGCGACCCAACCAAGCGAACGGGCCTGAGAGCGGTTCATCATGCGGCTTGGCTCCTGGGCGGTGCGCCGGTGCGGGTGGCATGGCGCAGAGTGGATGAACGGGCGCGCGGGTTGCGGGCGATTTCGGCCTCGGACGGACGAATAGCTTTGGACACCGCCACGAAGGTAGGCGGGGGACCGGGGATTTCCCCAGGCAGATGGCGCGAGACGGAGCGGCCCGCGCCGCTCGCGCTGCGCAGGAACTGCTTGGTGATGCGGTCTTCGAGGCTGTGGAAGCTCACCACTGCGAGCACGCCGCCTTCAGCCAGCAGCGCCTCGGCCGCAGCGAGCCCGGCTTCGAGTTCGCCCAACTCGTCGTTCACATGGATGCGCACGGCTTGGAAGGTGCGGGTCGCCGGGTCTTTCTTGTCGTGCGGCTTGTAGCCCAGCGCGCGGCGCACAACGCGCGCCAGCTCGCCTGTGGTCGCCAGCGGACGCGCGGCAACGATGGCGCGGGCCACCCGGCGCGACTGACGTTCCTCGCCGTAGTGGTAGAGGACGTTGGCGATGGCTTCCTCGTCAGCGGTGTTGAGGAAATCGGCAGCGCTTTCCCCGTCCTGGCTCATGCGCATGTCGAGCGGGCCATCATGCATGAAGGCAAACCCCCGCTCGCCCTGGTCGAGTTGCATCGAGGATACGCCGATATCCATCACCACCGCATCAACCTGCGTGACGCCAATGGCGGCGAGCTCGGCGCGCATCGCGGAAAAGCGCGCGGGGTGGAGCGCCAAGCGGCCATCGAAGCGGGCGACGAGCGCTTGGCCCGCAGCAATCGCATCGGGATCGCGGTCGAAGGCGTGCACGCTGGCGCCAGCTTCCAGCAGCGCGGTGGTGTACCCGCCCGCGCCGAAGGTCGCATCGACAATGGTCATGCCGGGACGCGGGGCCAGCGCGGCGATCACTTCGTCGAGCAGCACAGGGATATGCGGAGCGGGCTGGGTCATTCCGCAGCCCCCTTCTTGGCGGTGACCATGAGCTTGGCACAGGCGGCCTGCGCCCCCTTCCATTCGGGGCCCATGCCCATCAGCTGATCCGGCGCCCAGACGAAGAAGAAATCACCTGCCGCATGGAAATAGGCCCCGTCGACGATCTTGCCGAGATCGCGCAGGTGTTCCGGCATGATGAAACGGCCGGAATCGTCGAAGGACAGCTGCTCGAACCCGAACAGCTGCGCGGCGCGGACATCGCGGTCAAAGCTGTCGTCGTTGCGGCGGATGGCGGCGTCTTCCTCGCGGTCGAGCTTGGCGTGGAGCTGGTCGATCCGGGACAGGCCAAAGCCGATCAGGCAATCGAACTTGTCATGCACCGTGAGGCACAGCGTGCGGCTGCCGCCGGAGCTTTCCTTGACCGCTTTGCGGAAGGCTGGCGGAAGGACAAAACGGCCCTTCTCGCCCGAAGGCGAGTATGCTTGGCCATTATATCCTCCGAATGCAGACACGTGCCTGCGGCCCCCTCTTACCCCTTGCGGCCCACCCCCGAGGAGCGCTCCGCGTCATGACGAGACATGCCCTCCCCGTCCCGACCGCGCGCATGCGCAGCCGGTGCGCCGACCCCACCAGTCGGACGCGATGCAAACAGGCATATCTGATGGACCCCGGTAATATCGGGGAAGATGTGGGTTTGGAAGGGTAATTTCCGGGAAAAAGCGGGAAAAGTTGATATCTATATGATTAGATTGATATTTTTGGCTTTCCCAAGGGCCGTTTTCGGGGGCTGATCCACCGCAAAAACCCCGCCGAACGCACCGAAATCACACAGTTTCCCGCAGAATCCCCAGTTCGGCCCGACTCCGAGTCCCGCTGTTCCCGCATTTTCCCGCACGCTGATCATCGCAGTGCCCCCGCGATCACTGCGCGCATGGTCGCCCCACCCTCGCCAGCGAGCGCCTGATGCTCGAACAGCGCGGCATCGGCGATCAGCGTGACCTCACCCTTGCCCACCCGGCAGCGCGCCGCTGCGCCATCGGCGAGAAGGGTGCAGTCGGCTGCCTTGGGATCGGTGATGGCGACCGCGCCGGACAGCGCCAGCGGCAGCGCAGTTTCGCCTAGGGGGGCAGTGGTGACTGCCACGGCCTGATCCTCGTCAAAGCTGACCGCCAGCCCCCAACGCGCGACCACGGGGGGGATCAGCGCGGTATCGACCGGGCGGCGCGGATCGCCCAGTGGCAGGTCATACTCGCCGGTCAACGCCGGATCGAGCACCAGCAACAAGCGGCCACCCGCGCGCACCCAGCCATCCAGCGCCACATTGTCCGAGGCTGAAAGTCCGCGCGGCTGAATGATCGCAATCCGGCGCAATCCGGCAAGGGGATCAAGGTCAGGCTGATCCGCGTCGAGTGCGGGAATGGGGGACAGCGTGTCGAGCGGCTCCAAGGTATAGCTGCGCGCCAAAGCGGCACGTTGCCATGGCACCTGGCCCTGCCCTTGCGCGATGGCGGCCAGATCGGCGCCCAGCGGCCAGTAAAGCGGCAGGCTGCTCATCAGACCCATGCGTATGGCGGGCGGATTGACCACCTCGGCGCTGGTGCTGGTTCCGGTGTCAGCCTCCGTCGCTGCCGGGGAGGCGCTGCACGCGCTCAAACCCAGCAGCACAGCGCTCAAGGCGGCACAGATGCTATTGCTCAGGGGCGACATTGCCCGAAGCGGCAGGCGGCAGCGCGGGCATGGGCGAAGCGCTGGGCTCGGCGGCAATATCGGGCACCACGCCCGCATCGGCGAGCGGATTGGCCTGCGCAGGGGCGGGCTTGGGCTCGGTGGTGGGTGCCGCTTCCGGCACGGCGAGGTCTTCGTTGAGCTCCGCCTGCCCACCGATGATGCTCGCCAGCCCAACCAACAGCACCATCGCGCCGATCCCGAACATGCCGACCTGCAAGCGCTGAACCGCCTCGGCGCGGGCCTGGCCTGCGGTGGAGATATCCTCCAGCTCGGGCTCGCCTGCGGTCCGCGACGACGTGACCATGCGCCGGACGCCCGGGCCGAACAGGCTGCGCTGGTTCATCCGCCGCAACCGTTCGATGAGCGAGGGGCGGCTCATGCGCTTACCGCCTCGGCCGACGCATTGCTGCGGGCGAGCCAGTCAAACACCGGCAGGCCCTTCGCGGCCAACCAGTCGGCATTGTAGAGCGTCGAGAGATAGCGGAAGCCCGTATCGCACAGGATCGTAGCGACCTGCGGATTGGGGCGCCCTTCGGCGACCAGCTCCCGACCCAGCGCCACCGCACCCGCGACATTGATGCCGGACGACAGGCCAAGGCACAGGCCCTCTTCCTTCAGCAACCGCTCGACCCAGACGAGGCCTTCCTCGTCGCTGATGCGATATTGCGTGTCGATCGGCGCGCCTTCGAGGTTGGCGGTGATCCGCCCCTGCCCGATGCCTTCCGCGACCGAGGAGCCTTCGGCCCGCAATTCGCCATGGGCGTAGTAGTTGTAGAGCGCCGCACCGTGCGGATCGGTGAGCGCGATGCGGATGTTCTCGTCGAAGGCCTTAAGGCCAAGGCCCACGCCCGCAATCGTCCCGCCCGTGCCTGCAGCACAGGTGAAGCCATCTACCCGGCCGCCGAGCTGCTCCCAGATTTCAGGCGCGGTGCCTTCAATGTGGGCGCGGCGGTTGGCGATGTTGTCGAACTGGTTGGCCCAGACTGCACCGGGCGTTTCTTCGGCGAGGCGGCGTGAGGTGTGGACGAAGTGGCCCGCGTCAGCGAACTTGGTGGGCGGCACCAGCACCAACTCTGCACCCAGGGCCCGCAACGTGTCCATCTTCTCCTTGGACTGGTTGTCAGGCATGACGATGATCGTCTTGTAACCCTTGGCATTGGCGACCAGCGCCACGCCGATGCCGGTATTGCCCGCCGTCCCTTCGACCACCGTGCCGCCGGGGAGCAGCTCGCCCCGCGCTTCGGCATCACGGATGATCCAGAGCGCCGCGCGGTCTTTCACCGAGGAGCCGGGGTTGGCAAATTCGCACTTGCCGTAGATGTCGCAGCCAGCTGCCGCACTGGGGCCGGCAAGGCGGACGATGGGGGTATTGCCGATAAGCGCGAGCGTGTCGCCAAAGGGGCGGGTAATGTTCATGGGGACTGAATTAGGCGCTCGGAGCGCTGGGGGCAATGTCGAAGAGGCAAAGTCCCTCCCCGTTCCGTCGGAATGGGGAGGTGGCGCGCGCCGCGAGGCGCGTGACGGAGGGGTAGGCGGCTGGGCATCACCCCTCCGACCGAGGCCTGCGGCCTCGCCCACCTCCCCATTGCTGCGCAACGGGGAGGGACGTTATGATGCAAGCGCCAGCCGCACTTCGATCTCGGTGCCCTCGACGATCTTCTCAGCCTTGCGCACCGCAGCTTTCAGCGGCAGCAGCCAGCCACCCGCCTGTTTGGAGGGAAACAGCGAGGTGCGCCACGTGGTGTTGCCGATGGTCGCCTCGACATAGACCGAGCCCCAAGCAGCGGCGTTGGTCGCAGCAGCACGGATCGCCTGCGCGGTGTCACCATCGATGGTCAGGAAATACCAAGAGCCTTTGGCAGGCGCGCCGTCGCTGCCCTGCCATAACCACACGGGACCGCGCACGTCCCACGGACCCGCAGAGCCCGTGGATACATGACCCAACTCGTCACGCAGGAACCGGGCGAGGTCAGCGTCCACGTCGTCCGCTTTGCCCCCGCCCTGTGAAAAACTCAGTCTTCCGGCGCGATCGTGACGTGCAGACCGTCGAGCTCGGCGGTCAGCGGGATCTGGCACGACAGGCGCGAGGTCGGGGCGCGGTGATCGGAGGATTCGAGCAAGTCGTCCTCATCTTCGCTCATCTTCGGCAGCTTGTCCGCGAAGGCCGGATCGACATGGATGTGGCAGGTCGCGCAAGAACAGCACCCGCCGCACAGTGCCAGCAGCTCGTCAAAGCCATTGTCGCGGATCGCTTCCATCACCGTAAGGCCCTCGCCGACGGCAATCTCGCTGGTTTCGCCTTCGCGGTTGGTGACGACCAGTCTGGGCATGGATCGAAGTTCCTTTTCGGCTATTGGGCGCAAGGATGTGCGCTGTGAGGGTGCTCGCGGGCTGCTATGATAGTCTGGCGCGCAAGGCAAGTTAAGGAAAGTGGCAGTGGGGCTAACGGCGAAAAAATTGCGCGAAGATCTCGATGCGCTGGCTTTGCGAGAGCCGCAACTGGCAGCGGCGCTGGAGCGGGTCGGTTACCCCGAGGCGCGCATCCGCGAGGCTGGATTTGCGACCATGCTGCGCACGATCATCGGCCAGCAGGTCTCGGTCGCGTCGGCCGCATCGGTGTGGAACAAGCTGGAGGCGGAACTGGGGACGGACTTCACCCCGGCCTGCCTCCTAGCGCGCGATTTCGACACCTTGCGCGCCTGCGGGCTGTCGCGCCAGAAACAAGGCTATGCCCGGAGCCTGTGCGAATTGGCGCAATCGGGCGAGCTTGATCTGCACAATCTGCCCGCCGACGACGAGGAGGCGATTGCCCTGCTGACCCGGATCAAGGGGATCGGGCGCTGGTCGGCGGAAATCTACCTGCTGTTCGCCGAGGGCCGCCCTGATATCTGGCCTGCAGGCGATCTGGCGGTGCAGGAGGGCGTGAAGCGCCTGCTCGATCTGGAAGAGCGCCCGGGCGAAAACGTGACCCGCAAGCTGGCGGAACCGTGGTCGCCGCAGCGCGGGAGCATGGCGATCTTCACCTGGCATTTCTACGCCAACCCGGCGCTGTAACGCGGCAAGGCCGCTTGAAGCTGCCCGCATGGTGTCTTAACTGCGCAATACAGGAGAGACCATGACCGACACTGCCACCCTCATCCCGCGCACCGCCCTGTTCGGCAATCCGACCCGCGCCGCCGGACAGATCAGCCCCGATGGCCAATGGCTGAGCTGGCTCGCGCCCAAGGACGGTGTGCTCAACATCTGGCTTGCGCCTGCCAGCGATCCGCAGGCTGCGCGCGCCGTGACGCAGGCCGTCGAACGTCCGATCCGCCAATACTTCTGGTCACCCGATGCCAGCGCGGTGATGTATATTCAGGACAAGGGCGGGGACGAGAACTTCCTGCTCTACCGCGTCGATGTAACCACCGGGACCGAGACCACCCTCACCCCGTTCGAGAATACCCGCGTCCAGCTGGTCGGCGCATCGACCACGCGGAAGGACAAGCTGCTGCTCGGCCTCAACAACCGCGATCCGCAGTGGCACGACATTCACCTGCTCGACCTCACGACAGGCGAGCTGACGCTGGTGCTGGAAAACAACGCCTATGCCGGGTTCGAAGCGGATGACGCCCTGACCCTGCGCATGGCGATGCAACAGAACGAGGCAGGCGGGACGGATTACTTCCGCGTGGTGGACAACGTGGTCGAGCCCGATCCGTTCGAAACCTCGGCGATGGAGGATGCGCTCACCACATCGCCCGCCGGCTACACCAGCGACGGGACGACGCTGTACTGGATCGACAGCCGCGGGCGGAACACCGCAGCCCTGTTCGCGCAGGACACCGCGACGGGCGAGCGCCGCCTGATCGCCGAGGACGACCGCGCTGATATCGTCAGCACGCTGCGCCATCCGGTCACCGGGGTGGTGGAGGCCTATGCCGTCAATTATCTCACCCGCAGCTGGATCGCGATTGACCCGGCCATCGCCGCTGCGCTGGCGTGGCTGAGCGAGCGGCTGGAGGGCGAGTTCAGCGTCCAGAGCCGCACCGATGATGACAGCGTGTGGATCATCGCCAATGACCCGCTAACCAAGCCGGTGCGCACCTTCATCTATGACCGCGTAACCCAGACGCTGATCCCGTTCTACGTCTCACGCCCCGAGCTGGAGGGAGCGCTGCTCCAGCCGATGCATCCGGTCGAGATCGCCAGCCGCGATGGGCTGACGCTGCCGTGCTACCTTACTTTGCCGCCGGGCAGCGATCCGGACGGTAAAGGCAAGCCCGACGCGCCGGTGCCGATGGTGCTGCTAGTGCATGGCGGCCCGTGGGCGCGCGATACCTATGGTTTCAACGGTGTGCACCAGCTGCTCGCCAATCGCGGTTACGGCGTGATGAGCGTCAACTTCCGCGGCTCGACCGGGTTCGGCAAGGCCTTCCTCAACGCGGCCAACAAGCAATGGGGCCTCACCATGCATGACGACCTGATCGACGCGGTCGACTGGGCTGTCGCGAACGGCATCGCTGCGCGTGAAAAGGTCGCGATCATGGGCGGGTCATACGGCGGCTATGCCACACTGGCGGGTCTCACCTTCACGCCGGATGTCTTCGCCTGCGGGGTCGATATCGTTGGCCCATCGAACTTGGAAACCCTGCTCGAAACCATCCCGCCCTATTGGGCGCCGCTGGTGAAGACCTTCCACGAACGCATGGGCGATCCGCGGACCGAGGAAGGCCGCGCGCTGCTGAGGGCCGCCAGCCCGCTCTACAAGGCGGACAAGATCATCAAGCCGCTGCTGATCGCGCAAGGCGCGAATGATCCGCGGGTCAAGCAGTCCGAAAGCGACCAGATTGTGGGCGCGATGAAGGCGGCTGGCATTCCGGTCACCTATGTCCTCTACCCCGACGAAGGCCACGGCTTTGCCCGGCCCGAAAACAATATTTCGTTCTATGCCATCGCCGAGAATTTCCTCAGCGAATGCATGGGCGGGCGGGCCGAACCGCTGGGCGATGCTCTCGCTCCGGCGAGCGCGCAGATTGTCGAAGGGGCGGAACATGTGAAGGGGCTGGCAGCCGCGCTTGGGGAATAGGGGCGGCAAGCGCCAATCTGCCTGCTGACAAGCGTGTCAGTCCGCTCTAGACGGTTGCAAAACGCAATCGAGAGGGGATCCCAATGACCGTCCAGCGCAGCATCTTCATCACCGGCGGCGGATCCGGCATCGGCCGTGCGACCGCGCTGCATTTCGCCGCACGCGGCTGGTATGTGGGGGTGGCCGATATCAACGAGGCCGGGATGGCCGAAACGCTGGGCCAGATTGCGGGCGAGGCCAAGTGGTCGGGTAAGCTCGACGTCCGCGACCGCAAGGGCTGGGACGAGGCGCTATCGTCCTTCGCCGCTGCGGCCGGCGGGCGGATCGACGTGCTGGTCAACAATGCCGGAATCGGCACCGGCGGGTCGCTGTCCGAACTTGACCCGGAGGAAATCGACCGGTGCCTCGATATCAACCTCAAAGGCGTGCTCTACGGCGCGCAGGCGGTCTATCCCTACCTCAAGGCGAGCGCGCCGCGATCGGCACTGATCAACATCGCCAGCGCGGCGGGGATTGCAGGCTCAGCGGGCATGAGCGTCTATTGCGCCACCAAGTTTGGCGTGCGCGCGGTCAGTGAAAGCCTCGATGCCGAATGGGCGCCTGACGGGATCACGGTCGCCTCAATCTGCCCCGCCTTCATCGAAACGCCGCTGCTGAACGGCACCGGCAACCGCAAATCCAACGAACAGATTCGCGACCGGGTGACGGCAGCTGGGTTGGAGATCAGCCCCGTGGCGGACGTGGCACAGGCGATCTGGGACGCGGTCCACGGCGACAAGCTCGACTATCTTGTCGGCGCAACGGCGAAGCGGATGGCATTCGCCAAGCGCTGGATGCCGGGCAAGGTCAGGAAGCAATTGCGCGCGAGTTCGGGGCCGCTCGGAAGGTAATCAGCGCAAGCTGTCCATCACCGCCCGGCCCTCCGCCGAGAGGAACGGGCCGGCCTCGGCCCAGGGCAGGACAATCTCCTCGGTGCAGGCGAAAATCACGTGCGGGAGCTGCGGCACGAACACCGGGCCTTCGCGGGTGAGGCCGATCTGCCAGCTGGAGCCGCCAAACCCATCGGCAGTCCCGCACTCATCACCGTCCTCCCGCGCTGGCCAATGCGCCATGACCGCTTTTCCGAGCGCTTCGGACAGGCCAGCAATCGGACGCTTGGCGGCCTTCGGTTCGGTCTCGCTGTCCCAATCATAGAACGCCAGCGCTCCGGGTTTGAACCAACCCGCCGGATCGACCTCGGCCCCGCTGTCACGGTCATAGACGGCGAGGCCGCTGTAATTATTGGGATGCGCGCCCCCGCAATAGCTGCTGCCGCTATCGCGCACGCCCAGCCAGCGGGCCGTCATCAGGATCGGCACCACGGTCTCTTCCCAATAGCCCGCCGCGCCGCTGGCATTGGCCATGCTCCATCCGACGCATTGCCCCGCGACATGCGCCGCGGTGCCATCGGGCAGCGCCGCCGCTAGCGCTTGGTTGACCGCCGCGTCCCCGGGCCGCACCCGATCAAGCGCGAAGCTGATAACGTGGTAATCATCAAGCCCCGAACGCTTGGGCCCGGCATACGTTAGTTCGGTGTAGTCGGTACCTTCGAAAATCGTCCGCTTGGCCGTGGTCTCGCCCCCCGCCAGCAGCGGCGCAAGGAACGCTTCGCTTTCGCAGGGCGTGCCGTATTCGGAGAAAGCGGCCGGGACAGCGGTCAGGCTGATGGGCCGGGTCTGGCCAGCGTCCCGCCAGTCACCCGCAAGCTGGTCACCCGCTTCCGGCGCAAAGGTCCAGATTGCCCCTGTCGCCTCATCGAAGCCGCGCAGTTCGCGGGCGACCTGCGGCGCGCTATCGTCTGTCGGCTCCAGCCGGATCGGCTCCAGCGCGGCATCGGTGTAATAGACCCCGGCGCGGGCATCCTGCTCGAAGAAGCAGACGGTGATCGCCGTCTCGCCGAGCGTGCCGCGCCATATGCGCCCCTCCTTTTGAGGCTCCTGCGCTACGACCGGCCCCGCTGAAAGCGCGAGCGCGACAAGGAACCCAGCGGTCCGCATCACGCCAGCGCGTCGATCGCTTGAGCCAGCGTCGCATCGCGCTGGGACAGGCCGCCGGTTTGGCCAGCATCATGGGTGGTCAGCGTCACTTCGACCTTGGCATAGACATTGAACCATTCCGGGTGGTGATCCTGCGCCTCGGCCAGCAGGGCGACCCGGCTCATAAAGCCCCAGGCCTGCGAGAAATCCTTGAACTGGAACGTCCGCGTGATCGCCTTGCCCTCGCGCGCCAGTGCCCACGCGGGGTGATCGGCAAGCAGTTGGGTGACTTCTTCGCTCGTAAGCTCGGGGACGGACATGGGGCAGGTTCCTTGAAAAGGCGTCGCTTGTTTGCGCCGCCCCTTTTCCCTAACGCTGCGCACCAATGCAAGCGCCCTCACCCGCCCTGTCCGCGCATGATCTCGCCTGCCGCCGGGGAGACCGGCTGCTGTTCCGGCGGCTGTCGTTCGCCCTGGACGCCGGGACGGCGTGCCATGTCACGGGCGCGAACGGCGCGGGCAAGACCACGCTGATCCGCGCGGTGGCGGGGCTCACAACGCCCTATGCAGGCGAAGTGCGCCGGATGGGCGCGCTGGCGCTGCTGGATGAACGCACCGGGCTTGATCCTGACCTGCCGCTGGGCCGGGCGCTGACGTTCTGGGCGAAGATTGATGGGATCGGCCACCTCGCGCTGGAAAGCTGCTGCGACCGGCTTGGACTTGGCAACCTGCTGGACGTGCCGGTACGCTATCTCTCCACCGGCCAGAAGAAGCGCGCAGCGCTGGCGCGGGTGCTGGGGCAGGCCGCGCCGGTGTGGCTGCTGGACGAGCCGCTCTCGGGCCTCGACACCGCCTCGCAAGCGCTGGTCAGTACGCTGGTGCGCGAGCATTGCGCCAACGGAGGCATCGCGCTGATCGCCTCGCACCAGCCGCTCGATGTGCCGGGGATGACCGCCTTTGCCATCGAGGACTTTGCGCCAGCGCCAGCCGAGGCGGACGCCTGATGCTGATGCAGCTCCTGCGGCGTGACCTCGCGCAGTTCTTCCCCTTCACCGGAAGCGGCGCCGCCCTGCCCGTGGTGTTCTTCGTCGCCGTCGCGATGCTGTTCCCCTTCGCGGTCGGGCCGGATGCCAACATCCTCGCCAAAACCGGCGGCGGGGTGGTGTGGATCGCGGCGCTGCTGGCGGCGATCCTGCCGCTGGAAAAACTGGTGGCGCGGGATATTGAGCTCGGCTTCTTCGACCAGCTGAAGCTGCGCGGCATGGCGGAAGAGGCGATGATGGCCGTGCGCCTGATCGCCCATTGGCTGAGCTTCGGCCCGCCGCTGGTGCTGGCGACTTTCCCGGCGGCGGCGCTGCTGAAGATCGAGGGCGAGACGTTCGAGATCCTGCTGCTGGGGCTTATCGCAGGCACGCCCGGCCTCGCCGCGATCGGGCTGATGATCGCTGCCCTGACGGCTTCCTTACGCGCAGGCGCGGCGCTTTCGGGCCTGCTCTTGATCCCCCTCGCCCTCCCCATCCTGATTTTCGGTGCCGGTGCGCTCGCCCGTCAGGATCAAGTGAGCCTCGGCTTCGTTGGGGCTTTAAGCCTCGCGCTGGTGGCACTCGCTCCGTTTGCTGCCGGAGCCGCGATCCGGGCGGCAAGGGAGAATTAGTGAGAGCGCCAGAAAGCCACGTTCGGGCCAACACATTGATGGGCAATATCGCGCTGGGGCTGCTGGGCTTCACGCTGTTCGCCTTCGCGCTCAAGGCGGCGGCACATCCTGAGGTGCAGGCGCGCTACACGCCGATTGTGGTGTTCCACGCGGTGAGCATGGTCGCTTGGCTCGGCCTGCTCGCCACCCAAGCCTTCGCCGCCGCGCGGTTCAAGCTGGCCGCCCACCGCGCCACGGGCCGCGCCTCGATTGCGCTGGTGGGCGCGATGCTGGTGAGCGGGTCGGTGATTTCGTGGCGGATCGGGCTGGAACTCGGGCGGCCTGAGGTGACGGTGGTAAACCTCGCCGCCTTTGCGACCTTCATCCCCCTGTACTTCACCGCCCTGCACTTCGCCCGCCGCCGCGACATCGCCGCGCATCGCCAAGCGATGCTGATCGCGACCCTAGCGCTGATGACCCCCGCCTATGCCCGCGTCGTGCAAGTGCTCGGCCTGCCCGATCCGGTCGCGATTGCGGTGCAGCCGCCGATCACAATTGCGATTGCTTGCGCATATGATTGGGTGCTGCATGGGCGCGTGACGAAGCCGACGCTGGCGATGCTGGCGTTTTCGGTTGGGCTGGTGGTGGTGATGTGCGCGGTGTTGGCGGTGTGGTTTTTGTAGCGCTGAGTGAGCGGGGCCCCGGGTCAAGCCCGGGGAGGCGCGTCCATCATTGACATTAACGTCTCCCCGGCCCTGAGCCGGGGCCCCGCTTCTTCAAGCCAGAAGATCGTCAAAGAGATCACGCCAATCGGGATTACCCTTCTCGATCAACGCGAACTTCCACTCGCGCCGCCAGCGCTTCACCCGCTTTTCGTGATCCATCGCCTCCCGCATCGTCGGCAAAAGCTCCGCCCAGACCAAACGCCTCAGGCCATATTCGGCACAGAATTTCGAACCGTGTCCCTCGCGATGCTGGCTGACGCGAAGCGCCAGATCGGCGGTCGATCCGACATACATCGTGCCGCGATATCGGTCGGCCATGATGTAGACCCAGCCGCCCTGCTTTTCCCGCTCCATCAGCGGAGGAAGAAAGGAAGCGGGGCCCCGGGTCAAGCCCGGGGAGGCGTCATTTCAATGCCTTACCTTATGCGTAAGGCGGGCAATCCCGTCCCGTCGGACTCTTGGTGAAAATCTCGTTGCCCGTTTCGGTGATCGCGATCGAATGCTCAAACTGTGCGCTCAGAGATTTATCCCGCGTCACCGCAGTCCACCCATCGCCCAGCACCTTGGCCCAGGGCTTGCCGAGGTTGATCATCGGTTCGATGGTGAAGAACATCCCCGGCTTCAGCTCCGGCCCCGTCCCGGCCTTGGCGGCGTGGACGACCTCAGGCGCATCGTGGAACAGGCGGCCGAGGCCATGGCCGCAGAACTCGCGCACCACGCCGTAGCGGAACTGGTTCGCGTGCGCCTCGATCGCCGCGCCGATATCGCCAAGCCTTGCGCCGGGCTGTGCTGCCGCGATGCCGAGCATCAGGCACTCATAGGTCACCTCGACCAGCTTCTTCGCCTTCAGCGACGGCTCGCCCGCGTAAAACATCCGCGACGTATCGCCATGCCAGCCATCGACCAGCGGGGTGACGTCGATGTTGAGGATGTCGCCATCCTTCAGCACCTTGTCGCCCGGAATGCCGTGGCAGATCACATGGTTGATCGAGATGCAGGACGAATGCGCATAGCCGCGATAGCCGAGCGTGGCCGGCACCGCGCCTGCATCGAGCATCATACCCCGCACCGCATCGTCGATGCTGCCGGTGGTCACGCCGGGGCGCACCAGATCGGCGCAAGCGTCGAGGATTTCGGCGGCGAGCCGCCCGGCCTTGCGCATCGCGTCAAAACCATCCGGCCCATGCAGTTTGATGGTGCCATCGCGAAGGACGGTCTGGTCGCCGTCGACAAGTTGATATTCGTGCATGGGCCCTACATAGCGAGGGCCGCGCCAAAAAGCTACTTTCCCAGTGCAAAAGCCGCCTTGTATTCGGGCCTGACCGCCGCCAGCAACTCGGCGGTGACCGGGAAGGTCAGCTCGTAGCTTCCCTCGGCATAGGAGCCCGCAACATAGGGATCGGCAATCAGGCCGACGCGGTCGAAGTGGGTCTTGTTCGACGAGCCGAGCAACACCGTCAGCTCTGCGATCTTCGGACAGGGGAACGTGGATCCGTCAGCAGGCTCCATGCCGAGCCGGGTGACGCGGTCGCGCTGCAGCGCCTTGCACCAGCGGGTGTAAAGCGCGTCCTGCAACGCGGCCTCGGAGACGAACAGGTCCTTGGGCGCGAGCGCCGCATTCGCCTCACGGTCCCACACCAGTCCACCCGAGCCGCTGTTGCCGTGTGCCCCGCCGGTATAGGCATAGAGCTCCCAGGACAGCGACAGGAAGCGCGGAATATCCGCGACGACGTCCCAGGACTTCTGGAGGTCGAGGTTGACGCAGGCGAAGCAGTCGCTGTCGGCGAATTCGCGCAGGGACTCCTGCCAATCGGCTTTCTGTTCGGCGAGCAATTTGTCCCGCTCTGCGGTCAGGCGCTGGTTCAGCGCGGGGATGGCGGACACCTTGGCGGGCCAGCTGTAGCTGAACTCGCGCTTCGCCTCGCCCTCGTCGGCGTTGTCGGTGAAGTTGGTTGCGCCGGGAGCAGGGGCTGGCGGCGCGGCAGGTGAAGCCGGCGCAGCAGGCGCAGCGGCTTGGTCGGTGCGAGCGCTGGCAGCCGTATCCTCTGGCGCGGAACAGCCTGCCAGCATCAATGCCAACACCAGGCTCGCCCCATGTCCGATGGGAAACATTGCGGTGGTCATCAGGCCTCTCCCTCCTGTCCGAATCTGCTGGTGACAATAGTGCCGGGGCGATTATGGAACGGGAATGAGCGAACCCAAAGCACTGATCCGGCCCGACCGCGGCGAGGATGCGATTGCCATTCATCTGGTGAACAAGGACGGCTTCGAAGCCTTTGCCAAAGCCCTCACCGCAGGCCAGCGAGCCAGTCTTGCCGCGCAGAAATTCGAAGGTGGCGGGTATCAATATGCGATCATTCCCGAGGGGGATTCGTGGTTCGTCGTCAGCGGAGTGGCGAACCCCGAAAGCCTGTCGAGCTGGTGCCTCGCCAAGCTCGCCGAGGAACTGCCCGAGGGTGTGTACCGGGTGGCCACCGGTGACCCCGGCCCCGCAATGTTCGGGTGGGTGACGGGCCAGTACCGCTTCTCCCGCTACAAAAGCGAAGACAAGGGTCACGGCCCGCGCGTGCTCCTGACCGGGCAGGTCGGCCAGATCGACGGTTATCTCGCTGAGGCGCAGGCCGAATGCATGGTGCGCGATCTGGTGAATGCCCCGCCCGAAGACATGGGCCCCGCCGCGCTGGAGCACGAATGCGAGAAGCTCGCCAAAGCGCACAAGGCGGAACTGACCGTGGTGCGCGGCGATGCCTTGGAACGGGGCTATCCGATGGTCCACGCGGTGGGCCGGGCGGCGTCGCGCCACCATGCGCCGCGGCTGATGCACCTCGTCTGGGGCGATCCAGCGCACCCCGTTCTGGCCGTGGTTGGCAAGGGCGTGTGCTTCGATAGCGGCGGCCTCAACATCAAGCCCGGAGCCGGAATGCGGCTGATGAAGAAGGACATGGGCGGCGCAGCCCACGCGCTGGCCCTGGCCGGGTTGATCATGGGCGTGCGCCTGAAGGTGCGGCTGCATCTGCTGATCCCCGCTGTCGAGAACGCAATTTCCGGCGGTGCTTTCCGCCCGGGCGATGTGCTCGCCAGCCGCAAGGGGCTGACGGTCGAGATCGACAACACCGATGCCGAGGGCCGCTTGATCCTCGGCGATGCGCTGACCCGCGCGTCCGAGGAGAACCCTGATCTGATCATCGATTTCGCCACGCTGACGGGCGCGGCGCGGGTGGCGCTCGGCCCTGATCTGCCCGCGCTGATGGCGCGGCGGGACGAGACGGCGGACGCCTTCCTTGCGGCAGGCAAGGCCAATGACGACGCCGGTTGGCGCCTACCGCTGCACGATGCCTACCGCGAATACCTCGCCTCGGACGTCGCCGACATGGCGAACTCGGCCGCGAACCCCTTCGCCGGGGCGAGCGTCGCGGGGCTGTTCCTCGACCGGTTTGTCGGTGACGGCGTCGACTGGGTGCATTTCGACACCTTCGCCTGGACCCCCGCCCCCAAGCCGGGGCGCGCACGCGGTGGACGCGGGTTGGGGCTGCGCGCATCGTGGCACGCGCTCCGCGCCCGGTACGGCACCTGAGCTTGCTCCAGAGGCGACTTGCCGCTAACGGGCCTGCCACGCCGAAGCGGGGCAACGCACGGCTCTACCGGCAAAGGCCAACGGAACGCAGATGAACGGCGCGGCGCGCGACAATTCGGAATATGCAGTGCCGGCCGGCGTGCTGGGCCTGAAGGGCCCGGTCGAGAAGCCTGCGCCCGGCACGCTGCCGCTGCGCGGCGATCTGGCACATATGGCGCTGGCGGGGATCCACCTCGCCGCGCATTACGTGATCCCGCATGTTCATACCGTGGGCGGAGCCGGAGCCGGTCTCAGGCTGAACCCGCGTGGTGACGCCGAGGTGTTTGTGCAACTCGCCCCCGGCACTCGTTTCGAACTGCTCGACGTAGCGGGCGAATGGGTGTGGGGCTGTCCGGGGCCGCAAGGACCGAGCGGCTGGTGCCGGGCGAGCGAACTCGCTCCCGAAGAGGCCTGAGGCTGTGGCGATCCGCCTGTTCATCGATGGTGCGGCGGGCACCACTGGCTTGGAAATCCGTGAGAGGTTGCAGGGGCGTCATGAGTTCGATCTGATCGTTCTGGACGAAGCCCAGCGCAAGGACGAGAGCGCCCGCCGCGATGCGCTCCATGCCGCCGACATTGCGATCCTGTGCCTGCCGGACGATGCAGCAAAGGAAGCGGTACGACTGGCCGACGGAACAGCAACGCGCATCATCGACGCCTCCAGCGCGCACCGCGTGGCGGACGGCTGGACCTATGGCTTGCCAGAGCTGATCGGGCGCGAACGGATCGCCAATGCCCAATTCGTGAGCAACCCGGGGTGCTACCCCACCGGCTTTCTCGCGCTGGTCGCACCGCTGGTGCGCGCCGGGCTGCTCCCCGCCGACTGGCCTTACACCGTCAACGCGGTCAGCGGCTATTCGGGCGGCGGCAATGCGCTGATCGAGCGGTTCGAGAACACTCCCGACATCGCCTTCCGCGCCTATGGCCTTCAGATGGGGCACAAGCATCTGGCCGAGATGCAGGCCTATGCGGGGCTTACCCACGCGCCGGTATTCTCACCGAGCGTGATCCCGGCGCACCGGGGCATGGTGGTCGATGTCCCGCTGCCGCTCGCCGCGCTTCCCGGTCGCCCCTCGCCTGCTGCACTTCATGCGGCGCTGGAGGGGTATTATTCGGACAGCCCGTTCGTCGCGGTCGCTCCGCTCGATCCGGTCCCCGGTGAGTTGCTGCTGCTGAAATCGGCCGCTCCATGGGACGGCCTGATGCTTCACGTCTGCGGTTCAGCCGACGGCACGCAGGCCCGCCTCATCGCCCGGCTCGACAACCTCGGCAAGGGCGCCTCGGGGGCCGCGATCCAGAACCTCAACATCATGTGCGGGCTGCCCGAGACCACCGGCTTGCGCCTCTAACAGGGCGCGTCACTGCTTAAAATTTAGGCAACCCCCGGTCAGATGCTGTGCACCATTGCGCAGTGCACCATAATCTTGCTAACCGCAGGTCATCGGCGAAAGACATCCCTACCCTTGAGTCTTCAAGCGGCAAGGATCGTTCACAGCCACCACCTTAGAGCTTGGCACGGTTCTTGTTAAGAATCTGTCAGCAAATCAGCCAAGCGCGGATGGGGACGACGTGAAAAAGATCGAAGCGATCATCAAACCCTTCAAACTCGACGAAGTGAAGGAGGCGCTGCATGAAATTGGCGTGTCCGGTATCACCGTCACCGAAGCCAAGGGGTTCGGGCGCCAGAAGGGCCATACCGAACTCTATCGCGGCGCCGAATATGTCGTCGACTTCCTGCCCAAGGTGAAGCTCGAAGTGGTCGTCGCCGACGATCAGGCCGAGCGTGTGGTCGAAGCGATTGCTGCCGCCGCGCAGACCGGACGGATCGGTGACGGCAAGATTTTCGTCACTCCGATCGAAAGCGCGCTGCGCATCCGGACCGGCGAAACCAACGACGACGCGATCTGATTTTCCACCCTCTCCTGCCCAGCCAAACCGGCGGGCCGGCCTGAATTTATCTCGGAGGCACTACACAAATGTCGAAAGCAAAAGACGTCCTGAAGCTGATCAAGGACGAGGAAATCGAGTGGGTCGATCTGCGCTTCACTGACCCCAAGGGCAAGTGGCAGCACCTCACCATGGTCGCCAGCGTCATGGGCGAAGATGAACTTGAAGACGGGTTGATGTTCGACGGTTCGTCGATCGCCGGTTGGAAGGCCATCAACGAATCCGACATGATCCTGAAGCCCGATCTCAGCGAAACCTGGATCGATCCCTTCAGCGCCACGCCGATGCTGATCATCAACTGCGACATCGTCGAACCGTCGACCGGCGATTGGTATTCGCGCGATCCGCGCACCACGGCCAAGCGCGCCGAAGCCTATCTCCAGTCGACCGGCATCGGTGACACCGTCTATGTCGGCCCCGAAGCCGAATTCTTCATGTTCGACGATGTGCGCTTCGAAGACGGCTATGCCGGATCGGGCTTTGCGATCGACGATATCGAACTGCCGGGTAACACCAGCAAGGAATATGAGAACGGCAACATGGGCCACCGCCCGCGTGCCAAGGGCGGTTACTTCCCGGTCGCTCCGGTTGACTCCGCTGTCGACATCCGCGCCGAGATGGTTTCGACCATGCTCGAAATGGGCCTGCCCTGCGACAAGCACCACCACGAAGTCGCCGCCGCTCAGCACGAACTGGGCCTGACCTTCGGCAAGCTGGTGCAGACCGCTGACCGCATGCAGATCTACAAGTATGTCGTGCATCAGGTCGCCCATGCTTACGGTAAGACGGCGACCTTCATGCCCAAGCCGATCAAGGCCGATAACGGCTCGGGGATGCACACCCACATTTCGATCTGGAAGGATGGCAAGCCGATGTTTGCCGGCAATGAATATGCCGGTCTGTCGGAAATGTGCCTCTACTTCATCGGCGGCGTGATCAAGCATGCCAAAGCGCTGAACGCTTTCACCAACCCGACCACCAACAGCTACAAGCGTCTGGTGCCGGGCTTCGAAGCGCCGGTGCTGCTGGCCTATTCGGCGCGCAACCGTTCGGCTTCGTGCCGCATTCCCTACGGCACGGGCGACAAGGCCAAGCGCGTGGAATTCCGCTTCCCCGACGCGATGGCCAACCCCTACCTGTGCTATTCGGCGCTGCTGATGGCCGGGCTCGACGGGATCGAGAACAAGATCCACCCGGGCGAGGCGATGGACAAGAACCTCTACGATCTGCCGCCGGCCGAACTCGCCGAAGTGCCGACCGTGTGCGGTTCGCTCCGCGAAGCGCTCGATAGCCTTGCTGCTGACCACGAATTCCTGCTGAAGGGCGACGTGTTCACCAAGGACCAGATCGAAGCCTATGCCGAGCTGAAGTGGGAAGAGGTGATCCGCACCGAAACCACCCCGTGCCCGGTTGAATACGACATGTATTACTCGATGTAAGAAGCACGCAGGCCCGGATGCGTCAGCACCGGGCCTGCCCTTCACCGCAAAGCACAAGGCCCGGGCAATGTCCCGGGCCTTGTTGTTTCGGGGTCAGGGTCGTTTCGGGATCAGGGCGGCGAAGTCATGCCCGATCCGATCCGCAGGTAGCGCTGGATCACTTCGCGATGGTGGCCCGGATCGGCGCCGGAACAGGCAAACAGCAATTGCCCCACGGGCGAAGGCATCATGCTCCATGTGACCCTCAAACCATCGGCGTTGCGGGAATCCCAGCCGAGCAGCTTGAGCGGCGATGCCGTGCGCTGTCCGGCGGCATCCAGCACCAGCGTCTTGCGATCATCGATCGTGAAACCCGCCCCGACAATCAGGGGATCGAACGGCGTGTAGAGGGTCTCAAGCTCTGCCTGGATCTGGCCGAAGGAAAACTCGCCGAAGGACGTATCGGGCACCCGCACTGCAAAGCAGGTGGTGGGGATCGTCCCGGCCGGAAATTCGAACTTGCGCATGGTGCCATCAAGGCTGGTCGTGCCGCCATCGGCCATCGTGAAGCGATACCACCCCAGCTCATCGGCAAACACGACGCCGCCGGTGTCGGCCATTGCGGGATCGGGGAGCAACTGGCCGCGATCCTTGGCCGGGACAATCACGCCGCCCAAAGCATCAGTCGCCGCGGCTGTTTGCGGGGCCTGCGTATCGCCAGCCAGCGGATTGGTCTGCGCGGCCGCTGGCGCGGTCAGCGCCAGCATGGCTGCAACGAGGCTAGGCCGGACGATTGGCATTGATCACCCCCATGTAAAGCCCGTGCGTCGCGCGGGCAGCGTCCATCACGGCGGTTTGCAGCAATCCGAGATCGATCCGGTACTGGTAGCTCGAATAATCGTAAGCCGAGGTCGGGCGGTCAGGCGCCGCCATGTTCGGCTCGGTCCACCACGCGTTGCTGCGGACATAGGTGTTCCATTGCTCGATCTCGTCGCGGTTGTTGTAGCTGCCGGTCTGCACCAGCTCACCCGCCTGCCCCACCGCGACACGGTCTTCGAGGATCAACCGGCCGCCTTCGCCTGCCAGCGCGATTTTGGCGTGGTAGAAATTGAAGTGTGTGAACAACGGCACCAGAAACAGCCCCGGCTGGATACCGACATTCGCGCCCGCGCCATAGACCCGGTGCCCGCTGCCGGTGAGCGCGGCAAAGTCCATCACCAGGCTGGGGATCATCACCAGGCATTTGAGCGCGGCGGACATGGCATTCAATGCACGCGCATTCTTGAGATTGAACGGCGAACGATCAGACAGCGGTGCTTCCGGCCCGATTGTGAGTAGCGGCAGATATTCCGGGCTGACCACCGCTACTGTGCGCGAATCCGCAAAGGGCTTCTTGACGAAGGGATCGGTCGTCGGTTCGAGTTTCTGATAGCCCTCGGTGGCCGAAATCTCGTTCCAGCCGAGCACAGTGCGGCCTGTGGCACGCAGCCGTTCGATGAAGTCGCTGAAGGCCAGATGGGCCAGCTGGCGCATCATCGCAGCATCGACCCCGACCAGATCCGCCTTCAGATCCACAGAGCTCGCGCCAGAACCGCCGCTCGCGCCCATGCCGTTGCGCATGACGAGGCCAAAGCGAAAAGATGGCACCGCGATCCGGTCGGTCCGGGCCAGCACCTTGGCCATTACCTGATGATAATTCTTGTGGCTCATGGCACCCAGCGGCACCATCGTGTCCGCTGCCCGCGCCGGGGCGGCCAGACCGCCCCCTGCCATCACTCCCAAAGCGCCAAGGCTGCCTTGCAGCACCGTGCGCCGGTCAAGGTCATATCCGTCCATCACGCCCCCCGACGTGCCAAACGACCCAGGTTGCGGATTTAGCATCACGCCTTCAGTCTGACAATTGTCTGCGAAGAGGCCATGCTGCACCCGTGCCGGGGCTGCCAGACGTCCGTGCAGAACCGCGCCTGTCCTGCTTCACCTGCCCGCCCTAAACGGCTAGGATCAGCGCGATTTCAACCATCCGAGGCCTTTATGACCGGATCAATCCTGCTGGTGGCCGGTGGCCTTGTCCTGCTCGCCCTGGGCGGCGAATTGCTGGTGCGCGGCGCGGTGGGCATGGCGGCACGGCTCGGCATTTCGCCATTGCTGGCGGGGCTGACGATCGTCGGCTTCGGCACCTCGACTCCCGAACTGGCGACGAGCGTGCAGGCGGCGCTGGCCGGATCACCGGGGATCGCGATGGGCAACGTCGTGGGATCGAACATCGCCAACATCCTGTTCATCCTCGGCGTTTCGGCCCTGATCCTGCCGCTCAACGTCAATCCGGCCGCATTCCAGCGCGACGCGATCGCATTGGGCGGATCGGCGCTGCTGTGCACCGGCGCGGTGATGCTTGGCGTGATCGGGCCTGTGGTGGGCATGGCCTTGATCGCCTGCCTCGTCGGTTATGTCTGGTACGCCTACAAGTCCGAAAGCGCCGCGCCCTGCCCTGAAGGCGCGCGCCACGAGGCCGAGGCCGAGGACCGCCCCGTGCCGCCCGACACCGGGCCGGTGATCCTTGGCGGCATGATCGTGGCGGGGCTTCCCGCGGCGATTATTGGCGCAGGCCTGCTGGTCGACGGTGCGACTGTGCTGGCGAGCGCTGCCGGAGTTTCAGAGAGCGTCATCGGCCTCACCGTGGTCGCAGTCGGCACCAGCTTGCCCGAACTGATCGCCTGCGTGATCGCCGTATTGCGCAAGCACGAGGACGTTGCGCTCGGCAATATCGTCGGCTCAAACATCTACAATGTCCTCGGGATCCTCGGGATCACTGCCGTGATCAAGCCGATCGAAGTGCCAGCCGAGATCGCCAGTTTCGATATCTGGGTCATGCTTGGAGTGACGCTGCTGCTGCTCGCACAATTGCGCAGTGGCTGGCGGCTGACGCGGATCGAGGGCGGCGTGCTGGTTGTGCTCTATGCCGCCTACACGCTGTTCCTTGCGACTCGTTGAGGCATTGGCGCACCATCTTGCCGTCAGCCAAAAATGCAATTGTAATAATGCCTTAATGCGATAACCAAGGCGTATGCGGCGGTTCGGTCTGCCGCTTTGAGGAAACACCCGCTTGAGCGTTCCGCTGCCCCTCAACCGCCGACTGCTGACGGGCACGGCCTTTGCCGTTGTCTCGATGATGACAGCCGCCGCCCCCGCGCTGGCCGTCGTGCCGAACGAAGACAAGACCCCCGCCGATATCGTTGACAACGCGGACGAATACCGCGGGGTCGGCATGTTTTTCCGCGCTGACGGTTTCGTGTGCACAGGCTCGCTGATCAACCCGCGCACCGTGCTGTTCGCGGCGCATTGCGTGAATGATACGCCCGAGGAGCAGTATAACGTTGATGATGTCCCGGCCGCATGGTCGTTCAACGTCAACGCGCTGCCGGGCTTCCAGAACTGGTCGGCCAATAACTTCGCCAGCAATCCCGATCTGGCGGTGTTCAACGTCAACCGGATTGTCTGGAATGCGCGTTCGACCCAAGACGCCTTCGGGCTTGGCTTCATCGAAGCCGACATCGCGCTCGCCAGCCTCGACACGCCGGCGGTCGGCATACCGACCTGGGCGCTGCTGTTCAGCACCCTGCCCGCGCCCGCGACCAGCGATCCGGCGCGCGGCACCGGCTATCACGTGAACATCGTCGGCTACGGCGCCACCGGTAACGCTGTGCAGGGCGCCGTGCTCGGTATCGACTGGCGCCGCCGCGCGGCCGAGAACATGCTGGGCGGATTCTTCTCGCTCGACGATCGCGACGGCATCATCTTCGGCCCCGGTGCGTCAACCTTCCCGCAGAACCTCTACCAGATCGACTTCGATTCGCAGGACCGTGACTTCGAGCGCGACTTCAACATCTATCGTGACGATGCCCTTCCCAACGAAGGCATCACTGCGGGCGGGGATTCAGGCGCGCCCCTGATCCTTGATGCGGCCAACAACACCCTGTCCAACGAAGATCTGGTGATCGGCGTCCTGTCGGGCGGTTCGCGCTTCATCGGCCCCAGCCAGCCGTTCAGCTCGCTCGGCACCTCCAGCTTCTACCAGCCGCTGTCGCTCTACTGGCAGTATATCGTGGAGAATAACCCCTACCGCTATGTCGCCGCCAAGGCGGGCGACGGCAATTGGGAAGACGGCAACCACTGGGTCACGCAGCTCGACCCGATGTACCGCGTGATCAATGCGCAGGGTCAGGTGGTGAATGGCCTCCCCACCTCGCCGCAGCTTGGCCCTGACGGGACCGACGGCGATTTCGGCGCGATCTGCCGTGTGTTTGGCAATCCTGACGATTTGTGCACGGATCTGGCGAGGGGTAAATCCTTCGGCACCGCAGGCACCCTGCCCGCCCCCACGCTGGCCAATGGTCTGCCGGGGGCGAGTGGCTTCGTGCCGACCAATATCGACGCCGTCACCACCTCGGCGCTCCGCGTCGATCCGCGTTATTACGACGTCACCCTCAGCCACGATGGGACCACCACGCTGAGCAGCGGCGTCACCATCGACCGGCTCACTATGCGCGGCAGTGCCGGGCTGACGGTCAATGCGGCGGGCGATCTCACCTCGCTGATCGACATCAACCAATTCGGCGGGCGCGTGAACGTCAATGGCGGTATCACCTCGGTCGGCGACTACACGCTGTTTGCGGGGATGCTCGAAGGCACCGGCACGATCACCGCACCGTTCCTGACCAGCGTGATGGGTGTGCTCTCGCCCGGCACGATAGGCATGATCGGCACGCTGACGATTGACGGCAATCTGGTCATGTCGTCGGGGTCGCAGTTCAATGTCGACCTCGGCACCGGCGCCGTATCCGACCGGCTCGCCGTCACCGGCATCGCCAATGTTGGCGGGGTTGTGAACACCAGCTCCCCTGTGATCGGACGGGTCAACGACAACAGCGAGCGCTACACCATCGTCACTGGCACCGGCGGCGTGACCGGCACCTTCACCCCCCGTTCGATCTCGGCAATCATCAGCCAGCGCTTCATCTATCAGCCCAATGCGGTGCTGATGGAGTTCAGCACGGCGAGCTACATCACGGTGATCGACGGCGATGATCCGGTGCAGGCGGGCTACGCGCAGCTGCTCGACCAGAACCGCTCGAACGCTTCGCTGGAGAGCCTGTATGGCCTGGACTTCGCGTCGGTCGATACGATCCGCAGCACCTTCACGGGCCTCGCGCCGGTAAACGAGCAAGCGGTGCGCTCGCTCTCGGCCCAGTCGGTCAACCTGCTCCAGAATGTGAACGCCGCGCGCCTGCGGGAAGCGGACAAGTCGCGGGCGGGCGGCAAGGTCGCTGTCACCGGGCGTCCGCTCGATCTGGCGCAGATGAGCTTTGCCCCGGTGGGCCAACCGCTCGGCAGCGCGCTGATGGCGATGCAGGACGGCGGCGAAGCCACCGAAATGACCGAAACAAGCCTGCCGGACAATGTCGGCGTGTTCCTGTCGGGTGGTTACGTTACCGCTAATGCCGACAGCCTGCCCGACTTCACCTCCCAGACCGACATCTCCGGCTACTTCATCGCGGGCGGGATCGAGTTGTACCCCGGCGACAACACGATGGTCGGCCTGTCAGGCTCCTACAACGCGCTTGAAGCCGACGTTCCGCTAGGTCAGCGGGTGGATAGTGAGACCTACGCGGCATCGCTCTATCTGCGCCATGCCTTCGAAGGCGGGCCGGTGATTGACGGTCAGTTCAGCATGGGCAGCATGGGCTTCGACACCCGCCGCACGGTGCAGTTCCTTGGCGCAACGCAGACGCTCGAGTCCTCCTCGGACGATCTGCTGGTCTCGGGCGCTTTGGGGATCTCCTATGATCTCAAGAGCAGTATCGGCACTATCTCGCCGGGCATCGAGGGCCGGTTTGCCAGCGTCAGCCTCGGCACCGTGAGGGAAAATGGCGGCAACCTTGGCCTCGCTGTCGCGCGTGAAAAGTTCGAGAGCAAGCAGGCCCGGTTCGGCTTCAATTACGAAAAGCTTGGCAAGAGTGTCGCGATCAACGCCAACGCACAGCTGGTGTGGGAATTCGAGGATGGCCCGCAGCTGCTGGCCGCCAACTTCGCCTCAGGCATCGGGCCGAATGCGGGTTTCGTGCTGGACACGGCTGACCATACCTGGGGTGAAGTCGGCATGAGCGCGACGGTCGGCAACGGCCCGCTCCAACTGACGGTCGGGGCTGACACCACCATCGGCCGCGACAATGCTGATGCGCAGGTGTTCCGCGGCACGGCGACCTACCGCTTTTAATCTGTCGGGCAGAGACAAAAACCGCGCGAAGTCAGCGGATGGTCAGCATCCCGCGCCGGCCGATCGCAATGAAGCTCGCCACCAGCACCAGCACATAGAACAGGCTCAGCAGATCGAGCGGCGCGGGGGCAGCGGTGTAGCCGAGGTGCGCCAGCATCGCCCAGCCGCCCACCACCGCGAAGACCAGCCCGTAACTCAGGGCTCCGCCTTCAAGGTTGACGGCCAACATCAGCTCGTCCGAAGCGCGGTAGACCTGTATCGACAGCACCGTCCCGATCACTAGCCCGGCCAGCCCAATCGCGAGGGCAATCCCTTGCGGCACCGGCCCATCGGGTGCTGCCAGCGCCAATGCAACCAGCGCCGCGCCCCACAACAGCATGGCCACGCCGGACAGGCCGAGCACCTTCTTCTGTTCGCGCAGCTCATCGGCATCCTCGACATTGAGGAACTTCGCGCCGACCTGCGGACTGGCGCTGCCGAAGGCGATGCCGAACCCGATCACGACATAGAACATGCCCACCAGCGCCGCGACCGTGGCCGATAGGTCCAACCCGCCAACCGCCGAGCTATCGATGAATTGCATCATCCCCGCGCTCGCGGCAAAGCCCGCGACGCCGCCGATCAGGGCCGGGATCAGCAGCTTGCGCACCCAGCGGGGGGTGGTGGACGTTTGGTTATCGGTCATCACGCTTCAGGCTCCCAGTGATCGATGAACAGCTCCGGCACGTCCACCGCGAACAGCCGCGCCATGCGCAGCGCCAGTGGCAGCGAGGGATCATATTTGTCGGTCTCGACCGCGTTGATCGTCTGACGCGATACGCCGAGCCGGCGGGCAAGCTCGCCCTGGCTCCAGCCTTGCGCTTCGCGGTAGTGCTTCAGACGATTTTCCACGTTGGTCCTGACCGGCGAGGTGTTGAGGGGCTTTGGCGGTTGCGTACGACGGGTTGCAACTCGCCCTGGCCCTGACAAGAGCTCTTTACAGACAAGAGTTCTTGTCAGTCAAGAGCTCTTTACAAGCGCTGCGGCCCCTGTCCGCTTTTGCCGTTTTCCTACTCCGCCCGATTGTGCTCAATGCCTGTGCCTCGCTTCTTGGTTCAACCGTCGAGGTATCCTGCCATGCCGCACCGATCGCCCTTCCCGCTGCTCGCCCTCCTTCGCCGTCTGCTAGGCCAGTCCCGCACGCCAGACACTCGGCCGCCCGCCCCTGCCATAGTAGCCGCGCCCGAGGCACCGGATTTTCTGTCTCAGGACAGTGTCTCATGTGTCTCCAACACGCCGCCAACCCGCTCGATCGGCGCTGCGGGGATCGCGCTGATCAAGCGGTTCGAAGGCTGCGCCCGGCGGCGGGCTGATGGCATGATCGAAGCCTATCCCGATCCCGGCACCGGCGGCGCGCCGTGGACCATCGGCTGGGGCGCAACCGGGCGGGATAGCTTTGGCGGTGGGTCCATCGGCCCCGGCACGTGCTGGACGCAAAGCCAGTGTGACGCGCGGCTGGAGAACGACCTCAAGCGCTACGCCGCCGAGGTCGCCGCTGCGATTGGCACCGCCCCCACCTCGCAGGCGCAGTTCGATGCGCTGGTCAGCTTCCACTACAACACCGGCGCGATTGCCCGCGCCACGCTGACGCAGAAGCACAACGCTGGCGATCATCAGGGCGCCGCACGCGAATTCGCCCGCTGGAACCGGGCGGGCGGCAGGGTGCTCAAAGGCCTCGTACGCCGCCGCGCGGCAGAGGCTGAACTCTACCGTCAGTAATCGCGGCTAACCTGCACCAGCACCGAATCGCGCCCGATGGTCGAGACCGTGCCCAGCAGCGCGAGCCAGCTGGTGATGCGGTATTCGACCTGCGTGGCACTGTAACCGCGCCCGTCCGTCACCAGCTCAACGTAGATGTCGCGGGTGATGTTCTTGCCAATGGCAATGCCGGTGCCGCGCCCGATCAGGGGGTCAGCGCTGATGATCCGTAGCTGGTCGAGCCCGATTGACCGCCGCAGGCTGCCGATCGGATCAAGTCCGCCGCCGCCGCCTTGCAAGGCCGCCAGTGCGGCCGCGAGCTGCACTGCATCGGTCGCTGACAGTGACGTCACCGAGCCGCCGAAGAGAAGGCGCGACAGGATCTCCTCCTCCGGCAGCGCGGGATCGCTGGAGAAGGCGATGCTGGGCGACTGGGCGTTGCCGGTGATCGCGATGTCGACATTGGTGCCGTTCTTCGCGGTCTCGGCCAACACGTCGAGCCGCGGGTTGATCGGCTCACCTACGTCGAACAGGATGCGGCCGCGGGTGAGTTCGAAGCGGGTGCCTGCAAAGGTGTAATCGCCGCGCACCAGCTTGGCGGTCCCGCCGATGCGCGGATCATCGACCGTACCGCGCAACGCGATGTCGATGCCCCATTCGCTTTCCAGTCCTAGCCCTTCGACCACGACCCGGCTGGGCGCACTGGCGTTGACGAGGTAGCGCCAAGACGCCTCACGGCCCGAAACCTGCGTGCGGGCGCGGCCGTCCTCGTCGTTGATCTCGCGTGTGGCGATGCGCGGCAGTGAGACATCCTCCGCCGCGATGCCCAGCGCCCAGCGCGCGCGGTTGATGCTGACGCGCCCGGCAATCGTCCCGCCCAGCCCGTTGGAGACGATCCGCAAGGGGCCGGTGATCGTCGCCTCAAGCCCATTGGCATTGAGCAGGCGCGCATCCTTCACCGACGCCCGCAGATCGAGCTTCGGCCCGCGCGCGGCGCTGATGCCCGCCAGATCGACCGTACCGCTCCCGCTGATCGTGCCGCCGCCCGCCGTCGCTCCGGCAAAGCGCACCAGTTCCAGCCGCGATCCGGCAAAGCGTCCGCGCGCGCTGACATTGGTGACCCGCGTGCCGGTGAGCGCACTCTCGACTGTCAGGTCATCGCTGGCGAGCGAGCCGGTGATACGCGGATCGGCGAGCGTGCCGGTCGCCCGCGCGGCGATGCGCAGCGGGCCGGAGAGATCAAACGCCTCGATTGCGGCGAGGCGCCACAAGGTCTCCGCCGCACCGTCAAACGCCAACCGCGCGCCGAGCCGTCCGCGCATCAGCCGGTCCGTCAGCGCACCGTCCTGCGCCAAGCCATCGATCCGCAGCGCGAAATCGCCGCGCCGTGCGTCACCCTCGAACAGTCGCGCGGCCGCCGTCATCCGTTCCGCCGACAAGTCGACCACGCCAAGAACGTTGATGGGCTTTGAGGACAAGACCAGCCCGGCGCGGCTGAAGCGGTCGATCCGCCCGCGCGCGGTGGCAGTCGGCGGGGCCCGGCCCTGCTGGCGGTAATCGATCACCCCGGTCAGGCGTCCGCCAAGGCCCAGATCGGCCCCCACCAGATCAAGCAGCCGCAGCGGCATCCTCGCGAGCTTGACTTGGAGCTCGGTCGCACCAGCGCCGAAGGTGCCTTGCGCAATGGCAAAGCCGCCGCCGAAACCGACTTGCGAGGGGGCAAGGCTCCACCCGCCACCCTCCAGCGCGGTCAGCACCGCGCGGCGCGGCATTGTGATCTGCGCGTTGCCATATTGCCCGCGCGCAGCCGCCGCGATTTGGTTAGGCGCTACATCAGCGTCAAAATTGAGCGCGAAGCGGTCCGCCCGGCGCCCGGCAACCGTGCCCGTCACCTTGCCGCGCCCATTGGTAATGGCGGCCTTGGCGGTGAGATTGGCGAGGCTCAGTCCGCCATATTCGAGCCCGGCAGCAGAAATATCGGCGTCCACACTGGTGTTGCCGTCGTCATAACGCCCGGTCGCGGCGATATCGGCGCGGGTGATGCTGATCGGGGTCTCTCCGCCGAAGCGCGCATTGCGGGCGGCGAGATCGACGGCAAAGCCAATGGCATCGCCCGGCTGCGGGCGGAAGGCGACCGTGCCGTTCACGCCGCCGCCGGCCAAGCGCAGATCGCCCGAAGGCCCCGCATCGGCCAGCACCACTTCGCCGGTGACGGTGGTGCGATAGACGTCCAACCGGTCAATCATGACGCGGGTTGGGGCATTGGCGGGCAGGATCAATTGCAGCGCGCCTTCGAACGGGCCAAGCAGCGATCCGCCCGCAACGTCGAGGCCGAAGCCTTCCTCGCTTGGGGCGAGCGCGATGCGGACGTCCTTCAGGCCAGCGGCGGGCAAGGGATCGGCCAGCACCAGCACCGCGCGCGGGCCGTCCGCTGCGATTTCCGCATCAAAGCTGAAGGGGCCATATTGCGCCTGCCGTCCGCTACCGGCGAGCACGGTGCGGGTCACGCCCCCGCCGGTCACAACCCTGCTGTCGAGCTTGGCATTGAGGCGGGGTGAGGTGATCAATGTGTTGCGCAGCACGATCGGTTGACCCGCGCCCATGCCCAGCTCACCCTTGAAGCGCACCTGCTCGCCTGCGAGGTTCACGATGGTGGCATTGCCGATCCGGCTCAGCACGCCGGCGAGATTGGCGCGCAGGCTCCACGGGATGGAGGGTCCGAACTTGGCAAGGATCTTGGCATTGGCGGTGACATCGCCCGCGCCTTCGATGGCGAGGCGGCTGGCCGTGACCGGCCCGGCGATGGCATAGGCGCCCGCGCCAATATCGCCGCGCAGGGCGAGCGTCGCCTCAAGCCCCGGGAAGACGATCTGAGTGCGGTCAATCGCAAGCTTCTGGGCGGCGGTGTCATAGGTCAACATGCCATTGGCGCGGCCCTTCACAAGGCGCGGATCGGCAAAGGCATTGCCGGTCGTCACCCGCTCGGCGGTGAGCGCCAGCGGCACGCTGAGCACTGACCCGTCGAACCGCGCAGCGCCGTCTTGCGCCAGCCCGGTGGCGATGACGCCGGAGGCGGTGAGTTTTGCCACCGCGATTTCGTGCTTGATCGCAAGGTCATCGAAGGCGCCCACCAGGCTCGCAGCGAGCCGCCCCCCCTCGATCCGCACAGTCTCACCCAACAGATCGGGATCGCGCAAGGCGAGGCGCAGCCGCGCGCCGTCGACCACATTGTCGGCGAGGTTGACCACGCCTCCCGCCCGCAGATCAAGCGCCTTGGAGACGGCGGCGGCGCGGCCCTCAACCACGCTGTTTTCGAGCTGGAACCGGGCGGCCAGCGACAGGGTCTCGCCTAGCGCGCGGCCAGTGAAAGTCTCGTCCCCAAGCCCCGCGCGCAATTGCCCGAGCACGCCGTAGGTGCCCGCGTCATTGCTAATGCGGAAGGCGGCAAGCGGCGGTCCGCCTTCCGCGCCGCTGCGCCGCACCGCTGCCGCGCCGCGCCAGCGTTTCCACGTGCCATCACCGACGATCCGGCCCACATAGCCCGTCTCCAACCCCGCCAGCCCGGCCAGCACGCCGCCCGCAGGTGCGCGGGCGTCTCCGGCGAGTTCGAAGCGGTCGCCATCCGGCTCGGCATCGAGCAGCAGCGTGATCCGATCCTGTGCCCCCAGCCGCGCCTTGGCGTCGATCAGCGCGCGGCCTTGGCGAATGTCGATCTGCGCCGTGAGATTGGCACGCTCGTCCTGCGGCGTGGCGACACCCTTGGCGATCACCAGATCCTCGACCACCAGCTTGTCCACCCGGATATCAAAATCGGGCAGCAGCGGCGCATCGGGATCGCCTGGCAGAAGCTCAGGCAGCCGTGTCAGCCGCCCGCGCTGCGCGGTGAGTTCGCGGATGTCGAGCCCGGTCCACAGCCAGTTCAAGGGTCGCCAATCGAGCCGCACCACCGGGATCGTCAAGAACGCACCTTTTGTGTCGCTTACCACCACCGTGCGCAGCACCGCCTGCCTGTAGATATCGCCCTCGATCCGGCCGACCGTGAAGCGCAGGCCCGAGGCGGGGGCAACGGACGCGATCTGGTCAGCAATGAAGCGCTTGCCGATCGGGGTGGAGAAGAACAGCGCGGTGAGGAGGAACGGCGCGAGGATAATCGCCAGTGCCCAGCCGAGCCGCTTGCCCCAACGCCGCGCGCGCGGCCGCTGCGGCGGCGGCGGCGTGATGTCTGGCGGGGTAGCGGTGTCCTCGACCATCAGAACGCCTGGCCCAGACTGACATAGACCACCACCGGGCTATCGAACTGAGTCGGGTTGATCGGAGTCGCCACATCGACGCGGATCGGGCCAAAGGTGGTCTTGTAGCGCAGACCAACGCCCGCACCGTAGCGAATGAAACGGAAGTCCGGCGTGCTGCCCAGCCCCACGGTGCCCGCATCGAAGAACGGCACAACTTCAACCGCGCCATCGAACAGCGGCGTTTCGATCCGCGCTTCGAGCGAGAATTCGAGCAACGACGCACCGCCGGTCGATTCGCCGCGATCATTGCGCGGGCCGACGCCCTGGAAGCCGTAACCGCGCACCGATCCGCCGCCACCCGCATAGAGCCGGCGCGATGGCGCGATATCGTCGAAGGATGCGCCGACGATCGTCGCGGCCCGCACGCGCGTGGCGAGCACTGTCGATCCAATCGACTTGTAGTAACTCGCATCGGCCTGCGAGCGCAGATAGAAGGCTTGGCTGCCTTCCGAGCGCGATGCTTCGGGCGCGAGGAACAGGGTGGCGCGGTAACCTTCACTCGGATCGAGCAGATCGTCGCTGCCATCCAGCGTCACGCTGCCGAACACCCCTCCGATGAGGAAGGCGCGGCGCGGCAGTGGGATGCCGGGCGCATCGCGCACCGTGCGGTTGCGTTCATCAGTGTAGAGCAGCTCGCCGCCGATCTGCCAGCTGAGCGGCTTCTGGAACAGGATGTTCGACACCTTCTCGAACGTAGCCCGCGTCCCGAAGCCGCGCGAATCGACCGCCTGCGTGGTGATGTCGCTGCCGAAGACATCCACGGTCAACACCTGATCGCGCCCGCGGAAATTGTTGCGGCGGATGCCGACGCTCGCCAGCGCTTCACGCGTGCCGAGGATGCCGCGCAGCCGCAGCGCGCCTTCGGGCGGGAACAGGTTGCGATGTTCCCACCGGCCTTCGAGCTTGAAGCCGTCCTCGGTCCCGTAACCGATCGCACCCGCGATCGTGCGCAAGGGCGCGCGTTCGAATGCGACGTCGAGCGCGACTTCACCCGGCTGCCCATTCTGCGGCGCGCGAGTTTCGCGCGGGGTGACAGTGACGCTGGAGACCAAGCCGGTGGCGATGATCGCGCGTCGCAGGTCGGTCTCAAGGCTTTGCTGGAACACGTCGCCTTCATCGAAGCGAGCAATGCGCGACAGGTGCCGGCCGGACAGGAAGCCGGGGTCGGCGCTGACGACTTCGCCGAACACGAACTTTCCGCCCGGCTGAACCAGCAGCGACAGATCGCCTTCGGTGCGGGCGTGGTCGATCAGCAATTCGGGCTCGGCCAATTCGGCGAAGGGATAGCCGCTTTCGCCGAGCGCAACGCGCAGTTCGAGTTCCCGCTCGATAATGCGGTCAGCATAGAGCGGGTCGCCCGGCTTGATCCCGAAGGCGGCGGTCAGGCGGGTGACGTCAGGTTCAGGCAAGGCCGGCAGCGCGCCAAGATTGATCCGGCCGAAGCTATAACGCGCGCCGGGCAGGATATCGAAGCGGACGCTCGGCTCACGGGCGGCGTTTTCGGCGGCCCGTTCGGCTTCGTCGGAGTTGTTGCCCGCGCGCCGACCGCCCGAAAGCTGGCGCACCACCTCGCCATCGTAATAGCCATAAGTGCGCAGGATATCGCCAAGCAGTTCCTCGTCAGCGCGGGCGCGGGCGGCGACTTGCGGGCGCGATTCCTCTCCATCATCGAATTCGCGCAAGGTTGAGAGATCCTTGAAGCGTTCGATGAATTCGTCCTTCTCGGGGAAGGCATCGGCGGCTGCCGGCAAAGCGAGCACCAGGGTGTTGCCGATCTTGGTTTCGGCCAGTTCCGGCAATTCACCCAGCACCGGGGCGGCGATCGACGCCAGCGCCTCAAGCTCGGGATCGGGAGTGAGTGGCTGCGGTTCCTCCAGCGCGAAATCGGCGAAAATGCCATCAATCGCAGGTTGCAGGGCCGGGTCTGGCGGGGGCAGAAACTCGGCTAACACGTCATCTGAGAGCGGGCTTTCGGCATCGGCCAACGCGCTATCGGGCACCACGACCGGCGAGGGATCAGCCACTCCGGCGCCGGCCCAGATATCGGGGTTGGTGACAGCGTCAGCCGGGATCAGATCGTCGAGCGATTGCGGCACGGGTTCGGGCTGAGGCTCAGGATCGAGGATCGAAAGCGGCCCAGGTGCAGGCGTGTCTTCCGCCTCGCCTTCGGGTGGCTGAGCGGGCAGCGGACGCGGTTCGTCATCCGGGGCAGCCTGCTGCGCGGCCGCCGGACAGGCGCTTAACGCCAGCGCTCCCTGACCCAATCCGGCAACAATGGCGAGACCGAGTTTGAGAAGCCGCTGGGCTTCAACTGGCCGAGAACTTGACAGGTTGGCCATCCTTGCCCCGAACGCCCGCACCCATTTCGACCGGGCTTTCGTCCTGCGCCTGCCGCGGCGCCGTGGCAGCCGCGATCAGCCGGTGCTGCTCCCCCGGCTCCATGAGCAGCCAGCCCTCACGCGTCAGGCGTTCGAGGGGGCGATAGCGAACCTTGTATTGCATGCGCGGACTGCCTTCGACCCAATATCCGAGGTACACGTAAGGCAATGCCTCAGCCGCGGCCCGGCGAATATGATCGAGGATAATAAAATTGCCCAGGCCTGCGCGCGCCGGGTAATCCGGTTCGTAAAAGGAATAGATCATCGACAGCCCGTCGCCCTGCCGGTCGGTCAGGCAGGCACCCACCAGCCGTCCGGGCTTCCCGTTGGGCAGCGGCTCGCGATATTCGGTCACCACGGTCGAGACCGGAGTGTGTTCGATCATGTCGGCATAATCGAGCTCGTCCATCGCCGACATGCCGCCATCGGGATGACGGTGACCGAGATAGCGGGCTAGCAATTCGAACTGTTCGTCGGTCGCCCAAGGGCGGCATTCGGTGACGATCAAATCGCTATTGCGCTTCAGATCGCGCCTCTGCGTGGCCGAAGGCTGGAACTTGGTCGCCAGCACGCGCACCGAGACGCAGGCCTGGCAATCGAGGCAAGACGGGCGATAGGCGACCGTCTGGCTGCGCCGGAACCCGATCCGCCCGAGCGCTTCATTGAGCTGATCGGCGTGCGGCCCCTTCAGTTCGGTGAAGACCTTGCGCTCGCTCCGACCCGGAAGATAGGGACACGGCGCGGGGCTGGTCACGAAGAACCGGGGAAAGCGGATTGGTGCCGTCACGTGTGGGGCCAGTCCTTCTTGCGCTGAATCGCGGGATCGAAATCGTTAAGAAAATCTTATGCCCGCACCCGTGCTCCGGTAAAAGTCCTTTAACCATGAAAATATCGCGAATTATGCAGGCACACGCGAAACCCGCCGCAAAAGTGCGGATATGCAGGCGCAAAGCGGGACGATCGCGCGTCCCGTCCTTCCGTTCTGGCCCGGATTTTCAGCCCAGTTCGACGAGCTGGACGGTGTAGCCCTTGGCACGCAGGCCTTCGACCAGCCGTTCGACCTGCTCGGCATCGCGCGCTTCGCATTCGATATCGGTGATCAGGCCCTTGGCCGGCAGCGTCGTGAAGATGCGCTGGTGATAGATTTCAATGATGTTGACGTTGTGCTCGTCAAACAGGCGCATCACCTTGAACAGCGCGCCGGGGCGATCCTGCAAGGTGATCCGCAGCCGTGCCAGACGCCCTTGCCGCGCCAGATCGCGCAGCAGCACATTGGCGAGCAGACGCGTATCGATATTGCCGCCGCACAGCGCCAGACCGATGGACTTGCCCTTGAAGCGCTTGGGGCTGCCCAGCACCGCCGCGAGGCCCGCAGCGCCCGCGCCTTCGACCACGGTCTTTTCGATCTGGAGCAGCAGCGCCACCGCCTTTTCCAGCGCGGGTTCATCAACCAGCAGAATGTCGTCGACCTTTTCGGCGATCACCTTGGCGGTGAAATCGCCCGGCACCTTGACCGCGATGCCTTCGGCCAGCGTGTCCCCGCCGCACGGCAGGTTCGCGCCCTTGATCCGGTCGAACATGCTGGGGAACAGCGCCGCCTGCACGCCCACGACCTCGATATTGGGGTTGAGTGCCTTCGCGACCGTCGCCATCCCCGAAATCAGCCCGCCCCCGCCAATCGGCGTGACGATGCAATCGAGATCGGGCTTCACTTCCAGCATTTCGAGAGCGACCGTACCAGCACCGGCGGCCACGTCGGGATCATCGAACGGATGGACGAAGGTCAAGCCAAGCTCGCCCTCCAGCTTGCGGGCAAAGGCATAGGCTTCATCGAAGGTCTCGCCTTCGAGCAGGACTTTGCCGCCGACGCTTTCAGTCTGCATCACCTTCACCGTCGGTGTGGGCTTCGGCATCACGATGGTGACAGGCACGCCCAGCCGGGTGCCGTGATAGCTGAGGCCCTGCGAGTGATTGCCTGCCGAAGCCGCAATCACGCCGCGCGACCGCTGTTCTTCGGTTAGCAGCAACAGCGCATTAAGGGCCCCGCGCTCCTTGTAAGCGGCAGTGAACTGAAGGTTCTCGAACTTCAGCCAGATGTCCGCGCCGGTAATCTCCGACAGCGTGATTGAGCGCATCATCGGCGTTTCGACCACCGCGCCGCGAATGCGGGCTGCAGCTGCGCGCACGTGATCGAGGGTCAGGTCGGCCGGCGAAGCGGCGGCACCCTTGGGGCTGGCAGAGGCTGTTTGTGTCGACATAGCGACGGGGCGATTAGAGGCTTGGAGCCGTAAGGGCAATCGGGCCTGCGCGGATTTCGTATGCGCCCCGTCCTAGCAAGCCCCGTTGGCAAGCGCGCGGCAAAGCGATAGGCACCGCTGCCTTACGTGTTTTCCTGAAAGTTCAAGGACCGCCATGCTCCGCACCGTCTCCGCCGCTCTTGCCGCCGTATCCGCTCTGGCGCTGGCCGCGCCTGCCTGGGCCGATACGCTGGTCGACAATGTCGATGGGATCACCATCGACGAAGCGGGCAAGGTCAAGCGCTTCAACGGCCTCGTGTTCGATGAGGATGGCAAGATCACGCAGGTCCTGACCCGCAGCGACAAACGCCCGCAGGTCGATTACCGCTTGGATGGTGAGGGGCGTGTGATGATCCCCGGCATGATCGACGCTCACGTCCACGTGATGGACATCGGCTTTGCCGCGCTGACGCTCGACCTGTCGAACACAACCTCGCTCGAAGATGCGCTGGCCAAGATCAAGGCCTTCGCAGAAGCCAATCCGGGCCGGCCGTGGATCATCGGGCGCGGGTGGAATCAGGAAAAGTGGGGATTGGGCCGCTTCCCCACGGCGGCGGAACTGGATGCGGTGGTTTCAGACCGCCCGGTGTGGCTCGAACGCGCGGATAATCACGCCAACTGGGGCAACACCCTCGCCATCACCACGGCAGGTGTGACCGCCAAGACGCCGGACCCGGAAGGCGGCAAGATCATCCGCGATGCCAAGGGCGCTCCGGCTGGCGTGTTTGTCGACTACGCAGTGCAACTGGTCGGCAAGGTCGTCCCCCCGCCCCGCCCCGAAGACCGCGACCTCGCCTTTGCCAAGGCGCAGGACGTGCTGCTCGGCTATGGCGTTACGGCAGTTGCCGATATGGGCACTAAGATGCCCGACTGGACGACCTATCGCCGCGCGGGCGATGCGGGCCGATTGCAGATCCGCATCATGTCCTATGCCAATTCGTTCGAGACGCTGGAAACCGTCGCCGGGCCGGAACCAACCGTATGGCTCTATGACGACAAGCTGCGAATGGGCGGGATCAAGCTCTATCTCGATGGCGCGCTGGGATCGCGCGGGGCGAGCCTGAAGGCACCTTATCACGACGATCCGGGCGCCAAGGGCCTGCCGCTGCTCACCCCGGCCCAACTGCGCAACCTGATGAGCCGCGCGGCGATGGACAATTTCCAGACCGCCGTTCACGCGATCGGTGATGCGGCCAATGCCGAAGTGCTTGCCGCGGTCGAGGAGCTGTCGGAAAGCTACACCGGTGATCGGCGCTGGCGGATCGAACACGCGCAGATCATCGACCCGGTCGATCTTGGGCGACTGGGCAAGCATGGAGTGATCGCCTCGATGCAGCCGCTCCACCAGACCTCCGACCGGCTGATGGCCGAAGCGCGGCTGGGGCCGGACCGGCTGGATGGTGCCTATCCGTGGCGCTCCGTGGTCACAGTTGGCGGCAAGCTCGCCTTCGGGTCGGACGCGCCGGTGGAGCCAGCTGATCCCTTTGCGGGGATGGCCGCCGCGATCAGCCGCGTGGATGCCAATGGCCAGCCTTTCGGCGGGTGGTTCCCCGAGCAAACCGTGAACCGCGAACAGGCATTGGCCGGGTACACCTCGGACGCAGCCTTTGCCGGGTTTGCGGAAGGCCGCTTCGGCCGCCTCCTCCCCGGAGAGCGCGCAGACTTCCTGCTGGTCGACCGCGATCCGCTCTTCGCCTCGCCCGAGGCCTTGCGGGACACCAAAGTGCTTCAGGTGTGGATCGGCGGGATAAAGGTGCGCGAGGCGGAGTAACTACTCTGCCGCCTGCTGCGCTGCCAACTCCGCCTCCCGCGCAGCCTTGTCCGCCGCGACGGCTTTTTCCTGGAAGCGCATGAGCAGCAGGGAGGCTTCGAACAGCAGCCACAGCGGGATCGCAAGGATGATCTGCGAGCCCGGATCGGGCGGCGTCACCACTGCGGCGATGATGAAAATGCCGACAATCACATAACGCCGTGCGGCCACCATCTGCGCGCGGCTGATGATCCCAGCGCGGTGGAGCAGCAATAGCAGCACCGGCAACAGGAATGTCAGCCCGAAGGCGAGGATGAACTGCATCACGAGGTTGAGGTAGTCGCCTGCGCTGGGCAAGGCCTGCACATCCAGCCCGCCAGCCGTCCCTCCAAACCCGAGGAAGAAGGTGAAGGCGGTCGGCATGACAACGAAATAGGCGAGCGAAGCGCCCGCCGCGAACAGCACCGGGGTGGCGAACAGAAACGGCAGAAACGCCTTCTTCTCGCGCGCATAGAGTCCCGGCGCAACGAAGGCCCAGAGCTGGTTGGCGATGATCGGGAAGCTGACCATGAAGCCCGCGAACAGCGCGACCTTGAGCTCGACGAAGAACACTTCGGGCAGTTTGGTGAAGATCAATTGGCCCTCGCCCGCCGGGAAAGCCTGCTTCAGCGGCCAGACCAGAATGCCGAGGATCTCATCCGCGAAATAAAGGCAGATCGCAAATCCCACCGCCAGCGCCAGCAGCGCGCGGATCACGCGGGTCCGCAGCTCGATCAGGTGGTCGAGCAGCGGGGCGCGGGTTTCGTCGAGATCCTCGACCTTAAACATCAGCGCTACCCTTTGCGACGGGTTCGGGCGTGGGCATCTGCGCCAACGGCTGCGCGGCAGTTTCAGGGGCCGGTTCAGCGGCGGGCACATCGGCCGAAGCTGTGTCGGTTGGCGCCTTTTCCAGCGACGGCGCTTTCACCGGCGGCGTCTCCACCGGCGGCGGCCCGGTCATCACCGGTGCGCCAGCTTCGGCTTCGGTCAGCGCGGCGGAACGGCGCATGATTTCCTTATTCTGCGCCTTCCACTTCTTTTCCATGTCCTCCAGCTCAGCCTCGCGCACCATGGTGTCGATGCCCGAGCGGAAATGGGCGGAGATCCGGCGCATCTTGCCGATCCAGCGGCCCGCCGTGCGCATGGCAAGCGGCAGGTCCTTCGGCCCGATCACCACGACCGCGACGATCAGAATGACCAGCAGCTCTCCAATGCCGATATCGAACATGTCAGATGCGGCCGCGCCGCCTCCTCAGAAGGGAGAAATTAGGCGCCGGTCGTGTCGGTCTTGTCGGCCGGTGCGGGAACCGGGGCTTCGGTTGGGGCAGGCGTTGCGGCAGGCGGTTCGATCCGGACAGCCTTGGTGGCGGTGTCCTCGGTCTCGTTAAGGCCCTTCTTGAAGCTGGAAATGCCCTTGCCGAAATCGCCCATCATCTCGGCAATGCGGCCGCGTCCGAACAGGATCAGCACGATCAGCAGGACAATGACCCAATGCCAAATCGACGAAAAACCCATGGTCTCAACTCCTGAACTGCGGCGGGGGGTGCGTGGGTGCCGCATGGCCGGATCGCTGTCCGGCGTTCGCTAGAGGCTCATTTAGGGCAAGCCTTCGGCAATTGCGAGTCAGTCTGCCAGATTCTCGTCGTCGGCCACATCGCTTTCGTCGGCATCGTCAGGATCGAAGCGCATGGCGGCCTCCATCGCCTCGTCCACCGGATCGAGCAGCCCGGCGGCGCGCAATTCGTCGATCCCCGGCAGATCGCGGCGGCTGGCGAGGCCGAAGTGGTCGAGAAACTCGGGCGTGGTCGCGTAAATCACAGGGCGGCCCGGCACTTCGCGGCGACCGGCGAGCTTGATCCACCCCGCTTCCATCAGAACATCAAGCGTGCCAGCGCTGGTCTGTACCCCGCGGATCGACTCGATCTCGGCGCGGCTGACAGGCTCGTGATAGGCGATGATCGCCAGCACCTCCGTCGCCGCGCGGCTGAGGCGGCGGACCTGCTCCTTCTCACGTCGGAGCAGGTGGGCAAGATCGGGCGCGGTTTCGAAATGCCAGCGCTTGCCGCGTTCGACCAGATGCACGCCGCGCAGGCGGTAGCGGGCTTCAAGCGTTACCAGCGCATCCTGTACATCGCCCGGCGCAATCCCGCCGAGATGGGCGGCGAGCGCGTCAACGGTGAGCGGCTCCTCCGCCGCGAACAGCGTGGCTTCCACGGCGCGTTCGAGGGTGCCGGGCTCGTCGCTCATGCAGCGGCTGCGCCTTCTTTCAACCGGCGGATGCGCAAGGGGGTGAAGGCGCCATCCTGTGCGATCTCGGCCCGGCCCCGCTTGGCCAGTTCCAGCGCCGCAACGAAGCTGGAGGCTAGCGCCGACCGCTTCAACTCCGGCGAAGCGTGAGGCGGCAGGAAGTCGCGGATTTCCATCCATTCGAGCGTCACGCCCAGCATGGCCGCGACCCGCTCCAGCGCGGAATCCAGCGTCATCACCGGGCGGTTAGCGACGTGATAGATGCGCGGCGCGGTGCGGGCCTTCACCTGCCCATAGGCCTGGATCAGCGAGAAGATATCGCTGCGCCACACGGTCTTGCGGTCGGTACGCAGGCCTTCAGGCGCCCCCCGCACAAACACATCGCGCCCGATCCGGTCCCGCGCCATCAACCGCGCCGCCGCCTCACGCATCGCGCCGAGGCGTTGCAGCCGCAGTTGCAGGCGCAGGGCGAGTTCTTCAGGCGATGGGTCTTCCTGCTCGGCCTTGGGCAGCAACATCGCGGATTTGAGATAGGCGAGCCATGCCGCCATCACGAGGTAATCGGCGGCCAGCTCCAGCTTCATCGCCCCGGCGCGCTCGATATAGGTCAGGTATTGATCGACCAGCGCGAGGATCGAGATCTGGCGCAAATCGACCTTTTGCCGCCGTGCGAGATCGAGCAGCAGGTCGAGCGGGCCTTCCCAGCCATCCAGCTCCAGATAGAGCGCGTCGGCATCGGGCCTGCCAGTGTCGGGCGGGAACATGAAGGGTTCGTCAGCGCTCATGCCGCAGTTCCGGTGAGCGCCAATAGCGCGTCGCGTTTGGCCAGTAATTCAGCAGCTTCAGGCGCGATGCTCGAAGCAATGTGAGTGCCTGCCAGGGCTCGGTCGAGCCGCGCGGCGGTGGCCTCGGACATGGCAGGAAGCACCTCGCAGATGCCCTGCATATCGTCCATTTTCGCCCAGCAATTGAGGATGATATCGCACCCCGCCGCGTGGGCGCGGGAAGCGCGCTGCGGAATGCTGCCACCCAAGGCTTCCATGTCGATATCGTCTGTCAGCAGCAGCCCGTCGAACCCGATCGATCCCCGGATCACGTCGCGGATCACGGTTTCGGAGAGCGTTGCCGGATTCTCCGCGTCCCACGCTGTGAAGACAAGGTGTCCGGTCATGCCGATAAGCGCATGATTCAGTGTGCGAAACGGAATGAGGTCATCTTCCAGTTCCTCCACCGACGCCGTCACGGTCGGGAGTGCCTTGTGGGTGTCGACATCGGTGCGGCCGTGGCCGGGCATATGCTTGATGCACCCGGTTACGCCGCCTGCCGCGAGCCCTTCCAGCACCGCCCTCCCCAGCGCGGCCACCTGCATCGGATCTGCGCCGAACGCCCGGTCACCGATCACGTCATGCGCGCCGGGAACGCGCAGGTCGAGAGGGGGGTGGTAGTCAACCGTGATGCCCATCGCCGACAGTTCGAGACCCATCGCAGTGGCATTGGCGCGGGCCGCTTCGATCGCGCTGGCCGGCGCAATTTCATACAATGCCTCAAAGGCTTGTCCCGCAGGATAACCCGCCCACAGCGGCGGCCTGAGGCGCGCGACGCGGCCACCTTCCTGATCGATCGAGACCAGCAGGCGGTCTCTCCCGTGGATGCTGCGCAGATCATCCGTCAGGCTGCGCAATTGCTCAGGATCAACGCAATTGCGCCCGAACAGGATGTAGCCCGCTGGGTCCGCATCGCGGAAGAAGGCGCGTTCGTCCGCTGTCAGATGCGGGCCGCTGAGGCCGAAGATTGCAGGAATCATAAGACGCGCAAAATCGCAGGCTAGCCGGGGTCTAGCAAGGGCAAGAGGGGGTCAAGAGCGGGGAAAAGCCGCGCAACACGACCGCAATGCCACGGCAATGACCCTTCAACTGCCCCGCCACCGGCATGGGCGTTCATTTCACCTGGCAATCGACCCCGTCAGCTTTCAGCGCCGCGCACAGCCGATCCGCTTCGGCCCGGCTGCCGGCCACGGCCTGCAAGCGATAGACAGTGCCGATATCGACCTTGCCTTCGACGATCCGGTACTTGACCCCGGTCAGCGCATCGGTGCGGCGAGTGACGTCGCTCCAACCCTGTTCGGCGCGCGCGCGCGTGCCGTAGGCGGCGAGCTGCACGCCGACGCCGGGGATGTCGCCCGCTTTCGGAACTGCCATCGGAACGGTCGAGACGCTCGGCTTGGGCACAGCGCTCGGTGTCGGAGCGGGGCCATCAGCCACCACCGCCGGACGCGAGCCGCCTTCGCCCACCACGGGCGCGACATTGCCGGTGCCCGCGAATTCCTTACCGCCCGGATCATCGGGGCGCTGCTTGACCGGGCCTTCGGGCGCCGGGATCACGCTGCCATCGGCAACCACATCGCCGCCCGCTGCCCGGTTCGAGATGAACCACACCCCGCCGACCACTGCGCCGAGCAATAGCACCAGCGCGGCGGCGAACAGCATGATCTGGCCCGGATCCAGCCCACCAGCATCGCTCTCATCCTCATCGGATTCGAGCCACGGCAGACTGTCCGTGTTGGCAAGATCCAGCTCGCCGCCCTCGTCGTTCAGTTCTTCGTACTCAGCCTCGATCATGGCGATCTTTCGCTTCCCCCCCGAAGAGCCAAAAACTCCCGGTCACATGCTCTCGACAGCCTCGACGCCTAACACGGCGAGCCCGCCCTTGATCACTTGCCCGATTGCGCTGCCAAGGAAAAGCCTTGCCGCGGTGAGCTCTGGATCCTGTTCCACGATGAAGCGCTTTTCCGGCCGGTCGTTACCCAGGTTCCAGTAGGAATGGAGATCGGCTGCGAGATCATAGAGATAGAACGCTATCCGGTGCGGTTCGCGGGCGCGGGCAGCGGCCTCGATCTCGCGTGGAAACTGCGCTGCACGGGCGATCAGTGCCATTTCCTCAGCGCCGAGCCGCGCGATATCTGCGTCAGACGGTGATAGCCCGGCGTCAGCTGCCTTGCGTAACGTCGAGCGGATCCGGGCATGGGCATATTGCACATAGAACACCGGATTGTCCTTCGAGGCTTCGACCACCTTGTCGAAATCGAAATCCATCTGCGCATCGGGCTTGCGGGTGAGCATGGTGAAACGCACCACGTCCTTGCCGACCATATCGACCACATCGGCGAGCGTGACGAAATTGCCCGACCGCTTCGACATCTTGAATGGTTGGCCGCCTTTGAGCAGCTGCACCATCTGGACGAGCTTGACCTCGAACGGCTTGGGCGGCGCGCCATCGGCACTGGTCAGCGCGGCGACGGCAGCCTTGATCCGCTTCACCGTCCCCGCATGGTCCGCACCCCAAATGTCGACGAGCGCGTCGGCGGTCTGCGCCTTCTGGAAGTGGTAGGCCAAGTCCGCGCCGAAATAGGTCCACGCGCCGTTCGACTTCTTGATCGGGCGATCCTGATCGTCGCCGAACTTGGTCGAGCGGAACAGCGGAAGCTGCACCGGCTCCCAATCCTCGGGCGGGGCCTTGCCCTTGGGGGCTTCGAGCACGCCGTCATAGACGAGGTCATGCGCGCGCAGCCATTGCTCCGCCGCATCGACCTTGCCCGAGGCTTGCAGCTCTGCTTCCGAGGAGAACAGGTCGTGCTTGATGCCGAGCGTCGCCAAATCCGCGCGGATCATGTCCATCATCGCCGCGACCGCGCGGGTGCGGAATAGGATCAGCCATTCGCCCTCAGGCGCGGCGGCATATTGGTCGCCGAACTCGGCGGCGAGTTGCTGGCCAACCGGAACGAGGTAGTCGCCGGGATAAAGGCCTTCCGGGATTATGATCGTCTGACCGAGCGCCTCACAATACCGCATGTGCACCGAGCGGGCGAGCACATCGACCTGCGCGCCGGCATCATTGACGTAGTATTCGCGGATGACCTCATGCCCGGCGAATTCGAGCAAGCTGCCCAGCGCATCACCCACCACCGCGCCGCGGCAATGGCCCATGTGCATCGGGCCGGTCGGGTTGGCCGAAACATATTCGACATTGACCTTGCGGCCTTCGCCCATGGTGGAGCGGCCGTAATCATCGCCAAGCGCAACGATCGCCTGCAATTCATCGAGCCACGCTTGCGGTGCCAGCCGGAGGTTGATGAAGCCCGGCCCGGCGATGTCGGCGCTGGTGATGGTGGGATGCGCGGCGAGCTTGGCCGTGATCGCCTCAGCCAGCGCGCGTGGGTTCATGCCCGCCCCCTTGGCCAGCACCATCGCGGCGTTGGTCGCCAGATCGCCATGCGACACATCGCGCGGCGGTTCGAGCGTGACATTGGCGAAGGAGGTACCCGCAGGCAGCACACCGTCCGCGACCAGATCGGTCAGCACGGTTTCGATCAGCGCCGCATAGGCGGCATAAAGGGTCTTGGATTGGGTCATGGTTGTCTCGTGCGATGTGCGCGGAATATCGCGCGTGCAAGATAGGAAGCGGGCTCCCGGGTCAAGCCCGGGACGGGGATGTGTGACGAGGCAAACGGTCACGAAGTGACCGCAAGGCCGACCGGCCGCCCGCAGCGACGCGGCCTTCAGGCCGCATGAGCGAGGATTTCGCACGCCGGAGGGCGTGCGGAAACCGTCAACGCGTCACGTTATACGCCAGCTGGGCCTCGGTCAGCTGGAAGCCGACGAGCATTTCGAAGCGCGTGCGAGCGATGGCGGCCTTCACTTCGGGATCAGCCAACGGATCGAGCGCCGCTTCGGTATCGCCGGCGCGTCGTCGCTTGGTGATCTTCTGGCGGATGTCCTCGGGCAGAGCGGCATCGGCGCGGTTGATGAAGCTGCCGGCCTTGCCGCTGGCGGTGGCGCGCTCCTGCCCGTCCGCAAAGGCGAGCGTCACAGTGCCGACCCGCTTGGTAACCACGGCGCTGCCGCCGCGCAGGACAGTGACGAAATAGGGCAATTCGACATTGCGTGCGCCGCGGGTGTCGCTGCGGCGGGCATTCACGGTGAAGGTCGCCTCGGAATAGACCTGTTCGCCAGTGTCGTTGCAGGTGGCGCGCAAATTGGTCATCGCCGCGCTCACATCCAGGCTCGCCGTGGTCGTGTCCGCCGCATTGCGGAAGGTGGTAACGTCGCCGGTGTAGTCGGGAATGCCGACCGACGGGCACAGGGTCAGCACGCTGGCGATACCGACGCCCTGATCGACCACCAGCTCGCCCTCGTTCGAACAGGCCGCGAGCGCCGCCACGGCGGAAAGGGCAAAAAAGGCGCGTGCGCGAAGCATCATCAAAGCCGTCCTCGAATTTACGATCCCGTGCGCCCTAGCGAGGACGTGATGAAAGCGCTAGAGGGAGCGACATGAACGCGCCCTTTCAAACTTCCGACGCCGCTATCGCAGACCCCACTGCCGAGCGCCCGCCCCTCAACCTGCTGATCGCTGCCCCGCGCGGGTTCTGCGCCGGGGTCGACCGGGCGATCGAGATCGTCGAGAAGGCACTCGAACGCTATGGCTCGCCGGTCTATGTCCGGCACGAAATCGTCCACAACAAGTATGTCGTGGAGCAATTGAAAGCCAAGGGCGCGATCTTCGTCAAGGAATTGGACGAAGTGCCCGATGATGCGCCGGTGGTGTTCAGCGCCCACGGTGTCCCCAAGGCGATCCCGGCCGAAGCCCGCCGTCGCCAGCTGCTCTATGTCGATGCGACCTGCCCGCTGGTCAGCAAAATCCACCGTCAGGCCGAACGCCAGATCGAAAAGGGTCGCCACATCATTTTCATCGGCCATGAAGGCCACCCCGAAGTGATCGGCACGATGGGGCAGGTCGAACCGGGGCAAATGACGCTGGTCGAGACGATCGAGGATGTCGATAAGCTGCCGTTCGATTCCGATGAGGAACTGGCTTACCTCACCCAGACCACCCTGTCGGTGGACGACACGCGCGAAGTGATTCAGGCGCTGGAGTGGCGCTACCCTAACATCTCCGGGCCGAGGGCGGAGGACATCTGCTACGCCACCTCGAACCGGCAGGCCGCTGTGAAGGAACTGGCGCAGGATTGCGAGCTGGTGCTGGTGATCGGTTCGCCCAATTCGTCCAACGCGCTGCGCTTGGTCGAAGTGGCCGAACGGCTGGGCACGCCTGCCAAGCTGATCCAGCGCGCGACCGAGATCGATTTCAGCTGGCTTGAAGGCGTGAAGACGCTAGGCCTCACCGCCGGGGCTTCGGCGCCGGAGATTCTGGTGCGCGAAGTGGTCGATGCGCTGGCGGCCTATCGCCCGATCAGCGAGAAGACCATTACCGCAGCCGAAGAGAAGATGGTGTTCAAGCTGCCCCGCCAGCTGACCGAATAGGCTTCGGGGGCACGCTTGGCGGTCTATACCCATCTCGGGGCGGAAGATCTCGCCCGGCTGATCGCGCAATATGACGTGGGCGAGCTGGTCTCGGCCAAAGGTATTGCCGAGGGCGTGTCCAATTCCAACTGGCTGGTGGAGACCACGGGCCGCGATGGTGGCGGCACCCGCTTCATCCTGACGCTGTACGAACGGCGGATCGATTATGCCGATCTGCCCTATTTCCTCGACCTGCTCGATCATCTGGCGGGCAAGGCCTGCCCGGTGCCGCGCACCATGCACGACCGCGAGGGCGCGTCGTTCCGGATGGTCGAGGGCAAGGCTGCCGCACTGATCGAGTTTCTTCCCGGCGTCTCCCCGACCCGACCCACGCCCGCACAGGCGCGCGCCGTGGGCGAGGTGCTGGCGCGGCTGCATCTGGCGGCTGAGGATTTTGCCCGCACCCGCGCCAATGCGATGGACTTCGCCGCGACCGCCGCGATTCTGGAGGCTTGTGGGACAGAGCGGCTGGCGACCATCGACCCTGCCCTGCCCGCGATGCTGGATCATGCCCGCACCGCCGCCGCTCTCGACCTGTCGGCCCTGCCGCAGTCGCAGACCCATACTGACCTGTTTCCTGACAATGTGCTGATGCTGGGCGACCGGGTGACCGGGTTGATCGATTTCTACTTCGCCTGCACCGGGCCGATGGTGCTCGACCTTGCAGTGACTCACGCTGCGTGGTGCTTCGATGCGGCCAACGCCTACCGCCCCGATTGCGGCGCGGCACTGGTCCAAGGCTATCAGAGCGTCCGCCCGCTCGAAGCAGCGGAACGCGCGCTGTTTGCTGGTGTCGCCAAGGGGGCGTGCCTGCGTTTCGTCGCCAGCCGCGCCGAAGACTGGCTCGATACCCCGGACGACGCGCTCGTCACCCGCAAAGATCCGATGCAATTCGCGCGCCGCTGGCAGTTCTACGACCAAGCGGGTGACGGCCTGCTTGCGTGATCGCCCCGAGCCGCCATAGGGGACTGGCATGAAACATGTCGAAATCTTCACCGACGGTGCCTGCAAGGGCAATCCCGGCCCGGGCGGCTGGGGCGCTCTGCTGCGGATGGGTGCGCATGAAAAGGAACTGTCGGGCGGAGAGCCGGACACGACCAACAACCGCATGGAGATGACTGCCGCGATCAAAGGGCTGAATGCCCTGATCGAGCCGTGCCAGGTCGATCTCTATTCCGACAGCAAATATGTGCTCGACGGGATGAACAAGTGGATCCACGGCTGGCAGCGCAATGGCTGGGTCAATGCCAGCAAGAAACCGGTGCGCAATGCCGATCTGTGGCACGATCTGATCGAAGCTGCCCGCCCGCACAAGGTGACCTGGCACTGGGTAAAGGGCCACAACGGCCACCCTGAAAATGACCGGGTCGATGCGCTGGCGAGTGCAGAGGCAGCGCGGGTCGCTGCGGGGCAATAAACCCCGCCGCGCCTATACATCAGCTGTTGTCTTCAACCTCGGCGCCGGGGCCGTTCTTCTTGATCGAATCGATCGCGTTCTGCGCGCTCGCCTTGCTCGAATAGCCCTGCGTCGAGAACATCACTTCCGAGTTGTACTTGAACCGCACCCGGAACTCGCCTGCGTTATCCTTGTAGATCTCAAACGTGTGCGCCATCGGCTTTCCCTCCCTTGTGGTTAATCGAGATTAGGGAAATGCCAGAAGGCCGGCGGCTTGGCTAGATGGTTAACGCCTCGGCCTGCGCTGCCAATCGCGCCGGGGCATACATGGCCGGATCGATTGCCGCCGTCATGGCGTCGGCCCCATGACCCAGCAGCAACTGCGCCCCAAGCCGCGCGGCGGCCGGCGCGGTCTGGATGCCGAAGCCGCCTTGGCCCGCGAACCAGAAGAAACCTTCGGCATGGGCGTCGAAGCCGTAGACCGGCAGCCGGTCAGGCGCGAAGCTGCGCAGGCCCGCCCAGCGCCGCTCGACCGCTTCGATCCGCCAGTCAGTGACCTGCTGGAACCGGTCGATGGCGATGGCGACGTCGAGTTCCTCGGGCGCGGCGTCGCAGGGTTCGCTTGGGATCTCATCATGTGGGCTGAGCCACAGGCGTCCGGCGTCCGGCTTGAAATAGAAGCCGCCATTGATGTCGAGCACCAACGGCAGATCGGCGGGCGCTTGCGGTGCGACCCGCAAGACCGCGACGGTGCGGCGGAAAGGGGCGATGCCGATGGGTCGCACGCCAGCGAGACGCGCGATGGTGTCCGCCCACGCCCCGGCGGCATTGACAATGGTGGCCGCGCGCCACGTTTCCCCGCGCTCGGAGGTGATGGTCCAAGCTCCATTCTCCCGCACAAGGCCACCGACCTGCGCCCGGCAGGCAATCTCCACCCCAAGCCGACGGCACGCGCCGAGATAATGCTGGTGCAGCCTCGCCACGTCGATATCGGCGCAGGCGGGCTGGTGCAGCGCTTCGGTCCAGTCGGAGCGGATATGCGGCACCTTGTCCGCCAGCTCAGCGGGACTCAGTCGCTCAATAGTGACGCCGGTCCCGGCGAAGGTCGCGACATGGTCATCCATCTTCGCCTGGTCTTCCCCGCGCCCGACATAAAGCGCGCCGCGCGGGGTCAGAAAACCATGCTCGCCGAGATAGGTGCCCGAGGCCAGCGTCAAAGGCACCACGCCGGGACCGCCGTAGCATTCCTCCCAGAACGCGGCCGAGCGCCCCGTGGCGTGATACCCCGGCGCATCCTCCGCTTCGAGCACCAGCACGCTGGCGTGGGGCGCAAGCTCCGCTGCCAGGCTCGCGCCCGCCATGCCTGCGCCGATGATGGCGATATCGTAGATCATGCAGGTGGCGCTGTCCGGTCGAGGAAGTCGGCGATTCTCGCCATGATGGGATCCCGCACCGCGTCTTCTTCGCGCAGCACTTCGTGGTGAGCCTCGGCGCCCAAGGCCATCATCTCGCCCTTGGGCAGACGCTTGGCAGCCTTGAGGTTGGCGGCGTGGCTGACCAGCTTGTCGGACGCGGTGGAGATAATCAGCACCGGCACGTCCACCGCTTCCAGCGCACCGGGAGCGTCCAGCACCCGCCAAGAGGCATAGGCCCGCTCGACCCAGCGCCAACTCGCTGGCCCCATGACCAGCTGCGGGCGGTGGTCACGCCACCATTGCTCATCGGCGTAGCGCACCGGATCATGGGTGAGCAGATGCGAGCGGGCAGCGGGAAGCTCGCCCGGCTTTTCGCTCCATTTCCACGCTTGGCGCAGCGGATCGCCGATCCGGCACATGGTCTGCGCCACCCGATGGAGCATGGGAAGCGGCAGCGGCGGGCCGTTCATGCCGGTCATTGGCGCGCTCAGCACCACGGCGTCCGGCTTGACCCGCCCAGCCGCCAGCGCACGGAGCACGATATGGCCGCCCATCGAATGCGCCGCGAGCACATGCGGCCCCGGCGTCTCAGCGACCCAGCGCTCCCACAGGTGTGCCAGATCATCGACCCAGATGCCGAAATCCTCGATATGACCCGTGACCGCATCCTTGCCGAGCCGCCCCGATGCCGCCTGACCGCGCCAGTCTGACGCGGTCACCCGCCACCCGGCGCGGTGCCATTCATCCAGCGTCTCGAGATATTTTTCGTAGAAATCGGCGCGCCCGGGAAGAAACAGGATCGAGCCGCGCGGCAAAGCACCGCCCGGCCAATCGATCCGGCGCACGGCATGACCGTCTGCGGCTGCCCACATGCTTTCCTGCGCGTGGGGCGGGATTGCCCGGCGATCCATCATGGCTGCGCTCCCGCAAGGTCAGGTCGCATGCCGTTTGTCGTGGTTACTATTTGGTAAGTCATAACCTGTAGCAGTGTCCCAATGAAGGACGGCCCACGCATCTCGCGAGGGCTCGCGTCGGGGGCACGAAGTTGATGAATTCCATTTCCTACGGTCTGCTGATCGCCTTGGCAATTGCGCTGGTCTTTGCCGCGTTCACGGACATGAAGCGCCGCCAGATCGATAATTGGCTGAATGCCGCCATCGCGCTCGGCGCGCCGGTGTTCTGGTGGGCCAGCGGTTTGTCGCTGTGGCCCGATGTCGCGATCCAGCTGGGCGTGGCGCTCGCCGCCTTTGCCGTGTTTGCCGGGATGTTCGCGCTCCGCATGATGGGCGGCGGCGATGTGAAGCTGCTGACCGTGCTGGCCCTGTGGGTCACCCCGTTCAACTTCATGCAATTGCTGCTGGTAATGGCACTGGCAGGCGGCGCGCTGACGATCGTGATGGTCGGCTGGCACACCATCCGCCGCGAACGCGACAAGCTCAAGATTCCCTACGGCGTGGCCATCGCATTTGGTGGGTTGTGGGTACTGGCGGTCAATTACCTGCCGGGCGGTGCGATCGCAGCTCAGTCCGCGTGAACCCGATTTTAACCAGTCAAGACTTACGTATCGCAACCATACCCGCCCGCTAACCAAACCTAGGGCATTTACGAGGGGGCTATTTGAGCCATGGATAGGAAGAAACTGGTTCTGCTGCTCGGAGCGCTGATCATCGCGATCGGGACGGCGATTGCTGCACGCAGCATGTTCACCGGAGGCGCTGCCCCCAATGCCGAAGCTGCCGTGCCCACCGGGCCGCGCGTGCTTGTTGCCAAGCGGGCGCTGACTGCGGGTACCATCATCACCGCCGACGCTCTGGGCTTCCAGCCCTGGCCCAAGGAACTGGTGCAGGATGCTTACTTCATCGACGGCGAAGCCGACATGAACAAGCTGCTGGGCACCGTGGTCCGCTATCCGATTACTGCCGGTGAGCCGGTCACCCAAGGCTCGCTCGTCGCGCCGGGCGATCGTGGCTTCCTGGCTGCGGCGCTCGGGCCGGGCATGCGCGCTGTCACCGTTCCCGTGTCGGCGACGACCGGCGTGGCAGGCTTCGTCTTCGCCGGCGACCGGGTCGATCTCGTGCTGACCCAGCAGGTTTCGGGCGATTGCACCGAATGCACTCTCAACACCGCGGAAACCGTGCTGCGCAATCTGCGCGTGCTGGCCACCGACCAGACGGTTGAAAAGACCACCGACGAGAACGGCAAGACCGTGGTGAGCGAATTCCGCACCGTCACGCTCGAAGTGACGCCGAAGATCGCGGAAAAGGTTGCGGTCGCCCAGACCATCGGCACGATCAGCCTGGTCCTGCGCTCGCTTGCTGATAGCCCGGCCGAACTTGAGCGCGCTGTCGCCTCTGGCGATGTCCAACTGCCGGCCAATGCGACACCTGAGCAGGAAGAAAAGATGCTCAAGGCCGCGATGGGTCGTCCGCTCGACAAGGGCACAACCTATGTCACCGGCGGCGATGTCTCGCGCTTCCAGCGTTCGACTGTGCCGCCCAAGAACCAGCCGGGCGGTCAGCAACAGTCGGCACCCGCCGCTGCTCCGGCTCCGGCCCGTTCGGGTGGCTCAGATGGCAACGCCGCGCCGGTCTATCGCGGCCCCAGCGTCCGCGTGACCCGCGGCAAGGAAACCGAAGAAACCGCCGTGAGCGCCAAGGCCAATGGCACCGCGATCCTCTCCAGCCAGTCGAGCGGTGTGCGCCGCGCCGGGCAAAGACTGCCCGCCGCCGGCGCGACCGTGATCAACTGAGAGGCATCAGGACCATGTTGAAGACCATGACCCATCGCTTGCCTGCTTTCCAGGCAACCCGTGGCAAACCCGAAGGGGGGCAACCCATGACACGCAATTTCAAGATCAAGCTGCTGGTGGCTGCGATTGCCGCAGTGCCGATGGCAGCGATGCCGGCGGCCACTGCCACCGCGCAGCAGATCGTCAGCCCGGCGCAGGAAATCGTCCTGTCGATCGGCAAGGGCGAACTGGTGACGGTGCCGGGCAACATGGCCGACGTGTTTGTCGCCAATGATGCGGTCGCCGATGTTCAGGTGAAGTCGCAGCGTCAGCTCTATGTGTTCGGCAAGGCAGGCGGTGAAACCACCATTTACGCCAGCAACGAACGCGGCGACGTGATCTTTTCGGCCAACATCCGGGTCGGATCGAACATCGGCAGCATCGACCAGATGCTTGCGATGGCGATGCCCGATGCCAAGGTCAGCGTGTCGACCATGGGTGCCAACACCGTGCTGCTGACCGGCACCGTGGCCGCCCCGGAAGATGCTGCCGAGGCCGAACGCCTCGTCACCGCCTTCCTCGGCGAAGAAGCCAACGTCATCAGCCGCCTGAAGACCGCGACCCCGCTGCAGGTCAACCTGCACGTCAAATTCGCTGAAGTCAGCCGCAGCCTCGTCCGCGAAATCGGCGGCAACCTTCAGATGGCAGACGCCACCAGCGGTTTCCGCTTCGGCGTGGGCAACGGCCGGGCGATCGGCGGTGAAGCATTCAACTTTGGTGGCCCGCTCGGCGTCGGCAATGGCGCAGCGCAGACCTCGATCAAGCTGCCGGACGGCACTGATCTCGTCGGCCCGTCGGTCGATACACAGGGCGGCACTTCGCTCGCCGGCCTCGGAAAGCTGTTCGGGCTCAACATGCTCGGCGCGCTCGATCTGACGGAGCGTCTGGGTCTGGTGACCACTATCACCGAACCGAACCTCACTGCGCTTTCGGGTGAAACTGCGACGTTCCTTGCGGGCGGCGAGTTTCCGATCCCGATCGCACAGGGCCTCGGCCAGGTGACGGTGCAGTTCCGCCAGTTCGGCGTCAGCCTCGCCTACACCCCGACCGTGCTGTCTAACGGCCGCATTTCGATGCGCGTCCGTCCTGAGGTGTCCGAACTGTCGACCCAGGGCGCGATCGAGCTCAATGGCTTTCAGGTTCCCTCGATCACCACCCGCCGCACCGAAACAACGGTCGAGCTGGGCTCGGGCCAGAGCTTCATGATCGCTGGCCTGATGAGCGCAAACTCGCAGAACCAGCTCGAAAAGGCACCGGGTCTGGGCGACGTGCCCATCCTCGGCAACCTGTTCCGCAGCCGTCAGTTCCGCAAGGGCGAGACCGAGCTGGTGATCATCGTCACCCCCTATCTTGTCAAGCCGGTCAACGCAGCGGACATCAAGCTGCCGACCGATGGCTATCGTTCCGCCAACGAGCTGGAGCAGTTCCTCGGTTACCAGAACAGTGCGGGTGTCTCGGGTGAACAGCGCCCTGGCCCGGTCGCCGCTGGCCAGGATGCGCCGCAGCCGAAGGTGAGCGCAGCCGATCCGGCCGCGATTGTCCCGACGCAGCCGGAAAAGCCGCGCCGCGCCGACAAGAAGAACCGCCGCGAGGAACGCGAAGCCAGCTCCGCGACCCCGGGCTTCAGCCTCTAACGTGAGAAAGGTGATCACGATGCCGATTGCACGACACACCAAGCGCCCCCAATTTCATGTGGCCAATCTCGCGCTTGCGCTGACGCTGGGCCTCGGCCTTGCCGGCTGCGGCGGGATGCCCTCCAACACCAGCCTCTACAGCACCAAGGTGCCGGTGGTGGAACGCACCAACATGACGCTCGATGTCACAACCACCACGTCTGGCCTGCCGATCTCGGAACAGCAGCGCCTCAATGGCTGGTTCGAGACGATGGACCTGCGCTACGGGGATCGCATCGCGATCGAGAACCCGAGCCAGAACCCGGCCGTCACCAATGCGATCCGCGACCTGGCGGCGCGTTATGGCCTGATGCTGAGCGAAACCGCGCCGGTGACAGCAGGCTTTGTCCAGCCGGGTCAGGCCCGCGTGGTCATCACCCGCACCACCGCCGCCGTGCCAGGTTGCCCGGACTGGTCGGCCAAGTCGGACATGAATTACTCCCACGGTCTCAGCCCGAACTACGGCTGCGCGATCAACAGCAACCTAGCCGCCATGGTCGCCGATCCGCAGGATCTGCTCGAAGGCAAGAAGGGTGACGGCGAAACCGTGATCGCCACCTCGAACAAGGCGATCTCGACCTATCGTGAAATGGAGCCGACCGGCAAGGGCGGACTGATGCAAGCAGGCCAAGGCGGCGGCGGCGGCGGCGGAGGAGGTAACTAAGCCATGAATGCTCCCTGGAAATCGGGCTTGCCCGGAAATCGTGACCCCTTCGCGGCCTATATCTGCGATGACAGTGCGCTCGACGTGCTGCGTCCGGTAGTCATCGAACTCGGCTGGCAGCCGGAAAAGTGCAACAAGGGCGGCCTGCGTAACGCGGTGCAATCGCTCTCGGTCAGCGCCAGCCCGGCGATCCTGATCGTCGACCTGTCGGAAAGCGGTGACCCGCTCAACGACATCAATGCGCTCGCCGAAGTCTGCGAGCCGGGCACGGTGGTGATCGCCATCGGCCAGGTCAACGATGTGCGCCTCTATCGTGACCTGCTGTCGAGCGGAATCCACGATTACTTGCTCAAGCCGTTGTCGGCGCAGCAGGTGCATGATGCGCTCAATCAGGCGCTGGCCGTGTTCATGTCCCCCAAGGCGGGCGATGCCGATGCGGCCAAGCGTCACATTTCGACCGCAGTGGTCGGGACGCGCGGCGGCGTAGGTGCTTCGACGCTGGCGACATCGCTGGCGTGGCTGTTCGCCGAACAGCACAAGGCGGCGACGGCGCTGCTCGACCTTGACGTCCACTTCGGCACCGGTGCGCTGGCACTGGATCTGGAGCCGGGCCGGGGCCTGACCGACGCGATCGAAAACCCGAGCCGCATCGACCCCCTCTTCATTGAACGCGCCATGGTGCGCGCCGGTGATAACTTGTCGATCTTGTCAGCCGAAGCGCCGATCAATCAGCCGCTGATGACCGATGGTTCGGCGTTCGTGCAACTGGAGGATGAATTCCGCCAGGCGTTCGAAATGACGGTGATCGATCTGCCGCGCAACATGCTCATCAACTTCCCGCAGCTTTTGGCTGACGTGAATCTGGTGGTGCTGACCTGCGAGCTGACGCTGGCCTCGGCGCGAGATACGATCCGCATCCTTTCGTGGCTCAAAGCCAACGCGAGCCATGCGCATCCGATGATCGTCGCCAACAAGGTGCAGCCCGCTCTCGCCGAAATCAGCAAGGCCGATTTCGAGGCTTCGATCGAACGCAAGGTCGATTTTGTGGTGCCTTACGACATCAAGGCGGCCTCGAACGCGGCCAAGCTGGGCCAGGTGTTCGTCGACGCCAACCGTTCCAGCAAAGCGACCGCCGCGATCCGGCAAATCGCCGAGCGCGTGATGGGCGTGAGCACGGAAGACACGATTGCGACAGGCGGAGAAAAGAAGTCGCTGCTCGGCAACTTCGATTTCAAGGCAATGCTCGCCAAGAAGCCCAAGGTCGACCTCACCAAGGCCGACTGACCGATATCTGCGCACACGGCGCGGGGCGCTCAGGTGCCCCGCCGCCGGCACAGTGACACAGGATTTGCGCCGCCGCAGCCCGGCGGAACCAGGCAGGAAGCTTAGACATGGCCATTATCCAAACCCTGCTCATCACGCTGGTGATCTTCTCCGTGCTGGTCATGGGCTACGCGGTGATCGCCGGTTCGGGCGCGGCCAAATCCCAGAAGCGCCGGATGCAGGCGCTACGCTACCGCCACTCGGAAAGCGTCGATGCCAAGGTTGATGCGCAGTTCAAACGCGCTGTCGCTGCCCGCAAGCCCAAGACCTATCGCGTCGCAGGCTCGGGCTCGCGCACCGAAGCGCTCGCGATGCGCCTGAACCGCACCGGCAAGGACTGGACCGTAACGCAATATGTCTACGGGTCGCTCGGCCTCGCGCTCGGGATAGCGGTGGTGATGTTCGTTTTCAGCCGCGCGCCGATGCTGTCGCTCGGGATGGGCATGTTGATTGGCGCGGGTCTGCCGCACTTGGTGGTCGGCCACCTCATCAACAAGCGTACCAACGCCTTCATCACCAAATTCCCGGACGGGATCGAACTGCTGGTGCGTGGCCTGCGCTCCGGCCTGCCGGTGACCGAGACGCTCAGCATCGTGTCAACCGAAGTGCCCGGCCCGGTCGGCTATGAGTTCAAGACCGTGATCGACCGCATCAAGGTCGGCAAGACGATGGAAGACGCCCTCCAGGATACCGCCGACAAGCTCGGGATCGCGGAGTTCAACTTCTTCACCATCACGCTTGCGATCCAGCGCGAGACGGGGGGCAACTTGGCCGAAACCCTGTCGAATCTCGCCAACGTGCTGCGCCAGCGCGCGCAGATGAAGCTCAAGATCCGGGCGATGAGCTCGGAATCCAAGGCCTCGGCCTATATCGTCGGCTCGTTGCCGTTCCTGGTGTTCGGCGCGATTTTCATGATCAACCCGGGCTACATGGGCACATTCTTCACCGATGATCGGCTGATCGCGACCGGCCTGGGTGCCGGCGTGTGGATGGGCATTGGCGTGATGATGATGGCCAAAATGGTCAATTTCGAAATCTGATGGCGGGGCGGAAAACATCATGATCAACCAACCCACTGGCCCGACCCTGCTTGGCTTCGACGTCATCCTCGTCGGCACGCTGCTGGCTGGCCTTGCCGCCTTTGCCGTGATGCTGGCGATCTATGCTGCGCTAACGATCCGTGACCCGATGGCCAAGCGCGTCAAGGCGCTTGAGGCGCGGCGCGAACAGCTGAAGGCAGGGATTGTCACCTCGGCCTCGAAGAAGCGCACCAGCCTTGTGCGCCGCACCGACACGACCGACAAGATGAAGGACAGCCTTGGCCGTCTCAACGTGTTGCAGGAAAGCCAGATCCAGGCGATCCAGCAGAAGATGGCGCACGCCGGTTATCGCAACAAAGAATGGGCGGTGCTGATCATCGTCGCGCGCGCCATACTGCCGATCATTATCGGCCTGGTGATGGGCTTGCTGATCTACTGGGTCGACTTCTGGCCAGACTGGGGCCCGATGAAGCGCCTCGCCGTATTCGGCGGCAGCGTGCTGATGTCCTACAAGGGACCGGAAATCTTCCTCAAGAACAAGGCCGACAAGCGTACCAAGGAAATCCAGAAGGGCCTGCCTGATGCGCTCGACTTGCTGGTGATCTGCGCTGAGGCCGGTCTGACGGTGGACGCCGCCTTCAACCGCGTCGCCAAGGAACTGGGCCGCGCGTATCCGGAACTGGGTGACGAATTCGCCCTGACCGCGATCGAGCTGAGCTTCCTCAACGAGCGCAAGATGGCGTTCAACAACTTCGCCTATCGCGTCAATCTGGAAGCGGTGAAGGGCGTGGTGACGACCATGATCCAGACCGAACGCTACGGCACACCGCTCGCTTCCGCGCTGCGCGTGCTGTCGGCCGAATTCCGGAACGAGCGCATGATGCGCGCCGAGGAAAAGGCCGCGCGCCTGCCTGCGATCATGACCGTGCCGCTGATCGTGTTCATTCTGCCGACGCTGTTTGTGGTTATTCTCGGCCCGGCAGCCTGTTCGATCTCGGACAACCTGATCAAATAGTAACGAGACAAACGAGCCAACCCCCGAAGGGCCGGAGTGGGATTATCCCTGCTCCGGCCCTTCACCCGTAGAGCGCGCAAGTCGCATGGCACGGGCTCGCAGGCCTGCAAGCAGACGGCGCAGCGCCACCTCCTCGCCGGGGGCCAGATCGGCCAGCAGCTCACGCTCGGTCGCTCGGGCGAGCGGCATCACTTCGGCATGGATCGCCCGCCCCTCGCCCGTCAGCGCCAGGAGGTGCGAGCGGCCATCTTCGGGATTGGGTACCCGCGCGATCAGCCCGCGCTCTTCCAGCACCTTGACCGCGCGGTTGACCGCGACCTTGTCCATCACGGTCGCGGCGGTCAGTGCGCGCTGGGTCATCTCGCCTGCATCCCCCAGCACCGCCATCACCCGCCATTCTGGGATCTTCAGCCCGAAGCGCTTGCGATACCGCTCGGCAATCAGGCTGCTGACCGCGTTGGACGCGACCGAAAGCTGGTACGGCAGGAATCCGGCCAGATCGCCGGTCCCCTCGCCAGCCTCATCATTCATAGGGGCGCGCATCCCACCAAGGGTAAAAGTCGGGCATGTCGGCGCTGACCTTGCCGGGATAGTTGGGCCTGCGCTTTTCGAGGAAGCTGGCGATCCCCTCCTTAGCGTCGCCGCCGCGGCTGAGGCGATAGATCGCGCGACTATCGATCTTGTGCGCTTCCATCGGGTGATCAGCCGCCGCCAGCCGCCACATCATCGCCCGCGTCATGGCGACAGAAATCGCCGAGGTGTTGTCCGCAATCTCGCGGGCCAGCGCTTGGGCGGCGGGCAGCAGATCGGCGGGTGCGTGGATGGATCGCACGAGCCCGCCCGTCTTGGCTTCGTCAGCATCGAAGATGCGGCCGGTGTAGCACCACTCCAGCGCCTGCGCGATGCCGACAAGGCGCGGCAGGAACCAGCTCGACGCGGCTTCGGGGACGATCCCGCGCCGCGCGAACACGAAGCCGTAACGCGCAGTGCTGCTGGCAAGGCGGATATCCATGGCGAGCTGCATTGTCGCGCCGACACCCACGGCAACGCCGTTGCAGGCGGAGATGAGCGGCTTTTTCGATTCAAACAGTCTGAGCGTCAGCAGCCCCCCGCCATCACGCACGCGGGCATCGGACAGGTCATCGACCTGCGTGGGATCGGAAAACACCTGCCCCCCACCTTCGGGCGTGAGGTCAGCGCCCGCACAGAACGCCCGTTCGCCGCTGCCGGTGAAGATCACCGCCCGCACCGCATCATCGGTGTCGATATCGTCCATCGCGGCGATGATCTCCTCACCCATGGTGCGGGTGTAGGCGTTCATCTTTTCCGGGCGGTTGAGGGTAATGGTGGCGATGCCATCGGCCTTGGTGACGATGATCTGGGTGTACTCGGTCATAGGTGTCCTCTCTCAGCGCCGTTCATCTTGCAGCCTGTTGGAGACACATGAGACACTGTCCAGAACTCGAAAACAAGCCTCGCACCTTTGCACGATTTTGACAGGCAAACGGGAGGAAAAGGCAGCGTGCAAGGCATAGCAGCGAGACTATGCGGACCGCAGGGAGTAGGAAAGCGGCGTTGTGGTTGGCGGCCCCTTAGTGGCCACCTTGCCCCACCGGAGGTGCACTGCCGCTTACCACCCGAACCTGCCACCAAGCGCACAACGCAAAAAAAGCCGCCCCCGCGCCAGTCGCGCAGGAGCGGCTCTTGTTAAGTGCGGAAGCGGATTTAACGCGGCGCCATGCGGATCGCGCCGTCCAGACGCACGTCTTCGCCGTTGAAATACCCGGTTTCGATCATGGTCATGGCAAGCTTGGCATATTCCACCGGCATCCCGAGACGCTTGGGGAACGGCACCGAAGCCGCCAGCGCATCGCGCACGTTCTGCGGCGCGGCCGCGAGCAGCGGGGTGTCGAAGATGCCCGGCAGGATGGTGTTGACGCGAATGCCTTCGTTCATCAGGTCGCGCGCGATGGGCAGGGTCATGCCGATCACGCCGGCCTTCGAAGCGGAGTACGCCGCCTGACCGATCTGGCCGTCCTCACCGGCCACGGACGCGGTGTTGACGATAGCGCCGCGCTCACCGAATTCGTCGAGCGGGTCGAGGCTCATCATCCCTGCGGCCGACTTGGCAATGCAGCGGAAGGTGCCGATCAGGTTGACCTGAATGACGAAATCAAACGCGCTGACCGGGAAATGCTTGATCGAGCCATCTTCCTTCGAACGGCTGGCGGTCTTGATCGCGTTGCCGATCCCGGCGCAGTTCACCAGAATGCGCTCCTGCCCGTGGGCGGCGCGGGCCTTGGCGAAACCGGCGTCGACGTCTTCATCGCTGGTCACGTTGACCTTGCAGAACACGCCGCCGATTTCCGCAGCGAGCGCTTCGCCCTTTTCCTCGTTCATGTCGAAGATCGCGACCTTGGCGCCCTTAGCGGCCAGCGCACGCGCCGTGGCAGCACCGAGGCCCGAGGCACCGCCAGTGACGACGGCGGGGGTGTTGGCTGAAACTTCCATTGTAATGTCCTCTCAATCAAATTTCGTCATCCCGGCGAAGGCCGGGATCTCGAGCGGATAAGTGGGCGCTTGGGGCCCTGGGCCCCGGCCTGCGCCGGGGTGACGGATAAAGTCTAGAGCGCCTCGATGATCGTGACGTTGGCGACACCGCCGCCTTCGCACATCGTCTGAAGGCCATACTTCTTGCCCTGCGCGCGCAGAGCGTGAACCAGCGTCGCCATCAGCTTCGTGCCGCTCGCGCCCAGCGGGTGGCCCAGCGCAATCGCGCCGCCATTGACGTTGAGCTTGGCCGGATCGGCGCCGGTGTGCTTGAGCCATGCGAGCGGGACGGACGCGAAGGCTTCGTTGACTTCGTAAAGGTCGATGTCGTCGATGGTCAGGCCAGCGCGCTGGAGCGCCTTGTCGGTCGCGAACAGCGGTTCTTCGAGCATGATCACCGGATCGCCCGCCGTTACGGTCAGGTTGTGGATGCGGGCCAGCGGGGTGAGGCCATGGGCCTTCAGCGCCGCTTCGGACACCACCAGCACAGCCGATGAACCATCGCAGATCTGGCTTGCCGAGGCCGCCGTCAGCGCGCCATCGGGGCTGATCAGCTTGACGCCCGCGATACCTTCCAGCGTCGCGTCAAAGCGGATGCCTTCGTCGATGGCGTGGAACTGGGTGCCTTCAGCGGTTTCGACCTCGATGACGACGATCTCACGCTCGAACGCGCCAGCCTTGGTCGCCGCAATGGCCTTCTGGTGGCTGCTATAGGCAAACCGGTCGAGATCATCCTTGGTGAAGCCGTGCTTCTTGACGATCATCTCGGCGCCGACGAACTGGCTGAAGTTGATGCCGGGGAACTTTTCCTCAAGGCCCGCGGCCTTGGCAAACAGGCCTTCCTTCATGTGCAGCGTCACGTTGGAGCCCATCGGCACGCGAGTCATGCTTTCGACACCGCTGGCAATGACCACATCCTGCGTGCCGCTCATCACGGCCTGCGCGGCAAACTGGATCGCCTGCTGGCTGGAGCCGCACTGACGGTCAATCGTCACGGCCGGAGTCGATTGCGGGAGCAGCTTCGAGGCGAGCACGCCCATGCGGCCAACCTGCATCGCCTGCTCGCCCGCCTGGGAGACGCACCCGGTCACGACGTCATCGATTGCGGCCGGATCAATGCCGCTGCGCTCAACGATCGCGTCCAGTGATTTTGCCAGCAGGTCAACCGGGTGCACTCCGGCCAAACGCCCGCCGCGGCGTCCACCGGCGGTGCGGACGGCTTCGACAATATAGGCTGTGGTCATGTCTCTCTCCTTGGGCAGGCCCCCGCAAAGGGAGCCGGGCGCGCGGCGCGTAATCAGTTTCGCTTCGCCACTCGCTTGTGAGAATGCGCCTATTGGAGGCCTATGCGCAAATCAAGCGGGCAAAAGTGACAGAATGCCGGTCCCCTCGGCGCGATCGCTTAGCTTCCAACTGTTGCAGATGCGTAACACGCGGCGGGCAAGCGGGCGGGTCCGGGCGAATTGCGTTTGCACTGCGCAAAGGCAAGGAGCATTCGGCAGGTCGGAGAGGGCACCGGCTCGGTTTTGTCGCGCGCCCTTGACGTTTGAAGTGTAAATTGACTTGGTCAAACCTAGAGGAGGAAGACCACCATGAAGAAGCACGCGCTTCTCAAGGCTGGTGCGGCAACTGCCGTCATCGCCCTGACTGTCGCCGCTCCTGCCTACGCGCAGGATGCCGACGTTACCACCGATAGCACCGCAGAGGCTGAAGAGCCGGGCCAGGCGATTGTCGTCACCGGCACCCGTCTGCGTTCGCCGAACCTGGAATCGGCCAGCCCCGTCACCGTCGTGACCGCCGAGGAATTCGCCCTCACCGGTACGACCCGTGTGGAAGATCTCATCAACTCGCTGCCGCAGGTGTTCGCTGCCCAGGGCGGTAACATCGCCAACGGCGCAAGCGGTATCGCCACCCTCGACCTTCGCGGTCTCGGGCCAGAGCGTACGCTGGTCCTGATCAACGGCCGCCGCATGGCGCCGGGCACGCCGACCACTTCGGCTGCCGACATCAACTTCATCCCCGCTGCTCTGATCGAGCGCGTCGATGTGCTGACCGGCGGTGCTTCGTCGGTGTACGGTGCGGACGCGGTCGCGGGCGTTGTGAACTTTGTCCTCGATACCGACTTCGAAGGTTTCAAGGTCAACCTCAACTACGGCGTGTACAACCACAACAACCGTTCTTCGAACGACATCCGCGGTGCGAATGACGCGCGTGGCTTCGGCTACCCGACCGGCATGGTCACCGATGGCGGCACCTTCGATGGTACCGTTGCCTTCGGCAGCAGCTTCGACGATGGCCGTGGCCGCGTCACTGCCTATGCTGGCTACCGTAAGATCGATCCGGTGCTTCAGGCTCGCCGCGATTACTCGGCTTGCTCGCTCTCGGCGAACACTGCCGCTGCCACGACGACCCTTGGTCGCCAGTACAACTGCGGCGGTTCGGCCACCTCGGCCACCGGCACCGTGTTCTTCAACACCGGCACCGGCGCCGACTTCACTTCGAGCACCGCGCAGTTCGGCCCGAACCGCACGCTGCTCCCCGGCTTCACGCCGTACAACTTCGGTCCGCTGAACTACTTCCAGCGTCCCGACGAACGCTACACCGCCGGTGTGTTCGCCGATTACGAAATCTCGAGCGCGATCAAGCCGTACATGGAGTTCATGTTCATGGACGACCGTACGGTTGCCCAGATCGCTCCGTCGGGTAACTTCGGTAACACCCTGTCCATCAACTGCGACAACCCGTTGCTTTCGGCCGGTCAGCGCGCCAGCTTCTGCAACGCCGGCAACCTGCTCGTCAGCCCGCTGCCGGGTGATGCCTTCACCGTGACCGGTAACGTCGCAACCGAAAACGCTGCTCGTGTCGCTCGCGGCCTGGGCGAGCCGCTTCTGCCGACCACGCCGTTCAACTTCATCGATCCGCTGACCGGCACCACCTACAACCGTGCCTTCGCGCAGATCCTTCGTCGTAACGTCGAAGGTGGCGGTCGTCAGGACGACCTGCAGCACGTCAGCTATCGCGCCGTCATTGGTGTGAAGGGCGATCTGTCGCCGGCTTGGTCGTATGATGCGTTCTACCAGTATGGCCGTAACAACTACGCCCAGACCTACCTGAACGACTTCTCGGTCACCCGTCTCGGCCGCGCTCTCGATGTCGTGAACGGCCCCGGCGGTACCCCCGTCTGCCGTTCGACGCTCGACGGTTCGGATCCGAACTGCGTGCCGTGGGACATCTTCTCGCCGGGCACTGTTACCCCGTCGCAGGCCTCGGTCCAGTACCTCGCCACTCCGGGCTTCTCGCGCGGCGTCGTGAGCCAGCAGGTCGCCAACGCGTTCCTGTCGGGTTCGCTGGGTGAATACGGCCTCAAGACTCCCTGGGCCGACCAGGGCGTTGATGTCGTGTTCGGTGCGGAATACCGCAAGGAAAGCCTCCAGTTCAGCTCGGACTCGGCCTTCAGCACGGGCGACCTTGCTGGTCAGGGCGCGGCGACCCTTCCGGTCAGCGGCAGCTTCGACGTGAAGGAATTCTTCACCGAAGTCCGTATCCCGATCGCGCAGGACAGCTGGGTGTATGACTTCACCATCACCGGCGGTTACCGTTATTCGGATTACAGCACCGGCGTGAACACCGACACCTACAAGATCGAAGGTGAGTTCGCTCCGACCCGCGACATCCGCATCCGCGGTGGTTACAACCGTGCGGTGCGTGCGCCGACGGTGCAGGATCTGTTCGCTCCGAACCTCGTCGCGCTTGACGGCTCGTCGGATCCCTGTGCTGGCTTCGTCATCACCGCTGCGAACACCGGCTGTCTGGCCCAGGGCCTGAGCGTCGGCCAGTTCGTCGCTCCGAACCCGGCCGACCAGTACAACGGCTTCGTCGGTGGTAACATCAGCCTCAACCCTGAAGTCGCCGATACCTACACCGCCGGTGTGGTGCTGACCCCGACCTTCCTGCCTGGCTTCACCGCCAGCGTCGATTACTTCAACATCGACATTTCGCAGGCGATCGGCGGCATCGGTTCGGACACCATCCTGGCGGCTTGTACGTCGACGGCTGATCCGTTCTTCTGCGGCCTCATCAACCGCGATCCCTCGGGCTCGCTGTGGCGCTCGGCGGCTGGTTTCACGACCAACGTCACGCAGAACATCGGTGGCTTCTCGACTTCGGGTATCGACGCTCAGGTGAACTACAGCACCGAAATCGGTGATCTCGGCACGCTGACCTTCAACTTCCTCGGCACCTACCTCGATGAGCTGGTGACCGATACGGGGGTCAGCATTCCGGGTCTCGACCAGACCTTCGATTGCGTCGGTCTGTACGGCAACGTTTGCGGTCAGCCGAGCCCCGAGTGGCGCCACCAGGCCCGTCTCGGCTTCAACTTCCGCGGCGGCTTCGGTGCCTCGGTCCGTTGGCGTTACTTCGACGGCGTCACGCTGGATGCTGTCGACCCCAACACCAACCTCAACAACCCGAGCGGCACTGGCCCGGCTCCGGGTGGGGTTGCGCGTCCGGGTGCTGCCGGCTTCGACGCCGTCAACTACTTCGACCTGACCTTCACCTTCGCTGCAGGGGACAACTTCAACTTCGTCCTCGGTGCGAACAACGTGCTCGACAAGGCACCGCCGACGACCGGCTCGCAGGCTTGCCCAGCGGGTTCGTGCAACGGCAACGTCTACGCGCAGCAGTATGATGCGCTTGGTCGTTACCTGTTCGCGGGCGTGACGCTTGATTTCTAAGCGTCCGAACCAGTAGACACGAGATGGCGGGCCGAAAGGCCCGCCATTTTCGTTTCAGGGAACCAGTCACCTTGCAGCACGCCGAAGCCCTCGCCCGGATTGCGCAATTCCCGCTGACCGACCCTGCTGCCGCGCTGGGTGCGGGCCTTGCCCTCATCAACGCCGATTTTCCTGAACTGTTACTGGCCCACGCGCGCCAGCTCGCTGCGCGCCACCCGGACAATGCACAGGCCCAGCAATTGCTCGGCCTCACTGCCCGCGCCTGCGGGGAGAGCCTCACCGCTTACGAAGCCTTCCGCACCGCAGCTGCTCTGGCCCCCCGGGATGGCCTAATCGCCCATTCCCGCGCGCGCACTGCGCTCGAAGCCGGCCTGCCCGCGGCTGAACTGTTCGCCGCTGCTGCCCCGCTCGCGCCGCGGGACGGGGGAATCCTGCTGGGCCAGGCCGCCGCCCTGCTGGCCGAGGGACGCGCAGAGGAGGGCATCGCACTGCTGACCGGCATCCTGTCCGCCAACGCGCTGTGGCTCGATGGTCATCGCAGCCTTGCCAGTTTGCGCGGACAGATGGGCGAAGACCCGCTCGCCAGCGTTGACGCGGCACTAGCGCAGCACCCGCGCGCGCCCGAACTGCATCACCTCGCCATTTCCCTCGCCTTGCAAGCCCGCGATCTCCCGCGCGCCGCCGTTGCGGCATCGCAGGCGCAGACCGTGCTGGGGTCGCAACGCTGGCTCAGCCTGATCACCGGCCATATCGCGTCGGAAAGCGGCGCGTTGGACGCGGCCGATCCGCATTTCGCCGCCGCCGGGCTGCCCGCTGACCCGAACGAGGCGTGGATGCACGCGCGCCACCTGATCCGTCGCAACCAGCCCGGACCCGCTGCCGCTTTGCTCGAGCCCCGCGTCAGCCAACCCGGAGCCTTGGCGCTGTGGCCCTATCTGTCGCTGGCGTGGCGGATGACCGGCGATCCCCGTGCGCAGTGGCTTGAGGGCGATCCGCGCCTCGTCGGGGTCTATGATATCGGCCTTGCGCCTGAAGAACTCGCCGCTCTGGCCGCGCATCTGCGCGGGTTGCATCAGGCCAAGGCCGCCCCGCTCGATCAGTCGGTGCGCGGGGGGACGCAGACCGACGGCAACCTGCTGCTGCGCATTGAGCCGCCGATCCGTGATCTCAAGGCGCAGCTGCTCGCTATCGTTGCGCGGCATATCGCGCAGCTCCCGCCGCCCGAAGCCGGGCACCCTACCCTGCCCGCCAATCGCGTTCCGATACGGATTGCCGGATCGTGGTCGGTCAGGCTGGAGAATGCCGGGTTTCACACCGATCACGTCCACCCGCAGGGATGGTTCAGTTCGGCCCTGTACCTCGCACTGCCCGAAACGCTTGGAGCGGGTAAGTCGGGGGGGACGGATGATCACGCGGGCTGGCTCTCACTCGGGGAGGCGCGTGACCTTGTGCCCGATCTCGCGCCGCTCCAAGTCATTGAACCCAAACCGGGGCGTCTGGTGCTGTTCCCATCCACCATGTGGCATGGTACGCGCCCCTTCCCCCAAGGCGAGCGACTGACGGTCGCCTTCGATATTGCCCGTCCCCGACAGGCCCATGCTCTACAGGATTGACGCGACATGTATCAGGCCACCCCCACCGCGGCGCTCCCCCCGGCTCTGACCGAGGCGATCCGCCTGCGCCAAGCGGGTGATGCCGCAGGCGCACTGGCGCTGGCCGAGCGCCATGCTGCGGCGACCGAAGCGGGTGCACCCTTCCTCGCGATTGCTGGCCTGGCCGCGCTCGAACTGGGTGATGCGCCGCGCGCGGTGACGCATCTCGAAACGCTCGCCCGGTTGCGGCCCGATGATAGCGAGATCCGCGGCGATCTGGCGCGCGCATTGCTGGCGGCGGGCCGTGAGGACGAAGCGCTGATGCTGGCGCAGGGTTCAGACCTGCCGGCCCTCGCCCGGATCGAAGCCTGGGTGCGTCAGCAACGCGGTGAGATGGCGCTGGCCGTGCAGGCCTATGGCCGCGTGCTTCAGGGTGAACCGGCAGATGCGGCCAGCTGGAACAATCTCGGCAATATCCATGCGGCCGCTGGCCATTTCGATCAGGCGATCAACGCCTTCGAACACGCGATCACCTATCAGCCGGACGAGGTGGGAATGTATCTCAACCTCGCCGATGTGCTGCGTCAGGCCGACTTAGGCGAACCGCGCCTCAAGGTGGCGCGCGATGCGGTCGAGGTGGCGCCGGAGAGTCGTGCTGCACAGACCGAGCTTGGCATGGCGCTGGCGCATAATGAGCTGCTCGACGAAGCCATCACCGTGTTGGAGGCGGCTGTGCAGCGCTGGCCCGATTTTGGCGAGGCGCAGCTGGAACTCGGCCGGCTTTACGAAGCGACCAACCGCACTGAGGCGTTGGCAGCGTTTCTCGCCAGCCTCGACCCAGCAGCCTGTCCGCCCGAGGTTGCGTTCTTGCACGCCTGGCTCGCCCAGCGTGAGGGGCGGTTCGAGGATGCGGCAAGCCACGCAGAGGCGATCCCTGCCACGATCCATCCGATGCGGCGCGCAGCACTGATCGGCAATATCGCCGAGCGGCTCGGCGATGCCCCCCGCGCCTTCGCCGCGTTCGAGGCCATGAACGCCGCCGCCATCGCCGAAGCGCCGCCCCGCCACGGGCCGACATACCGGGAAAGTGTTGAGGCTGATCTGGTCCGCTGGAGCCCCGATTGGGCCGCCCGCTGGGGTCCGCCGCTTACGGGTGATCCGGCGCGGCGCGATCCGGTTTTCCTCGTCGGCTTCCCCCGTTCGGGCACAACGCTGCTCGACACGATGCTGATGGGCCTGCCCGAACTGCACGTCCTGGAAGAACGCCCGATGATGGCGGAAATCCTGCGGATGCTGGGAGACTTCGATCTCGCCGCGCTCAATCCCCAGCAATGCGGGCAGCTCCGCGAGGCCTATTTCGCCAGCGCTGTGGGCCACGGATGGGACGGCCAGCGCTGGCTGGTCGACAAGCACCCGCTCAACATGGCGCGCGCGGTGCAAATCCACCGGATGTTCCCGAACGCCCGCTTTATCCTCGCCGAACGTCACCCTGCCGACGTGGTGTTGAGCTGCTTCATGGCCAATTTCACGCTCAATTTCGCGATGCGCAGCTTCACCGATCTTGAAGAAGCCGCGCTGACCTATGACGCGGTGTTCCGCGCTTGGCACCGGGCGAACGATCTGTTCCCGATCAACGCCCACGCGGTGCGTTACGAGCGGCTGGTCGAAGATTCGCGCGGCGAGTTGCAGCCATTGGTGTCGTGGCTTGGGCTCGACTGGAACGACCGCCTGCTGGCCCATGAGGAAACCGCGAAAGAACGTGGCCGGGTGAAGACCGCCAGCTACGCCCAGATCGGCGAGAAGCTCTACACCCGCGCGAGTGGGCGCTGGCTGCGCTATGCTGATCAACTCGCGCCTGTGATGCCAATCCTTGCGCCGTGGGCGGAACGGATGGGTTACGAGGTCTGACGGTTTGCCTTGAACCGCTTGCAGGGGTAATCAGGGCCGCAAATGACAGGGCTTGAACGGCCCTTGATGGGAGAGACCACCATGACCCTTATCCGTGCTGCCGCCGTTGCCTGCACGGCGTTTGCGATTGCCGCAGGTGCCGCCGCGCCGCTCGCCGCTGAAGACAAGGTGGCCCCGGACGAGAGCAGCTATGTCACCGCGCTGCGCGAGTGCCAGTCCAAGACCGACCCGGCCCAGCGCCTCGCCTGCTATGACACCGCCGTGTCATCGATGGTTACCGCCAGCAGTGACGGCGAAGTCCGGGTCGTCGACCGTGAGGATGTGCGCGAGGCGCGGCGCAAGCTGTTTGGCTTCACCCTCCCCGATCTCGGCATCTTCGGTGGCAAGAGCGACAAGGAAGACCCGGAGCAGGCCGAGGAATTCGCCACACTCAGCACCACCATTGCAGCGGTTCGCAGTGTCAACGGTCGCTACGTTATCACCACGGCCGAAGGCGCGGAATGGCAGCTCGACGAGATGCCGTCAGGCCTGATGCGCCCCAAGATCGGCAGGTCGCTGGAGATCAAAAGCGGCGCCTTCAGCGCCTATTTCCTGCGGATCGATGGCCAGAAGGGCGTCAAGGGACGGCGCGTGCGGTGAGCCGGGCTTGATGATGTAGTCAGGACAACATGAAGACCCTTTTCGAACTCAATCCGGCGCTCGACTTACCAGCCTATGCCGCCCGCTTCGCAGCGACCGGACGGGTTCAGCTGCGCGATGTGCTGACCCCCGAAAGCGCCAGCGAACTCCAGATGGTGCTGGCGCGGGGTACGGATTGGGGCATCGCAGTCGGCGCAGGGACCGAAAAGCCCGCCAGCATCCGCGCCGCCCGCAGCCGCACACCCGAAGGCCAGCAGGCGCTCCGGCACGCCATGCAAAATGCCGAACAGCATTCGGCCCGCGGCGAATATGGCTTCCGCTTCGCGCATTACCCCATCCTCGAGGCGATCCGGGAAGGTTGGGATCCGGGCGGCGCGCACGAGATCCTGCTCGAACACCTCAACACCCCCGACTTCCTCAATCTGGTTCGCAAGGTCACCGGCGTTGAAGGCCTCGTCAAGGCTGATGGTCAGGCGACCCTGTTCGCGCCGGGCCACTATCTTGGCCGCCACAACGACAGTTATGTCGCCGAAGGCTGGGAAGTCGCCTACGTGCTGAACCTTGCGCGCGACGATTGGCATCCGGACTGGGGCGGCTACCTGCTGTTTCTCGATGACGAGGGCGACGTGATCGAGGGTTTCCGTCCCCGCTTCAACGCGCTCAACCTGTTCCGCGTGCCGCAATCGCATCTGGTCAGCTACGTCCCGCCGTTCGCGCCAATCGGGCGGATGGCAGTGACGGGGTGGCTGCGCAGCCTGTGACCTTGAGAGGCGCACGATGACGGGAAGCGCGCAAAGCGTGGCACTGGCGGCGAGCCAGCTCGCCGCGCAAGGCCGCGATGCCGAGGCGGAGGCCCTTTACGCGCGCGGGTTGGCAGACTTTCCTCACGATGCACGGCTCGCCAACAGTGCGGGCAATTTTCATTTCAAGGCGGGACGACTGGATCGCGCTTTGGCGCTGTTCGAACGGGCGCTTTCGCTCGCGCCCGATCTGGTTGAGGCGGGGATCAACGCGGCCATCACGCTCGGCCGCATGGAGCAGCCCGCACGCGCCGCCGCCCTGCTCGCTCCACTCGAAGCGGTAGCGGCGCATAATCCGGGCTATTGGCGGGTGCGGGCCGATAGCGAGCGGCAAGCCATGCGTTACCGTGAGGCCGAAGCCAGCATCGCGCGCGCGGCGGCGCTCGATCCGAGCGGAGCCAAGACCGCCCGCAGCCGCGCCCGGCTTGCGCTCGAACGCAGCGACCCTGGTGCGATCGCCCTGCTGGAGACCGCCCTGACCCTCAACCGCGGCGATCCCAACCTGCTGTTCGATTACGCACAGGCACTCGCAGTTGCCGGCAGGCTGGACGAAGCGTTGGAATGCACGATGACGCTCACCACGCATGTGCCCGGCTGGACCGCAGCGCTCAAGCTGCATGCCGAGCTGCGCTGGGCGGCGGGAGAGCAGGCGAACTTTGCCGATCACTTCGCCCAAATCGCGGCGCAGCAGGGCGCGGGTCCAGACGTGTGGCTTGCCTGGTCTGAGACGCTTGAGGGGGTCGACCGGCCAGCGGAGAGCGCGGCCATCCTTGCTCGCGCGCGCGCCACCTGGCCCGATAACGCCGCTCTTGCGATGGCTCAGGCGGTGGCGCTCGGCGAAGCGGGGGCGGCGGACGAGGCGCAGGGCGTGCTCGATCTATTCGCAGGGATGGCGACGCCCGAATGGGCAACCGCGCGTGGGCGCAACTGGCTGCGACTTGGTGAGATCGCGCGAGCGGAGGCTGAACTGGCCACGGTGCGCGCCGCCAAGCCCGGCGATGTTGTCGCGTGGGCGCTCACAGACCTGTGCTGGCGGCTCAGCGGTGACGCGCGGCACGAATGGCTCCACGGTCAGCCAGGGCTGGTACGGCAACTGCCGCTATCGCTGGACGAAAGCGAGCGCGCGGACCTGACCGCGCTCCTGACCGAGATGCACCGCCATTCCGCTATGCCGATCGGGCAGTCGGTCAAGCGCGGCAGCCAGACCAAGGGGGCGCTGTTCGCACGCGCCGAACCAGAGCTCGCACGGCTCGAAGCGGCACTTCATGGGGCGATGGCCGAATATCGCGCCGGTTTACCGCCCGCCGATCCGCGCCACCCCCTGCTTGCGCACCGGGACGATCCGTGGACGATCGTCGGAAGCTGGTCGATCCTGCTCAACGGTCAAGGTCACCACGCGGCCCATATCCACCCGCGCGGGCTCTTGTCCTCGGCGAGTTACTGGCTGGTGCCGGACGAAGTGGACGCCGACGGCCAGCCCGGCTGGCTTGAACTCGGCAATCCGCCGCCCGGCCTCGCCGAAGGTCTGGGCAGCCTGCATACGGTCCGCCCGCAGCCCGGTACGCTCGTGCTGTTTCCCAGCACGCTCTACCACGGCACCCGCCCGATCACCCAAGGCACCCGCATGACCGTGGCATTCGACGTCAGCGCCACCAATTGACCCACCGGGGTTCGGTCAAAAAGAAGGGGCGGCGGATCGCGTGATCCGCCGCCCCTCTTTATGTGTCGGTTCTGACCGGGATCAGAAGCGGAAGTTCACACCCACGAAGAAGTCGCGGCCGAGCACATCGAAGAAGCTCGGCAGGGTGTTGCTCTGTTCGGCCTGCGCACCCAGAACCGGGGGAGCCTTGTCGAACAGGTTGTTGACGCCCGCGTTCATCGTCATGCGCTCGTCGATATCGAAGCTAAGCGCGAGATCGATGTAGTTCCACGCACCGATCGTCGGACGGGGCAGAGTCGTCGGAGCGACCCGGTCATTGCCAACGAAGGTGTTGTTGATGCGGAAGTCTTGGGTCGCACCCTCATGACGCCAGCGCACCGAGAACAGAGCCGGGCCCTGCGAGTAGGTGACGCGCACGTTGTGGCGGTACTCGGGCAGACCGAAGGTACCTTCGACGATGTTCTCGCGCTCCGGCAGCAGGGCCACCGGGGTGTTGCGATACTTGTCGAGGTAGGTGCCGAGGTAGAACAGACCCAGTTCGCCGTTGAACAGCGGAAGGCTGTAATCCACCTGCACGTCGATGCCCGAAGTTTCGAGCTTGCCGACGTTGTCCTGAACCAGCGACGGGTTCTGGCCGCCAGACGTCAGACCCAGCGAGCCGGTGCCGGGGTTACGCTTGCCGACGAAGGCCGAGCAGGTCGGATCCTGAAGGTTCTGCACCGTGTTGAAGCACAGCGACAGCGCGGTGTTCAGGCCGCCCAGACGGGTGTTGATCGTGTCTTCAACGGTGATGTTGAAGTAGTCGACCGTGATGTTCAGACGCGGCACGAAGGCGGGCTGAATGACGACGCCGAGGGTGTAGGTGTCCGAGGTTTCCTCGCCCACATCCGGGTTGCCGCCGAAGTCGGCCTGGATCTGCGCTGCCGGCTGCACCCCGCGGGTGAACACGGCTGCCGCCGGGACGCCCGAGGCGATGCAGAAGGCACGAAGCGCGTCGGTCCGCTCTGCGCTCGGACCACGATCCGAGCACGGATCGGTTGCCGCCGGGAAGCCGGTCGACGCACCGCCGAACAGATCCTGCACGTTCGGAGCGCGGACTGCGCGCGAATACTGGCCGCGGAAGCGGATACCTTCGATCGGGGCGAAGTCACCACCGACGTTGTAGGTCCAGTTGCCGCCGACACGGTCGAGCGAGTAGTCCGAATAACGGAAGGCACCGTTCACTTCGAGCGAGTGAATGAGACCATCTTCCACGATCGGCACGCGAAGTTCGCCGAACACTTCCTTGACATCATAACCGCCGCTGGTCGGCAGGCCGGCGTTGAAGCCGAGCACGTCGCCCGATGACAGGAAGGTGTCAGGGATGAAGTTCGAGCTCATCTTGCGGTATTCGGTACCGAGCGCGAAGCCGATGTCATCCGCACCGAAACCGAGGTTGAACAGCGTACCGTTGACCGAAGCCACGGCGTTGGTCAGCGCGGATTCGGTGATGTTGGTGGCATTGATCGACAGGTAACGAAGCGCCGCCGGGTCGGCCAAGCCGTTCCCGAAGATGTTGAGCGGCACACACCCTGCGGCACGCGCAGCTGCATCGCGGCAACGAAGGTCGGTCGTGCTTCCGGGCGCGAATTCGACAGTCAATGCATTGATGAAGCGGCTACGGGCAATGTTGCCGGCCTGGATGTTGGTGTTGGTCGTGCGCGAGTACGAATAGAACGCGTCGAAGTTGATGTTGTCGGTGATACCGCCGCGGACACCGCCAAGCACGCGGAACGCTTCGCGAGCGAACGACGAGTTACGGCTGCCGATGTCATTGAAGCGGAAGTTGACCGAAGTGGTACGGTAGTCCGGGCCGGTCGCAGTCGCCACCGGGTTCTGCAGCAGCAGCGCACGGGTCTGGTCGTTGAAGAACGGGCTGTTGACGAACAGCGGCGCCGAAACACCCGCCGGGGTCGGCGCGAGTTCGGTGTTCACATCGTTGCGGACGAACGACAGTTCCGAATAGGCTTCGATGTTGTCGGTGAACTCGTAATGACCATAGGCACCGAGCAGATAACGCTCTTGCGGAAGCACAATATAGTTATCGGGCGCGAAGTTGTAGAGATCGCCCGGATCCTGGAACAGACGCGAGCCACCGCCGGTGGGGTTGAAGATGTAGGTCGATTGCGCGCCCGTCGGACCAGCATTGAAGGTGCCGGTCGGCGTGGTCGGCGAACCCTGCGGCACGAAGCCGAGTGCACCACCACGGGCAATACAGGTGCCCACGGCAATGCCGCTCGGGAACGGCGTACCGATGTCACCGCGGCCGGTGCTGCCGGGCACGATGCAACCGTCACCCGATGCGCGCTCAGAGAATTCACGCGCGTCGGCAAACAGCGGGTCACGACGCGTATAGTTGGCATACATCGTCACCGCACCGCGGCCGTCGTCAAACGCCGAACCGATAGCAGCGTTGAACTGGTAACGCGCAGCATCGCCGCGACCGGTCAGCGAGTAGCTGCCGCCCAGTTCGAGACCTTCGATGTCGCGCAGGTTGAAGTTGACGACGCCGGCAACCGCGTCCGAACCGTAAACGGCCGACGCACCGCCGGTCACGACGTCAACGCCGCCCAGCAGGAACTGCGGAATGGTGTTCAAGTCGACGATCTGGTTGGTATCGTAGAACATCCAGCGGCGGCCATTGACCAGCACCAGGGTGCGGGTGGCGCCAAGGTTACGCAGGTTGAGCGTGACCGCGCCGTTGCCGGGGTTGTTCGAGAAGCCGGTCAGGCCGGGAAGAACCTGAGGCAGCGTGTTGAGCACCTGCTCAACGTTGACCGCGCCGGTCAGACGGAATTCTTCGGCCGAGACCACGGTAACCGGGCTGGTCGACTGGAGATCGGTGCGCTGAATGCGCGAACCGGTGACGACAATGGCGGTGGCTTCGGTTGTTTCTTCAGCCGCGCTCGAAACAGTTTCGGTCTGAGCGTAGGCCGGTGTGGCGAACACGGCGCCAGCCATGATCGTCCCAGCGAGCAGTGATGCCTTGTGGAAGCGTTGCATTTTGCAGGTCCCCTATTTGCACGCGGACGAGGTGCCCGCGTGTTAGTGAATGGCGCTTAAGACAATCGCGATCCTGCCTGCAATTGGCCGGATGCCAGCCAGCCACAGTTGCTTGCAGACTGTGGCAGATCGGCTACAGTCTCGTTACGTTACTGTGGATGTTCAGTGTATCTTACCTGCAATAGTTTGCAGATTGGCCATGCCATTGCTGTGGCTTGAACTTCACCTCGTCGCCAAGGAGATTCGCGCATGATCGGCAAGTCAGAGAAACGTCCGGGTGCGAAGAGCCGCCTTGTGCGCGGCGGCGCAGCCCTCGTCCTAGTCTTGGCGGGCGGCGTGGCTGTGGTCGCTCAGGTTCCCGGTGTACAAGGGGCCGCTAGCTTGCTCGACGGCCTACGCGGCTGCCGCAGCATCGCGGGCGTCCCCGAGCGCGCGGCCTGCTATGACGACAAGGTTGGCGCGCTGCTCGGCGCGGTGGAAGCGGGCGAAGTCCGGCTTGTTGATCGGGAGGAAGTGCGCAAGACACGGCGCCAACTGTTTGGCATCACCTTGCCCGAGATCGACATGTTGAAGGCCGATCCCGAAGACGAGGCCGAGCCTTCAGACCTGTTCGAGACGACGATCGCCAGCGGTCGCCAGACCGGGCCCCGCACATGGCGATTCACCACTGCCGAGGGTGCGGTCTGGGAAATCAACAGCCCGCCCCGCAAGATCGCCCCGATCATGCCAGGCGACAAGGTGGTCTTCAAGCAGGCCTCGCTCGGCTATTACTTCATCCGCATAAACGGGCAAATCGGGGTCAAGGGCCGGCGCGTCATGTGATGACGGGTATCCGTCCGGTGCCCTCGGCAAAGCAAAGGGCCCGGACATTGCTGCCCGGGCCCCAGTGTTTTGACGTCCGCGCTTCCCTTACAGACCGCCCGGACCGCAATCGTTGGCGAGGTAATCCAGCATCTTGGTATAAAACTGCTGCTGGTGGGTATACATCAACGTATTGTAGAAGTGGTCGGCGCCTTCGAGCGTTACGAATTCGCCGGTTTTGCCCGCAGCCTCGAACTTCTTCTTGTAGTCGACCAGGTGATAATAGAGCACGCGGCGGTCATTCTCACCGTGAACCATCAGCACTGGGATATTGACCTTGGCGATTTCGTTGATCGGATTGATCCCGATCGTGCCGCGGCGTCTTGACCATTCATCCAGCGCCTTGAGATCGGGATCGCGGCGACCGAAATACTGCTTTTCAGCGTCGGCCACAGCCGCCCCGGCAATCACGCATTGGTAGATCTGCGGATCACGACTTGCAGCAACCAGCGCGGCATAGCCGCCATAAGACCAGCCGAACATCGCCATCCGGTTGGGATCGACCAAGCCCTGTTCGACAAGGTAAAGCGCCCCGTCATCCTTGTCGTCCTGCATCTTGCCGCCATGTTCGCCATAGGCAGAATCGAAGTGGTCCTGACCCCAGCCAACAGACATCCGGTACTGCGGCTGAAGCACCATGTAACCAGCATTGGCCAGCAGTTGACCCCACTCGTCATAGGTGATGATTTCGTTCACCTGCGGGCCGCCGTGGGGCAGAACGATCAACGGGAACGGCCCGGTGCCCTTGGGCTTGGTGACATAAGCCGGGATCACCCTGCCATCGCGCGCCTTGTAACGGATATACTCAACATCCGCCAATTGGTCCGCGTTTATGAGCGGATTACGGCTCCCCAGCTTCGCCAGCTTGCCATCCTTTACCATCCAGAATGAACCCGGATCGTGCGGGCCGCGGTTCGTGACAATCATCGATTTGCCATCAATCGACCGGCTCGCAATGTTGATCTGGTAGGCGTTGGGGATCTGCTTTTCCAACGCCTCGTAAAGAGCCTTTTCCTCTTCATCAAACCAGTGGCGTTCCAGGATCCGGCCGGAATAGCGGGCGGCCACCAGCTTATCGTTACCGGGGATCGAGTGGAGCTGGATATCCATCACGTCGGCATCTTCGGCTTGGAACAGCTTCTTGCCGACCTTGCCGGTGGTGAAGTCGAATTCGTAAAGCGCTGCCTTGTCTTCGCCCTCTTGATTATCGATCAAGTAGCCGATGTTCGGGTTATCCGGATCAAAGCCAGCAATGCCCTGGAACCCGCCAAGAATGCGGTAGAGGTTTTTGGGATCGTTGAGATCGAACTCCTGGAACTTCTTCCACTCACTATCACCCGGCAAGCGGTAATAGGATGCCACCGTTCCGGAATCGCGATCCTGCACCTGCGTGAAGCGAGGGTTGCCGTCGCTGTCCCAGCGATCAACCACCGGGAACTTGCCCCCGCCCCGCAGCACCAGCTGACGCGCACCAGTCTTCAGGTTGAACCTGTAATACGAACGCGGGCGGAAGGCGGCCAAGGGATCGACCCCGGTGCCGTCACCAACCGTGGCTCCGGTGCTGACCAGAACGTGATCCGGTTCTTTGGGTAGCAGGCTGACGATGCCGAAGTTCCCATCGACACTGGTAAACTTGTTGGATTCCAGACTGTAGGAATAGGTCTTGTAATCCCGGACGTCCTCTTCAGGACCCTTCACCGTTTTGCGGTTGACCTGCCACGCGGTGCCAAAAATGACATCATTGCTGACCCACTGTGCTGCGATGATTTCCATCGGATCCGCGTTGAGGCGGCGCAGCGGCTTCGACAGATCATCGGTGCGATAGATTTCGAGGATATAGTCGGTTTCGCGACCCTCAACCTTGTGAACAAGCAGGTGCTTGCCATCGGGCGAGATCTGCACGGCATTCACGACATCGCGCAGCGCCCAGACATCTATGGGGACTGCGCCTTGCGCCTGCGTAGAAGCAGGCATGGCGGTGACAAGACCAAGAGCGGAAACGCCGATCAGGGCGGCGGCAAGCGAGGCTTTGACGAGTTTCATAATCAGTTCTTTCTCGGGGACAGATTGTTGAACCGAACAGGTGAGGCAAACTTTCGGACGCCAAGGGACAACGCCGGATGAACGCCTGCCATTAAACGAAAAATGCGACCTCTCGACAAGTGCCGAGAGGCCGCATTTTCGTCATCATTCAAGTCATTCGTCGATCAGAAGCGATACAGCAACTGGGCGAAGAATTCGCGACCATCAAGGTTGTAACCGTTACCGATCGCAGCGTTGGCAATCGCCAGCACTTCGCTGCCGTCCACCAGCGGCGGATTGCGGTCGAACAGGTTGGTCACACCGGCGATGATACGCAGATCGCCATTGTCCCAACGCACCGACGCGGCGTGCTCGAAGTATTCACCCGTGAAGCCAACGTCACGGCACAGGATGCCGTCACCCGGAACCACGTTGTTCGGTGTGGTCCCAGTGCGCGACCCACCGCCGAGACAGGTGTCACCGAAGAAGCCCGTGGTGGGTGTGTTGTTCTCACCAAAGCTGAAGGCATCCGAGAACGGATCCACGCCGACAGAGTCCTGCGCCACTGAACCGATATAACGGGTCTGCCAGGTGAAGGTGAAGTCATCCAAGCCGATGTTGAAGGTCGCACGGCCGATCCAGCTCGGGAAGCCGAATTCACCGGCGAAGTCTTCGGTGTCGATATCGCCATTGTCGTTGGTGAACGTGCTTGAACGTTCGATCAGGTGGTTGGCAGTCAGGTTGAGCGACAGGTCGATCTCCTGCTCGCCGATGGTCACCGGATAGCCGAAGTTCGCGTTCAAATCGATCCCGCGCACCGACTCCTGATCGAGATTGAGGAAGCCAGAAAACACGTCAGAAACGAGACGCCGCTCAACTGTGGACGAGCTGATCCGGTCGCAGAACGGGCTGCGAGTGGCGTCGTCACGGGTGTAGCAGTCATTGATGATGAACTGTGCGCTCGGCTCGATGATCGACTGCTTCAACTTGATATCGTAATAGTTGAAGTTGAACGAGAATTCGAACCCACTCGCCCAGTCTTCTTCGAACGCGAAACCGGTCGTGATCGAGCGCGAGGTTTCCGGGTCAATTTCAAGCGAACCACCCGAGGTGACTTCGACGCCCGAGTTGGACTGTGTGTTCAAGCCTTGCGAATCGATACCTACGCGGGTCGGATCACGGCCTTCGCGGCGGCAGTTTGCCAACACCTGAGGCTCGCGGGTTTCGTTCCCCGCGACATAGCCTAGCGCCGGGTCGAATGCAGCTGCAGGAACCGCGCAGGGATCGAACAGCGTCAAGAAGCCCGACTGTGCGAGGAGGAAGTTTTCACGCAGGTTCGGCGCACGGAACGACGTGCCGTAGTTGAACTTGATCAACAGCGGCGACACCGGACGCCAGCCTGCGCCCACAGAGAAGGTGCCGTTGGTGCCATAAAACTCTTCGTCGGTGAGACGGCCGGCCGCTTTGACCGTCAGTTCCTCGACCAGAGTTTCGCCAGCCATCAGCGGCGCTTCGATTTCGCCGTAGAGTTCGCGGATCCACTTCGAACCAGCCGCACCGCTATCGGCGAAGAAGGCGAAGTACAGACCGTTGGCCGCTGCGACATTCGGATCCGACTGGATCTTGTCCTCGCGCCATTCGCCGCCAAGCACCACGCCGACCGGGCCCGCAGGCAGCTCGAACAGGTCGCCAGTCACGTAGGCCGAGAGCATGGTCTGTTCATAGGTCGTGTCGAAGCGACGCTGATCGAACAGGTAATTCCGCTCGGCCTCCGTGGCAAAATCACCGACGAAGGTGTTGAGCAGGCTGGGGGCGAACAGGTTCACCGGGACACAGCCCTCGGTGAGGTCGGACGCAGCTTGACCGGGGTTGGCGAGGCCAGCCGTGTTGCAAACGCCGATCCACTGCGGATCGCCGAAGGCACCGAAGATGGAGATTGCGTCGTTGTAGTCGTCGGCAACGCCGTCGCCATTGTTGTCGCTGATGCCGTCGCCGTCATAGTCAGCGGTGGGGTCAAGACCGAGCGCGAGCGCAAGGCGGTCTTCGCGAATACCATTGCGGGTCGATACGCCGACCGAACGCGAATAGGTGCCCGCGACTTCAAAGCTCCAGGTCGAACCGATGAAGGGCAGGTCACCGCGCACACCGATCACACCGCGATATTGCTCCTGCGTGACTTCGTTATTGTTGCGGTCGCCACGGATCGCAATGATCGGCGAGACGGGCAGCGAGAAGCCAGTCGAAAGCGGGCGCGCCGTGCCCGGAGGGCCCGAGAACACCGCTGGATTGAGACGACGCTGGAAGGCATTGTCCGCCGCGCGGCAGTCTTGGCCGTTCGGGTTGGTATCGATGTTACAGGGGTTGAACGGGTTAAGGTCAGGCACGAACGGGAAAATCTGCGCCTGGAACTGGTTGGGAGCCGAAATTTCCGCACGGGTGAATTGCGCTTCGAAGAACGGCGTAATGTTGGCCTCGCCTTCGAACGTGTACTCACCATAGGCGAAACCGTTGTACAGTTTCTGTCCCGAGATGAAGGTCGTGTCGAGCGTCTCGGGGTTGTTGTTCGAGTTGTTGTTGTAATCCTGGAAGTCGACATCGCGGATGCCGTCACCATTGAAGTCGACTTCGCGGTTACCAAGGCCGGTGTTTTCCGAGAAGTCGGCGATCACGTTACCTGCACCCGGCTTGTAGTAAACCGAACCCACACGGGTCGCATCGATGAAGATACGGCCCGACAGCGCGCCGACCTTACATTCGCTGTCGCTAACGGTGATCCGACCGCCCGAGTTGCGGCGAACGAGCGCGCTGTCACGGATGCCGAGCGTGCGAATATTGCCGTTCTGATCGATTTCACGGTGTGCGTCGCAACCCGTAAGGAAGTTGCGGTCCCCGAAGCGCACAAGATCCCGCTTCTGATATTCCAGACCGATGCCAAACACTGCGCGGTCGGTGTTGAAGCCCCACGCGGCGGAAACCGTGTAGTCTTCCCCAGCACCTTGCGGGTTGATGTTACCGTTGGCCTGGATTTCGAGCCCGTCGAAGTCCTTGCGCAGAATGACGTTCACCACGCCCGCGACCGCGTCCGAACCATACACCGACGAAGCACCGTCCGTGAGAATGTCGTAGCGATCGACCAGCGAGGCCGGGATCAGGTTGATCGACGGGTTGGACGGAGCACCTTCTACGCCCGCAGGCGCGAGACGGCGGCCGTTGACGAGGATCAGGGTACGGTCAGCGCCAAGGCCGCGCAGGTTCAGCGTTTGCGAACCCGGGCCATTGTTGAGCACGAAGCCGTTGAAGGTCGCGTCGATCTGCTGACCGGCCGCCGCTTCCGAGCGCTGCAGGATCTGCGAAGGATCGAACGCACCAACCGCCTGCTGGTTTTCGGTGGTGAGCACCTGAAGCGGCGAGATCGAGGTATAGGTGTCGCGAACGATGCGCGAACCGGTCACGGTGATGTTACCGGTCTTTTCTTCTGCCTTGGCCGCCTCACCCGCGGTCACATCGACTTGCTCCTCTTCTTCCGCCGGCTGCTCCTCGGCAGCCTGCGCATAGGCAGGGCCCGCGATGACAAACGCGATGGCTGATGCGGAAAAGGCCAGAGCCTTCATCGAATTGCTGTGAAATTTCTTCATGATCACTCCAGTTGCCCGAACCGGAGACGTCACGACAACCCGACGCCCCACCACATAATTGCCCAATGTGGTAGGAAAGCGCCTTAAAGTTAAAGGTTGTGCAACTCAGTCCCCGCAGTGACCTTTGTGTGCAATGACGTAGGTATGATGTCAAAGCGCCCGCTCGCCGCCCCGAACTTTTCCGGGCGGTGTTGCGTTAATCCCACATTCAGGGGACGCTCAGCGAGATCGCCGCAACATTGTTCGATTGTGGCTTTGCGAATATTAAAAGCTTGGCAGGTTTGCACGCAACAAACCGCCTCGCTTATCAAATCGAACGACGCATACTTACAATCTTGCGCGCCGCAGGACTTGGCCTGAAATCGCCGAAAGTGGATTTTTGGACGTCAGATCAGCGAATCGTCATGCTGAGTTGCCCATCCCCTTCATCGATCAGCAATGTCGCGCCATCGGGCAATTTTCCTTCGAGCAGCATTTCCGCCAGCGGATCCTGCAAGTAGCGCTGCACAGCACGCTTCAGCGGCCGGGCACCGTAGACCGGATCATACCCCACCCGTCCGAGCCAGCGCAGCGCGGCATCGGTCAGGTCGAGCGTGATCTTGCGATCGGCGAGCAGTTTCTGCACGCGGCCAACCTGGATCTCGACAATCGGCGCCATGTGTTCCTGCGCGAGGCGGTGGAACAGGATGATCTCATCGAGACGGTTGAGGAACTCGGGCCGGAAATGCCCGCGCACCACGTCCATGACGTCCTTCTCGACCGTCGCGGGCTCCGCGCCGTCGGGCAGGTTGGCGAGATACTGGCTGCCGAGGTTCGACGTCAGAATGATCAACGTGTTGGCAAAGTCGACGACCCGGCCCTGCCCATCGGTTAGGCGGCCATCGTCGAGCACTTGCAGCAGCACGTTGAACACATCGGAATGCGCTTTCTCGACCTCGTCGAACAGCACCACCTGATAGGGACGGCGGCGCACGGCTTCGGTTAGCACCCCGCCTTCCTCATAGCCGACATAGCCCGGAGGCGCACCGATCAACCGGGCGACGGCGTGCTTCTCCATGAATTCGCTCATGTCGATGCGCACCATCGCGCTGTCATCGTCGAACAGGAACCCGGCGAGCGCCTTGGTCAGCTCGGTCTTCCCGACACCCGTGGGGCCGAGGAACAGGAAGCTGCCGAGCGGGCGGCCCGGATCCTGCAAACCGGCCCGCGCACGGCGGACAGCCTTGGAGACAGCGGCGATGGCCTGCGACTGTCCGATCACCCGCTTGCCGAGGATGCTCTCCATCGCCAGCAGCTTCTCGCGCTCGCCCGCCATCATCTTGTCGACCGGAACGCCCGTCCACCGGCTGACGACACCGGCGATATCTTCCTCGGTCACTTCTTCGCGCAGCATCGCGTTGGCGGCCTGCCCTTGCGCTTCGGCAAGCTGCTTTTCCAGCGCGGGGATCGTGCCGTAAGACAGCTCGCCCGCCTTGGCCAAGTCACCTTCGCGCTGGGCCTGTTCCAGCTCCAGCCGGGCGTGATCCAGCTGTTCCTTGATCTTGCCCTCGGCTTCGATCTTGTCGCGCTCGTTCTGCCAGCGGGTGGTGAGTTCGGCCGACTGTTGCTCAAGGTTCGCCAGTTCCTCGCGCAGGGCGACGAGCCGGTCCTTGGAATTCTGGTCGGTCTCCTTCTGGAGCGCCGATTCCTCGATCTTCAGCTGAATAATCCGCCGGTCGAGCGCCTCGATCTCCTCGGGCTTGGACTCCACCTCCATGCGGATGCGGCTGGCGGCTTCGTCCATCAGGTCGATGGCCTTGTCGGGGAGGAAGCGGTTCTGGATGTAGCGGTCAGACAGCTTCGCCGCCGCGACAATCGCCCCGTCGGTGATGCGCACGCCGTGGTGGAGTTCGTACTTGTCCTTGATCCCGCGCAGGATGCTGATGGTATCTTCCACCGTCGGTTCAGCGATGAACACCGGCTGGAAGCGCCGCTGGAGTGCGGGGTCTTTCTCGACATACTTCTGATATTCGTCGAGCGTGGTCGCACCGATGCAGTGCAACTCGCCGCGCGAAAGGGCGGGCTTCAGGAGGTTCGAGGCATCCATCGAACCTTCAGACGCGCCCGCACCGATCAGGGTGTGCATTTCGTCGATGAACAGGATGATCTGGCCATCGGCGTTCTTCACCTCGTCGAGCACCGACTTCAGCCGTTCCTCGAACTCGCCACGATACTTCGCGCCAGCGATCAGCGAGCCCATGTCGAGCGACATGAGCGTACGGCCCTTCAAGCTGTCGGGCACGTCGCCATTGGCGATGCGCAGCGCAAGTCCTTCTGCAATGGCGGTCTTGCCGGTGCCGGGCTCGCCGATCAGCGCGGGGTTGTTCTTGGTGCGGCGGGCGAGGATCTGGATCGTACGGCGGATTTCCTCGTCGCGGCCGATCACAGGGTCGAGCTTCCCGTCCCGCGCGGCCTGCGTCAGGTCGCGGGCGAATTTCTGCATCGCGTCATAGGTGTTCTCGGCGCTCGCGCTGTCGGCGCGCTTGCCGCCACGCAGCTGCTCGATGGCGGTGTTGAGGCTTTGCGGCGTGACGCCTGCGGCCTTCAAGCCCTCCCCTGCGGCACCTGGCGACAGGGCGAGCGCGGTCAGCATCCGCTCGACCGTGACATAGCTGTCGCCGGCCTTGTCAGCGAGCTGCTCGGCCTGGTCGAGGACCCGCACGGCATCATTATCCAGCCCCGGCGTCGCCTGCGCACCGCTGCCGGTCACGGCCGGAACCTTCGAAAGACCCACATCGATGGCGGTCACCGCCAGCGGAGCCTGTCCGCCCGCGCGCTGGATCAGCCCGGCGGCCATGCCCTCGCTATCCTCCAGCAAGGCCTTGGCAATGTGCAGCGGGGTAATCCGCTGGTGGTTCATACGGATGGCGACGGTTTGCGCGGCTTGCAGGAAGCCCTTGGCCCGGTCGGTGAACTTTTCGAGATTCATGTTGTCTAACCCCTCCAAAGGTTACCCCCTCGAGATAGTGTTGCACATTGGCAACACAAGTCCCCAAGGGCAAATATCGCGCACAGGTGTGTTACCCGAGTAGGTGGGTTCAATCATGCTCCAAGGCAAGAGGCCGCGCGAGCCTTGACCTCGTTCGACCGCCAAGCGATGGAGCTGACTTACGATTTGGGAGAGAAATCGGACATGATCTGGGTCAAGCGCGGCGCATTTGCGCTGGTGGGTGTTCTGTTGCTGGTGGTAGCGATGCTGGCCACGTGGGAGCCGTTCTTTGCCAGCGCTGCCAACCCCGCCCCCGGCCGGACCTACACAGCCGAGATCATCCGCGACGAATTCGGCGTGCCGCATATTTACGGCAAGACTGATGCCGACACGGCTTACGGCGTCGCTATCGCCCATGCCGAGGACGATTTCTTCACCCTGCAAGATGTCGTCGCGATGGCGCGTGGACGTTACGGCGCGATCGCGGGCGAGGAAGGCGCGCAGATCGATTACGCCTACCACCTGATCGACGCGCGCGGCACGGCGGAGCGCGAATATCCGAAGCTCCCCGCCGATACCCGTGCGCTATTCGAAGCCTATGCAGCGGGCCTCAACCAATATGCCACCGAGCATTCGGGCGAGGTCAAGCTCGCTAATCTGTTCCCCGTCAACGGCATGGACGTTGCCGCCGGCTTTGCGCTGCGCCAACCGTTCTTCTTCGGGCTGGACGGCGTGATCGGACCGCTTGTGGCAGGCGAGGAACTGCGCCGCGAGCATGGTCCCGACATCCCCGGCTTCCCGCGCCCGCCGCTGCCGGTTGCCGAGCCCGCGCCCGCGGCGCCCGCCACCAATCAGGCGCGCCGCTTGGTGCTGCCGCTGGGCGAGGATGCCGAACACCTCGGCTCCAACGCCTTTGCCGTTGCGCCCAAGAAATCAGGCGGGCCGACCACGCTGATCTCTAACTCGCACCAGCCTCTGCGCGGCGGTGTGGCGTGGTATGAACTCGTGGTCGAAAGCGGCGAAGGCTGGCACTTCGCCGGCGCGAACTTCCCAGGATCGCCCTTCCCTTTCCTCGGCCACAACGAGCATTTGGGCTGGACCAACACGGTCAACACGCCCGACATGATCGACGTCTACCAGCTGGAACTCGACGAGACCGGCACCCGCTACAAGCTGGACGGCGCGTGGCGCGATCTGGAAAGCAAGTGGGTGACGCTTCCGGTCAAGATTGGCCCCGTGGTGCTGCCGATCCGCAAGGAAGTGCTGCGGTCAGCGCATGGCCCGGTGATCAAGAACGCCAAGGGCGCCTTCGCCATCCGCTATGGCGGGATCGGGCAGCTCGGCCAGCTTGACGCCTATTACCGCATCAACAAGGCGACCAATTTCGCTGAGTGGGAAGCGCAGCTTTCGCGCCTCGCCATTCCTTCTACCAACTTCATCTATGCCGACGAGGCGGGCACCATCGCCTATGTCTATAACGCCGCGATCCCCCGCCGACCTGAAGGCGTGAAGGCCGACTGGCGCAATGTCCTCCCCGGCAATCGGTCAGACCTCATCTGGCAGGGCGCGGTCGATTACGCGACCCTTCCCAAGATCGTGAACCCGGCCAGCGGCTGGCTCTACAATTCGAACAACACCCCGTTCACCGCCGCCGGAGCCGGGAGCGATCTTGACGTCCAAGCGTTTGCACCGCTGATGGGTATCGAACTCAAGCAAACCAATCGCTCCTGGCGCGCCTACAAGCTTCTGTCGGAAGCGAGCGTGCTCGATCGCGCGGCGCTCGAGCGGATCAAGTATGACACCGGCTACGAGCGGCTCGGCTATGTTGATCGATTGTTCGACACGCTGGATGGACTGAAGGCCGAAGGTCGGCTGGCTGAGGCACGCGATCTGCTGCTCAGCTGGGATTTCACCGCCGACAACAAGGGCGCTGCCGATGCCATCGCGCTGCTGATCATCCGCGACTTCATGTCCGCCGATTACAACAACAAGCCCTTCCCTGACGTGGCCGAGAAGCTGCAAGCCGCCGCCGACCACCTCACCACCCATTTCGGCCGGCTCGATCCGCCGATGGGCGATCTGCTGCGGCTGCGTCAGGGCGAACTCGATCTGCCGCTGGATGGCGGATCGGACACCCTGCGCGCCTCGACCACCTGGGACGTGGCCGAGGATGGGCGGCTCAGCCTCAAGCATGGGGATAGCTTCATCATGTGGATCGAATGGCAGCCCGGTCAGCGGGTTACCTCACGTTCGATCCAGCCCTTTGGCGCGGCTACCACCCGTCCTGCCAGCCCGCATTACACCGACCAGATGCAGCTGTTCGTCGATCACAAGCTGAAGCCTGTGCACTTTTGGCGCGATGATCTGCTGGCGAAAGCCAGCAATCGGCGCGCCGTGACAACCACGGTCACCAACGCGCGCTGACTGGCGCGTTTCTCTCGCATGATGTTTCACCGGAGCCTTCATCCATGACCCACCGTTTTGCCGCCGCCAGCCTTTCGGCGCTCGCCCTTGCGCTTGCCGTGCCGTTCGCCCCCGCGCTCGCCCAGACCGCGCCTGCCGCCAGCGCTGCCCCGCAAGCCACCGCCGATCTGCCGACTCTCGTGAGCCAGGTGACGATCCCCTATCAGCAGTTCGAGCTGGCAAACGGCCTCACCGTGCTGGTGCATGAAGACCGCAAGGCGCCGATCGTCAACGTGACGGTATGGTACAATGTCGGCTCCAAGGACGAGCCGGAAGGCAAGACCGGCTTTGCCCACCTGTTCGAACACCTGATGTTCAACGGCTCGGAAAACGCGCCGGATGACTACTTCAAGTATCTCGCGGAAATGGGCGCGACCGATTACAACGGCACGACCTGGTTCGATCGCACCAACTACTTCCAGACCGTCCCCCGCCCCGCCATAGAACGCGCGCTGTGGCTGGAAAGCGACCGCATGGGCTACCTGCTGGGCGCGGTCACGCAGGGCAAGCTCGATAACCAGCGCGGCGTCGTGCAGAACGAAAAGCGTCAGGGCGATAATGAGCCGGGCGGGCTGGTGTTCTACGACGTGCTCAAGACCCTGTTCCCTGATGGCCACCCCTACCAGCACGAAGCGATCGGTTCGATGGCCGACCTCGATTCCGCCTCGATGGAGGATGTGAAGGCGTGGTTCACCGAAAATTACGGCCCCAACAACGCCACGCTGGTGATCGCGGGCGACATTTCCGCCGCCGAAGCCAAGCCGCTGGTCGAGAAGTATTTCGGCACCATCGCCCGCGGGCCGGTCAATGATCCGGCGCAGGCGGATGTGCCGACCCTGAAGGAGCCGGTGCGCAAGACCTTCAAGGATCAGGTCGCCGCAACCAGCGTGACCCGCTACTGGCCGGTCGAAGGGATCACCGGCAAGGATCGCATCGCGCTTGACGTGGGCGCCTCGATCCTCGGCGGCCTCGCCTCAAGCCGGCTCGACAACGTGCTGGTGCGCGACGAGCAGCTGGCCGTCAGCGTTTCGGCCGGCAATTCCGCCTTCCACCGCATCGGCATCCTTCAGGTCGAAGCGACCGCCAAGGAAGGTGTTGATCTTGCCGTGCTGGAAAAGCGGATGGACGAAGTGGTCGCCAAGCTGATCGCGGAAGGCCCGACCGAAGACGAAGTGCGCCGCGCAGTGACCAGCAATCTCGCCCGCACGATCCGCGGGCTGGAGCAGGTCGGCGGCTTCAGCGGCAAGGCGCAGACCCTGGCCGAAGGCGAAGTGCTGGCGGGTGATCCCCAGTTCTATGCGCGCGAGTTTGAAGCGCTCGCCAAGCTCACCCCGGCTGACGTCAAGGCGGCACTGGGCAGCTGGATGACCCGCCCGGCGATGACCGTGGTGCTGGAGCCCGGCGCACGCGATGCGACCTATGAGGAAGCCGCATCGGTGGCCGCCGAAGGTGCAAACGCGTCCGAGCGGGACCGCGCTGCTGAAACGATCAGCGTCTCGGCCGTCCGTCCGGCCCCGCCGATTGATTCGATTGCGCAGCTCGATTTCCCCGATGTCGAGCGTGCGACCCTGAAGAATGGCATGAAGGTCACCTATGCCCGCCGCACCGCGGTTCCGGCGACCTATGTGTCGATGGCCTTCAACGCGGGCGGCGCGGCCGATCCGGTGGGCAAAACCGGGCTCGACGGCCTCACCCTGTCGCTTTTCGACGAAGGCACAAAAAACCTGTCGGCGCAGCAGATCGCCGAGGCGGGCGAGCGGCTCGGCGCGACCGTTTCGGTTGGCGGGGGCGATGACCGGTCAACCTTCACGCTCTCGGCCCTCACGGCCAACCTTGCCCCGTCGCTCGACCTGATGCGTCAGATCATGCGCGAACCGGCCTTCAATCCTGAAGACCTTGAGCGGGTGCGCAACCAGACCATCACCGGCCTCCGTCAGGCGATGAAGTCGCCGCAGGGCATCGCCCAGCTGACGCTGACGCCGGAGCTGTTCGGTGCCAGCAGCCCCTATGGCCGCGTGCCGACAGTGGCGAGCGTGAGCAGCATCACCCGCGATGACCTGATCGCCCACAAGGACAGCTGGATTCGCCCGGACAATGGTGAGGTCTTCGTCATCTCTGACAAGCCGCTGGCCGAGATCGTGACCGCGCTCAACGCCGCCTTCGGCGACTGGAGCGCGCCTGCCACGCCCAAGGGCACCAAGCAGTTCGCCGACAACATGGGCGCCAACGGCAACCGCATCATCCTCGTCAACCGCCCCAATTCGCCGCAGAGCTTCATCCTCGGCTCGCAGATCACGCCGCTTGATGCGGGCGATCCGGCATTTGTCGCCTTTGGCAGCGCCAACAAGTCGCTGGGCGGCGATTTCCTCGCCCGGCTCAACATGAACCTGCGGGAGACCAAGGGCTGGAGCTACGGCGTGCGCGGCGGCGCGCAGGCGCGCGAGAATGCGGTGGTCTATTCGATCTCGGGCGGGGTCCAGGCGGATCGCACCGGGGATTCGCTGGCGGAAATGCTGCGTGAGACCAAGGAATTCCTGACCATCAAGGGCGTCACCCCCGAAGAGTTGGAGCGCAATGTCGCCTCGGACGTCGGCTCGCTGCCGGGCCGGTTCGAAACCTCGCCCGCGGTGCTCGGCGCGATGCAGAGCAATGCCCTGTTCGGGCGGCCGGACAATTATCAGGAAACCCTCGCCAGCATCTACACCGCGCAGACCCCCGCAACCCTCGATGCCATCGCCCGTGCCAGCATTGACGCAGACAAGTTCGTCTGGGTCGTGGTCGGCGATGCCAGTGTGGTCCGCGCGCAGCTCGAACCGCTCGGCCTGCCGATCGAGCAGCGCGAGATGGAAGGAGAATAAGCCAGGCGGCAGCGCGCTTCAGCCGGAAAGCGGTTGAAGCGCGCTGACATCAGTGTAAATAACGAGACCACAAGTGCCGGGTCGCCAAAGGTCCGCACGTTCACCGGAGGAGTTCAATATGTCTGTTGCAGGTACCTACAAGACCGTCGTCAAAAGCCCGATGGGCGACCAGACCGGCACTCTCACCGTGGTTCCCGATGGCGACACCTTCAGCGGCTCGCTGGTGGGCAGCCTCGGCTCGATGGACATCGCTGGCGGCACTGTTAGCGGCAATACCATCTCGTGGAAGATGAACATGGTCGTGCCGATGCCGATGACGCTCGATTGCGAAGCGACCATCGATGGCGACACGCTGACCGGTTCGGTCAACGCCGGTGCCTTCGGCGCGATGCCGCTGTCGGGCACCCGCGAAGGCTGATCGCTTCTGCCTGAGTTACCAAAAGCCGCCGGCGCCCAGCGCACCGGCGGCTTTTTCGTGCCTGCCTCGCGCGCCGGATTGGCTGCGTTCAGGATCCTGCGCTAAGGAAACGGGGTCACGACTTGGGAGCATCAGGGATGTCTTTTCGCGCCGCCATTATCGCCACTGCCGCCACGCTTGCCTTGGGAGGCTGCATGACCCTTCCCGACAGCCACCCGCTCGCCGGAACCGAATGGCAGCTGACCGCGATCGACACATCGGGCAGCACCACGTCGCTCACCCCCACCTTGCAGCGCCGCCACACGCTCGCCTTCATCGATGGCGGTGAGGTGCAGCTTCAGCTCGATTGCAACCGCGGCCGTTCGACATGGACTGCGGGCCAGCCGTCGAACGGCGCGGGCAATATCAGCTTCGGCCCCGTGGCGGGCACCCGCATGGCCTGTCCCGTCCCCAGCTTCGGCAATGATCTGGCGGGCGCGCTGGAACAGGCCCAGCGCTACACCACCACGCTCGACGGTCGCCAGCTGGTGTTGGAAACCCCCGAGCTGCGCCTCACCTTCGCCGCCGCCGAGTAAACGCGCCTCGCCACCCCCCGGCTACGACGATGGTCTAGCTATCGCTGCTGCCCGTAACGCGCGACTTTGCATTCCTCGACAGGACCGGCATGATGCAGGCGCAGGGCCTGCCTGCCGGTCAGGGGATCGAGCGGACAAGCGGGAGACGGATAATGGCGACGACATATGATGACGCCCTGCCCAAGCATCACAAGGTCACGGGGACGGAAAAACGCGTCATCCTCGCCTCGTCGCTGGGCACGGTTTTCGAATGGTATGATTTCTACCTCTATGGCCTGCTGGCCACGATCATCTCGGCGCAGTTCTTCTCTGGCGTAAACGAGACCACCGGTTTTATCTTCGCGCTGGCGGCCTTCGCGGCCGGTTTTGCGGTGCGGCCCTTTGGCGCGCTGGTGTTCGGGCGGCTGGGCGACATGGTCGGGCGCAAGTACACCTTCCTCGTCACCATGGGCCTGATGGGTTTTGCGACCTTCACCGTCGGCCTGCTGCCCAATTACGCCAGCATCGGGGTGGCCGCTCCGATCATGCTGGTGGTGCTGCGACTGTTGCAAGGCCTTGCGCTCGGCGGTGAATATGGCGGGGCTGCGACCTACGTCGCCGAACACGCCCCCAACAACAAGCGCGGGCTCTACACCAGCTTCATCCAGACCACCGCAACCCTGGGGCTGTTCGCGGCCCTGCTGGTGGTGATCGGCACCCGCACCATGATCGGCGAGGAAGCCTTCAAGGAGTGGGGCTGGCGCGTGCCGTTCCTGATCTCGTCGCTGCTGCTCGGCGTGTCGCTGTGGATCCGGCTGCAATTGCAGGAAAGCCCGGTGTTCCAGAAGATGAAGGACGAAGGCACCAATTCCAAAGCACCGATTTCGGAAGCCTTCGGCAACTGGAAGAACGGCCGCTGGGCACTGATCGCGCTGCTTGGTGCGGTCGCAGGGCAAGCGGTGGTGTGGTACACCGGCCAGTTCTACGCATTGTTCTTCCTTGAAAAAGTGCTGATGGTGGACGGCGCGACGACCAATATCCTAATCGCGGTGGCGCTCGCCATTGGCACGCCGTTCTTCATCTTCTTCGGCTGGCTGTCGGACAAGATCGGGCGCAAGCCGATCATCCTCAGCGGCTGCGCGCTGGCGGCGGTGACGTTCTTCCCGGCCTTCCACGCACTCACCGAAGCGGCCAATCCGGCGCTGGCACAGGCGCAGGCGACGGCCCCTGTTACCGTGATCGTCAACGATGATGATTGCTCGGTCCAGTTCGACCCCATCGGCAAGAACAAGTTCGATGCAAAGAGCTGCGACATCGCCAAATCCTTCCTGGCGAAGAGCGGCGTCAGCTACTCCAAGGTCGAGGCAGCAGCAGGGGCCATCGCGCAGATCACAGTCGGCGCACAGACCTTCGTCGCACCCGATCCGGCCAAGCTTGCTGGGGACGAACGCAAGGCTGCCATCACCGCCTATCAGGATGAATTGAAGGCGGCGCTGGCCACGGCGGGCTACCCCTCCAAAGCCGATCCGGCCGCGATCAACACCCCGGTGGTGATCGCGATCCTCACCTATCTCGTGCTGCTGGTGACGATGGTTTACGGGCCGATTGCCGCGCTGCTGGTGGAGCTATTCCCCACCCGCATCCGCTATACCGCGATGAGCCTGCCCTATCACATCGGCAATGGCTGGTTCGGCGGGTTCCTGCCAACCACCGCCTTTGCGATGGTGGCGGCGACGGGGAATATCTACTTCGGTCTTTGGTATCCGGTGGCAATCTGCGCCGCGACCGTAGTGATCGGGCTGTTGTTCCTGCCCGAAACCTTCCGCCGCAATATCGACGACTAAGTCCGCGATCCAAGGGGTCGCAGAAGGGGCGGTACCGCAAGGTGCCGCCCCTTTGCTTTGCGCCGCGCTTGTCGTAGTTTGCACATCGGGAAAGAGGGGAGCGGGACATGATGCTGGGCGCGGCGTTGGTCGCCGCCATGATCTACCTTGGCGCATTGTTCTGGCTCGCGGCTTGGCGAGATCGCACGCCAGCGCCTGCGCTGCTGCGCCATTCCGGCAGCGTCTATGGCCTCAGCCTTGCGGTGTACTGCACCAGCTGGACGTTCTTTGGCGGGGTCGGCACAGCAGCGACATCGGGCCTTGATTACCTGCCGATCTATCTCGGGCCGATCCTTGTTTTCACGCTGGGCTTCGGGCTGGTGCGCCGGATTCTGGCGCAGGCCAAGGCGCAGCATTCGACCTCGATCGCCGACTTCCTCTCGGCCCGCTACGGCAAGAGCGCCAGCCTAGCAGCGCTGGTCACCGTGATCGCGACCTGCGGGACGCTGCCCTATATGGCGCTCCAGCTGGATTCGGTCGGCACGACACTGCTGGTGCTCGACCCGGAACTGCGCACGCAGGTCGCGACGGACGAGCTGGTGCTGATCGTCGCCGCCCTGATGGGGCTGTTCGCGATCCTGTTCGGATCACGCCGCGCCGACCGGGCGGGCGAGAATGCCGGGCTGGTGCTGACGATTGCAGTGGAGGCGCTGGTGAAGCTTGCCGCCTTGCTCGCGGTCGGCGCGCTGGCGGTGTGGTGGCTGGTGACGGGCGACGGGCCTGCGGTTCCTGCCACCCCGGCCCTGTTCGCCCCGGACCCGATCGACGCGCGCTTTGTGGTGCTGACGCTGATCGCCGCTGCCGCAGCCCTGTGCCTGCCGCGCCAGTTCCACATGAGCTTCATCGAAGCGCCGGGAGAACGCGCCAGCCGGTCAATGCGCTGGGTGTTCCCGGCCTATCTTGCGCTCACCGCAGCCGTGATCGTGCCGATCGTGCTGGCGGGACAGGCGGTGCTGCCCGCCGGGACCGATCCCGACACCATCGTGCTCGCCCTCCCCTTGGCAAGCGGGACGCCGATGCTCGCCGTGCTGGTGTTCATCGGGGGGTTTTCGGCAGCGACCGGCATGATCGTGGTGGCGAGCGTCGCGCTGTCGATCATGATCACCAATGACCTGATCGCCCCGCTGCTCCTGCGCCGCGCACTGGCTGGACGGGGTGACCGCAGCCGCGTGCCGGGGCGCCTGCTGCTGATCCGCCGCATGGTGATCGCCGCGCTGCTGGCGGCGGCTTACGTGTTCTATCGCGGCTTTGCCGGGATCACCGATCTGGCGGGCCTCGGCACCCTCGCCTTCGCGGCGGCCGCACAATTCGCGCCGGGTCTGGTGCTGGGGATGCTGAGCCAGCACGGTAACCGCGCCGGGATGCTGACGGGGCTTGCGAGCGGCTTCGCTCTCTGGCTGGCGCTGCTTATTGTACCCGCAGCAAGCGGCGCGGCGCCCATCCTCAGCATCCACCCCGATCCGCTGGTCTCGGGCGTGATCGTGAGCCTTGGGGTCAATACCGCGCTCTACTGGCTAGTCTCGGCGTTGGTGCGGCCTTCGCTGCTGGATCAGGCGCAGGCCGCCGCCTTTGTCGGAACGCATATGCCCGGCGAGCTGCCGCGCCACGCCACTGCCAAGCGCGTCGGCGATGTTCGGGCGCTGCTGACCCAGTTCGTCGGACGCGAGCGGGCCGATGCCGCCCTCGCCCCGCTCCACCTGCGCAACGGCGATCCGGCGGGCGCAGCGGTGCTGGAGCTGGCCGAGCGGGTGATTTCGGGCGTGATCGGCACGTCGTCCGCGCGAATGCTGGTGGGATCATGGGCGGGCGGCGACCCCATCCCCCTGCCCGAAGTCGTCGCGATGTTCGACGAGACGCACCGCCGCCTCTCCTTCTCCGCCGACCTGCTCCAGACAGCGATCGAATCCATCGACCAAGGCATCGCGCTGGTGGATGGCGACATGCGGCTGGTGGCGTGGAACACCCGCTATCAGGAAATCTTCGACCTGCCTGACCGGCTGGTCAGCGTCGGCACGCCGATTGCCGATCTGATCCGCTTCAACCTTGCGCGCGGCGCCCTGTCCGACGCCGCCATCACCGAGCAGGTCGAGCGCCGCCTCGCCTATATGCGGGCCGGCACAGAGCACCGGATCGAGCGGGTGCAGCACGATGGCCGCGTGCTCAGGATCGTCGGCGCGCCCACGCCCGGGGGCGGCTACACCACCTCCTACACCGACATCACTGCCGACCGGCTGGCCGAACAGGCGCTGGAGGACAAGGTCGCCGTTCGCACCCGCCAGCTGAGCGCCGCGAACGAGGCCTTGGCGCAGGCCACGAAGTCCAAGACCCGTTTTCTCGCTGCCGCCAGTCACGATTTAATCCAGCCGCTCAATGCCGCGCGCCTGTTTGCCTCGGCGTTGGGAGAAGAGCTTGAGGGCAGCCCGGCGCTGGAGCGTCTGGTGGCCGATCTGGACGGCTCGATTGTCTCGGCGGACCGGCTGATCCGGGTGCTGCTGGAGATTTCCAAGCTCGACAGCGGCGGGGTGGTGCCGGTGCCGGAGCCCATCGCGCTCGACCAGTTGTTCGAGGATGTGGCGCGCGAATTCATGCTGCAAGCGCAGGCCAAGGGATTGCGGCTGAAGCGGGTGCGGACCGATGCCTGGGTGATGGCCGACCGCGCGTTGCTGACCGCGGTGCTGCGCAACCTTATGAGCAACGCGGTGCGCTATACAGCCAAGGGCGGCGTGCTGATCGGGGTGCGGCGGCGCGGCACCGAGGTGCTGATCTGCATCCACGACACCGGACGCGGGATCGCGCCTGATGACGTAGAGCGGATTTTTGGCGAGTTTGAGCGCGGCGCTTCGACCGACCGGGAGGGCCTGGGATTGGGCCTCGCCATTGTCCGGCGGGCCGCGCGGCTGCTGGGGGTCGAGGTTGAGACCACTTCCTTGCTGGAGCGCGGGAGTCGCTTTGCGTTGGCCTTCCCCGTGCTGCGACGCGAGGCGTCACCCGCGCCCCGACCTGTTCCTGTCCGCGCAGCCACAAGCCTCGGCGAAGGCCGGGTGCTGGTGGTCGACAATGATCCCGCCGTGCTGGCCGCAACCGCCGCCTTGCTCGGCAAGTGGGGGCTGACCGTTACCTGCGCCGCTAGCGGTGCCGATGCGGCTGCGGCCACGCGCCAAGCGCCCGACATCACGATCATGGACTACCGCCTCGACGGGGAGGAGCGCGGCGATGCCACCTATGCGCTGCTGTGCGAAGGCTGGGGCCAGCGCCCGCCTGCGATCCTGCTGACCGCAGAAAGCTCCGAGGAAACCGAGGCTGCCGCTGCACGGATGGGGGCGAACCGCTTGCTCAAACCGGCGGCGCCCGCCGCCTTGCGAGCCCTGATCGCCACGGCGCTAGCACAGGGCCGAGAGGCGAAGGTTCAGGCCCTCGCGGAATCCGCCACTGGCTGATCGACATCGAGCTTCGCGGCGAGCAGCACTGCTTGCGTCCGGCTGTTGACGCCGAGCTTGCGCAGGATCGCGGTGATGTGCGCCTTCACGGTCGCCTCGGAAATGGCGAGTTCATAGGCGATTTGCTTGTTGAGCAAGCCTTGCCGGATAGCGGCGAGGATGCGGCGCTGGGCAGGCGTCAGGCTGGCAATACGGGCGAGATCGTCGTCCGCATCTGCGCAGGCTTCTGGAAACCACCCGTCCCCATCCCGCACGGCGCTGAGCCCTTCGCGCATCGCATCGAGGCTGGAGGATTTGGGGATGAACCCCGCCGCCCCCAATTGCGCAGCCGCCGCCGCGACGCGCGGCTCCTCGGAGGCCGAGACGATCACGATGGGCAGCGCGGGGTAATCCTGCCGCAGGTCCATCAGCACGGACAGGCCGGTGGAGTCCGCCATGTGCAGATCGAGCAACAGGGCTTCTGCCGCACCTTCAGCCAGCGCAGCGCGCGCTTCGGCAGCGGAGCTGGCCTCAATGATCGCCGCCTCGGGCCACACCTTGCCCACCGCATGGGCGAGCGCGCTGCGAAACAGCGGGTGGTCATCGGCAATGATGATCCTTGCGGTCATCGCGTCAGCCGTTCTGCCGCCCCTCGATCAGCCGCTCGACCAGCGAGGGGTCAGCGAGGGTCGAGGTATCACCCAATGCGCCGAAGTCGTTCTCGGCGATCTTGCGCAGGATGCGGCGCATGATCTTGCCCGAACGGGTCTTGGGCAGGCCATCGGTGAAGTGGATGATATCGGGCGTGGCGATCGGGCCGATTTCCTTGCGGACGTGGGCCTTGAGCTCCGCCAGCAGCGCGTCAGAACCATCCTCGCCAGCGTTCAGGGTGACGTAGCAATAGATGCCCTGCCCTTTGATGTCGTGCGGGTAGCCGACCACCGCGGCCTCGGCCACCTTGGGGTGTAGCACCAGCGCGCTTTCGACCTCGGCAGTGCCCATGCGATGGCCCGAGACGTTGATGACGTCATCCACCCGCCCGGTGATCCAGTAGTACCCGTCGGCGTCACGCTTGCAGCCGTCGCCGGTGAAGTACTTCCCGGCATAGGTGCTGAAATAGGTCTGACCGAAGCGCTCATGATCGCCGTAGATGGTGCGCGCTTGGCCCGGCCAAGAGTGCGTGATGCACAGGTTGCCCTCCGCTGCACCGTCGAGCACCCCGCCCTCGCTGTCGACCAGCTCAGGGCGGATGCCGAAGAACGGCAGGCCGGCACTGCCCGGCTTCATGTCATGCGCGCCGGGGAGCGTGGTGATCATGCAGCCGCCGGTTTCGGTCTGCCACCAAGTGTCGATGATCGGGCAGCGGCCCTCGCCCACCACGTCGAAATACCAGCGCCAGGCTTCCGGGTTGATCGGTTCGCCGACGGAGCCGAGCAGGCGCAGGGATGCACGCGAACGGCTGGTCACATGGTGATCGCCCTCGCGCATCAGGGCGCGGATCGCGGTGGGGGCGGTGTAGATGATGTTGACCTGATGCTTGTCCACCACGTCCCAGAACCGTCCGTGATCGGGGTAGTTGGGCACGCCCTCGAACACCACGGCGGTCGCAGCGTTGAACAACGGGCCGTAGACCACGTAGCTGTGCCCCGTGACCCAGCCGATATCGGCGGTGCACCAGAACACCTCGCCCGGTTGATAGTCGAAGATGTAGTGGAAGGTCGTCGCCGTCCAAACGCCGTAGCCGCCGGTGGTGTGGAGCACACCCTTGGGCTTGCCGGTCGAACCCGAGGTGTAGAGGATGAACAGCGGGTCTTCCGCGCCCATCACCTCGCAGGGGCAATCCTCGTCGCTGGCGATGTCTTCCAGCCAATGGTCACGGCCCTCCTGCATCGCGATTGCGCCGCCGGTGTGGCGGATCACCAGCACGCCATCGACCGGAGTCGCGTGCGCGGTGAGGGCCAGCGCCGCATCGACATTCGCCTTCAGGGGCACATGCTTGCCGCCGCGCAGACCTTCATCGGCGGTGATGACGAAGCGGCTGCCGCAATCCTCGATCCGTCCAGCCAGCGCCTCCGGAGAAAAGCCGCCGAACACCACCGAATGCACCGCACCCAGCCTTGCGCAGGCGAGCATCGAGGTCACCCCTTCGAGGATCATCGGCAGATACAGCGTCACCCGGTCGCCGCGCTGCACGCCCAGCTTTTTCAGCGCATTGGCCATCCGAACCACTTCTGTGTGGAGTTCGCCATAGGTGAGGCTGCGGCCCGGGCTGGCCGGATCATCCGGTTCAAAGATCAGCGCCGTGCGGTCGGCGTGCTGCGGCAGGTGCCGATCGACCGCATTGTGGCACAGGTTGAGCTGCCCATCGGCAAACCATGAAATGCCCACCGGATCGTAAGACCACTCCCCGCCCTTGGTCGGCGCCTTGACCCAATCCAGCCTCTGCGCCTGTTCCAGCCAGAAGGCGTCCGGCGTTTCCACCGACGCGCGGTACATTTCGGCATATTGCGCAGGCGTGCAATGGGTGGGCGTGTGGGCCTGGGGCCGCTCTACGGCGTGGATCATCTCGACTCTCCCTATTCTGCGCCTGCTTTTACATCAGGCTACACGCCCCGCCCCATGAGACAAAGGTCTTACGACCATCCGCTAGCTGTCCGTCATCCACCCAAGCGCGCATTCTTGCAGGGATAAGAACGGGACGGGAGGGTTTCATGGATCACAAGAGGGCGGTCCGCAGCCTGCGGGCGTTACTGCTGACAGCGAGCGTGCTGACAGCCGCGCCGGTGCTAGCGCAAGAGCAGAGCACGGAGGCGCGGCTCGACCGGCTGGAGCGGCTGGTCGAAGGCCTGATCGCGCGGCTGGATGCCGAGGCGACAACCCATCAGGTCGAAGAAGTGGAGATCCGCGAACAGAGCGCCGCGCTGCTCGCCGCCACCCGCGATCTGAAGGACCGCCAAGCCGAACTCGCCCAGCAGATCGCCGTGCCCAAGGGGCAGGAGGACAAGGGCTTCCGCGTCGGCAAGACCACGGTGGCCTATGCGGGCTATGTGAAGCTCGATACGCTGGTGCAGCGCACCAGTGGCGGGCAGATGCCGGACAATTCCATCGGGCGTGATTTCCTTATTCCGGCGCTGATCCCGGTCGGCGGCACAGCGTCGGGCTATGACACCGATTACAGCGCCCGGCAGACCCGCTTCATCCTCAAGACCGCGACCGATGTCGGCGCGGCGCATACGCTCAATTCGCATATCGAGATGGATTTCAACGTCACCGATGGCGGGGACGAGCGCACCACCAACTCCTATGTCCCGCGACTGCGGCAGGCCTTCATCACCTATGACAATTGGCTGTTCGGGCAGGCATGGTCGACCTTCCAGAACATTGCCGCCCTGCCCGACAGCCTCGATTTCATCGGGGTGACGCCGGGCACCGTGTTCGATCGCCAGCCGATGATCCGCTTCAGCAAGAACGGCTGGCAGATCGCGCTGGAACAGCCTGAAACCACCGTCACCACCCGCACCGGCGCGCGGATCATGGCCGGGGACGACACGATCCCGGATGTGGTTGCCCGCTACAATCTGAACCGCCCGTGGGGGTCACTGACGGCGGCGGGGATTGTGCGCACCCTGCGGATTTCCGACGATGATTTCGGCACCGGCACGGATAGCGCGATGGCTTACGGCCTCAGCCTGTCAGGCAAGATCAAGGTGGGCGAGAAGGACGATGTCCGCTTCATGGCGACCGCAGGGGATGGTCTGGGGCGCTATATCGGGCTCAATATCGTCAATGATGCGGCGCTCGATGCGGCCGGAAAGCTCGATCCGATCTTCACCTGGTCGGGCTTTGCCGCCTATCAGCACCATTGGGGTGGCCGCCTGCGGTCGAGCGTGGCGGGATCCTATTTCAAGGCGGACAACCCGGTGATGCTGACCACGCGACAGGTGACCGACGAAAGCTGGAATGGGTTCGCGAACCTGATCTGGAACCCGGTCGATCCGCTCGATATCGGGATCGAGTTACTCTACGCCGAACGGACGCTTGAGGACGGCCGCACCGGCGATCTGCGGCGGCTGATGATTTCCACCCGTTACAATTTCTAGCTCGGCCCGAATTAACCGATTTGGTAAATTTTGATAAATAGAATTGCCGAAATGGCGTTTTCGCAACGGATCGACCAAGGGGCAGCCCAAACGAAACCCCGCCAGCCGCCAACGGCCAGCGGGGTCCGTCTTGATCGTGAGCGTCTCAGAAGCGGTAGGACAGTCCCGCGCTGATCACCCACGGATCGAGCTTGTGCTCGGTCTCGATTGCCAGCGTGTTGCCGACGAACCAGCGTGCCGTGGTGTCGATGAAGTAGCGTTTCACATCAACGCTGATCCCCAGACCCTTGTCGTTGACCGGCAGATCGAAGCCTGCTTGCAGGGCGAGCCCGAGCTCGTTCGACAGATTGGTCTCCGTCACGCCCAGCGGCAAGGTCGCAGCGCCCGGATCATCGGCGACCCACAGGAAGTAGGCGGGGCCAGCGCCGACATAGGGCTTCAGCCCGCCCAGATCGAAGTGATACTTCGCGGTCACCGTCGCCGGGATCAGCTTGGCGTTCGACACCAGCTCAGCCCCGGCGGGAAGCCCGGCGGTGGTATCGACATCGTGCTGGGTCATGCCCGCGATTGTCTCAATCGAGATATTGTTGGTCACGAAATATTCGATCGCGATGGTCGGCGTCACATTGTCGTTGGCCTTGGTCTGTAAACTCGCAGGCAGGCCGGGCAGGTTGACGTTGATGTCCGTGATCTTGCCATCGGGCAGAACCGCCGTGGCAAGCAGCTTGACCTGGATGTCGCCAGCGCGGTCATCATCCTGCGCCATTGCAGGCGTTGCGGCCAACATCATAGCTGCGCCGCCCAAAGCAGTATTGGCAAGCATCAGAAGAGTCTTCATTGTATTGTCCTTCATCGGCAGCAGTGGCCACCCTCCGTGGCCCAGGTTGTTTGCTGCCTGTGCGGGCCGGATAGAACCTGAACGGCATGGCCCTCATTGATCCGGATCAAAGACCTTTGCTTTGTTGTGCGTCATTGCCGCATCATCATGGCGACGATCAGCCCCCCACCGCCCGACATCGGGCTCACGCATTATCTGGCGGCATTCCGCGCTGCGCTGCCTGCGGGAACGGGCGACGCGGTCACCGCAGACCGGCTCTGCGCGCTGGGCGAGGCGGCGCATCTGGCGCGCGGGGCCCAGCTCTGGCCCGATCCGAATAACGACCGGCTGGTGTGGATTGCCGAGGGCGCAGTCAAACTGGTCGCGCCCACTGTGGCAGGAACACCGGGCGGGCAAGTGCTGGCGTTTCACTTCGCGGGCGATCTCGTTTCGGTGCTGCGCCAGAGCGCGCAGGAATCGTGGGGCGATTTGCGGTTGGCAGCGCTGACAGACAGCGATCTGGTGATCTTCCCCGCTGACCATTTCCTCGACGTGGCCCAGGGCGATCCCGCCGTGCTGCGGTCCGTGTTGACACGCTCACTGCAAGCCCTACACCGAAGCCGCACCCGCATGATGCAGATGGGGCACAAATCCGCCGGAGCGCGGATCGCTGACTTTCTAGTCTCAATGGCCGAACGCTTGGCGGACTGCACAGCAGGCGCCTGCGCCTTTTCCTTGCCGATGAGCCGCCGCGATATCGGCGACAGCCTGGGTCTTACCATTGAGACGGTCAGCCGCCAGCTGACAGAACTGCGCGAGGCCGGCCTCGTTGCAACCGAGGGTCGTTCAAAAGTCTGCCTGTCCGATGTGACAGCGCTCGCCCGGCTCGCCGGGCGGCAATCGCGCCATCCCACCGAGGTTTTGGCAAAAACGCATCAAATTTGATTTCGGTCAAACACAAGCATTGCGGGGGCCCGGTATAAGCCGGGCCGACGGAAGGGATAAATCAACATGGAAACAGTCGTTAGGCGGCTGGGGGTATGGGCGCTCGTCCTACTCGCAGCGATTGCTGCTATCGCGCTTACGCCCGATAGCGGGTTTGCCATTCATATGGGGATCGTGGCGCTGGTCGCGGTGATCCTGATCGCGGTCACGGCCACCAGCTATGATCCGATGGCCAAGGCCCAGGGCATCTTCAAGATGCCTCCCGGCCCATCGCGCTATGACGATGACGTGATCCGCTGGGGCGTGATCGCGACGATGTTCTGGGGGCTGGCAGGCCTGCTGGCAGGCGTGTTCATCGCCGCGCAGCTCGCCTTCCCGCAGCTCAATTTCGAACCCTATCTCAACTTCGGCCGGGTGCGCCCGCTGCACACCTCCGCGGTGATCTTCGCCTTCGGGGGCAACGCGCTGCTGGCGACGAGCTTCTACGTGGTGCAGCGCACCTGCCGCACCACGCTGGCCTTCCCCGGCATGGCCCGCTTCGTGTTCTGGGGATACCAGCTCTTCATCGTGCTGGCCGCGACCGGCTACCTGCTCGGCATCAGCCAGGGCAAGGAATATGCCGAGCCGGAATGGTATGTCGATCTGTGGCTGACGGTGGTGTGGCTTTGCTATCTCGCCGTGTTCGTCGGCACGCTGCTGCGCCGCCATGAACCGCATATCTATGTGGCCAACTGGTTCTACCTCGCCTTCATCGTGACCATCGCGATGCTGCATGTGGTCAACAATCTGGCGATGCCGGTGAGCCTGCTGGGCGGCAAGAGCTACTCTGCCTTTGCCGGTGTGCAGGATGCGCTGACCCAGTGGTGGTACGGCCACAACGCGGTCGGGTTCTTCCTGACCGCCGGCTTCCTGGCGATGATGTATTACTTCGTCCCCAAGCAGGCCGGGCGGCCGGTGTACTCGTACCGCCTGTCGATCATCCACTTCTGGTCGTTGATCTTCCTCTACATCTGGGCGGGCCCGCACCACCTCCACTACACCGCCCTGCCCGACTGGGCGCAGACCCTTGGCATGGTGTTCAGCGTGATGCTGTGGATGCCCAGCTGGGGCGGGATGATCAACGGGTTGATGACGCTCAACGGCGCATGGGACAAGGTCCGCACCGATCCGATCATCCGCATGATGGTGCTGGCGCTCGCCTTCTACGGGATGAGCACCTTCGAAGGGCCGATGCTGTCGATCAAGGCGGTGAACAGCCTGTCGCACTACACCGACTGGACCATCGGCCACGTCCATTCGGGCGCGCTGGGATGGAACGGGATGATCACCTTCGCCTGCGTCTACTACCTCGTGCCGCGGCTGTGGCAGAAGGAGCGGCTCTACAGCCTGCGCATGATCAACTGGCACTTCTGGCTCGCGACTTTGGGCATCGTTTTCTACGCCTCCTCGATGTGGGTCGCCGGGATTACGCAGGGCCTGATGTGGCGCGAATATGGGTCTGACGGATACCTGGTGAACAGCTTCGTCGACACCGTCGCGGCGCTCCACCCGATGTACATTCTGCGCGCTGTCGGCGGGCTGATGTACCTCAGCGGTGCGATCATCATGGCCTACAACATCTGGATGACCATTGCTGGCAAGCAGCGGGTTGAGGCTCCGATGGGCGACACCGCCCATGATGAAGCCGCCGATCGCCCCATTGTCGTCCAGCCCGCTGAATAAGCGCTCATCGTAGGAACACAGCCATGAGCAAGAATGCACCCCACAGCGACGTTTTCGAGGGCCACAAGAAGCTTGAGAAGAACGTCACCCTCCTCGCCGCCGCCACCTTGCTGGTGGTCGCCATCGGCGGGATCGTCGAAATCGCGCCCCTGTTCTGGATCGATAACACGATCGAGAAGGTCGAGGGGATGCGCCCCTACACCCCGCTCGAACAGGCAGGGCGGGACATCTATGTCCGCGAAGGCTGCTACACCTGCCACAGCCAGATGATCCGGCCGTTTAGGGACGAGGTCGAACGCTACGGCCATTACAGCCTCGCCGCCGAAAGCATGTATGATCACCCGTTCCAGTGGGGATCGAAGCGCACCGGGCCTGACCTTGCGCGGGTCGGCGGCAAGTATTCCGATGACTGGCACGTCCAGCACCTGAAAGCGCCGCGCTCTGTCGTGCCGGAAAGCATCATGCCCAATTACAGCTTCCTTGCCGAAGCCGAACTGCATGTGGCCGATCCGGCAGCAAACCTCACCGCGCTGCGCCGCGTGGGCGTGCCTTACTCCGACACCGACATCGCGCAGGCCAGCACCGATCTGATGGCGCAGGCCAATCCCGATGCCGACGCGGGCGATCTCGCCACCCGTTACCCCAAGGCGCAGGTGCGCGACTTTGACGGTGACCCTAAGCGCGTGACCGAGATGGATGCGCTGGTCGCCTATCTCCAGATGCTCGGCACGCTGGTCGATGTGAACAGCGCCGCCGCACAGGAAGTGCTGACGAAGGATCAAGGCCGATGACCCTCTACACCGCCCTTCGCCACTTTGCCGACAGCTACGGGCTGGCGGTGATTGTCGCGCTCTATCTGACCTTGTGCCTGTGGCACTTCCGCCCGGGGGCAAGTCCCCACGTGGCAGCCGCGAAGCACTCGATTTTCAAGGATGACGAAGATGGCCAATAAGCGGATTGACCAACCCACCGGCACCGAAACTGTCGGCCATGAATGGGACGGGATCGAGGAGCTCAACACCCCGCTGCCGCGCTGGTGGCTGTGGACCTTCTACGCCTGCATCGCGTTCAGCGCGGTCTATGTCGTGCTCTACCCGGCCTGGCCGATGATCGACAAGGCGACCGCAGGAACGCTCGGCTGGTCGAGCCGCGGCGATCTCGCCAAGGAGATGACCGCGGCCGACATGGCGCGGCAGAGCGTGTTCGAAAAGATCGCTGCGACCGATATCGAAAAGCTCCCCGGCTCGCCTGAGCTGATGCAGGCGGCGGTGTCCGGCGGGGCGGCGGCGTTTAAAGTCAACTGCGTCCAGTGCCACGGCGCTGGCGCGGCGGGCTATCAGCAGTTCGGCTACCCCAACCTCAATGATGATGACTGGATCTGGGGCGGCACGCTGACCGAGATCGAATACACCCTGACCCACGGCATCCGCTGGCAGAACGCTGACGATACCCGCGTGAATTACATGCCGGCTTTCGAGGGCGTGCTGGATACCGGCCAGACCGCGGCTGTGGCGAACCACGTGCTCTCGCTTAGCGGCAAGGCCAAGGGCAACCCGGTCGGCGCACAGCTGTTCACCGAAAACTGCGCCGCCTGCCATGGCCCTGCCGGGGCAGGAATGCCCGCGATGGGCGCGCCTGCGCTGAATGACGCGATCTGGCTCTATGGCGGGACCGAGGCGGCGGTGCGTAAGCAGATTCTCGCCCCCCGTCACGGCGTGATGCCCGCATGGAAAGACCGGCTCGATCCGGTGACGATCAAGATGCTGGCGGCTTATGTGCACTCGCGCGGCGGCGGGCAGAAGGCTGCGCCTGCCCAGCCTGAAACCGCACCTGCGGGCGCTGTCGCCCAGACCGCCGAGAAGGCCAAAACCGATGGCTGATCCCAAGGACCTCGCGCGCCCCCAACCCCAAGCGGGCCAGCCCCGCGACTGGTCGGGTGCGCTTGGGTCCGCCACTGACACCGCGCCCGCCAGCCCTGCTCCTGCCGCCACCGCGGAGGAGGCAGGCTTTATGGGCAGCGCGCTGTATGAAAAGGGCAAAACGGTCCACAACAAGCGGATCGACGGCCCCTTCCGCCGCTTCAAGTGGCTGGTGATGCTGGTGACGCTGGCGATCTATTACATCACACCGTGGATCCGCTGGGACCGTGGGCCCTACGCGCCCGACCAAGCCGTGCTGATCGATCTCGCCAATCGCCGGTTCTACATGTTCGATATCGAGATCTGGCCGCACGAATTCTACTTCGTCGCCGGGATGCTGATCATGGCCGGCATCGGGTTGTTCATCGTCACCTCGGCGGTCGGCCGGGCATGGTGCGGCTATGCCTGCCCGCAGACGGTGTGGACCGATGTGTTCCAGCACGTCGACCGCTTCTTCGACGGCGACCGCAATGCCCGCGCGCGGTTGGACAAGGCACCGTGGACCGCGGGGAAGACCACCCGCCGCCTCGCCAAATGGGCGGTCTACCTCGCCATCGCCTTCTGGACCGGCGGTGCGTGGATCATGTATTTCGCTGACGCGCCCACCCTCACTGTGGATTTCTGGACGGGCAACGCCGCGCCGGTGGCCTATGCGACCGTGGCGATCCTGACCGGCACGACCTTCTGGCTCGGCGGGTTCATGCGCGAACAGGTGTGCATCTACATGTGCCCCTGGCCGCGCATCCAGACCGCAATGCTGGACGAAAAATCGCTGATCGTCACTTACAAGGACTGGCGCGGCGAACAGCGCGGCAGCCTCAAGAAGGCGGCCAAGAACCCAGACCAATTTGGCGACTGCATCGATTGCAACATGTGCGTCGCGGTCTGCCCGACCGGGGTCGATATCCGCGAAGGCCAGCAGATCGGCTGCATCACTTGCGGGCTGTGCATCGACGCCTGCGACAAGGTGATGGCAGAGGTCGGCCGCCCGCGCGGATTGATCGACTATGCCACGCTCGACCAGTGCAAGGCCGAAGCGGCGGGCGCACCGGCGACGCCCGCATGGAAAGCCCTGCTGCGCCCGCGCATCTTCATCTATTTCGGCGTCTGGGGCGCGATTGGTGCAGGCCTGCTGTTCGCGCTCGGCACCCGCACGCACACCGATCTCACGGTCTCGCCCGATCGCAATCCGCCTTACATGCTGCTGAAGGACGGATCGGTCCGCAACGCCTACACGCTGCGGCTGCGCAACATGGAGGCCCGCCCGCGCGAGATGGAAATCGCCATGCTCGGCCTGCCGCGCGGCGCGGTGATGTGGACGGACGCGGTCAGCGTCGAAAACGCCGCGCCGGTGCAGGTCATCGCCGTCCCCGCCAACGAGACCAAGATCGTGCGCGCCTATGTGATGCTGCCGCCGGGGACGGATGAGGATGATAGCGAACACTTCGCCTTCCGCCTGACCTCGCTCGATGAACAGGGCGAGCAAGACATCGCCGAAACCACCTTTGCCATGCCCGAGGACGACGAATGACCCGCAAATCCAGCGCCTTCACCGGCAAGCATATGGCGATGGTTTTCATCGGCGGGTTCGGCGTGGTGATCGCGGTCAACCTCGTCATGGCAAGCTATGCGGTGGGCAGCTTCCACGGCACCGTGGTCGACAATTCCTATGTCGCCAGCCAAAACTACAATGGCTGGATCCAAAAGGCAGAAGCCTCCAAGGCCTTGGGCTGGCAGGCGATCCCGCAGCGCCGCGCGGATGGCCGGGTGGTGCTCGAAACCCTCGCTGTGCCCGCCGAAGCGGAGATCACTGCCGAGGCCGAACGCCCGCTGGGTGCGCGCGAGGCTGCGCGCCTGACCTTCGCGCCGCAGGGCCAAGGCCGCTGGCTATCCAACGAGACGCTGGGCGCAGGCCGTTGGCAAATCCACATCGCGATCCGGGCATCGGGGGGCCGCGCAGGCGCGCAGGAATGGGCCGGGGAAAGCGACCTGCGATGAATGCCCCCGCTCTCCTCACTCCGGATGACGCCCGCCCGCTGGTCTCGACCCGCTTCACCGTGCCGGGCATGAAATGCGCCGGGTGCATCGGTAAGATTGAGCGCGAATTGCCCAAACTGGCAGGCATCGCCGCCGCGCGCGCGAACTTCTCCGCCAAGCGGGTGGCGATCAGTCATGATCCCGCGCTGGGCGAAGACGCGCTGACGGCGGCGCTGCTGGCACTGGGCTTTGAAGCGCAGCCAGTTGCCGACAATCCGATGGGCGTCGAGGTTGAGGAGCGCAAACGCCTCAACCGCGCACTGGGCGTGGCGGGCTTTGGCATGATGAATGTCATGCTGCTCTCGGTCAGCGTCTGGTCGGGCGCGGACGGGGCGACGCGCGAGCTGTTCCACTGGCTCTCGGCACTGATCGCACTGCCGGTGATCGCCTATTCGGGCCGCCCATTCTTTGCTTCCGCATGGATGGCGCTGAGCCACAAGCGCACCAACATGGACGTGCCGATTTCGATTGGCGTGATCCTCGCGACCTGCCTCAGCCTCTACGAGACCATCACCGGCGGCGCGCACGCCTATTTCGACAGCGCGGTGATGCTGTTGTTCTTCCTGCTCGCAGGCCGCGCGCTCGATGCCGAGATGCGCACCCGCACGCGGGCCGGGATTGGTGCCTTGCTGGGGCGGATGGGCAAGAGCGCCTCGGTGATCGCACCCGACGGCACCACCCGCCGCGTCGCCGCCAAAGACCTCGAGCCCGGAATGCTGGTGCTGGTCGCCGCTGGCGAGGCGCTCGCGGCCGACGGCGAGGTGGTGGGCGGCATCAGCGCCATCGACAATGCCATGCTGACCGGCGAAAGCGCGCCCGAACCTGTCGGGTCGGGGAGCGCGGTCCATGCTGGCGCGATCAACCTCTCCGCCCCGATCCGCGTGGCGCTGACCCGCGTGGCCGAGGATACCGCGATTGCCGAAATCGCGCGGCTGATGGACGAGGCGGGGCAATCGCGCAGCCACTATGTCCGCATCGCCGACCGCGCCTCGCGGCTCTATGCGCCAGTGGTGCACAGCTTGGCCGCGCTGGCCTTTGTCGGCTGGATGATCGCGGGCGCAGGCGTGCACCAGTCGCTGACCATCGCGATTGCGGTGCTGATCATCACCTGCCCCTGCGCGATGGGTCTCGCCGTGCCCGCTGCGCAAGTGGTAGCATCCGGTGCGCTGCTGCGCCGGGGCTTGCTGGTGAAGGACGGGAGCGCGCTGGAACGCCTTGCTGAAGTGGACATCGCGCTGCTCGACAAGACCGGCACCTTGACGCTGGGCGAACCGCGCGCGGATGTGACCGAGTTGGGCGCCGAGGCCCGCGCCATCGCGCTCGGCCTTGCGCAGGCAAGCCGCCATCCCTTGAGCCGCGGCCTTGCCGCTGCACTACTGCGCGAAGGGGTGCAGCCCGCCACCATTGACCACATCCGCGAAGAAAGCGGCATCGGCCTCACCGGCACATGGCAGGGCGTGGCGGTCGCGCTGGAGAAGCCTGAAGGCGAGGCACAGGCGCTCGCCACCACCTTGCGCATCGGGGACACCGCGCAGGTTATCACCTTCGCCGACCCCATGCGCAGCGATGCCGCCGCAACCCTCGCCGCCCTCCGCGCCGAGGGGATCACCGCCAGCATCCTTTCGGGCGATCGCGCCGCGCCGGTCGAAGCGATGGGCCGGGCGCTGGGTCTGACCGCGCAGGCCGAGGCCAGCCCGCAAGCGAAACTTGCCGCACTGGAAGCCCTCAAAGCGCAAGGCCGCCGCCCGCTGATGGTGGGCGATGGGCTTAATGATGGCCCCGCCCTCGCCGCCGCCCACGCCTCGATCGCGCCCGGCACCGCATCCGACGCCAGCCAGCAGGCCGCCGACGCGGTGTTCATTGGCGAAGGGCTGATGCCGGTCGCGCTCGCAGTCCGGGTCGCCAAAGCCACGATGCGGATCGTGCGGCAGAACTTCGGCTTCTCGATTGCCTATAACCTCCTCGCCGTGCCGCTGGCGGTGTTCGGCCTCGTCACCCCGTTGATTGCAGCGATTGCCATGTCGGTGAGTTCGCTGGTGGTGGTCGCCAATTCGCTGCGCCTGGCCGGAGCCGCCAGATGACCGGCCTCGCCTTCCTTATTCCCATCGCGCTGGGCATGGGATTGCTCGGCCTTGTCGCCTTCCTGTGGTCGATGCGGGAGGGCCAGTATGACGACATGGACGGCGCGGCCAATCGCATCCTGATCGATGATGACGAGCCGCTGGAGGAGGACGCATGAGCACCGCTCTCCCCTTGGCGCTCGCCGCGCTGGTGCCGGTGATGCTCGGCCCGGCTCCCGCCGAGCAGACGGCGATCACCGCGACCCTGTGCAATGGCGGCACCATCACCATTCCGCTCGGCGATGAGGGCCCCGCGGATGATAGTGGCAACTGTCACCCCAAAGGCTGCCATGCCGGAAACTGCCGCGAAAAGAGTGAACAAAAAGGCCCGAAACGGGCGATTTGATCTCGCGCAAAGACGGGCGACTGCCGCCGCGCTTTAAGCGTCTCATGTGGACCTATCACCCCAACCTCCTCGCCACGCCGGTGCCGCGTTACACCAGCTACCCCACCGCTGCCGATTTCGGCCCGCTGGAGGGAGGCAGCATTGAGCGCGCCATCGCCGAGGCGTCAGGCGACATCTCGCTCTACCTCCACATCCCGTTTTGCGAGAAGATCTGCTACTATTGCGGCTGCAACACTGGCGCATCAGGCAAGCGCGCGCGGGTGGAGAGCTACCTCGCCGCGCTGCATCAGGAAATCGCCACTGTCGCCAGCCTGCTCCCGCAGGGCACGCGGGTGCGGCGGATCGCCTTTGGCGGCGGCAGCCCGAACGCCATCGAACCGGGTGAATTCCTGAGCCTCGTGGATGCGATCCACGCGCACTTCCCGCTCGACGCGCCGTCATGGTCGATCGAGCTTGATCCGCGCAGCCTCACCCCCGAATGGGCGCCGGTACTGGGCGACGTCGGCATCACCCGCGCCAGCATGGGCGTGCAGACCTTCGCCGCACATTGCCAGAAAGCCATCGGGCGCGAACAATCCCTCACCATGATTGGCCGCAGCGTTGAGCTGCTGCGGGGCGCAGGCGTCACCAGCCTCAATTTCGATCTGATGTACGGCCTGCCGCACCAGAGCGAGGCGGACCTTGAAGACAGCCTGGAATACACCCGCAAGCTCGGTGCGGACCGGGTTGCGGTGTTCGGCTATGCCCATGTCCCGCATCTGGTGCCGCGTCAGGCGATGATCCCCGAAGACGCTCTGCCCGGCGCGGCGGCGCGCTTCATGATGGCAAGTCAGGCCCATGCGATGCTGACCGGGCATGGCTATGACGCCATCGGGTTCGATCACTTCGCCCTGCCGCATGATCCAATGGCCCTCGCGGTGCGTGACGGCACACTGCGGCGCAATTTCCAGGGCTTTACCGATGATCCATCCGACGTGCTGATCGGCATGGGCGCGAGCGCGGTCAGCGGCTTTCCCGGGCTCCTCGCCCAGAATGAAAAGCACACCGGACGCTATCGCCAGCTTTCAGGCGAGGGGCGCCTCTCCGCCCACCACGGAATCGTGCGCAAACCGCAAGACCGTCTGCGCGGCGGCGTGATCGAGGCGCTGCTGTGCCAGGGCGAGGCGGAGCTATCGCCCTGCCTGTTGGCCGAGGTGCAGGATCGGCTGGGTCCCTTCACCACCACCGGGTTGGCGCGGCTCGAAGGCAACCGGCTCGCCATTCTACCGGACGGCCTGCCCTATGCCCGTGTGATCGCCGCCATGTTCGACAGCTACCGCGCGGCCAATCAACGCAGTTTCAGCTCGGCCATCTGACCGCCATTCGACTGCAAGTCTCGCTCCTTGCATGAATTGCAATTTGCCCTGATAGTTTGCCGCAAAACGACAAGCGGAGTCTCTATCGCGCGCATACAAGCAATATTGGGGGGAAAAGATCATGGCAGTCACCGACCACGTCGACCTGAATGGCTTCATGGAGGGCGTGAAGAAGCGCAATCCGCACCAGCCGGAATTTGTGCAAGCGGTCCAGGAAGTGGCCGAAGACATCTTCGAATTCATGGAGGACAAGGAGGAGTACCACTCCCAGCAGATCCTCCGCCGCATTGCCGAGCCTGACCGCGTGGTGTCCTTCCGGGTGTGCTGGGAAGACGATGCCGGCAACATCCGCGTGCAGCGCGGCTGGCGCGTCCAGAACAACAACGCCATCGGCCCCTACAAGGGCGGTATCCGCTTCCACCCTTCGGTGACTGAAAGCGTGCTGAAGTTCCTCGCCTTCGAACAGACGTTCAAGAACGCGCTCACCGGCCTGCCGATGGGCGGGGGTAAGGGCGGTTCGAACTTCAACCCCAAGGGCAAAAGCGTGCGCGAGATCATGCGCTTCTGCCAGAGCTTCATGACCGAGCTGTACCGCCATATTGGTGCTGACATCGACGTTCCGGCGGGCGATATCGGCGTGGGCGGGCGCGAGATCGGCTTCATGTTCGGTCAGTACAAGCGCATCACCAACAACTTCACCGGCGTGCTCACCGGCAAGGGGCTGGAATGGGGCGGAAGCCTGATCCGCACCGAGGCGACGGGCTACGGCGCGGTCTATTTCCTTGAGAATATGCTCGCCACCAAGGGTGAGAACCTTGAGGGCAAGACGGCGGTGATTTCCGGCTCGGGCAATGTGGCGACCCATGCGGCGGAGAAGATCGTGCAACTGGGCGGCAAGGTGCTGACCTTGTCCGACAGTGGCGGCTTCATCCACGATCCCGACGGTATCGATCAGGAGAAGATCGACTGGGTGAAGACCCACAAGACCCACCGCCGCGGGCGCATTGAAGAATATGTTGAAGCCTTCCCCAAGGCGACCTTCCACGCAGGAAAAACTCCGTGGGGCGTGCCCTGCGACATGGCCCTGCCCTGCGCGACGCAGAACGAATTGCTGGGTGAGGACGCCAGAATGCTGGTCGCCAACGGCTGCCGCGCTGTGTCCGAAGGCGCGAATATGCCGACCGATTTGGACGGCGTGCACATCTTCAAGGCGGCCAAGCTGCTCTACGCGCCGGGCAAGGCGTCCAACGCGGGCGGGGTTGCGGTCTCGGGTCTGGAAATGAGCCAGAACTCCGAACGCCGGTCATGGAAGGAAGACGAGCTTCAGCAGATGCTGAAAGACATCATGGCCGGCATCCACAATTCCTGCATCCGCTACGGCGATCAGGGCGGCGGCTATATCGACTATGTGAAGGGCGCGAATATCGCAGGCTTCAAGAAGGTCGCTGATGCGATGCTGGCATTCGGGGTGGTGTAAGGCGCGAAGGTTCATTCCACCGTCCCGGGCTCGACCCGGGACCCCGCTTGCTTGTGGCCGTTCAGCGAAGGAAGGCATCGGGGCCCCGGATCAAGTCCGGGGAGGAGAGATTGGTGGGTTTTGGCTGGGGCGGCTTTCATGCTGTCGACGGCAAACAACTGTCTTTCGGCCATCACCCTCATTGTTATCCTCAACGTCACCCCAGCGTAAGCTGGGGCCTAGGGCCACATAGCGCAACGCTTGCCGCCCTGGGTCCCAGCGTTCAACCTTCGGTTGTGCTTCGCAACCGCTGGGATGACGAAGGTGGCAGAAAACCAGCCACTTGCCGCCATTCAAAGCTGGAGGCGAACTCCCCGAAAGCCGCCCCCGCGCGATTTCCTACACAGGCTTGCGGCGCTACAGAAGGCGGGCTCTTTCCCATCGTCGTCCTGCGCACCGACCGGTGCCCCCCCCCGCAATCTGCGAAGTGTCAACTTCGATTCTGTGACACAAATATCTGAATTACATATTAAAATACCGAAATCCGCCGCTTGACAGGGTGTCAACTTTGTCAACTTCGCCATGCCGCTGTCAGGGCCTTTCAGACCAAGGCCGAGCGGGGTGGCTATTTCACCCCCAACCCCGCCGCCTGCGCGCGCAAATCCGCCGCAGCGCCGGGGTTCGCCTTGACCGCCGCCTCCAGCGCCGCCTTGGCCTTGGCGGGTTCGCCCAGCGTCATGCGGCTGCGCATCAGCATCACCCAGCCATCGACGTTTTTCGGCTCGCTCTGAAGCCGCGCTTCAAGCTGCGCGACCATGCCTTCAGCCATCTGGCGTTGTTCGCTCGGCTTCATCGCGCCTGCCGCCGCGACATCCGCCGCGCTCGGCCCGCGTAGCGCTGGCGAGGCAGCCTCGCCTGCGACGCTGCCCGATCCCGGCGCCAGCAGCGCGGGCTTGCGTGTCGCTTGCGCTTTGGCGATGCGGGCTGAGACCTCGATGCTGTTCATCTTGCCGACCTGTTCGATGGTCCGCACCAGATCGGCCTCCCACGGCGCACCCTGCGGGCTATCGGCGAGCAGATCGAGCCACGCGGCCAAAGCGCCTTCGTGATCCTTGTCGAGGTCCTTTTTCGCCGCGAGGAAATACCGCGCGCGCGGATCGGTGGCGTCCAGCGCGACCGCTTTCTGGAACGCGGCCAATGCCTCGGCCGGGAGCGGATCGCGCTCGCTCGCCAGCACCAGCGTCTCGCCCAGCGCCGACCACAGCACCGCCTCATTCGGGGCAATCTGCAAAGCGCGGCGATAGGCGGCGGCGGCCTCGGCAAATTGGCCTTGCCCGAAATAGGCGAAGGCCAGGTCGCCCCACGGCCCGGCATCGTCCTTCGATGCCTCGGCCGCAGCGCGCAATTGTTCGATGGTGGCGGTGCCGTCCGCCGGGGCCGCAGGCGCGTTCTCTTCCCCCGATCCCTGGTACACATTGAACCCGATCGAGCCCGCCGCCAGCAGCAATGCCGCCCCCAGCAGAACCCAGCCTGCCTTGGACGCTCCGCCCGCTGCCTGTTGTGTGTCTGACGCCATGGCAAAGCGGCTAGCACCAGTGGCCCAGCGGGGCAATTCGCTCTGGTGTCAGAGGCCGTTTTGGGTATGGTGCCGCTTGGGGAGCGCGCTATCCAAGGGGGAGGATAGGTGGGCGATGTTTACACAGTCGCGATCATCGGGTCTGGCCCTGCCGGGCTAAGCGCAGCCGCGCGTGCAGCGGCCCTCGGGCTGAGCCATGTGCTGCTCGAAAAGACCGACCACCTGTCGGACACGATCTACAAATACCAGAAGGGCAAGCACGTCATGGCGACGCCCAGCAATCTGGTGCTGCGCTCCGACATCGACTTCGAGGCTGGCAAGCGCGAGGCGATCCTCGGCCTGTGGGACGAACAGATCGCGGGCCACAAGGTCAATGTGAAGTACCACGCCGAAGCGAAGGCGATCCGCGGCACTGGCGCAGCGATCCCCGGAAGCGTGCAGCAGCTTGTCACCCGCGCGCGGGACGGCACCAAGTCCGTGCGCGAGATCCAGCGCCACGCTCCGCCCTATGCGATCGAGCTGACGAACGGCGAGGTGGTGATGGCGCAAAACATCATCCTCGCCATCGGCACGCAGGGCAATCCCAACCGGATGCGCTGCCCCGGAGCAGACCTGCCGCATGTGCAGTACCAGCTCGACGATCCGGCCGAGTATGTCGACGAGCACATCATCATCGTCGGCACGGGTGATGCGGGGATCGAGAACGCGCGCGGCCTCGCCGAAGACCCGGCGCAGCGCAACACGGTCTCGATCCTCAACCGCGGGATCGAATTTCCGACCGCCAAGGCGGCGAACGTCAGCGCGCTGATGGCCGATCACGAAGCGGGCAAACTGATGGTCCGCACCGAGAGCGAGACCAAGGCGATTGAGCCAGGCTGGATCACGCTCACCACCCGTGACGGCGAGATCCGCATCCCGTGTGACCGGATCATCGCCCGCATCGGTTCGGCCCCGCCGCGCGCCTTCGTGGAGGAATGCGGCATCGAGTTTTCGAGCGAGGACCGCAGCGCCTTCCCCAAGCTCTCCCCGGTGTTCGAATCGACCGCGCCCGGCATCTTCGTGATCGGCGCGCTGGCCGGCTACCCGCTGATCAAGCACTGCATGAACCAAGGCCACGACGTCATCGAGTTCATCAACGGCAACACCGCGCTGAAGCCTGCTGACGAGCCGATCATCGCCGCCAAGTTTGCAGGGCTTCCCGGCCATCGCAGCACCGATGAATGGCTGGAATTCCTGCGCTCGGGCGTCTCGATCCTGAACGGCATGAACCCCTTGCAGATGCGCGAATTCATGCTCGACAGCGAGGCAAAGTTCTTCGCTCCCGGCGAGGTGATTTTTGAGCGCAACGCGCCCGGATCATCGCTGTTCGGGATTGCCAGCGGGTCGGTGGCGGTGGAGGTCAATCCGGCTGACCCCTCGATCACCATTCCCATCGAAGCGGGCTCGATCTTTGGCGAAGTCGGGCTGATCTCGGGTCGCCGTCGGGGTGCGACGATCCGCGCGGCCGAAGACACCATCGTGGTCGAAATCTCCCGGCTTGCTGCGCTCAAGCTGCAATCGCAGGTGCCCTCGGCCAAGGCGGAGATCCAGCGCATCTCGATTGAACGACAATTGCTCCAGATGTTCGGATCGGGCCTCACCCGCGAGGATGTCGCCCCGCTGGTCGATGCGGCGCAGGTGCTGGAAAAGCGCGCGGGCGAAGTGGTCGTGACCGAAGGCGCGGACGACAAGGACGTCTTCATCATCCGGCGCGGCTCGATGATTGTCGAAAAGCAGATCGGCGACCGGCCAGTGTTCCTGTCCTACCTCCCCGCGGGCTCATATTTCGGTGAAATGGCGGTGATCGACGGAAGCGCCCGCACTGCGACGGTCAAGGCCGCGATCAAATCCGAAGTGATCCGCCTGCCGGGCGAAGGCTTCCTCGAACTGCTGGAGCGCAATCCCAAGCTGCGTGAGCGGGCCATGACCGACATGGCCACGCGCCGCGCCACCAACGCCTTTATTGAAGGGCAGAAGGACAGCTTTTCCGGCGCAGTCGATCTCTATTCCAAGACCGCGCAGTTCCTCGTCGACAACGGCATCGGTGAGGCGACCGATGTGCTGCTGATCGATGAGAAGCTGTGCATCGGCTGCGACAATTGCGAAAAGGCCTGCGCCGACAGCCATGACGGCCTGTCGCGCTTGGACCGTGAGGCGGGCAAGACCTACGCTCACCTCCACGTGCCGACGTCATGCCGTCACTGCGAACACCCGCATTGCATGGCCGATTGCCCGCCCAATGCGATCAAGCGCGGGCCGGACGGCGAAGTGTTCATCGACGAGACCTGCATCGGCTGCGGCAATTGCCAGAGGAACTGCCCCTACGGCGTGATCCGCATGGATGCCAAGCCGCCCAAGAAGCCGAGCCTCCTCCAGTGGATGCTGTTCGGCAAAGGCCCCGGCCCGGGCGAGGCATCCTATAGCTGGCGCAAGCAGGCGGCCGAGAAAGAAGGCCCGGCCAAGCCCAAGCAGGCGATCAAGTGCGACATGTGCTCCGGCATCGACGGCGGCCCCGCCTGCGTGCGCGCCTGCCCGACGGGCGCTGCGATCCGGGTCAGCCCCGACAAGTTCCTGACCTTCACCAAACTGGCCGAGGACGCCGAATAATGGCGACCAAAGTGGGGGCAAAGGTAGACGGCACGGGACGGTTCTCGCAGGACGAGAAGCGGCGCGATTCTGACCATGTCAGCTTCCTCAAGCATCGCGGCTATCGCTGGCTGTGGATCGCACTGGCGCTCAGCGCGGCGAGCATCGCGGGCTATGTTCTGATCGATCAGGAGCCGCGTCCCAATGGCGGGACGTGGTACGGCTACACGCTCGGCACCATCGGGGTGGGGCTGATCCTGTGGCTGTCCTTGTTGGGGGTGAGGAAGCGGCGGATCAATCCGGGCGCGTGGAGCCTCAAGGCGTGGACGTCTGCGCACGTCTATCTCGGCCTGTCGCTGGTGGTGGTGGGGACGCTGCACACCGGATTCCAGATCGGCTGGAACGTCCACACGCTGGCCTATGTGCTAATGCTGCTGGTGATTGCGACGGGCATCTACGGGGTGGTGGTCTATGCGACCCTCCCCGCGAGCCTCTCAGCCAACCGCAAGGAAATGACCCGCGCGCAGATGCTGGATGCGCTGACCGCGATTGACCGCCAGCTGGAAAGCGCCGCGCAGCCTTTAGGCCGGACCGAGGCCGATTGGGTGATCGCAGCCCTTGGCCAAGATGTGTTCTATGGCGGGCCGATTGCGCGACTGACGGGGCGTTATCCCGGCTGCGCCACGGCCCGCGCCTTGAAAGGCATAGGCGACGGGTCGGAAGCTACGGCGCGCGTTGCCTCCTTGCTTGAGCGGCGTCGCGATCAGCTTGCCCAGATCCGAGAAGCCTTGCGCATCCGGGCGATGCTGGAAATCTGGCTGTTCATCCACATCCCGCTCACCATCGCCCTGATCGCCGCGCTGACCGCGCATGTGATCTCCGTGTTCTACTATTGGTGAGGGGGCAGGCAACATGGCGTTCCTGATCCGCACCATCGATTTCACCGCTGCGGGGCGCGAGATCGTCCGTGACAGAGAGGTGGATCAAGCAAGTCTCACCGTCGGCCGGGCGGCCGAGAACGACATCCACCTCCCTGATCTGGCGGTCGAGCAGAACCATGTGCGGATCGACTTGCTAGGCGATGGGACGCTGGCGGTCGCCGCGCTCGGCACACTAGGCTTCGCGCTCGATGGCCGGGTGATCACGGAAGGAACCATCGACCCGCGAACGGGAGGCGAAATTGCGCTCGGCGCAGCGCGGTTGGCGGTTGCCAGTGAGGCGGACGGGCGGACGATCATCACCATCCGCCAGGTTTTGGCCGATGAAGGCAAAGGCGACGCCTTGCGTGGCTTTGCGCTTGCCAGCGTGCTGCCGTCCAAGCGCACGATGAGCTGGGCATTCGCGGGCGCGATCCTACTATTGCTCCTGCTGGTGCCGGTCGCCAGCCATCTGCTGCGCTCGCCTGCCAAGCCCGATCCGACCGGCAAGACCCCCGGCACCGTGCTGCTGGACAGCGCGTGGACCAGCGGCGAATTGTCGCTGAAACACCACAGCCTCGAAGACAATTGCGAGAGCTGCCACGTCGATGCCTTCGAGAGCGTGCAGGATGAAACCTGCGTCTCGTGCCACAAGGACACCGGCGACCACGCGCCGATGGGCCGGCTTGCCAAGGGCAGCCCCGCGCTGACACCGGGTGACGCGCTGCAATGGAAGATCGCAGAAGGCTTCGGCAAGGAAGGCCCGCTCGGCTGCGTTGCGTGCCATTCCGAACATGAAGGCCCCAAGCGCCAAGCGGCGGGCGGCGAGGCGTTTTGTTCGGACTGCCATGATAAGCTCGACACCCGCCTCACCGACACAGCGCTCGCCAATGCGCATGATTTCGGCAAGGGCCACCCGCAGTTCCGCCCCGTCTATTTCGCCAGCTTCGGCGCGGCCAAGCCCGTGCGCGCAGCGCCGGGAGCGAAGCCGGTTGAACGCTCTGGCCTCGTCTTCCCACACGATATTCACATGAACCCGCGCGGCGGCGCGGCGCGTATGGCGGTCAGCCTGTCACAATATGGTAAGCCCTTGGAATGCAAAGATTGTCACACCCTGACAGCCGACCGAATGTCGTTCAAGGAGGTGAAGATGGAGGATTCCTGCGAGGGCTGTCACAGTCTGGTCTCCGGACGCACGGCGGCGGGCGGCTTCAGCAAGCTGCGTCACGGCGATATCAAGGAGCTGGCTGAGGATCTCGCCCGGATTTCGTCCGGCCCGCGCCCGCGCGTCGGCCCGGCGCGCCAGCGGCCCGGACAGATCGGCAGCGCCTCACCCTATCGCGCAGATTTCGGCCGCCCGGTGCGCGCCTATATCGGGCTGTCGAACGCGTTGTCGGCGGGCGGGGTCTGCACCGAATGCCACCTGCCGACCCGCGGCCCGACCGGGCAGGCCGATCTCATGCCGGTCAACCTGCCCGACCGCTTCCTCACCAGCGGCTATTTCAACCACGAAGCGCACAAGAAGGAGGAATGCACCGATTGTCACGCGGCGGACACCTCCAAGGCGGCGAGCGATCTGTTGATCCCTGACCTAACAAGCTGCCGCGAATGTCACTTGGGCGCGACCGCGGTGAAGACCAAAAAGATCGTGCCGAGCGATTGCGCGATGTGTCACGCCTATCACCTGCCTGCCGGGCAATGGACCGGCTTGGGGCATCCCAAAGGCCCCGCCCCGCATTACAAGCCGCCGCCCGCCCCTTCTAAGGCGAAGGTTGCGGCGGTTTCGGCCACGGCAAGACAAAAGCCATGAGCGGGGCGACCCCTTCCTCCGGGCGTGCTGTGCTGATCGCACAGATGACCGACATCCACGTCGGCTTTGCCCCTGACGAACAGCCCGAGGAATTGAATCTCACCCGCTTCCGCGCGACTTTGGCGCGCCTGCTCAATGGCCCCAACCGGCCCGATCTGCTGGTGCTATCGGGCGACATTACCGATCACGGCGATCTGGAGAGCTTCGCCAAGACGGCGGAGATGCTGAAGGACTGCCCCTGCCCGATCATCCCGCTGGTCGGCAATCACGATAGCCGCGCTGGCCTGCTCAGCGCTTTTTCGCAGGTCGTTCCGGCTGAAGGCGGGTTTCTGCACTATGTGGTCGAAGCGCCGCTGGGCCTGCGGATCATATGCCTCGATACGCTGGAGGATGGCCGCCACGGCGGGGCGTTCTGCGAGGTGCGCGCGGCTTGGCTGACTGACCGGCTGGCCGAGGCTCCCGAAACGCCGACGCTGATCTTCATGCATCATCCCCCGGTGGTCGCCGGGATCGACTGGATGGACCCCGCGCCGGACGAACCGTGGATCATGCGGCTGCGCGAGGTGCTGGAGGGACAGCAGCAGGTGCAGGCGATCCATTGCGGGCACTTACACCGCCAGATCATCACGCAGTTTGCGGGTATCCCGCTTGGCGTGACGCCGTCAGTCGCGCCGCTGGTGGCGATGGACCTGAACCCGATCGACAAGGACGTGCCCGACAATCGCGAACTCATCACCACTGAACCGCCGACCTATGCGCTCCACCGCTGGGACGGGGCGGCGCTGGTGTCGCATTACGAGCGCGTCGGCGATTGGGAGGTGCTAGCGTGCTTCCATGCCGGGCTGCAACCGATGATCGAAGGCATGTTCGCGGAAAGGGATTAGCTACCCCAATTCGTCATTGCGAGCGTAGCGAAGCAATCCATGAGCTGCCCTCGAACCAATATGCGAGGATAGTCCTTGGATTGCCGCGTCGCCTTCGGCTCCTCGCAATGACGAAGTGAGAACCTATTTCCCCACCGCCGCCCTTTGCGCGCCTGCCGGTGCCACCCCAACCCAGCGCTTCATGTCGACATCATCGCTGACCTTCCACGGCACGCCGCTGCGGGTCATGAACAGACGTTCCATCTCGGGCCGGGTGAAGGGCCGCGAGCCCAAGCGCCCGAACACCGCCATCTGCCCGCCGGTCTCGTCCACGGCACGGTCACGGTCGAGGCCCTTGGAGAGCGCAATCGCAGGGCTGGGCGTCTTGGCCCAAGCGATCATCTCCGGCACCGGCGCGGGACTGAAGCCGTAGAAATTGCGCTGGCTGTCCGGGCTGGTGAGTTGCAGCACCTTCATCCCGTTCCGCCCGTCCGCCACATAAGCGAACAGCGAGGCGTTGGTGGTGCCGACGATTACGTCCTCGGCATCATTCAGCGTCCCATCCAGCGTCACCCTCTGGAATACCCTAGGCGCACGCGGGTTTGTCACGTCGAGGATCACCAGACCCTCACCCTTGGCCGCGACATAGGCATAGGTGCGCGCAATATACATCCGCCGCGCATCGGCGAGCGGCACAGTCCCCTCCGGCACTGCAACCGGCGAACGCAGCGAGGTGATGTCGAACAGTTTCACCCCATCCGCGTCCGTGATCCAGAGGTAGCGGAACTGCACTGCCGAAGCGCGCGCATCGCGAAGCTCGCGCACGGCGGCGATCTTGGGCGCATCGGGGTTGGCGAGATCGACCACCACCAGCCCCTTGTCGGCTGTGATGAAGGCAACCTCTCCCGCCAGCAGGATATGCCGCGCACCGGTCAGCACTCCGCCGGGGTTCCACGCGTCGGAGCCATCGGTGAAGACCTTGCGGGTCAGCTTGTTGTTGCGGAATTCGCCGTCCGCCAGCGTGTTGACGTTGACGAGGATCAGGCCCTCGACCGCATCGGTGACGACCGCATAGTTGTAGATCGGGAGGAAGGCTTGTTCCTGATTGATCACGCGCATTTCGGGCGTGCTGCGGGTCGGCGCAATCGGCTGGTTGGTGGGCAGCGCCATGCAGGTGGCATTGGTGGTCTTGACGTTGGTGTCATGCCCCAGCGCCGAGAACGGACCCTTCAGGATGCGTTCCGAGGTGCCCTTGTTGGCGATGCTCGCCACGTCATAGGCGGTGAACCCGCCCTTGCCGCTGGCGACGAACATGTATTCGCCGCGCAGTTGCAGGCAGCCGACGCGGTCGCTGGTGCCTTCGTGGACGTTGACGAATTCCTCAAGCGGATGGGTCTCACCGCTCATCTTGGCATCGAAAGTCTTACCGCGCACCCAGTTCTTCAGCTCGCGCCCGTTCTGGTCAACGTGCAGCCCCCACCAATCGGGATAGGCATAGCGGTGGAGGTAGGAGCCGATCACCGCTTGCGGCTCGTCATATTCGGTGACGCGGGTGGCCTGGAAGCCGCCTTCGAGGCCAGTCCAAGCGTTCAGCCCGACGAAGTTCACGTAATTGGTGCCGAGCAGGAAAAGCTGCGCCATGATCGCGTTGTTGTCGTCCTTGGCGCTGAGGTGGCAATCGGTGCAGGTCTTGGTCTCGGTCTTCCTTACCGTATGGGGGAAGTGCGGCGCAAAGGCCTGACTGGAGAAGCCGATGGCGCTGATCGGCGGCTGCTGCACATAGATCCGTTCGCGGTTGATGTTGGTCGACGACAGCACCAGCGCCGAGGACGAGCGAACCGGCGCGACCTGATTGCCCTTGGTGGTCTGGTGTTTGCCTAGCTGGAACATTTCGTCACGCGCGACCTGCGGGTTGTAGGTGGCAAAATTGCGTGTCTCGCCGCCTTCGTACCTGTGGCTCTTGGTCTTCCAGTTCGCCTCGATGGGAAGGTGGCATCCGCCGCAACTCGTCGTCCACGAAAGGTGGCAGGTGAAGCACGCCATTTCCGGATCGCGGTGCGCGCGGTCGTCGATCCCGATGCCGGTGCCGAATTCGAAATTGCCGGTCTCGGCCCCGTAACGGCTGACGAGCTTCGCCCGCGCGGCCTTGGCGTTGAACACGGGTGTCGCGGGATCGACCGAGTCCTTGACGAGGCTCATCTCCCATTCGAGTTTCGGATCGACGATTGACCGCTGGATCAGCTTTCGCCTGCCGTCTGCCCCTTCCATCCATTCGAACCGACGCTTGCCATCAGGGTTGCGCAGCAGGCTGAGGTCATGGCCCTCGGGCGGCGCAGCGGGGCCGCTGGTGCGGAGCGTGGGATAGGCGTCGGGCGTGCCGTGGCAGTCCTTGCAGGTAATCTCGATCGCGTTGGCGACCTCGCCATAGATGAGGCCATTGCCATGGCTGTCCTGCTCGAAATGGCAATCGGCACATTGCAGACCGACTTCGGCGTGGATGTCCATCATGTGGACCGCCTTGCCGGGGTTTACGCCAGCGGGGACGAATTTGCCCTCGCCCTCCTTGCGCCACTTCTCCGGATCGTCGGGGTCAACGATCTTGCCGTCGGCATCGAGCAGATTGCCTTCGCGGTCCCGCTTGAAGATCGCGCGGAAGTTCCAACCGTGGCCGTGATAGTCGGCGAACTGCGTGTCCTTGAGCTTGGGGTTGAGGTCATAGACGTTGCGCACGAATTCCAGATCACCCCACTTCCCGCGCGCCGCGGCGGCTTCGGGATTGCGGTCGTTGATCGCGCGCACTTCCTCGGCGGTGGGGTACTTCTGCTTTTCGGGCCACATCGATGGGGCGTCGCTCTCGTAATCCCACATGGTGTAGCCGAGGAACGAGTTCAGGAAGATATTGGGCTGGTGCATGTGGCAGTTCATGCACTGGCTAGTCGGGATCGCGCGGGTGAACACGTGCTGGAGCGGGTGGCCCTTTTCCTTCAGCTGCCCGCCGACTGTCAGCCCGTCATCCGCGCGCTTGCCCGGAGCCGCTTGGTGATCGTGATCGTCATGGCCCGGCTGCTTCACCGCGCCGTGCTTTGTCTCACCATGGCCCGCTGCCGCGTGCTCGATCTTTTCCGCGATGGTCGGATCGGCGGTGATGCTCTGCCCGTCCCGCCCATATTGCGCATAGATCAGCGAGTGGCGCGGTTCGCGGTCATTGGCATAGACCACGTGGCAGCTTGCACAGCCTGAATGGCGGTAATCGCCCGGCTGGTCGTTGGTCCCGAGGAACCAGGTGAAAGGATCATTGAGCCGGGTCTTGTGGATGTTGAGCGCCGGGATCGCCACCCGAAGCCCGGTGCCGGGGCCGCGATTGGATTGCTTGAGGTCCGGCCGACCGGGCTCTTCGAGCCGCTGGATCGCGCCGGATGGATTGGGCAGACCGATCTCAGGGAACTGCGAGTTGATCGTCCGCCCGCCGCGTTCGAACACGCGGAACACATCGCCCGGCGGGATCACCTGCCAGGTGGGGAGCGGATACATTTCGGCCAGCACGCCGCGCGCGACTTGATCTTCCGACAACACGCCCCCCGGCCCCGCACCGGGCGAGGTGATCTTCGCGGGCAACCCATCGCGGGTGTAGGCCTCGCCCAAAAGGTAATTCTTGAACGGGAGGATCCCGTTATTGTAGCTCGCCCCGCCCCAGAGCATCGCGCCTGACGCCATGATCGAGCGTTCCGCCGCCTCGATCGACTGAATGTGGCACGACCCGCAGGCCTCGCGCGCCACGCGGTAGTCTGACGGGTTCACGAACTTCACGAACTCCGGCGCTTCCTTGTTGAGCAGTGCATAGGACCGCTTCGGGTTGGCCGAGGACGGGAAGTGCCAGCTGTCGGGATATGTCGGCAGCACGTGGGCGGTGTCGCGGGCGGCGATGTAGTCGGGGTGATCGTGCGGAAGCTCGGAATTGCCGCGCACCTTGGGGTTGCCGCCGTGGCAATCCGTGCAGCCGAGTCGCACCGCGGGCGAGACGTGCATGGTCGGCGCGTCGGTCTTGACGTGGCAGGTGTTGCAGCCTTCGGACTTGGCCTCCATCTCGGCAACCGACTGGCGCTGCGGCGCAGGCGGAGCAAAGACGGCGGTGTAGTCGCGCTTGACCGGCTTTTCCTTGTCCGCCGCGATGCCAGTGCCTGCGAACAGCGAGACGGCGAGCACCAACGCCGCTGCCAGCAGCGCGATGTGTCGGGTGAGAGATTGGCCAAGCTTCAACATCAGTAGGTCAGCACCACGTTGGCGAGGATCGAAACAAACTCCTGACCGCCGCCGCCGCGCGCGGTGAACAGGTCCTTGAACCCGTCGCCTGCGACCAAGGTCGCGGCGGACAGACGGAAGACGAGGTTCTGATTGGCCTTGGGGCGCCAGATCGCGGCAGCAGACAGATCAAAGCCGATCTCGCGCGGGATTGAGCCTTCATTGCGCAGCACTTGCAACGTTGCGGTGTTCTCGAACCACAGGTGGTTGGCGTTGGCCGACAGGCGGAACTGCGGCGTCAGATCGAAATCCGCGCCGATGCCAGCAAGGATCAAGCCGGGGTTGTTGAAATTGCTCTGCCCCTGCTCCTTCGAGCTTCGCAGCGAATTGAGCAGGCCATTGCGGCCATTGATACTGACCGCGCGGCCACCGCCCGCAAAAGGGATCGTCTGGCGGATCCAGTAAGACGTATCCGCGCCCGCAAACACCGGGTTTTCAAAGATCGCGTCGAACCCGCCTTCGGTATCGTCATAGGGATCAGAATCCCCACTCGCGTAAGCGGCGGACAGGCGGAAGCGCATCCAGTTGCGATCGTAGCTCGCTTCGACAGCAGCGAACTGCGCGTTGATATTGGCCGGGCGGTCCGTGAAGAAACTGTTCCGGTCTTCCCCCAGCGCCCAATAGAAACTGCCGGTGAGGTTCACCCGCCCCAGCCGCCCATCGACATTATAGCCAAGGTAGACCGCGTCATATTCGCGGCCCCTCAGCGTCCCCAGCAGCGCGGGACGCACCGGGAAGCCGTTGGTGTCGATCTGGATGTCGTCAGCCTCGCGGTTCATGTTGTAGACCACGGTGATCTGGCTCGTCAGCGCCGGGATCAAGAAGTCCTGACGATAGGCATTGGCGACGAAGACGAAATCATCCCGCGGGCTGCGCAGGATCGCGTTGAGGCCGGAATTTGTGTCCTTCTCCAGCCGCCAGAACGCGCCGAGATTGAACTGGAAGCGGTTGTTGTCGCGCGATCCGAACAGGCGCACGCCCAATTGCTGGTCGTTGAACAGGAACCCGCGAAAATCCGACTGGAACGGCTGGATGCCCGCGCGCAGCGAGATGAAATCGAACCGGTCATTGTCGAACTGGCTGAAGTGGTAATCGACGAAGGCTTCCTGCACCCCGAGGAAGTGATCGAGCCGGTGCGACGGGCGCGACGGTTCCACAAACAGCACGCGGCGTTCGGGCACATCGACATAATTGACGTTGTAGGCCAGCGTGACGCGGTATTCGATGCTCGGCGGCTTGAAGGTGGTCGAACCCTTCAGCAGCGCGAACCCAGCGATGAAGGTCTGGCTGAACACCTGGCTGAAGTCGTTCCCAAACACATCGTTGCGGTCGGGGTCTTCGGTGGTCTGCACGCCGACGGGGATGGGGAAGGTGCGCGGTTCGTAGACAGAATCCGAAATCAGGTTGGCGACGAAGAACCAGTCGTCTTCCTTGATTGGCAGCCACGGCACCTTGGCGCGGTTGATCGGCCGGTCGCCCTTGTAGGTGTTCTGGTTATAGGGATCGAACAGGTTTTCCTTCACCAACCCGAGGCTCTCGATCAGCCGCCAGCGATCGGGAATGGGGAGCTGGTCGGTCGGAAAGGCGCTGGGCGGCGGCGCGCGGATAGCGCCTTCGTTGTTCTGTTCGATCCGCTCGGGCAGTGGCGCGGTGTAGCCGGGGCGCTGGCGGCCATCGATGATGTCGGGATCGACCGGAGGGACGTCCTGCTCCCAGTCCTGCGACCCTTCTTCGCCGGGCGGCGCGGGCTGCGCCTGCACCTCGTCTGGCGGCGGGCTCGCCTGGAGCAGCAGCAGCGCAGGGAGCAGCCAGCTCATCTACAGCCCCTCGCACACGTTCTGCGCAGCCGTGTCGAGGAACGGCGCAAAGGGACAATTGACGTAGCGCAGCCGCACTTGCCGAGAGCCCACCGCGACCACGATCCGGTCCGCGCGAATGGCGTTCGGCGCATTGCTCAGGCCGCCACCAGCCCGCAGCGCGCCATTGTTGAGGCCGAGGAAGCTGATCATGTCGTCCTGATCGATCCCGTCGCCCGAAACCCCGATCCCGCCGACCAGCACATTGCCGCGATAGACCGGGACCGATCCGGGGAAGATCTGGATGCCATTGTCGAGCCGCGTCGTGCCCGCCGTCACTTGCGGCAAGGTAGTGCAACTGCGCGGGGTGTCCTGTGCGCTGGCTCCGGTGACGAAGTTCAGGTGCTGCGCGAGATTGCCGACGATCAGCGCAGACTGCAGCCCGGTCGAAAACGGGTTAAACTGCGCAATCGGGCGCGACAGCGGGCCGTTGGGCTGACCCACCTCGCCATCGGGGAAATAGGGCCGCGACAGGTTGCCGCCCGCGCGGTCGGAGAAAGCAAAACCGCCGGTCAGCGCCGTGGGATCGCCGAGAAAGGCGCGCGTCCGGGCGACGAACTGCGGCACCTCACCGCCTGCCGCCAGCAATTCATTGGCGGCAAAGGCGCCCGAGAAGAAATTGGCGGTGCGCGCCTTCTGCAAGCTGACGTCGATGCCGAAGATCGGCGCATCGGGGGAGCGGACGAGGCCGAGCACCTGCCCTCGCGTATCAACGAGGCTGATCGTCACCTGCGCCCGGCTGTCGAGCGGCTGGCGGATCTGCGCCCGCGCGCGGCTCATCACGGTGAAGGCTTCCTCAAGGATCACCCGCGCCTCGGCCGCGGTGAGCGGGCTCGCCACATCGCCCGTGTCAGTGCCGCCGCGCACCGGAAAACGGTTCGCCCCCGCGCCGTTCGACAGCACGAAGGCATCGCGGTTGGCGAATTCCGCTGACGTCGAAGCGCGCACGCCCGAAGCCTCGCTGCCATAAGTCGCGCCCGCGAGCAGGGCTGTCCCCATGTAATAGCCCGTCACCGGCACCAACGCGCCTGCGGTGGAGGCGAAGCTGGCGCCTGCGACGTTCCCGATCTGCGGATATTCAACGTCAGTGTAACGCAGCGATGTGCCGTCCGCAGTGATACGGTCGGCGCGGATCGCGACCGGCGCTTCAAAGCCCACGGTTCCTGCCAGCGCAATCGCCTCGTCCACATCCGCATCACGGTCGAGCACGTTCGGATCGAAGCTGTAGCTGCCGTCAGCGATCACCCCGATGCCGCCGACCACCACACCGTTCTGATAGAGCGGGAATCCGCCCGGATCAGCGGCGAGGCCTAGCGGAGAACGCTTAGGGCCGATGAACCCGTCACTGGCGCGAGCGGCGAGGTCGGAACAGGGCAGCTGGCTGAACTGCACCCCGAACAACGGCCCGCTTTCGAGGCCTGCGGTGGTCGGCGCAGGCGGGAAATGCTCCTGCACGATGAAGCTCGCCGTGCGGCTGGAGAAGGCGTTCCCGCCGCTCGAAAGGTACGCGCCGGTGATCGCCTTGGCGATTGCGGCGCCTGCGCTCGGGATGGTGAGGCCCTGTGCGTCCTGATTGCTGCCATCGGGCGCGGAGGGAATGCGCGCGGTGGGTGCGGCTCCCGGCATGGCGAAGACGCCGAGCACGTTCCCCACCCGGTCCGTCACCGCAATGGTCGCTGCCACACCCCGCGCCCGCGCTTCAGCGGCGGCCTGGGCGATGATCGTGCCGACTTCCGCGCTGGTGAGACTTTCGGCGGCGGGGACGGAAAACACCTGTCCGGCAGGCGGCGGCGTGGGTGTCGGTGCTGGGCCGCCGCCGGTTGCGCCCCCTCCGCCCGAACTGCTGCCCCCGCCCCCGCAGGAGGCGAGCACCAAGGCGCTTGCCGCAACCCAGAATGTCCCCCCCTTGCGCATGGCTATTGCAGCCTGCCAATCGCGCCGCTGGCCGATTTGAGCGCGGCGCGGAAATCGGCCGGGCGGTAGGCGTTGGGTTCTTCCACCGCCTTGTACGCCCGGGCGATATCGCCGCGGATGCCCGCCGCTGCGCCCTGCGTCACCCGCCCTTCGCGCACCAGCGCATTCAGCAGCGTATCGACCGCCATCACCGCCTGCACCGATCCGGCATAGTCGGTGAAGCGCGGCGTCGTCGCCTCGCCCGCGATGATCGCGATCACCTTGAATGCGTCGGCATCGGCATAGTCACGACCCGACAATGCATCGGCCAAGACCCCCGCATGCACTGACAGTGCCTGCGCAGCGGCACGCGCCTCGCCCGGTCCCTGCCCCATCGCTGCGTGGAAGCCGCGCGCGGCACTCTGGAACTTCGCCGCCTCGCCCGGCACCAGCGCGCCTGCGACCGCTTGGAGCATGATCATGTTTTCATCATTGAACGGCGGGTTGCCGAACGGGATCGGCCGCGCGGGATTGGTCTCGAAGGTGAGCTTGCGCTGCGGGCCATCGGTGATCGTCCGGTGGCACGAATGGCAGTCGTAGAAATAGAACTGCGGGAAGGCGCCTTCGTAAGCGAATTTGGGCTGCGCGAAGAGGCTGGTCGCACGGCGCACCGCCTCGGCCTGCCCCACCGCCCAGAACCGCACCGAATTGGGCGAGGCCTTTCGTGCGGTGTAATCGCCGTCGATAGTGTGGTGCTGCTGGAGCGCGCTGAACAGATCGAGCTCGAACGAGACGCGCGGGTGGCCCGCCGCCATCATCGCATGGGTGACGAACTGGCCGGGCTTGGATGATCCGTAATGGCAATCGAGGCAGACATTGGCCCGCGCCTTGGGATTGTCGAGGGGCGTCAATCCGGCCGCGACGTTCGAGGCATGGGTGGCGGGCAGCGCATAGTGCTCTGCCAGCCATGTCCCGCCCGACGCACCGTGGCAGCTTTCGCACCCGACCCCGTCGGTCACAGTGAACTTCGCGCCGCGCTGACCGGCAGCAACATTGGTGGAATGGCATCCGAGGCACGCCGGGGCCGATTGCGCGTTACCCAGCCCGAGGCTCGCTGCGATCTGCTGGCCGCGCCGACCGCCGAGTACGGCATAGGCGCGGGAATGGGCGCCGCTGGGGGATGAAGGTTCCTGCCAGGTCGCAATCTCGTCCTGCCGGACCACCGCACCATTGCCTTCGGCGCGGCCATGGCAAGTCGATCCGGCGCAGCTGGCGACGCCTTCGAATGTGCCGTTACCGATCGCGCCAGAGGCTGGGTAGAGCGCGGCGAGGGCGACCACCGCCGCGACGCGCAAGCCTTTACGCCGCTGCGCAAGGCCTGTGATCACATCCGCCCAAAATCGCCTCATCCCATCCCCCCCGAGATGCCCGAGAGCCGGATTGCCCTAAACCATGACAGGTTAGCACTCGCCCCCATGCGATGCTTGTAACCCTGCGTCTGGTTTGATCGTCCGCCTACCGATTCCCCCGTATGGCCGACCCCTGTCCCCCTTGTCCCAAGCTTGGGGCCGCGATGCAACAGCCAATGCGGTTTCAGCCCCCGCTGGCTTCGGCCGACGCCTCAAGGCTGGAGGCCAGCGCTTCGAGTTGCACCGTGCAGCCCTTGGCGATCAGCGCCTCGGCAAGCGCATCGGGCGCCTCGTAATCTTCGGGCAGCAGCACGAAGTCAATCTGCGCGCTGGTGGCGTTGTCCGGCCCGGTGATGGTGTAAGGCGCGCCCTCCACGATCGGCAGGCGCGCCGGATCGAGCGCGGCGATCATCACCGTCTCGTCGAATGTGACATCGACCGCTGCGCCATTCTCGCGGTTGAACATCCGGTAGGTGCTGGTGCCGGGTGTGCCGGGCCGCCACAGGCGCACAGTGGCAAGGTCGTAAAGGCAGATCGTGCCCGAACGGGTGACGTCAACATACCACAGGCTGGGATTGGTCGGATTCACGTCAGTCTCGCCGCGGACGGCCCCGGTCCGCACGCGGGTGGCGGCGCGCTTGCGGGTAAGCGAGGCGAAGCGGTCAGCAGCAACCTGCGGACGGTCGCCCACGCGGAAAGTGCCAGCCCCCTTGATGACGCGCGTGCCGTCAGCGGTGAGCACGGTGATCACATCACCCGCCTTCAGCGTGATCGAGGCATTGTCATCGACCTTGGTGCCAACCGGGTACTTGGTCGAGGAGGGGCCGGTGGACTTCACCACCACTCCGGCCATCGCCGCAACTGGCAGCGCCAGCGCCGCACCCGCCAGCGCGAGCGCCGTCAGCCGCGATTTCATTTTATCCGAGAACATAGGTTCCTCCCTCGTCCATTGCTTCCATGCGCCGGGCAAGATTGCTCAACGCTGTATCGTCAGGGTGGCGCGCGGCCACCTGCTGCGACAACCGCAACGCGGTTGCGCGGTCCGTCGCGGCGAGCTTGCAAGCCTCGGCCAGCTCGGCGCGATCTTCGGCCGGGAAATCGGGCGCGGGTTCAAACAGATCCACCGCCCGCGCGCGCCCGCGCAATTGCACCCGCCCCATCGACCGCCACCAGTCGAGCCCCGAAGCCTCGGCGAATTCGCGGCTGGCCATCACCGCTGAGTCGAGCGCCTTGTTGGCCGCCTCAAGCCGCGCAGCCGTGTTCATGGAGTCGCCAAGCGCAGTATACTGGATGCGGGTCGCTCCGCCAAAGTTCCCGATCACCGCCTCGCCGAAGTGGAGACCGACGCGGGTTTTGCCAATGGGAGGCAGGCTGGCATCCATCGCTGCCACCTCACGCCGGAACGCCTCGCCCGCTTGCCACATCGCATAGCCCGCACGCGCCGCGCGCGTGCCATCATCCGGACGACTGATCGGCGCCCCCCAGAAGGCCACCACCGCATCGCCGACGAACTTATCGATCACGCCGCCATGATCGAGCACCACCTGGCTCAGCAGATCAAGATAACGGTTGAGCAGCTTGGCCACCATTTCCGGCTCGATCGCGTGGCTCATCTTGGTGAAGCCTTCCAGATCGCTGAACAGCACGAAAATCTCACGCTTTTCGCCGCCCAATGACAGCAATTCGGGCTTGTCGATGATCGCCAAGGCGATGTCGCGCGGGATGTATTTGCCGAGCGCACCCGTGGCGAAATTGCGCTGCACCGCGCCCGATGCGCGCGCGGCAGTGGTAACGGCGGTGAAGACAATGATCCACCCGATCAACCACCCGACGACCGGCAATCCGTAGGTATCAACATTGCGAACCTGCAACAGCACCGGCACGCCCTGAAAAACCACGAGCTGCGCGACGCCAAACAGCGCCAGCCGCCGCGCGGGCCATTCGAGCAATGCGGTCAAAACCGCGACTATAATCACCAGAACCGCCATGGCCCACAGCACCCAAGTCGGGATCGGGGTCAGAACGCGGTCATCGAGCATCTGGGCGATGATCTCGGCATGGACGGAGATCCCTGCGGGCACTTCGCCGTTGATCGAGGTGAAGGTCGTCTCGACCCGGTCATAGTCGACGATATCGCCGCCGATCAGGATGTATTTGCCGGCATATTGCTCCTTGAGGAAGGGCAGGATTTCCGGGTCGGGATCGACGAAGAGATCGATTTGGGCCGGGGGGAACAGCACCGAATCCTGGAACTTGGGCCGCCGGTAATCAATCGCGCCCTCGTAACCGGCAAAGGCGGTGGCGGGCTCGCCCGCGTCTTCCAGCATCACGCGACCGAGCAGCGGCGGCAGGCCCTCACGGATATCGGGCCACAACCGGGTCGCGCCGAAGGTGTTGTCGAGCCGGATGCTCGCCGGGCGCGCCTTGCTCCCCTTCAGCCGCGCCATAAACGCTTCGAGATATTGTTGCTGTTCGAACTCGATATCGTCCGGGTTGGTCGCCTTGGCGGCATAGGCGACCGCGACCGGGGTCTTCATTGCGCGCAGCGTGGCGATCAGCTCCTCGTCCTCGTCCTGCGGCTGATCGAACAGGATGTCGATCCCGATCGCCTTGGGTTCGAAGGTGTCGAGCGTGCGCAGCGTCTTGGCGAGCAGGCCCCGGTCGAGCGGCGAGCGTTTGCGCGCAGCGATCAGGGTCTGGTCGGTATAAACCACCAGCACGACCCGCTTGTCTTCTTCAACCAGATCGGCGGAATAATAGGCCCTGAGATCATAAAACGCGCGCTCAGCCTCGCTGGTGAGCGGGGTGGGCTCGGAGCCATCGGGCAGAACCCAGCTATAGCGCGCGATAAACAGTGCCACGCACAGGAGCATGACGGTCAAGCCCAGTTGCACGCTGCCCGCCTCGCGGACATTGCGCCAGCCGCGTCTGATCCAGCCAAAACGCGAGGCGGTGCTGGATTGCGGCTCGGTCATTACCGTCCTCGCGCTCAGCGCGTGAGGTGCGCCGCGCCGTCGCCCACCACGGCAAAGGCTGACCAGTAGAACGGGTGCGAGGTTTCAGCATCGTCCATCAACGCCTCCTGCGAGGCCTTGAGCGCTTCGGCTGTGGCGCGGCCGTCCTCGGCAAACAGGCCCGCAATCAGACGGCCGGTCGCGTTGAAATCGTCGGGCACCGGCCAATGGCTCGCCAGCACGGTCCGTCCCCCTGCCCCCACGAAAGCACGCACCAGCCCATCGAGCGCAAACTCACCGCCGCCGGTGACGCCGGCCTCGCGCGTGGCGCCAACAGTAGCGCTGCCAGCGGTGTCGCAGGCCGAGAGAATCACAAGGTCGGCATCGATCCGAAGACCGAAGATTTCGGCGAAGCTCAGCAACCCGTCCGAACCTTCCTCGCTATCGAAGCTGGTCAGCAGCGCCGGGCGCGGCGGACATTGCGGTTGCGGCGCGGTGACCAGGCCGTGGGTGGCAAAGTGCAGGATGCGGTATTCGGACAAGTCAGGCAGAGCCGCAATCGCGCTGTCAGTGAAGTCAGCCCCAGTCAGCACCCGAGCGCCCTCGCCAAAGCGGGCTGCTGCGCCGCGCAGTTCGTCCGCCTTGATCGGATTGGCCCAGATATTGGGCGACCAAAGGCACTTCTCGCCCGCCGCCAAAGCGGCGCGGGTGCGCGACGCGCCGGGCGTGGCGGTGCCGATTGGCGCGTTTTCGCCGAGCCCGAGATAGGCGCGCTTGCCATCTGAAGGCGGCGCCGCCCGCACATCGCGGAACGCCGAGGCGGCTACCGAGGTGCTGATCTGGGTGGTGCGCCCGAGCCACTGGGTGCCGCGCAGATCATATTCGTCCGCGCCCTTCTGTCTTATCCGCGCTTGATAGGCCGCGACGCTGGCATCGTCGGTGACCAGCAGGTTGATCGGCAGCTTCAATAGCGCGCCATCGGGCTCGAACACGATGTGGCGGGCCTTGGGCAGCTGGTCGGCGACCGGGGTGAACAGCCGAACGTAAAGCTCACGCGCACGCACGATATCGAAAGGATAGGTCAGCACCTGCCCGCCTTCTACCACCGCGATGCTCTCACGGATCTGGCTCACCAGCTTGTCGAGCTGCGCCGGCGTGGCATCGGCCCGCCAGGCCATCGCCGCATCGCGGGTGGCGTAAATGACATAGGCATCGCTCTCGAGCGTCGCGAGCTTCACATAAGCCTCGCCCTCGGTGAGCGTGGCTTGCAGGTCGGTGAGCGTGATGGCCTGTTCGGTGACGGCCCGATAGCGCGGAAAGGCGGCGAGCTTATCCAGCACTTCGGCCTGCTGCTGCCGCAACAGTTCCAGCCGCGCAGCCCTCTCGGCGATCAGCGCCGTCTGGCTGGCGTCGGGTTCGGGGATGGTCTCCAGTTCGAGCAGCGAGGTGCGCAGCTGTTCGATCCCGCGCCCGAGATTGGTGGCGGTGCGGAACATTTGCGAGGCTTCGTCACTGCCGCCCGAAAGCTCGCGGGCCAAGGCCGCCTGTGTCTGCGCAAGGCCGGGGCGTTGGAGCAACTGGCTGGCGGCGAACAGATCGCCCGCTGCGCTGGCATTGCCGCGACCCTCGTCGATCAACAGCCCGAAATAGGGTGTCAGCAAGCTGCGCAGCGACGGCATGGCCCGGCCATCGGCATCGGCGATGATCGTGCGGTACAGCGTCAGCGCCTCGTCACGACGACCGCTGCGCGTATAAAGCCCAGCCAGCTGCGCCCGGGCAGTGCCCAGCGCGGGCGAGCCGGGATAGGTCGCTTCGAGCAAGGTGATACCCTGCTTGTGCAGCCGCTCCGCCTCCCCTTGCTTGCCGGAGCGCTCGGCGAGTTCGGCAAGCTCACCCAGCACCTGCGCTCGCAGCCACATGATCGACACCACTCGTCCGCCGCGCACATCGCCAAAGATCGCTTCGGCGGTGCGCAGGTAGCCCGCGGCGTCCTCAGTCCGGCCCATCTGCCGCAGCACTGTGGCCTTGAGATAGGCGTGCTGCCCATCGAGCAGCTGCGCGCGTTCCAACGGGGTCAGGCTCAGCGCATAGTCACCCGTGACCCGCCCGCTTTCGCTGGCCAGCTGTCCGGCTAGCGCCGGCCCGATCTGGAGATCGGCGAGCGCCGCGCTATCGGCGAATTCGATCGGTAGCGGTGCATCGAGCAACGCGAGCGCGCGCGCCGACTGGCGCTGGTTGAGCGCGTCCATCGCTTCATAGTTGCGTTGCAGGCGGGCCAGCACCGGGCTGGTCGCGCTGACGCTGCGCAGGTCGGCAAAACGGCGGCGGCTTTCGGCGAAATTGCCGAGATTGGATTGTTGCAGCGCTTCATTAAGGCGCGCTTCGGCGGCACCCGGCCCGGCCAGCGCGGCTGAAGATGCCGCGAAAAATTCCGCTGCCTCGGCAAATTCTCCGGCGTTGCTGCGGCGGTAGGCTTCGATCAGTGCCTGATCGGCTGCGATCGCTTCGGCCTGCTGGCGCGCAAAGGCGACTGCGTCTGTGGTGCTGGTGAGCGGGATTTCGACGATGCCGGGCACCACCGCATCGCTGGCCAATGATGCCATGCCGAGCTCAAGCGCCTTGGCATAGGCCGTCAATCCGCTTGCCGCATAGGTGCGTCCGCCGCGGTTGCCGACCAGCAAATCCGAGCGCAGCACACTGCCATCCTTGGCGCAGGAGAAGCGTTGCGCGGTGGCGATTCCCGTCACGGCGGCCGCACCGCCAGCGCCATCGGTGCAGCGCGCATCCGCCCCGGCAAAGCGCGCGGGTGCGGGTACCGCGCTGCCGGTCTTCACCACCCACAATGTGCCGACCGGCGCGGCGGCATCCCGGCAGATCACCGAATAACGCCGGTCAAACAGCCCGGCGCCCGGCTCGGGAGCGAGGATTTGCGCTTCGCACAGGCCGTTCGAGCCGATCGGGAACGTATCCCGCAAGCTGAGGCTGGCCGTGCCTGGCTCTCGCGCGGCCGTCTGGCTGGCTGGCAAAGCCCCCATCATGGCGAGTGCCACCAGCGCGGGCAGAATGAAGCGTGCCTTGTCCTTGGACTGGGTCATGTCACTTCCCTCCCGTCGGGGGTGTCTGGCCGCCGCCATAGAGCGAGGCATCGCCGCCGCTGGTCACCGGTTCATCGAGCATCTCGTCCTCCGAGATCAACGCCGCATCGGCGCGCTGCGGGAAGTCGATGCCGAAGCGTGCGTCCTCTTCCTCGGCGCTGAAGGCAGGCAGGGGTTCCCCAATGATGTTCAGGGGCTCCAGCAAGGTGGGGTTGTTGAGCGCGAGCGGGGCTGGCGGGACAATGATCGTCAGCGCCCCGGGCTCGAAGGTGGTGATGTAGTTCGGTCCGGCCACAAGCGTGCCTTGCCGGATGACGAAGATGCCGCGGGTCTCTCCGGGATCGCGCGAGAGGCTTCCGGTCAGCTGGTCATTGTTGACGAGGCCATCCCCGCCGATGGTGAAGGTGAACAGCGGATCAGGCTCGCCAACCAGCTTGTCCTTGTCATCCGCCCGGATGGTGATCGGGCGCGGTGTGATTATCAGCTGGCCATTGGTGAAGCTCACCGCGTAATTCGCGCCGGCCGTCAGTGTGCCTTGCGTGATGGCGACATTGCCGACCCCGGTGGTGACGCCAGCCGTGGTCGCCAGCGCGCCCGTCAGCTGGTCACCGTTCACCAGACCCGATCCGCCAAGCGTGAAGGTCAGTGCTGGATTGGTATTGCCATAGATGCGCGTCACGTTGTCAGCCGTGATCGTGATCGGGCGCGGTGTGATCGTCAGCTGGCCGCCGCTAAAACTCAGGGAATAGTTGGAGTTGGCTCCCAAAGTGCCCTGCGTGATCGCGATGTTGCCGATGCCGGTGGTCACGTCTGCTGTGGTCGCTAAGGCTCCGGTGAGCTGATCGCCGTTCACCAGCCCCGCTCCGCCGACCGTGAAGGTCAGTGCCGGGTTGGCGTTGCCATAGATGCGCGAGATGTTGTCCGCCGTCACGGCGATTGGGCGCGGTGTGATTATCAGCTGGCCATTGGTGAAGCTCACCGCGTAATTCGCGCCTGCCGTCAGTGTGCCTTGCGTGATGGCGACATTGCCGACCCCGGTGGTGACGCCAGCCGTGGTCGCCAGCGCGCCCGTCAGCTGGTCGCCGTTCACCAGCCCCGCTCCGCCGACCGTAAAGGTCAGTGCCGGGTTGGCGTTGCCATAGATGCGCGAGATGTTGTCCGCCGTCACACTTATCGTGCGCGGTGTGATCGTCAGTTGGCCATTGGTGAAGTTCACCGAATAGTTCGCGCCTGCCGTCAGCGTGCCCTGCGTAATGGCGACACTGCCGACCCCGGTGGTCACGTCAGCGGTGGTCGCCAAGGTGCCGGTCAGCTGATCGCCGTTCACCAGTCCCGCTCCGCCAAGCGTGAAAGTCAGCGCCGGGTTAGCCTCGCCATAGATCCGGCTGAAGTTGTCAGCCGAGATCGTCAGTCCGCGCGGGGTGATCGTCAGTTGGCCGGCTACAAAGGTCAGCGCGTAGTTGGCACTGGCCGCCAGCGTGCCTTGCGTGATCGCGATGTTGCCGATCGGGGTGGTCACGTCAGCCGTAGTCGCCAGCGCGCCCGTCAACTGATCGCCGTTCACCAGCCCCAAATCGCCAACTGTGAAGGTCAGCGCCGGGTTGGCGTTGCCATAGACCCGGCCGAGATTGTTCGCTGTCACTGTGATGGGGCGCGGCGCGATCGTCAGCTGGCCGGAGTTGAAGGTGAACTGATACCCCTGCTGGCTCAGCAACGATCCCTGCGCCGCGTTAATGGCGAACACGCCGACATTGGAGGTGCTATCGGCCAAGGTCGTCAGCAGCGGCGCGCCGGACAGGTCCGCAACGCCGTCTCCCGGAAGGAAACCGGTGACGCTGGCGCTGAGCGCCGGGTCCACGCTGCCATAGAAGCGGCTGAGATCATTCGCTGTCACGGTCAGGACCGGCACGATCCGGAAGGCCGCAAAATTGCCCCCCGGATTCAGCGCATCATAGGCCGCCTCGTTCGCGACGCTGTAGCGCCGTGCATAATTGCCGAAGGAGCCGATCTGCGATCCGGTGGGCGTCGCAGCGAAGATACCGTAGTGCCCGCCACCGGTCAGGATCAGACCGGCATCGCCATTGAGGTTGGTGACCTCGCCACTAAGCGAGGCAAGGTCGATCGCGCGTCCGGTGCCCGAAGCGGTCAGGACGCCCGAGCCGATCACCGCAATGTCGCTGCCGGGTGTGGCGCCGAAGTTGCGCGCGTCGATCTGTCCAGCGGTGATATTCGCCAGCGTGATGGCACCGCTCTCTTGTCCGGGGACGCCGCCACCATCGAACATGCGCAGCGTCACCGCGCCGGTGCCAGCATTGATCGAGCTGCCCTGTGCCATCGTGATGGCCGCCGGACCGGCGGGACCCGGGGGAGGAGGGAGCGTTCCGGCAAGATTGGCCAGCAGGTCGACCGTGCCATCGCGCACTACAAGATTGGCGTCCAGCAGGATCGAGCGGCCCGCATTGATGCTAATCGTTTGCCCGCCAAGACTGATCCCGCCGCTATTGTCGTCGGTGATCTCGATCCCGCCGCGCGAGGTCACCGTAATTGCCGTGGTGGTGGCGGCGACAGGCTGGCTGCCGATGATCGATCCGGCCCCGGTGATGATCTGGATATCGTCATAGGCCGAGACATCGAGCTGGTCCGCCACATTCAGATTGCCGCCTTGGGCGATCAACTGCGATGCTGGCGGATCGCCGATGATCGCTTCGCCCAGCGCCGTGACCAGCATGGTGCCGGCGTTGACGTTACCACCGCCAAGATCGACCAGGAACCGGCCCGCGGCATTGGCCTGCGTGCCGGGGCTACCCCCGCTCGCATCGGCGGACATGCTGAGCACGGCGGTGTTGATCACCGCTTGGCTGCCAGCAGCACCCTGAAGCAACGTGCCACCCGCAGCCGCGCTGCCGCCGCTGGAGGTCTGGGCGTTGCTGCTGATGCTGATCAGGTTCGTATCGACCTGGGTTGCACCGCCATATTCAAGGCGCGTGGACCCGCCATTGGCAGTCCCGCCTATCTGCCCCGCATTGGAGGCCTCCGCGAAGGCGCGCGCCTCGATCGAGAGCTGGCCCACATCAAGGGTCGAATTCGCCAGGTTCAACGATGCTCTGCCGCTTGAGGCGTTGCCGGTGATTTCCCCTGCACCGCCATTGGCTTGCGAGCGCACCCGCAGGACGCCAGGCAGCCCGACAGCGCTGGTGACGATGTTGAGGGTGGAGTCCGTCACCACCACATCGGCATCGCCGCTGGTTGCCGTACCGCCTGTTCCATTGGTCGCCGCGGCCCCGCCAAGCGCATCAACCGCGATGACATTCTGGCCGATCAGGCCGATATCCGAGCCGGTGATCGCAACCGTCATGTTCGCTCCGATCGCGTTGCCGCCGGTCCCGCCAGTGCCGGTCGCAGCGCCGCCTAGCGCGGTTGCGATGAATTCGAAGTTGCCACCGGTAACGGTGCTGTCGGTGATGGTGATCGTGGCCGGTGTGGAGCGCGCATTGCCGCCCGCCACATCGCCTGCGCCGCCTTGATTGGTCCCGCCAACCGAAATGCCTGACTGGCCGCTCGCATTGGGCAGGAAGTTGATCGTCGCCTGATCGGCGGTGAAGCTGACAAGCCCGCCTTCACTGCTCTCGAAGGCATCCCCGCCGATGCGGCCCGTGCCGCCGGTCGCTTGATCGACCACCACCGTCCGACCGACGATGTTGAGCGTCGCCCCCAGCACTTCAAGCGTGCTGCGGCCACCGAAGCCGTCACCGCCGTTGCCGGTGCCCGAGCCATTGCCGCCGACGCCGCCGGCCACGCCGCCAAGCAGCTCCAGCGTTGCCGTGCCGCCATTCAGTACCCGGATCTGGCGATTGCCGCCTCTGGCGTTACCGCCGCTGATGTTGCCGCTGGCCAGCAGGCTCGACCCGCCTTCGGCAAACGCCGAGAACAGCGTCTCACCCATGGTCATGGTGCCGGCGTCGACTTCGATCAGGCCTGTGCCGCCAGAGGCCGCGCCGCCAGTGCCGCCGTCCGCCAGCGAGCCGCCACCCAACCCGCGCGCGAGCAGCCGGTTGAACCCGCCACTGCCCGGATCATTGTTGGGGTTGGCGGGCAAGGCCATCGACCCGCCTTGTGCTGCACGCAGTACAATCGCACCGCCATTGCCCGCGCCGCCGATACCGGTGCCGCCTGTGGTAATGCCTCCAATCCCGAGCGCAGCGACAATCGCGCCGCCGTTGAGGGAGTCGGCAAAGATGTTGAAATCAAAATTGCGCTCGACGATCAGGCTGCTGCCCGAGCCCAAGCTGCGCAGTTCGGCAGAACCCCCGAACCCAGCCCCGCCGACATAGGCAACCTGATCACCCTCGCTCTCGCCGCCGCGCCCGCTGGCGGTCACCTGAAGGGAGCCGAAGCGCACCACGCTGGCCGCTTGCGCCTGCGCATAGGCAACCCCGCCGCGTCCAGTGCCACCGATCCCACCCTCATCCGGTGTGCCGCCGACGCCGTTGGCAAGGATCGCGGTGTTGCCCGAAAAGGTCCCGCTACCCTGCGTGCCGCTGGTCACCGCGATGTAGGCCGTGCCGCCCGTGCCGTTACCGGCATCGCCGGTCTGAGCAGAACCGCCCGCGCCATTCGCCTCGACGATCGTGTCGCCGGAAACCGTGACGCTGATGCCCTGCAATGCGATGGCCGCTTCACCGCCGAGGCCAAGGCCGCCCGCTGAAAAGCCGCTACTACCGCCAACGCCGGTGGCGAAAGCATTGAACTGCGTCATGGACACAGTGCCGCCGAGGCTGCCGAGAGCTGTCGCCGCGCCGCCGGTCCCAGTGCCCCCCACGCGTCCGGCCCCGCCAGAGCCGAAGGCTTCAAGCGAAATCTGATTGGCGGTCACGTCACCCGCTCGCACGCTCAGCGCCGCAGAGCCGCCGGTGCCATTGCCGCCCGCGCCGGTCGCAAAGCCGAAGTCCGCACCGCCACCACTTCCGCCAGTGCCGATGGCGGATGCCGCCACGTCACCGAAGGTGGCGGTTCCCTGACCGACCGACCCGTTCAGCCCAAACAATTCCAAGCCAGTCTGCGCCAGTCCGCCAAACCCGTCGCCGCCGCGCCCGCCGTTGATCAGTGAGACAGCAGCCCCGCCCTGGCCGCCAGTTCCCGTGGCCAGAAGCAGCGCGCTTCCGGTTACCGTGAGGTTGCCCCTGTCTCCACCAGCGAGAATGAAAGCGCCGTTGGTGAAGGTCGGATCGGCCTGATTGGGAGCTACACCATCCCCGCCAATGCCATCGCCCCCGCGCCCGGGGGCAATCGCCGCCCCATTGGTCAGCCCGCCGCCACCGCCCGTGCCTTGCGCGAACACGCTGGCATCGCCGCCGATGGTGAGCGTAGCATTCTGCGTCAGCGTGCCGTTGGCCTGGAAAAACGCATTACCGCCCCGGCCAATCCCGCCATTGCCGCCGAACCCGAATGTCGCGTTGCCGCCAATACCGTCGCTTGTCGCCTGAGCGCGGCCAAGCACGGTGACCGTGCCGATTTCGGCGATCGCTCCGGCAATCCCGCCGGACCCGTCGCCGCCGTTCACCCCGGCGCCGCCCTCACCGCGCGCGTCGGCCCGGAAGCTGGCGTCGATTGTTCCGCCGATGGCGATCGTTCCGCCGGAGAAGGTCGTCGCCGAAGCACGGCCGCCTAGCCCGACGCCGCCAGTGCCACTACCATTGGCGCCGCCGAACCCTTGTGCGTCGAGCTGCATGCGCCCCGTGATGGTGATCAGTCCTGGCCCGTTGATCGTGGCCGCAGCCGTCCCGGCATCGCCAATCGAACCAGCCCCGGCGCTGTTGGAAGAACCGCCGCGCGCATTCGCATTGGCCTCGACTTCGCCGCCGATGGTCAGGGTGCCGCCGCCGCCAGCCACGGTCATCAGCGCTTGCCCACCATAGGCGTTTGACACGGTCGAAAGGCTGACCAGCGAACCCTCTGCCGCAATCGCCTCAGCAAATAGGTTGAGCTTCTGCGCAATATCGACGGAGCCGCCCTGACTTGCCGCAAGCTGCGCCAGCCCGCCGCGGGCTTCGGCGCCCACTACGGCGCCCGAGGTTGTGGTAGCGAGCCCGCGCGCCTTGATGGTCGCGTCCCCGGCGATACTGATATTGCCGCCAGCCGCATTGACCACCGCCGAACCGGCGATGGCCCTGCCTGCTGTCAGATTGACGGGATCAAATCCGCCGAAGGCATCGGCCGTCACCAGCGCGCTGCCGGAGATGGTCACATCACTGCCGACCCCGGCAAGGATCAGCGACGACCCACCTTGCGCATTGATCGCATCAAGCAATTGCGGGTTGGGGTCGCTCTCACCGTAATCGCGCGAGTCGACCAGCGCATCGCCAGTGACGGTGAAACCCTGCCCGTTTTGCGCGATCAATTCGGCATTCTGGCGGCCGACGAGCAGGAGGTTGCCGGAGACCGAGCTGGCAATATCAAAGGATGTTGCCTGCACCCGGTGGGTACCGATCGCCAGCAGGCTGCTGCTGGCGATGAAATCATCGATGAAGATATCGGCGCGAACATCACTTAGCTCGGAATTGCCGTTGAAGGTCGCCGCGATCCCGTTGCTGATGGTGTCGCCGTTCACAGAGCGGCCGGACACGTTGTAGTTGGCAGACAGGATGATTTGGCCATTGACGATACTGGCGCCCTGCGCGGGATCGAAGCCAAGATTGCCGCTGAACAGCATGCTGATCGGGTCAGCACCGGCGCGGGCGACGCCGTAGATCATGTGATTGTCGCCCGACCCGGTGCTCGACGGGCCGCCGACATTGCCATTGACCGTCACCACCTCGCCGGACGCCGCCGTGCCGACAGGGACCAAGATACTGAACAGCCCGTTCGAGAAGCCGAGATTGACCACCTCGCCCGCGACATAGGCGTGGCTGCCGTTGATCCGCGCCGTGCCCAGCATTTCGATATCGGCCGCGACCACCGCGAAATAGGCATTTTCCGGCGTCGCAAGAAGCTGCGCGCCCGGATTGATCTGGACACGCGCGGTCGATCCTGCGGCGCCGGTGAAGGTCGCAAGAGCGCCTTGCCCGAAAGCCTCGAAGTCGCCCGGTTGGATATTCAGCGTGGTCAACAGCAGGCTGCCGACATCGAAAGTTGCAGTGCCGCCGATCAAAATCCCGGTCGGCGAATAGAAGGCGACCGTCCCGGCCGGCGAGCTCCCGCTATTTTGGTCGACGAAACGCGACAGGACCGTGCCATTAATCGTCAAAACGTTGCCGTTGGCGGTCGGCAGAATCCGGTTCAAAACCGCAAAGTTTGGCGTTTGAAAATTGCGGAACAAGGCGCTGGCATCTTCACGTATGAAATCCAGTGCGTCGCCATTGTTATCCTCGTTCGGCGACCAGTCGATCACCACCGTCGGCGTGAACAGATCGACCGTCGTGTTGGTCGGCCCGGTATCGACGATGCTCGCCGCGCCGAACACGACGTTACCATCTGCCAGAATACCCTGTGCTTCGGCCCGGGTGGGAAGCACCAGCGCCAGCGCCAGCGCGGCACTCCCGCAGCCGAGCAAGAGCTGCGAACGCTTGGCATGAGGATGGCGGCTCCGGGTCGCACGGGTCATCTCAATATCTCCACGGAAGCAGGCGGGCAGTGAGCGTGAACATGAAGCGGACATCGCCGCGGTCAGCGGCAAGATCAGGCCGCTGGAGCGGCACCGCGATCAGAAAATCGCTCTGGACTCCCGGCGCCCAACTGACGCGCAGGCCCCCGCCTGCCGACCACAACCGGTCGGGGTTGGTGGGGGAGCGACTGGGGTCTTCGTTCCAGACGTAGGCGACATCGGTGAACAGATAGGGCTGGTAGGCAAGCCCGCCCGCGGTCTTGGAGACGAGCGAGCCGTAGCGCATTTCGAACGCGCTCATGATCCCGCTATCGCCCAGCACCGCGCCCGGATCATAACCGCGCCCGATCGAGAAACTGCCGCCTGCGATTTCCTCGAATGCGGGCAGCGGATCGTTGGTGATTTGCGCTTGGGTATCGAGCGCGAAGGTCACCTTCGGGGTGGGGCGATATTCGAAATCGGCATTGATCCGCACCAGCAGCGGCGTGGGGTCAGCCTCAATCCGGCTCGGCGGAACAGCCGCGCCGATGAGGCAGCCGAGCAGATTGGGACGGCAGTCCGGGCTGGTGTTGAACACATCGAGCCCGTGGCGCGCTTCGATGCCGTAGCGCAGTTGCAGCTTGGGCTCGTAGGGGGAATAGCCACCAGCGCGCAGGACGGATTGCTGATCGGTCCATTCGCCCGCCAACCGGGCATAGGCCATCCGCACCCGGTCATCAGTCAGGCCGAAATTGTTCAGCATCACCTCCTGATCGACATAATCAAAGCCGACATCGGCGAACAGGCTGTGGCCGCGCGTGCGCAGCACCGGATAGCTGGCGAACAGGCTGGCAAAGATGGTTTCGGATTCGACATCGAACCCGGCCAGCCCGACGGCGGGGTTGGAGGTGCTGAAAGTGAACTGCCCGCCCAACCGTAGGCCTTCGCTACCGACGCGAAAGTCGTGGCCGATCTGGACGGTCTGCTGCTCGGCAAACTCCAGGGTGCTGAACAAGGCCACCGTGGTCCGGTCGCCGAGACCGGTCAGATCATAAAGCTCGCCGCGCAGCGTTCCGCCGAACCGGCCAATCGCCTTGGAGCCGAAGTTCTGGACATTGAAATCAACCACGCCGCGTTGGCGCAGAACCGCGATTTCTCCCACCAGATCGCCCGGCGCGCCGCCAGCCGCCGGCCGCAGCGACAGGCGTACATCCAGACCCGGCACATCATCGGCGAGCAGCAGATAACGCTCCGCCAAGTTGGTGTTGAACACGTCTTGCTGGGTGAGCTTTTCGAGATAGCCCGCCACCAGCTTTTCCGAAGGCCCGGCATCGCCGCGCACCCGCACCGCTGTCAGTCGCCCGAACACCACGTTGAAATCGGGGATGTTGTCGGCAAGGTTCTGTTCGGGGATTTCGACTGTGGCGAGATAACCCTGGCGGCGCAGGATCGCATTGGCTTCGGCGCGGATGTCGCACAGCACCGACACGGGCAGCTCTCGCCCGAGATAGTCGGCATAGGCGCTCTCAAGCGAGAGGCCCGGCACTCGGTCCAGCCCGTTGAACTGCGCGCCGGCAACCGTGAACTTGATCCCGGCAAACTCAGGTCGGTCGAGCGCGCATGGAGGGCGCTCGAAATCACCGTCGATGGTAAGAGTGACGCTGCGCTCGTCGCGGCGCAGTTCGGGCGGGATCAGGTCGCTGCGGTTGGGCGGCGTGACTTGGGCGGCTTGGGCAAAGGCCGGATCGCTCGCGCTGACCAGCCCGGTGGCCAATGCCACGGCTGACACGAGAACGCGCAGACCGAACGGGCGCAAACCGCGATGATGCCGAGCGCGTCCATTCGAAAAGACGGCGGACTGCACCTGATGCAGGCAGGTATGAGCGTGCGACAAGGTCCCCCCCAAAAGCTCACGCCCGGGCATGCGCTATGCGCGCGCTCGCGGCGTTGTGCCTTTCCCCCATGGTCCACACGCCAACAGCTAATGTCGCCGGTGAACCTACGACCCCTCGTAGGCAGGGAGACTACTCCGGCCCACCGCAAACACAAGCGCGCAAAGGCCTGCACGGGCGCTTGCGAGACACTTTGTCGCGTTTGAGCAACTTTCGCAGGCGCAACCAGCGCCGTGCAGGGAGCTTAAGGGGAGAAAGCGTCAGCCCGCAGCCGCGAGCATCACCTTGGCAGAGGCTCCTGAAACGGCCCCAGGCTCAACCGGCAGCTTGGCCGGACGCGCAGCGCCGGGATAGGCTTGTCCCAGCACACCGAGCGCTTCGGTGATGCGGGCATGGGCGGCCGGGTTCTCGGCCTTGATTGCCGCGCCATTGGTTGCGAAGGCGGACGCGGCAACCTTGGCGAAGCCGTAACCGTCGAGATAGGGCTCGTAACTGTCGTTCTTGGGCAGGGTGCGATACATCGCGCTCGCCCGCTCGATCTGGTCTGCGATGATGCCGGTCGCGACCTTTGCAGACGTGGCGTCCGACTTGGGAGCCTTCTGGGCGGCACCCCGCAGCGCGGCGATGATCGCGTCATAGGCCTTGCCGACTTCCGCAACGCTCTTGCCTTCATTGGCGGCGAGCGATGCTGCCGTGAATAGCTCCTTGAAATCTGTGACGCCCAGCTTGGCGAAGACCGGGTCCATATCGACCAGCACTTCGCTCACCGGATGAGCGAACATTTCGGCGGCTGCTTCCTTCTTGCCCGCCGCATAGGCATCGCGCGCAGCAACCACATGCGCTTCGGCGACCGCGAGCGCGATCCCGTAGGCGACCGGATCACTGGCCGCATCGGAGACGGCAACGCCGCCCTCGCCCTCGCCGCCAGCCGCCTCGCCGCCGGCGCCTTCACCCGCGCCGCTGCCGCCTTCACCCTCGCCCGCGGTCGCAGCCGTTTCGCCGCCCGGCGCACCAGTCGCTGCGCCCTCACCGCCAGCTTCGCCGCCACAGGCCGCCAGCAGCCCACCGGCAAGTGCAGTGCCAAGGCCAAGCTGGGTCCAGAGTTTGAGCGTGCTGTTCATGGAAAGCGGTGTCCTTCAGGCCGGAGATATGTCGCGGCCTCATGGCCCAGATGATAATGGTTCGCAAGAGACTTTCGCACCGGGAGCCTTGCCAGCGCTCAGGTCAGGGCTTAGAGACATGATACAACGTCTCATTTATCGCTGCATAGGGTCATCACCATTTATGGCAACGCTGCTCGCTCCCATGTCCCGGATATCCGCAAGCCCAGATGTGCTGCACGCTATCGGGGAGCCCGACTGCAACCTTGCGATCTGGCAGCGCACGCCCTTTGCGGACTTTGGGCCGCTGGTCGAAGGTACGCCGCAGGACCTGCGCTTCACCTGCGATGTAGCAGGCCTGCCCGCGCTGCTGGCCAAGGAGCTGAAGCAACGCGAGTTTGGCGGCAGCGCAGCCCTGCACTGCGCGCTGGTTGAGGACGCCGCCCGGCTCGCCGAGCTGTTCTGCACCGCGATGGACCTTGCCAAGCTGGAGCTGCGCCTCGAAGTCGTGCGCACGGATTCCTGCCGCAAGTTCCACGCCGACTACGTCACCGCCCGGCTGATCACGACCTATGTCGGCGAAGGCACTGATTGGCTGGACGAAGATGATGCCATCCGCGTCGCCGCTGGCGAAACGCCCCGGCATATCAACCGCCTCGCCCCCTTCGATATTGGCCTGTTCAAGGGCAAGCTCGCGACCGAGCGCCCCGCGATCCACCGCTCACCGCCGATTGCCGGGACGGGCGCTGCGCGGCTGTTGCTGGTGCTCAACCCGGCGAGCAAGTCAATCGCCGATGGGGCCGATTCGGGTCTTTCGCCGCCTCCGCATCTGGCCTAACAGCCCCCCATGCGCCCGCGGGCGCGATCCACTCCGATGGCCGCCGCTGCCTTGGTGCGCGCGGCCCATCGCTCGCAAGAGGTATCTGCTCAATGAAGAAGTTCCTGCTCGCCGGGGTCTCCGCCCTCATGATCGCCGCTCCTGCCGCCGTTCAAGCCGACGAAGGCATGTGGCTGCCGAGCCAGACCGGTGCCATCGCCGATGCAATGAAAGCCGCCGGGCTTGAACTCGACGCCAAGACCCTCGGCGATCTGCAACGCCCGCCGCTGACCGCGATTGCCTCGCTTGGCGGTTGTTCGGCTGCGTTCCTGTCGCCCGAAGGTCTGGTTGCAACCAACCACCACTGCGTCGCCGGTTCGCTCCAGTACAATTCATCGCCCGAGAATGATTACCTCACCAACGGCTTCCTTGCGAAGACGCTGGGCGACGAACTCCCCGCCGCACCGGGCAGCCGCGTTTACGTGATCGAAGACCTGCGCGATGTCTCCAAGGACATGCTCAAAGGCGCCGACAAGCTCGAAGGCCGCGCGCGCTATGACCGCCTGCAAGCCAACCGGACCGCGCTGATCGAGGCATGCGAAAAGCAGGCCAACCGCCGCTGCGACGTGCGCGCCTATTTCGGCGGGCAGCAATACTGGCTCCAGCAGCAGCTTGAGATCAAGGACGTGCGCCTGGTCTATGCTCCCGCTGCCGGCGTCGGCAATTTCGGCGGCGAGAAGGACAACTGGATGTGGCCGCGCCACACTGGCGACTTCTCGTTCTACCGCGCTTACGTGGCCCCCGATGGCTCGTCCGCGCCGTTTGCCAAGGAGAACGTGCCGTTCAAGCCCAAGGCCTGGCTGCCGATCGCCAAGGACGGCGTGAAGGAAGGCGACTTCATCATGGTCGCAGGCTTCCCCGGCACCACGGAGCGCCTGCGCTCGGCTGAAGAAGCGCGCTTCTATTACGAGGAACTCTACCCCTACCAGCAGAAGGGTCTGACCGAATATGGCGACCTGATCGACGCGCTGACCGCAGGCAACCAGGCGGCGACCATTGCCTATGCCGCGACACTTCAGGGCGTGGAAAACTACGAGAAGAAGATCGCAGGGCAGATGGCCGGGGCCGATGCCATCTCGCTGGTTGAAAAGAAGCAGGCCGAAGAAGCGGGCTTCCGTGCATGGATCAAGGCTGATCCCAAGCGCGAGGCGCAGTACGGCGCAGCGCTGGCCGAACTCGACACGCTGATCGCGACGAACAACGCTGAAGCGCTGGCCGATGCCAAGCGCGGGATGCTCGGCCGCGGACAGCTTTATGGTGCGGCGCGCCAGCTCTATCGCTGGGCCAACGAACAGGCCAAGCCCGACAAGCAGCGCGAACCCGGCTATCAGGAACGTGACCGCGCCTTCATGACGCAAGGGATGCAGCGGATCGAGCGGCGCTATGTTGCCGAGATCGACAAGGCGATCTGGGAAGACGGAATTGCCGAATACCGCACCCTGCCCGCCGAACAGCGCAGCGCCAGCTTCGATGCCTTCATGGAAGGCCGCGACCTCGCCTCGTTCTATGCCGCGACCGAACTTGGCAACACCGCCAAGCGGATGGAGTGGATGGGCAAGACCCCCGCCGACTTCAAGGCGTCGAGCGATCCCTTCATCCAGCTGGCGGTCGCCACCTATGACGAAGCAATGGCCAACGAAGCGGAAGAAAAGGCCCGCTCGGGCGAGGTGCAGAAGGCCCGTTCCAAGGTCATGGAAGCGCGCCTTGCCTATGCCGCATCGCAGGGCAAGACCATGTACCCCGACGCCAATGGCTCGCTGCGCTTCACCTATGGCAAGGTGACGGGCAAGGCGGTTGACGGTCAGGTGTGGACGCCGTTCACTACCGCCGAAGGGATCGTGGCCAAGCACACCGGCCGCGGCGAATTCGATGCGCCGGACAAGATGGTGGAGCTGATCAAGGCGAAGGATTACGGCCGCTGGGCCTCGCCGGAGCTGGGCACGCTGCCGGTCGATTACCTCTCCACCGTGGACATCACCAACGGCAACTCTGGCTCCTCGACGCTGAATGCGCGCGGCGAGTTCGTGGGCCTTGCGTTTGATGGCACGATCGAAGGCGTGGTCAGCGACTGGATGTATGATCCCAAGATCAACCGCACCATCCACGTCGACAGCCGCTTCATGCTGTGGACCATGGAAAAGGTCGACGGCGCGGACCGTCTGCTCAAGGAAATGGGCGTCACCGCTGAGTAAAATCTGAATAAGTATGCGGCGCGTGGGTTTTCCGCGCGCCGCCTGCTATTGCCTCCCCTGCGCTTGCATTGAGACGGGGAGAGTATGATGCACGAAGTGGTGGTGGTCGACATCGGCGGCACCCATGCCCGGTTCGCGATTGCCCGTATCGGCGATGACGGGGCTATCGCACTTGATGCACCCGACACGCTCCATACCGCCGATCACGCCAGCTTCCAGACGGCATGGCAGCATTTCCGCGAATTGCGCGGCGGCACCCTGCCCGCAGCCGTCAGTATGGCGATAGCTGGGCCGGTCGGAAGCCCGGGCAACCTCAATCCGGTGATCCGCTTCACCAACAATCCGTGGATCATCCGCCCGGCGCTCATCAACGAGAAGCTGGAGGTGGAGCGCTTCACCCTCGTCAATGATTTCGCCGCTGTCGCGCATGCGGTCGCGCGGGCGGATGACAGCCAGTTCCTGCACCTCGCGGGGCCTGAAACGCCGCTGGGAAGCGAAGGCACGATCAGCGTGCTCGGCCCCGGCACGGGCTTGGGCGTCGCGCATCTGTGGCGCTCGGGCAGCCAGTACCGCGTGCAGGCGACCGAGGGCGGGCATATCGACTTTGCCCCCTTGGACAGCATCGAGGACGCGATCCTCGCCCGGCTGCGCAGCCGCCACAACCGCGTCTCGGTGGAGCGCGTGGTGTCCGGGCCCGCGATCGTCGACATCTATGAAGCGCTCGCCGCGATGGAAGGCCGCAGCGTGCCCGAACTGGATGCGATCACCATCTGGGGCCTTGGCACCAGCGGCGAAGACAGCCTTGCCGCAGCCGCCGTAGACCGGTTCTGCCTGTCGCTGGGGTCGGCAGCGGGCGATCTCGCCCTTGCGCAAGGCGGCTTTGCCGGCGTGGTGATCGCAGGCGGCCTTGGCTACCGCATCCGCGACACGCTGCTGACCTCGGGATTTGCCGCGCGGTTCAAGGCCAAGGGGCGGTTTGAAAGCCTGATGGCGAATATCCCGGTCAAGCTGATCGTCCACCCGCAGCCCGGCCTGTTCGGTGCAGCGGCGGCCTTCGCCTCCGAACACGCATGAAGACGATTGCCTCCCTCGAAGCCCGGCTGGGCGAACTGCACCAGCGCACGCGCGAAACACCGCTATTCAACCCGGTGTTTCAGCTATCGCTCGACCTGTCGCGTGCGCTGGAGGGGGACGAGTTGACCCTCGATGATCTCTCCGCGCTCGTCGCCGAACTGGAGTGTGACGGGCTGAAGGCGCGCGCGGGCAAGCTGCGCTCGTTGCTCGCGCCGCCGCCGCAGCCTTTTCCGCTCGCGGGCGAGGACGATGAATTCGAGGCGTTCCGCGCGCGCTGGGAACGCCCGCAGCTCCACGCCGTCTTCACCGCGCACCCGACTTTCCTGCTCGCCCCGGCACAGGCCGAAGCGGTCGCCGCTGCGGCATCGGGCGATGATGACGCCGCCGCCTGCGCCGTGCCATCCACCCGCACCGCTGTGACGCTCGATCATGAACACCGCGCCGCGATGGACGCCATGGCCCGCGCGCAGGACGCCCGCGATGTGATCGTCGCCCGCCTGCTGGAGGAAACGCGCAGCCGCTGGCCGCAGGACTGGCGCGCGCTGCGCCCGATGCCGTTCCGCTTCGCCAGCTGGGTCGGCTACGACATGGACGGGCGCACCGATATCGGCTGGCACACTTCGATCGCCTTCCGTCTGGCCGAGAAAGCCGAGCGGCTGGCGCGCTATACCGCCAGTCTTGACGGGATCGATCCGGCTCACCCACTGATGGAGACGCTGCGTCCCGCCGCCGCCTTCGCCGCCGCCCGGGCTGAGGATTTCGCTGCCGATCTGTCGAGCGCTGAGGCCTTGGCCGCCGCGGCTAACCGCCTGACCACCCACAGCACCGACAACCTGCTGTCGCTCACGCCGCTAATCGCTGCGCTGGAAGCCGAGGCCGAGACAGCCGATCCCACCCGCGCCGTCCGCCTTCTCACCCTTGCTGCCGCGATGCGCGCAGACGGGCTGGGCATGGGCTGGATCCACTTCCGGGTGAACGCCAAACAGCTCCACAACGCCATTCGCCGCCGCCTCGCCGATGACGAAGCGATTGATCTGGCCAGCAAAGGCGCGATTGCGACGCTGCGCCGGATGGTGGATGAAGCCCGCCCGCTGCGCACCAATTTCGCCGCACTGGCGACCGAAAGTTCGACTGCGATCCGGCAGTTCCTCGCAATGGCGCAGATCCTCAAGCACATTGATGCCGACGCGCCGATCCGGATGCTGGTGGCCGAGTGCGAGCAGCCCGCCACGGTGCTCGCCGCGCTCTATTTCGCCAAGCTGTTCGGGGTGGAGGACAAGGTCGATGTCTCGCCGCTGTTCGAGACCGAGACCGCACTGGAACACGGCGGCCGGTTCCTCGACGCCCTGCTGGCCGAGCCGGCCTACCGCGCCTATGCCCGCCAGCGAGGCCGCGTGGCAGTGCAGACCGGGTTCTCGGACGCCGGGCGCTTCGTCGGGCAGATACCCGCCAGCCTTGCCATCGAACGCCTGCAAGGCCGCCTCGCCGAGGCGATGGCCGCCAACGGGCTGTCAGACATCGCCGCGCTGGTGTTCAACACCCACGGCGAAAGCATGGGCCGCGGCGCGCATCCTGCCAGCTTTCAGGACCGGCTCGAATGGCCGCTCTCCCCCTGGGCACGGCGGCGGTTTGCGCGGGCGGGCGTCCGGCTGGAACCCGAAGTCAGCTTTCAGGGCGGCGACGGCTATCTGTTTTTCGCGACGCCCGACCTGGCGCTCGCCACCCTCACCCGCATCGCCGAACTGCGCCCGGCCGAAACCGACCTCGCCGCGCCCGCCGACCCGTTCTACCACCGCACCGATATCAGCCTCGATTTCTACCGCGCGGTGAAGGAACATCAGGGCGATCATCTGGCCAGCCGCACCTATGCCCGCGCAGTGACTGCCTTCGGGCTTGGCCTATTAAACCCCACCGGCAGCCGCGTCTCGCGCCGCCAGTCCGACATAAACGCTGACCGCGAGATGAGCCTCAGGCAGATCCGCGCGATCCCGCACAACGCGATCCTCCAGCAATTGGGCTACCCCGTCAACGTCATCGCCGGGATCGGCAGCGCGGCCGACGGCAACCGCGAAGAAATCGCCGCACTCCTCACCGACAGCCCGCGCGGGAGCCAGATTCTGCGGCTGGTGCGCTCCGCCAATGCGCTCGCCAGTATCAAAACCGTGGCAGCCTATGGCGAGCTGTTCAACTCGGCCTATTGGGCCAGCCGCACCTATCGCGGGACCGAGGATCACCTTGCGGGGAGCTGCGCGGCGCTGGCAGAATATCTCGTCGGCGATGACCGGACGGGGGTGTTCCGTCGCTTGGCCTCGCGCCTCAGGATCGACGCGATCAAGCTCCACCGGCTGACCGATCTGCTACCGGACGAAGCGCCGAGCGAAGCCCGTGAACACGTGCGCCGCCGCATTGGGGTGCTTCAGGCGCTGCGGCTTGCACTCCTCCAGCATATGTTCCTGAAAGCGGTGGCCGTCCCCGCCTTCAGCCGCGCCAATGACATCAGCCGGCGCGACGTGATCGAAATGGTCATGACCTTGCGCGTCGAGGAAGCCCTCGCGCAGCTGCGCCGCGCCTTCCCGGTGCGGATACCCGGCCCACGCGATTTCCCCTTGGATGAGCCCTCAGACTACCCGGACGGCGGCGAGGAAGGCTACGGCGCGATTGAGCGTGACTTCATGACGCCCATCGCCCGCGCGCAGGAATTAAGCCTCAGAATCAGCACCGCGATTGCCAACGAATTCGGGGCGCACGGGTAATCCTCCCCATCAGGGGAGGACTACATCGCCGTACTACCCCGCGGGACCAGCTTCACCGGAACCCGCCGCCGCGCGGCTTCGCCTTCATCGAGCACCGCCTCGACCAGCGCTACCCCGGCCTCCGCCGGGTCGGGGGCAATGGTGGTCAGCGGCGGCCGGCTGAACCGGCCGGCGACCAGATCGTCGAAGCCCATCACGCCAACTTGGCTTGGGACCGCGATATCGGCGGCGGCGAAGGCTTCAAGGGCGCCAAGCGCCATCGCATCGCAGGCAGCGAAAACCGCGTCGATATCCTCTCCCCGTTCGATCAGACGGCGCGCGGCGCGACGGCCTTCCTCTTCGCGGGTGGGGGCATTGACGGTCGGGGCCAGACACGGCTCAAGCCCGGCGGCGCGCATCGCTTCGGCATAGCCTTCATAGCGTTCCGTGAATTGCACCTGCGGCGTATTCAGCGCGCCGAGGAAGCACGGACGGCGGTATCCGGCGGCAAGCAGGTGCTCGACCGCTAGCCGGCCTGCCGCACGGTTGTCCGAGCGCACCCAGTCCAACTCGTCGAAGGGCGATCCCCAATAGGCGACCTTGCGCCCATCGCCATCGAGCGCGCGGAAATGCTCCCACGCGGGTGCATTGGTGGTGGTGCCGATCACCACGAGGCCATCGGCGCGGCCCTGTTCCTGGTAATGGCCGAAGAAATCCTCGGGACGCGCCTGAAAGCTCACCAGCGTCTCAAACCCGCGTTCCGACGCGGCCACACAAACGCTGCCGAGCAAGGCATAGGCGAAGGGATTGATGCTGGCGGCATTGTCGCCCTCACGGCAGATCACCACCACCGCGAGCGTCCCGGTCGATCCCCGGCGCAGCCGCGCGGCGCGTTCATCGACGAAGTAACCGAGCGCTTCGGCCGCCTCGATCACCTTGCGACGGGTGGCTTCGGCAATGGCGGGCGAGCCGGACAGCGCGCGGCTGACCGTCGGCTGGCTAACGCCTGCCCGCTCCGCCACATCGAACGATGTCGGCCGTCTGCGTGATCCCCCGCTCATGGCTCAGGCTTCTAGGGCGGGACGGTGCACAGGCGCAAGCGTATGCGTGCATGCAGCCTGCATTGCTATTCGCACTGGATTTGTGTGCGTGGGTCTTGCAAATCGGAAGCAGCGCGCGGATTGTGAACGTTAGCAGAAAAGATTTGGCGCTAAGGGAGAGAGCGACAATGGCAATGGCACCGGGTGTGGGCGCGGCGACCGCCGTGGGGGATGGCGCGGGCGACGACCGCCAAGTGCATGCTCCGGGCCTCAACTATTTCGTCTTTGCGCTGTTCTTCATCTTTGGCGGCATCACGTCGCTGAACGATGTGATCCTGCCCAAGCTGCAGGAGCTGTTTACGCTCAGCTACACCGAAGCGATGCTGGTGCAGTTCTGCTTTTTCACGGCATATCTCTTGATCGGCATCCCCGGCGCGGAGCTGGTCAAGCGCGTGGGTTACATGCGCGGCGCGGTGGTCGGGCTGCTGACCATGATGTGCGGCTGCCTGCTGTTCATTCCTGCCAGCCAGACCGCGACCTATGGCCTGTTCCTCGCCGCGCTGTTCATTCTGGCGAGCGGCGTTGTGGTGGTGCAGGTTGTCACCAATCCGCTAATCAGCCTGCTCGGGCCGCAAAAGACGGTGCATAGCCGCCTGACTTTCGCGCAGGCGTTCAACAGCCTTGGCACCACGATTTTCCCGCGCGTCGGATCGGGACTGATCCTCGGCGGGCTGGCCGGCGTTTCGGCCAAAGAACTGAGCGGCGCTGAACTGGATGCCTACCGAACGGCGGAAAGCGCGGCGATTGTTTCGACCTATATCGGCCTAGCCGTGGCACTGGCAGTGATTGCGGCGGTGGTATGGGTCTATCGCAACAAGCTGCCGCATGACGCCTCGGCGGTTCGCGATGCAGCGCTGACGACGCCGGGGCGCTATGTGGCGGGTCTGGTGCCAATTATTGCAGGCGGCTGGATGGTGATCCAGGGCAACTATTGGTTCGAGAGCAACGAACTGCCCGGCATTGCCCTGCTGATGGCAGGCCCCGCGATCTGGTTGTGGGGCAACCCGCTACTGACGCGCACGCGGTTCAGCTACGGCGCGCTTTGCATTTTCCTTTATGTCGGCGCTGAAGTCGCGATCGGCTCGCTGATCGTGGGCTACCTGATGCAGGAAAGCGTCATGAGCCTTACCGAGCGGGCGGCGGGCGATCTCATCTTCATCTACTGGGGTGGCGCGCTGGTCGGCCGGATCATCGGCTCGGCGGTGCTGCGCTTTGTCAGCCCGGGTCTGGTGCTGGCGGGAGTGGCCACGGGCGCGATTTCGCTGGTGTTGTTCTCCACCAACGCCACCGGCACGACCGCCGGTTACAGCTTGCTGGCCGTGGGCCTGATGAATTCGATCATGTTCCCGACGATCTTCAGCCTTGCCTGCGAAAAGCTGGGAGCCAAGGCGGCGGACGGATCGGGCATCATCAACATCGCCATTTTCGGCGGCGCTGTGATCCCGCTGCTGACCGGGATCCTCGCCGATGCCAGCGGCAGCCTTGGCACCGCGATGATCCTGCCGATTATCTGCTATGCCATCATTGGTGGCTTCGGGTTCTACGCGCGCAGGGCTGCTTGAGGCCCATGCTGGCTTGAATAAGTATGCGCGAAGCTGGCAGGTAAGCGCCCGCGCGCCTAGGTAGGGCGCTCGAGGAAAAGGGCCTTTCGCGCATGAGCTTCACCGCTGACCGCCTGCTGCTGTTCGGAGCCACGGGCGACCTTGCCCAGCGGATGCTGCTGCCCAGCCTGTTCGCGCTCGACGCCGACGGGCTGCTCGCGCCCGATCTCAAGATCGTCGGCACGGCGCGCAGCAGCATGACCGATGGCGAGTACCGCAATTTTGCGCGCGCGGCGCTGGAGAAGTACCTTCCCGCCGACCGGCGCGGGCGGATGGCGGAATTCCTCAACCGGCTCGCCTACCAGACGCTGGATGCCACCACGCTCGAAGGTTACGACGCGCTGGCCGCCAAAGTCGGCACGCCTGCGCGTGGCCTCGCGATCTTTCTCTCGACCGCGCCGAGCCTGTTCGGCCCCACCATCAGAGGCCTGCAATCGGCGGGGCTGACAGGTGAGAATGTGCGGATGTGCCTTGAAAAGCCGCTCGGGACGGATCTGGCCTCCAGCCGCGAAATCAATGATGCGGTGGCGGGCGCCTTCCCCGAAAGCCGGATTTTCCGGATCGACCACTATCTTGGCAAGGAGACGGTGCAGAACCTGCTGGCGCTGCGCTTCGCCAACATCATGTTCGAGCCGCTATGGAACGCGGCGCATATCGAACATGTGCAGATCACAGTCGCCGAGACGGTGGGTCTCGAAGGCCGCGTGGCCTTTTACGATGATGCCGGTGCGATCCGCGATATGGTGCAGAACCATATGCTCCAGCTGCTCGCGCTGGTCGCAATGGAGCCGCCTGCGCATTTCGATGCCACCGCCGTGCGCGACGAGAAGGTCAAGGTGCTGCGCGCCTTGCGCCCCGTCTCCGCCAACGAGACCGTCACCGGCCAATATCGCGCGGGCGCGATCACCGGTCAGGCGGTGCCCGGCTATGACGAGGAGTTGGGCAAGGATTCCGACACCGAAACCTTCGTCGCGATCAAGGGCCACGTCGATAACTGGCGCTGGAAGGGCGTGCCCTTCTACCTGCGCACCGGTAAGCGCCTGCCCAAGCGCGTGACCGAGATCGTGATTCAGTTCCGCTGCGTGCCCCACTCGATCTTCGCGGGCAAGGGCGCGACGATGCAGCCCAACCGGCTGGTGATCGGCATCCAGCCTGAAGAGAACATCACGCTGTCGCTGATGGCCAAGGTGCCGGGCCTCGACCGCGAGGGCATCCGCCTGCGGCAGGTTCCGCTCAATATCGCCATGCCCGATGTGTTCTCGGGCGCGGTGCGGCGGATCGCCTATGAGCGCCTGCTGCTCGATCTGGTTGAGGGCGATCAGACGCTGTTCGTCCGCCGCGATGAGGTCGAGGCGCAGTGGGAATGGGTCGATGCGATCCGCGCCGGGTGGGAAGCAGAAGGCCTCACCCCCAAAACCTATACCGCCGGTAGCTGGGGGCCGAGTGCGGCCATCGCGCTGGCAGAACGCGACGGAGTGACGTGGCATGAGTAACCTCAACGACACCCTCCACAAGGTGACGCAGCGGGTGATCGAGCGATCGAAGCCCACCCGCAGCGCCTATCTCGACCTGATCCGCCGCGAAGGCGACAATATGGGCGAGCGCAATGCCGTGTCCTGCTCGAACCTCGCCCATGCCTATGCCGGGGCGCTGGACGATCAGGCGGCGCTGGTGTCGGGCCGGGGCGCGAATATCGGGATCGTTACCAGCTACAACGACATGCTGTCGGCCCACCAGCCCTATGGCCGCTATCCTGACCGGCTGAAAATCTACGCCCGCGAAATCGGCGCGACGGCGCAGGTCGCTGGCGGCACCCCAGCGATGTGCGACGGGGTGACGCAGGGCGAAACCGGCATGGAGCTGTCGCTGTTCAGCCGCGATGTGATCGCGCTGTCGGCAGCGGTGGCTTTGAGCCACGCGATGTATGACGGCGCGCTGATGCTCGGCATCTGCGACAAGATCGTGCCGGGCCTCTTGATGGGCGCACTGCGCTTCGGTCACCTGCCGACCATCTTCGTGCCCAGCGGCCCGATGCCGACCGGCATTCCCAACAAGGAAAAGCAACGCGTCCGCCAGCTCTATGCCGAAGGCAAGGCGACCCGCGCCGAACTGCTCGCCAGCGAGATGGCGAGCTACCATTCGCCCGGCACCTGCACCTTCTTCGGCACGGCCAATTCGAACCAGATGATGATGGAGATGATGGGCCTGCACATTCCGGGCAGCGCCTTCATCCAGCCTGGCACGCAGCTGCGGCAGGCCCTAGACCGCGAGGCGGTGCATCGCGTCGCGGCGCTGGGACGCAAGGGTGACGATTACCGCCCGCTCGGCCTGTGTGTGGACGAGAAGGCGGTGATCAACGCCGCCGTCGGCCTGCTGGCGACGGGAGGCTCGACCAACCATGCGATCCACCTCCCCGCCATGGCGCGCGCGGCAGGCGTCATCTTCGACTGGGACGACCTTTCCGAACTGTCCCACGCAGTCCCGCTGATCGCGCAGGTCTATCCCAATGGCTCGGGCGATGTGAACAATTTCCACAACGCCGGCGGCATGGGCTATGTCATTGGCGAGCTGCTAGAGGCGGGCCTGGCCCACCCCGACATCCTCACCGTCGGACGCGGCGATTTCTCCGATTATGCCCGCGAACCCGGGCTTGAGGGCGAAGAACTCGTCTGGCGCGAGGTTGGCCCCAGCATGGACGACACCATGCTCCGCCCGGTCAGCAATCCGTTCAAGCCTGATGGCGGGATGCGGCTGCTGCAAGGCAATCTCGGGAGGGCGTGCTTCAAGACCTCGGCGGTCGATGAAAGCCGCTGGACCATCGAAGCGCCATGCCGCGTGTTCGAGGATCAGGCGAGCGTCGCTGCCGCGTTCAAGGCGGGCGAGCTGGACCGCGACGTTGTGGTCGTCGTGCGCTTCCAGGGGCCGCGCGCCAACGGGATGCCCGAACTCCACAAGCTGACCCCAGCGCTGGGCGTGTTGCAAGATCGTGGGTTCAAGGTCGCGCTGGTTACCGATGGCCGCATGTCGGGCGCTTCGGGCAAGGTGCCTGCGGCGATCCACTGCACGCCCGAAGCATTGGGCGGCGGCCCGCTGGCGCGGCTGCGCGATGGCGATGTGGTGCGGGTCTGCGCGGCGACGGGCGATCTTAACACCGATGCCGATCTGGCGAACCGGGAACCTGCGCTCGATCCGGCTGCAGACAGCGGGACCGGCCGGGAATTATTCGGCATGATGCGCCGCTTCGCTGACGGAGCCGAACAAGGCGCCAGCGCGATGCTGGCCACCGGAGGAATGTAACCCATGAATATCGACGCCATCATGCGCACCGCCCCGGTGATCCCCGTGATCGTGATCGACGATGTCGACCACGCCATCCCGCTGGCCGAAGCGCTTGTGGCGGGCGGATTGCGGGTGCTCGAAGTCACTTTGCGCACCCCCGCGGCGCTCTCCGCGATCCGGGCGATGAAGCAAGTGCCGGGCGCAATTGTCGGCGCGGGCACCGTGACCGGGGTTGCCGATCTCAACAAAGCGCTCGCGGCAGGCGCCGAATTCATCGTCTCCCCCGGCCTGACCGACAAGCTCGGCAAGGCGGCGGTGGCGGCGGGTGTGCCGTTCCTTCCCGGCATCGCGAATGCGGGCGACATCATGCGCGGATTGGAATTGGGGCTCGATCGCTTCAAGTTCTTCCCGGCGATGGCGGCGGGCGGGTTGCCTGCGCTGAAGGCGCTGGCCGCGCCGTTCGGCCAGTGCCGCTTCTGCCCGACCGGCGGGATCAGCTTGGAAAACGCTGCCGAGTGGCTCGCTTTCGATCCGGTGCTGTGCGTCGGCGGCAGTTGGGTGTCGCCCAAAGGCGCGCCGGACAAGGCGGAGATCGAGGCGCTGGCGCGCGAGGCTTTCGCCCTACGCTAAGGCGCGCTGCGCCAGCATCATCGCGCCGGTGATCCCGGCATCGCTGCCGAGCCGAGGGCGGATGACGCGGTGACGGGCGGTGCCGGGCAGGTAGCCTGCATCAAGCTCACGGGCGCGCTGGGCAACCCGCTCGACGAGGCCGGGCGTGTTCGCCACCCCGCCGCCAACCACCACTTCCTCGACCGCGACGCTAGCGAACAGCACGTGGCAGGCTTGCGCAATATAATCGGCGATGATGGCATGACCGGGATGATCGGTGGGGAGATGCGAGAGGGACGTGCCCCAGCGCGCCATGATCGCCGGACCGCTGGCGAGGCCTTCGAGGCAATCGCCGTGGCTCGGGCAGGTGCCGGGGAAGTCGCGATCGTCCGGGTGACGGCGCGGGTAGATGTGGCCCACTTCCGGGTGAGCGATGCCGTGGACCGGCTGGCCATCCAGCACCAACCCGCCGCCGATCCCCGTGCCGACGGTGAGGTAGGCGAGGCTTCCCCCCGTCGATCCGGAGGCCGCATGTTCGGCCAGAGCTGCCGCGTTGACATCAGTGTCGAACCCCACCGGCACACCCAGCGCTCGGCCGAAATAGCCTGCGATGTCGCAGTCTGCCCAACCCGGCTTGGGGGTGGTGGTGATGAAGCCCCAGCGCGGCGAGGTGCGATCCAGTTCAACCGGGCCGAAGCTGCCGATGCCGAGCGCGGTGACCCCGCCCCGCCCCGCCAGCCATTCCGCCGCCTCGGCCAGCGTGGTCTCGGGATCGCGGGTCGGGATGGTGTGGCGCGCGGTGATCCGGTCAGGCGAAGGGCCAACCGCGAGCACGAACTTGGTGCCGCCCGCCTCGATCGCGCCCAGCATCAGGCGACCTGCTCTGCCGCGTGAACAGTCGCCCGGTCGCCATCCAGCGCCAGCCGGAGCAAGGGCGCGGGTACGCCGCCAAAACTGCCATCGGGCAGGACATCGACAAAGCTACATATGGTGAGGCTGGCATCGACGAACCAGCTATAGGTCTGCAACGGCCGCTCAACCGGATTGGCGAGCACCAGTCCGGTCCCATTCAATGGCCGCCACGGGCCTGCCATGCTGTTGGCCACCATTCCGTACAATCCCCCCGGCGCATGGCGCAGATCGGGCGCGAAGGTCGCCGTCTGCGTTGACCAGAAGGCGTAGTAATGTTTCGCGTGATACACCAGATGGGCGCGCTCCAACTCGTTGTTGACGCCCTCTGCATGGAGGCAAGGCGGCATCAGGATCCATCCGTTTGCGCCCTTCAGCGCCAAGCCAAACGCCCCGTTGAACGCACTGCCAGACCCTGCAAGCGAGGCGGTGAAGGCGAGGTATTCACCGCCATCAGCCGGATCACGGAAATAGGCCGGATCGCGGAACGCCTTGATCTTTCCGGCCTCACCCTCATGGGCATCGGCGGGCATGTAGTGCGGGCCATATCCCGTCACCAGCGGGGTAGGAAACGACCATTCGCCGGGCCACCCATCCGCTCCCAACGGCGCGCTCGCCGACCACAATTCCTGTTGGTAGCCCCCGGCCTTCTCGGCCGTTCCGGCGGCCGTGAAGAACAGTGTGACCACGCCTTGATCGAGCAGCGCGGAGCCTGCCCATTCGCGTTCATAGGGGACGGCCCAATCGGGCAAGACCGGGCCGCGATCATGCCAAGCATCGCCTAGGCGCTCAAACCAGTGGATCTTCGCTTCGAAATGGCGGAGCGCGGGATCGCCGCGATGTGGCGCGGTCAACGCCATCCACAGCTCCCGCCCGGCGATCAGCGTGCGCGCGCCGTGCGCGTCCTGCACCGGCCACATGTCCCAGTAGAGCCGCCCTGCATCCAGACCCGAACGGTCAGGCGCCACCACCGGCGGAATGACGCCGCCCTGCCCCGGCTCAATCCGGCCCACGTGATCGGCTGTCCAGGCGCTCGTCATGGCGGCAATCTATCCCAATTCGTGCAACAAGAAACAGGCTGGCCGCCGGGGAGAATGGCGGCCAGCCCGTGTGCTTCCGGTGAGGCTCCTAGAAGTCGAACCGCACCGAAGCGAGTACCGTGCGCCCGGCAATCGAGCGCGCCCGCACGATGCCATTGGCGGGGATCGAACCTTCCTCCGCCTCGGTGAAGCCGGTGGCGTTGAACAGGTTCTGCGCGTTCAGACCCACCTCGATCCGCTCGATCGGGCGGAAGGCGAGGAAGGCGTTCACCTGCGCAAAGGCCGGCAGCACCAGATCGTTGTTGTCCTGCGTGAAGCTTTCGGTGGTGCCGACCACGTTGGCGCCGATTGTGAACATGTCGGCGTCATATTGGGCGGTCGCCTGATAGACGAGATCGGCCTGACGACGCGGTGTGTTGCCGATGGTATTGGCCGCCAGCGCGTCGACGATCTCGGCATCGGTCCAGGTCGCCCCTGCGGACAGCGTAAACGGCCCGGTGCGATAGGCGCCTTCGAGCTCGATCCCGTAGGCTTCATATTCGGTGTCGAACAGTTCCAGCGGGGCGAGTTCGACATTGGTTTCCGCCGTCTTGGCAAAGAACCCAGTGGCGAACAGCGACAGGCCATTGGCCTGATACTTCAGCCCCATTTCCAGCTGATCGACCGTGGCAACCACGCCCTGATCGCCGCCCGGCAGGCTGCCGTCGACCGCGCTCACGGCGGGCGAGAACAGGCTGCGGTCGGCGGTGTGGCGGCCGCCTTGGCTGTAGCGGGCGAACACGCCCAGATCGTCCGTCACAAGGTAGTTCGCGCCCAGCGAGAAGCTGAAATAGTCGAACTCGTAATTGACCGGCCGCGCATTGCCGAGCGGCAGGATCGCGGTCTGCGCTTCAGCCGGGCTGATCGTGCCGTTGCGGTCAAAATCGAAGCTGCCGATGCCGGTGCCGAAACCGCTGTCCGATCCGGTGATCGTCCCGCTGGCATCGCCGTAATCGTAACGGATCGAGGCATCGATGGTCAGGCGGTCCAACTCCAGCGAGAGCGAGGCGAAGGGCGCGTAGGTGCTGTAATCGACGTCATAGTTCCGGCGGCAGCAATTGCCGAAGAAGCTGGCGCTGTAACCGACGGTGCCGTTCTGCGTGACAAGGTTGCCGCCCGCATTGCGGATGTCGACCAGCACGGCCTGCCCGTCGCCCTGCACCGTCTGCACGTGGCTGGTCCACAGCCAGTCGGTATTGATCGTCTGGCGCGACAGGTAGAAGCCGCTGGTGAAGTTGGCCGTGCCGCCACCAATGTCGAACGCCTTGTTGACGCGGAAATCATTGGTGACGTTGTCGAGGCTGTTCAGACGGACGTTGAACACCACGATATTGGCGAGGAGCCCATTGCCGCCGATGGTCGAAGCATTGGCGTTCTGTCCGGCGTTCGGCCCGCTGGCGAAAACGATGCTGGAACCCGCGCCGCCGATGCCGTTGGCGATGTTCTGCGCAGTGTCCGCACCCGCCGGGAAGGGCGACTGGAAGCTGCCCGAATTGTCGGCAAAGCGGAAGCGGTTGGTCAGCGTCCAGCCGCCACCCACATCAATCTCGCTCTCAATCCCGAAGGCGAGGCTTTGCACCGACAGGCCATCGCGGAAATCGTAGCTGGCCGGGTTGTTGTTGCCGTCGAGTGACTGGGCCGGCGTCAGGAACGGGCTGTAGAGCGATGCGGTGCGCGGGTCGAAGCCGGCAATCGCCTGATAATCGGGGTTGCCGCCGCTGCCCGTCACCCGCACTGGCTGCGGCAGGATGGTGGGCGTGCGGTCGTCGAGATACTTCGCGTGGAAGCGGATGTAGCCGCCGTCGAATTCCTTGGTGATGTTGGCCTTGATCTGGCCGCCATCATAGCCGTTGTAGCCGATGTCGCGCGGGCCTTCCCCGGTGCGGTAGAAGCCGCCGACGTGGAAGTAGAGATCGTCCGCGAGCGGCGCGCCGTAGTCGAAATCGAGCCGGTAGCTTTCGAAATCGAGGCCAACGCTGCCCTGGATCGCGCCGCCTTCCTGCTCGCCGGTCTTGGAGATGAAGTTGATCACCGCACCCGGTGCGTTCGACGCGAAGGTCGAGGCCGAACCGCCGCGCACCGCTTCCACACGGGCGACCGAGCGGTCAGCGCGCAGGAAGTTGTCGGCATTGCCAAAGATGATGTCGCCAAATTCGAGGATCGGCAGGCCGTCCTCCTGAAGCTGGATATAGCGCGCGCCGCCGGTCGAGACGGGAATACCGCGCACCGCGATATTGGCGTTACCCTCACCGCCGGAAGCTTCCGAACGGATGCCCGGGATCTGGCGGATCAGGTCAGCCGAAGACGGCGCAGCAAGGTTGGTGATCGCCTGCGAACCGATGGTGCTGACCGAGACCGAGCTTTCGATCCGGTTCTGCCCGCGGGCCACAGCCGTGACGATGATTTCCTCGCCCTCGGTTTCGGTCGCGGCATCGGTGGCGGCAACATCCTGTGCCAGAGCCGGGCTCATCAGCAGGCTCGACACGGCTGCACTGGCGCAAAGCGCGGTACGCAATTTCATGGCTTTCTCTCCTCTCGGGTGCGCGCTTCTTTGGCGACGACGACGCAGACCTAACTTTCCTGCAAACGATTGCAACAGGAATCTTGCAATCGTTTGCAAATTGCATGGAATCATGTCACTTCAAAACCACAGCGCGGCGACATGATCGTGCGGAATAGAGGATCGGACAGGCGGACATGATCGATAAGCCACGGCTTTCGTTGCTGCGAATCGTCGAAATGAACATCGGCTTCTTCGGCCTGCAGTTCAGCTTCGGGCTGCAACAGGCCAATATGGGGCCGATCTATGGCTTCCTCGGCGCGGACGAGGCGACCATGCCGCTGTTGTGGCTGGCAGGCCCGATGACCGGGCTGATCATCCAGCCGATCGTCGGCGCGATGAGTGATCGGACCAACACCCGGATGGGCCGCCGCACGCCATACTTCCTGATCGGCGCGGTGATCTGCACGCTCTCGCTGTTCGCCATGCCTTACTCCAGCACCCTCTGGATGGCCGCCAGCCTGCTGTGGATCCTCGACGCGGGTAACAACATCACGATGGAGCCCTACCGCGCCTATGTGGCGGACCGGCTCGCCCCCGACCAGCGCTCCACCGGATTCCTCACCCAAAGCGCGTTTACTGGGCTGGCACAAACCCTGTCATACCTTGCACCAAGCCTGCTTACCGCGGTCGTGGCGCGCGATGTGCTCGACGCCAATGGCATTCCGGTGATCGTGCGGATTGCCTTCATCATCGGCGCGATCCTGTCGATCTCGACCATCGTGTGGTCGGTGTTCCGGGTGCGCGAGCTGCCGCTTTCGCCAGAGGAGGAAGCGGACCTTGTCGCCAAACCGCTCACCATCCGCTCCACCTTCGCCGAAATCGGTGCAGCGATCCGCGAAATGCCGCGCCCGATGCGCCAATTGGCAGGGGCGATGCTGTGCCAGTGGTATGCGATGTTCGCGTACTGGCAGTACATCACCTTCGCCGTAGGCCGCAGCATCTACAACACCAGCGATCCCGCCAGCACCGCCTTCCGCGAAGCGACGCTGACCGCCCAGCAGGCGGGCGCGATTTACAACTTCATCGCCTTCCTCGGCGCGCTGGCGCTGATCCCGGTGGTCAAGCGCTTTGGTGCGCGCCATGTCCACGCCGTATGTCTCGCCGCTTCGGGCGCGGCAATGCTGATGATTCCGGGCGCCTCGACCCCTGCCGCGCTGTTCGTGCTGATGCTCGGCATCGGGATCGGCTGGGCCGGGATGATGGGCAACACCTATGTCATGCTCGCCGATTGCATCCCACCGCAGCGCAACGGGATCTATATGGGCATCTTCAACCTGTTCATCGTCATTCCCATGCTGATTCAGACGCTGACCATGCCGCTGATCTATCGCCCGCTGCTGGGCGGCGATCCGCGCCACGTGCTGATGCTGGGCGGCGTCTTGATGCTGGCGGGCGCGCTGGCTACGCTGCTGGTGGATGCGGGGCACAGGCAGCCGCGCACGCAGGGGCTGGCGACAAGCTGACGATGGACGAGGACAAGACCACCCGCGTGACGGTCCGCAACATCACCGATCTGGCGCGGCTGGCGGGCGTCTCCCCCGGCACGGTGAGCCGCGCGCTGGCCGGCAAGAGCCTCGTCAACACCAAGACCCGCGAAAAAATCGAAGCGCTCGCCCGCGAACATGGCTTTCGCCCCAACCAGATGGCGAGCGGATTGCGCCGTCAGAAAACCGGCGTGATCGGGGTCGTCATCCCGCTCGGCCATGACAGCCGCCAGCAAATCTCCGACAGCTTCTTCATGACCCTGCTCGGCCATCTCGCCGACGAGCTGACGCGCGAAGGCTATGACCTGATGCTGCGCCGGGTGGTGCCGGAAGACGATGCCGACTGGCTCGACCGCTTTATCGGCTCTGGCATGATCGACGGGGTGATCGTGATCGGCCAGTCCGACCAGTTCGATCGGATCGAGGATGTGGCAGACGGATACGGCCCGATGGTGGTGTGGGGCAACCACACCGAAGGCCAGCGGCACTGCGTGGTCGGCACCGACAACCGGTTGGGCGGCAGGTTGGCGGCAGAACGTCTGATCGCCGCCGGAGCCACCCGCCTCGCGTTTCTAGGTGACACGACCGCGATCGAATTCGCCGCGCGCTTCGCCGGGGCGCAGGACATCGCCACCCGCATGGGCCTGCCGCCGATCATCACCCTGCCCACCCACCTCTCACCCGACCGCGCGAGTGAGGAAATCGCCCAGCACCTCGCCGCCCGCGCCAGTTCCATCGACGGGATCTTCGCCGCAACCGATACGCTCGCCGCGCTGTGCCTGACCGAACTGCGCGCCTGCGGGATCGCGGTACCGGGCGACATGAAGCTCGCCGGGTTCGACGACTTGCCGATCGCGCGCCAAACCGTCCCTCCGCTCACCACCGTGCGGCAGGATATCGCAGCGGGCGCGCGCGGGCTGGTCGATCTGCTGCTGCGGCGGCTGGCGGGCGAGAAGACCGAAAGCCTCGTCCTGCCCCCGCAACTGGTCGTGCGCGCCACCGCCTGAGACCCCGCGACCGGTAGGCAAAGGCGCCTGCTTGCGATAGGGACGCAAGGATGGACATGGCTGATCTCCTGCAACGCTATTTCGGCACCCGCGATCTCGACGCTGTGTCCCCTGCCGCTCTGCCTGACGGGGTCGAGCGGATGCGGGTCGATTTCGGCATGACGCAGGACCGCGGGCAGCGCTTTGCCTTGTGGACGTTGCTGATGGTGCTGGGCGATGCCCCCGATCTGGATGTCGCCTTCGCCCACGAGGAAGACCGCGAGGCCGCCCGCAATCTGATGGATATGCTGGCCGCCGCCGCACCAGAATAGGTATAGCGGAACGCCCGCGTAATTTAATTGCAAGCCAAACACCCCGAAACTGTGTAAGGGCCGCGCATCGACGCTCTGCGCGCGGTTGGCCTGGTGGCCCGATCCGCGCTCCGCTGTCCCCCTTGTCTCTCCGCCTGCCTCCTGTGGCGGCGCCCTTGTCTGAAAGCCTTCTCCCCATGCCATTTCCCCAAATCGCCGCTGGCCTCGCCGAGGCCCTGGCCACACGCGGCTATGAAACGCTGACCCCGGTGCAGTCCGCTGTGCTCGAACCGGAAGCGCATGGCCGCGATCTGGTCGTCTCGGCCCAGACCGGATCGGGCAAGACGGTCGCGTTCGGCCTCGCTTTCGCCGATCAGGTGCTGGAAGAAGATGGCCGCGTGCGCCGCGCCTCCGGCCCGCTGGCGCTGGTGATTGCCCCGACCCGCGAATTGGCGCTGCAAGTCGCGCGCGAACTCGATTGGCTCTACAAGTCGGCAGGAGCCCGCATCGCCACGTGCGTGGGCGGAATGAACCCGCAGGTCGAACGCCGCGCGCTGGCAGGCGGTGCGAGCATCGTGGTCGGCACCCCCGGCCGCTTGCGCGATCATCTGGAACGCGGCGCGCTCGACCTTTCGGCGCTGTCCGCCGTGGTGCTCGATGAAGCGGACGAAATGCTCGACATGGGCTTCCGCGAGGAGCTCGAAGAAATTCTCGACGCGACCCCCGAACAACGGCGCGTGCTGATGTTCTCGGCCACGATGCCGCGCCCGATTGAAGCTCTCGCGCGCCGCTATCAGCGCGATGCCCTGCGCATCCAAACCGGCGGCAGCGAACGCGGACATGGCGACATCGCCTATCAGGCGGTCACCGTCTCGCCGTCGGAGATCGAAAACGCGGTCATCAATCTGCTGCGCTTCCACGAAGCGGAAACCGCGATCCTGTTCTGCGCCACGCGCGACAATGTCCGCCACTTGCACGCGACCTTGCAGGAGCGCGGCTTTGGTGTCGTCGCGCTGTCGGGCGAGCATTCGCAGCAGGAACGCAATCAGGCGCTCCAGGCCCTGCGCGATCGCCGCGCCCGGGTGTGCGTGGCCACTGACGTTGCCGCGCGTGGGATCGACCTTCCCTCGCTCAGCCTCGTCGTGCACGTGGAAATCCCGCGCGATGCTGAAACGCTCCAGCACCGTTCGGGCCGCACCGGGCGCGCGGGCAAGAAGGGCATTGCAGTCATCATCGTTCCCTTCCCGCGCCGCCGGCGCGTGGAGTCGATGCTCCACCATGCCAAGATCAACGCCGAGTGGATCACTGCGCCCAGCCGCGAGGATATCATCGCGCAGGACCGCGTGCGGCTGCTCGACAAGCTGATGCAGCCCGTCGAAGTCACCGATGGTGACCGTGAGCTGGCCGACAAGCTGCTCGAAACCAAAAGCCCGCAGGAAATCGCCGCGATGCTGGTGCAGGCGCACCGCGCGTCGATGCCCGAGCCGGAAGAACTGCTGGCGCAATCTGTCGATGCCCAGCGCGCCGCGCAGAAGGATCGTCACCGCGAAGGGTTTGAGGATACGGTGTGGTTCCGGATGGATATCGGCCGCCGCCAGAACGCCGATCCGCGCTGGGTCATGCCGCTGATCTGTCGCCGCGGTCATATCACCCGCAACGAAATCGGCGCGATCCGGATCGCTCAGGCAGAGACCTATTTCCAGATCCCCCGCGCTATCGCAGGCAAGTTTGCCGAAGCCATTGCCGCGACGGCGGGCAGCGAGGAAAACGGCGGCTATGTCGCCATCGAGCAATCGAACGAGCCGCCGCGCATGGCCGCGCGGGAGAATGCGAAGCGCGGCAAGCCCAACGGCCCTGCCCCGCAGCGTCCGTTCAAGCCCAAGCCCGCTGGTCCCGGTGCCGCCCCCGGCGCTGGCTTCGCCAAGCCGAAGCATTTCGCCAAGGCCGGCGGCAAGCCTCAGGGCAAGTTCAAGGGCAAGCCCAAGGGCCGCGATTAAGCCCTGCTGGGCGCTGGCCTACCAGCGGATCAGGCGGGGCACCGTGATGCGGCCGAGCCCCGCCATCGCCAGCACCACCGCGCTGTGCCAGATGCCGATATGGACGATGTCATTGTCCGGGCAATGGAGCGAGAAGGCAAAGATGCCGAAAGCCCCTGCCGCGACGCCCGCGACCAGTCCGGCGCGGTCCGGCGCGGTCGGCGCGCCGCGCCGCAGCCACAGCACCAGCATCGCGAACACCAGCAGCGAGGCGCCGCCGCCCAGCATCAGGCATTCGCCCCCATGGCGCATGGTCTCGGCAGCGAGCATGTCGTGCCCACGGCTGATGCCGACGATCAGCCCCGCCACGGGCAACAGCCCGGTCATCGCCGCCGCCCAGCGCCAGCCGCTGTAGTCGCTACCGACCTGCGGGCGGCTCATCACCACCACGGTGACTGTCGCTGCCAGCGCAAGGCCGAGATAAAGCCCGGTCGCCAGCAGATGCATCGGATTGACGCGCCCCTCCAGCCAATCCGGCCGCAAGCCGAACAAGGCGATCACGACCGCCGACGAGAGCGTCGCCGCCGCCAGCGTGGCCGCCATCCCCGCGCCAAAGCGCAGCGGCTTGACCGGTTCAAGACCGCCAACCAACTCGGCAATCAGGGCATCGGAATTGCGCGGCATTGTCATTCTTTCTCAATCATATGGGCGAGCTTCTTCAGCCCCCGGTGAATGTTCACTTTGACGAGCGCTTCGCTCTGTCCCGTCGCGGCCGAGGCTTCGGCGATGCTCAGCCCTTCGATCTTTACCAGCGCAATCGCGCGCTCCTGCGCAGGCGTGAGCAGGCCGAGCAGCCGGTCCAAACTGATGCGCGCGGCGACGGCGGGTTCATCGTCCGTGCCGATCAGCTCTTCGCGCAATTCATGCTCGTCAGCGCGGTACAGGCGGCGCAGGTGATCGACCCAGCGATAGCGCGCAATCGCGGCCAGCCAGGGCAGGAAGGGGCGCGAGGGATCCCACGATGCGCGCTTGGTGTGGAGCGCGATCAGCGTTTCCTGCACCAGATCGTCGAGGCTGGCAGGTGCGATACGGCGGCTGTAATAGCCCCGCAGCCAGCGCTGACACGCCTCCAGCAGCGCGGCATAGGCCTGCTTGTCGCCTTGCTGCGAGAGCGCCATCAACCGGGCGAGCGAGGCTTCGTCGGCTCTCATGCCCGCCGGTTCGCCGCCGCCGGGCGGGCGGTTACACTGCCCACGAAAAAGCCCCGCCCTCGGATGGCCGAGAGCGGGGCGGTGTTCATGCGGGCCTGCGCCTCAGCCGAGTGCGACGTGGCGCTTCATGTGGTGATCGACATTGCCGAATTCGCTGTCGAAGATCGTCAGGCGCTTGAAGTAGTGGCCGATGGCATATTCGTCGGTCACGCCGTTGCCGCCGTGGATCTGCACGGCTTCCTGCCCGATCAGCCGCGCCGATTGCCCGACGCCAACCTTGGCAGCCGAGACCGCGCGCTTGCGCTCCACCTCGCCCGAACCCAGCCGCAGCGTGGCGAGATAGGTCAGCGAAACCGCGGTCTCGTAAGCGGTGTACATGTCGACCATGCGGTGCTGGAGCACCTGGAAGCTGCCGATCGGCACGCCGAACTGCTTGCGCTGGCGGCTGTATTCGACGGTCATCGCGTGGGCGACCTTCATCGCCCCGCAGGCTTCGGCGCACAGGGCGGCGATGGCTTCGTCGGTCACCAGCTCGATGAGCGCCAGCCCTTCACCCTCGGCGCCGATCAGCGCGTCAGCACCCACCGCGACGTTCTCGAAATAGACTTCCGCAGCGCGGCGACCATCGACGGTCACATAATCGCGGGTGGTGATCCCGGCGGTGTCCTTGGCGACCACGAACACCGAGACGCCCGAGCGATCCCGACGCTCACCACCGGTGCGCGCCGTGACGATCAGGTGGCTCGCCCAGGGCGCGCCGATCACGACCGCCTTGTGGCCGTTGATGACATAGCCTGCGCCGTCCTTCTTGGCGGTGGTTTCCAGATCGGCATAATCGAACCGCCCGCGCGGTTCGGCATAGGCGAAGGCGAAGACGGAGCTGCCAGCGACGATCCCGCCGATATGCTCTTCCTTCTGCGCCGCGGTGCCGCCGTGCTTCAGGAAGCCGCCTGCGCAGACCACGGTGGGGACGAACGGCTCGACCACGAGGCCTTTGCCGAACTCTTCCATGATGACCATCGCATCAATCGCGCCGCCGCCAAAGCCGCCGTCAGCCTCGCTGAACGGCATCCCGAGAATGCCGAGTTCAGCCAGCTGCGCCCACACTTCGGGCCGCCAACCTGCGGACGAGGCAATCGCCTTGCGCCGGGTTTCCCAGTCGTACTGCTCACGCACCAGCCGTGACAGGCCATCGCGGACCATGTCCTGCTCTTCAGTGAAATTGAAATCCACGTATTCTCTCCCGTCGCTCGGCTCTTACAGGCCGAGGATCATCTTGGTGATGATGTTGCGCTGAATCTCGTTCGATCCGCCATAGATCGAGGTCTTGCGCATGTTGAAATAGGTCGCCGCAGCGTGCTGGGCGTGGGCCGGGCCGACGGCATATTCGTTCGAGCCGGTGTCATTGGCGATGCTGCCGTAATAGGGCGCGCTGTAGGTGCCGACCGCTTCCAGCGTCAGTTCGGTGAGGCGCTGCTGGATTTCGGTGCCCTTGATCTTGAGGATCGAGCTTTCCGGCCCCGGCCCCTTGCCCGCCTGCTCACCAGCGAGGGTGCGCAGTTCGGTGATTTCGAGCGCGGCGAGATCGATTTCGAGCTGGCTCACCTTCTTGGCGAAATCGAAGTCCTTGATCAGCGGCGCACCGTCGAGCGTTTCATTCGCGGCGATTTCGCGCAGCTTTTCCACGCCGCGCTTCGAGCGCGCTACCCCGGCAATCCCCGAGCGTTCATGGGCGAGCAGGAACTTGGCATAGGTCCAGCCCTTGTTCTCAACCCCAACGAGGTTCTCTACCGGCACGCGCACGTCGGTGAGCCAGGTTTCGTTGACCTCATAGCCGCCGTCGAGCAGCTTGATCGGCTTCACTTCCACGCCCGGCGTCTTCATGTCGACGAGGATAAAGCTGATGCCTTCCTGCGCCTTGGCGGTCGGATCGGTGCGGCACAGGAAGAAGCCCCAGTCAGCGTGCTGGGCCAGCGTCGTCCAGGTCTTCTGGCCGTTGATCACGTAATGATCGCCATCCCGGACGGCGGTGGTCTTGAGGCTGGCAAGGTCGGAGCCTGCGCCCGGTTCCGAGTAACCCTGACACCACCACACTTCGCCGCTGCGGATGCCGGGCAGATGCTTGGCCTTCTGCTCTTCGTTGCCGAAGGTGTAGATCACCGGGCCGACCATCGAGACGCCAAAGGGCAGCGGCATGAAGGTGTTGGCACGGGCGTTTTCTTCCGACCAGATGTAACGCTGGGTCGGGGTCCAGCCGGTGCCGCCGTACTCCACCGGCCATGCGGGCACTGACCAGCCCTTCGCGCCGAGGATCTTGTGCCAGGCGACCATTTCCTCGCGCGTCATGTCTTCGCGCATGCCGAAATCGCCCAACTCCTTGGGGTGATTTTCGGCGATGAAGGCGCGGACTTCGTCGCGGAAGGCCTGTTCTTCGGGGGTGAATTCGAGGTTCATGGCGTGCTCTCTCCAGCAGATGGTCTGTGCTTTGCGATACGCTTTGTCACGCCCTGCGGACGCGGAAAAGAGGCAATTGCGCGAGGCGGCGTCGCCGTAGCGGCAAGGAGGTGGGCAGATGCACCGCGCGCGGGATGCAAGGCGGCGAATCGACTCCTTCTCCTCCTTCGTCATCCCGGCGCAGGCCGGGACCCAGAAGCGTCAAGCGTTGCCCTATGCGGCCCTAGGCCCCAGCTTTCGCTGGGGTGACGGGAAAAGGGTTGCGGCGCACCAAATCTTCCGCGCCGCTCGGCTTCCGCCTCACGCCGCGCGTTTCCTACAGGCCTGCCACGGGATATCGGTCGGGCGGCTCTTTTCTATCGTTGAACCAACCCATGCCATGCGAGGGAGCGAAACGCCCCCTCCCCCCCCCCGAAACCTGCAAAGTGTCAACTTCGTATTCCGCAAGCAATATACCGAAATATCAGCGAAAATTTGCAAAGTGGACGCTTGACACGCTGTCAACTTTGTCAAGTTCGCAGCGGGTTTCAAGCCGTCTGCGTCACATCTCCAGCGGACCGTGCTGGATGTGCGGCAGCACATGGCGGGCAAACAGATCGGCCTCCTGCGCATGCGGATAGCCCGACAGTATGAACGCCTCGATCCCTTCGGCCTGATAGGCGCGCAGCTTGGCCAGTACCTGATCGGGCGTGCCGACAATCGCCGCCCCGCAGCCTGACCGCGCGCGGCCGATGCCGGTCCACAGATTCTCTTCCACGAAGCCATCGCCATCCGCCGCGCCGCGCAGTTCCTGCTGGCGCTGGACGCCGTAGTTCTTGGCATCGAGGCTTTTCTCGCGGATCGCGCGGCCTGCCTCGTCGTCGAGCTTCGAAAGCAGGCGATCGGCGTAGTGCCGAGCCTCGTCCTCGGTCTCACGCACGATCACGTGGGCGCGGTAGCCGAACTTCAGGGTCCGCCCGTGATTGGCGGCGCGCGCCTTCAGGTCGGCGATGTTCTCGCGCACCTTGTCCATTGTGTCGGGCCACATCAGGTAGACGTCCGCCGCCTCGGCCGCGCACTCGCGCGCCTCGTGGCTGAGGCCGCCGAAGTAAAACGGCGGGCACTTGCCGCTCAGCGTCGTGATGCGCGGGGGATCAAGCTTGAGCTTGTAGAACTCGCCGTCAAAATCGAGGTGTTCGCCGTTGAGCAGCGTCTTGACGATCTTCATGATCTCGGTGCCGCGACGGTAACGCGGGCCGCTCTCGATCTTCTCGCCCGGCATATCGGAGGAGATGATGTTGACGTTGAGCCTGCCTCCGGTGCCAGCAGCATTCGGGCCAAGAATGCGGTCCAGTGTCGCGATCCGGCGCGCCAGCTGCGGCGGCCAGTCCTCGCCCATACGGGTGGCCCAGAGCAGTTTGATCCGCTTGACCTGCGTCGCCACGGCAGCCGCAAAGATCGTGGTGTCGACGCCCAGCTGATAGCCGGAGGGCAGCAGGATGTTGTCGAACCCGCCCTCTTCAGCGCGCAGCACGATGTTGCGGCAATGCTCCCAGCTTGACGCGAGGTAGGGATCGGGGACGCCGAGGAATTCGTAATCGTCGTCGCACAGCGCGGAAAACCACGCGATTTCGCATTGTTGCTGTTCAGTCATGACTTCAATCCCATCGCAATTTTCGTTCTGTTTCGAACCTCTCCCCGTTCGTGCTGAGCTTGTCGAAGCACCGTTCTTCTGGAGGTCACGCGCTGAACCCGAAGAAAAATGCGGCCCTTCGACAAGCTCAGGGCGAACGGAGAATTTACCTCAAGGCAAAGCCACACCTCGCGCGGCGACCAGCACCGCGTACCAATCCGTCCGCGTCCAGCGCACCGAGAGCGCAGTCGCACCTTCCGCAATCCGCTCGGCGTTCTGCGAGCCGATGATCGGAATGATCCCCGCCGGATGCGCCATCAGCCAGCTATAGGCCGCGACCGTGCGCGACACGCCGTGCGCCTCGGCCACCACATCCAGCGCCGCCGCCACCGCCTTGTCGCGCGCAGTCTCCGGCGCGGTGAGCCTGCCGCCGCCCAGCGGCGACCATGCCATCGGGGTCAGGCCCAGCATCATCGCCTGATCAAGCTCCCCATTCTCGAAGCAATCAATCCTGAGCGGGCTGATCTCTGGCTGGGTCGTCGCCAGCTTGGTGCCGAGGAAGTGATTGAGCGCGGCGGTCTGGGCCATCGTGAAATTGGACACGCCGAGGCTGCGAATCTTGCCGCTCGCCATCGCATCATCCAGCACCCGCGCCGTCTCCTGAGGATGGGCGAGAATATCGGGCCGGTGGATCTGCCACAGATCGACGGAGTCCACCTTCAGCCGGGTCAGCGAGGCGTCGATTGCGGCGCGCAGATAATCCGCGCTCTGATCGTAAGGCAGCGGCGGCAGGATCCCGCCCTTGGTCGCCAGCACCATCTTGCCACGCAGGCCCGGCTCGGCGGCCAGCACTTCGCCCAGCAACACCTCGGCATCGCCGAAGCCGGCGCTCCCGTCGAAGCCGTAGATATCGGCGGTGTCGAGGAAGGTGATCCCCGCATCCAGCGCCGCGTGCACCAGCTTCGCGGCTTCAGAGACGGTGCGGCCATTTTCGGTCAGCCGCCACATCCCCCAGGCAATGGGAGACACCTCGATGCCGCTCGCACCAAGGGTGCGGGTGGCAGGCGGAAGGGGCAGTTCACTCATCTAAGGGTTCCTCTTTGGCGGAGCGACCGAAGCGCGCTCGACAAGGTCATGGGGCAGGCGCTTGTGGGTGATGTCCCCGCCTGCGATCAGGATTTGGGTGGCGGTGCGCGCCAGATCGGCCATCGGCTGGCGGATCGTGGTGAGCGGCGGCCAGACGGTGCGGGCCAGCGTCGTATCATCGAACCCGGCAACCGACAGATCGCCCGGCACATTGATGCCGCGATCATGCGCCACGGCCAGCACACCAGCGGCCATGTCGTCGTTCGAGGCGAAAATCGCGGTGGGGCGTTCGGGCTGATCGAGCAACGCCTTCGCGCCGGCCACGCCGGAATCGAAATCGAACTCGCCGTCGACCACCATCTGCGGCTCAAACGGGATGCCGACCCGGTCCAACGCGCGGCGATAGCCGAACAGCCGGTCGTCGGATGCCATGTGATTGGTGTGGCCCTTGATGAACCCGATGCGGCGGTGACCTGCGTTGATGAGGTGCGTGGTCATGTCGTCGGCAGCCTGCGCGTCGTCCATGAACACACTGGAGGTCAGCGCATGGTTGGTCCCCGGCGAAATCCGCACGAAGGGCACGTCCATCGTCTCCAGCGCGCGCAGCACCGGATCGCAATCGGTGACCGGCGAGGAGAGGATGATGCCGTCCACGTGGGTCTCACTCACCAGCCCGCGCACTTGATCGCCGACGCGCGGATCGGCAACGTCGACCGGCTGGGCGAGCAGGCGGATGCCGTTTTCCTGGCACACCTCCCAGCAGCCCTTCTGGATCTGGAACATGTAATAGGGACTGTGATTGTCGTAGATCAGCGCGACCTGACCCGACTTCGCGCCCGACAGGATGCGCGCCGCCACCGAGGGCCGGTAGTCAAGATCGGCCATCGCCTGCTCGACCTTCTCGCGCAGCGCGTCGCTGACATAGGGGTGGCCGTTGAGCACGCGGCTGACGGTCTTGACCGCTACGCCCGCGCGGGCGGCCACATCCTTGATGTTGGCGCGGCTCATCGAGCGAGCTCGGCGAACAGGGGCGCAAATGCGCTGGCGCGGTGGTAGAAAACCGGCGGCTCGCCGATGGGTGCCGCGACATCGTGCCAACCGGGGGTGAAGTCTGCGCCGCTCCAGACATGTCGCCATTCGCCTTCCGGCAGATAGACTTTCCGCATTACCGCCCCCGCTTCGATCACCGGCGCCACCATCAGGTCCCCGCCATAGAGATACTGGTCTTGGATCGTGAACGTCTCACGGTCGAGCGGATAGTGGAGGAACAGCGTGCGCTGGGCCGGAAGGCCGGTGGCATGCGCTTCGATCACGAGATGCTGAACATAGGGCGCAAGGTGCGCGTGGACCTTACTCCACCTGACGAAGCCCTCGATCAGTTCGGCATTGCTGTCGATCTGGAGATTGTCGTCCGGGCGGTTGCCTTCGTGGGTGCGCATCACCGGGCTGAAGGCACCCAGCTCGTACCAGCGCAGCAGCAATTCGGGGGAGCGGACATTGCCGAATAGGCTGGTGTAGCCGCCCACGTCCGAGTGACTGAACGCGTTGCCGACAAGGCCTGATGACAAGGCAGCGGTGATGACTGTACCGATCCCGTCATGGCGGCTGAAATCGACCGACTGGTCGCCCGCCCACAAAAGCGGACAATGCGCTTGCACGCCGGTGTGGCCGGCGCGCATGAACCACAGAACATCGCCCGTCCGCCCGCGCGAAGCGACGGCGCGCGCGTTCACTTCCGCCCAGCGCACCGGCCAGCGGTTGTGCTCCTGCATCGCATCGCCATCGTGAAGTCTGAGGTCGGTGGGGAGATATTCGCCGAAGTCCGCCATCCATCCGTCGAGCCCGAAATCGAGCATCCGCTTGCCGATCACCTCCTCGGCGAACCATTCGGCTGCGGCGGGGTTGGTGAAATCGACCACGCCTGCGTGAAACTCGCCGAAATCGACGGCGTAGGGCTCGTCGCTGTCGAGGCATTGGGCGAAATAGCCCTTGGCCGCGGCTTCCGGATAAAGCGGGCCATCGACCGCGAGGTAGGGGTTCACATAGCCGAGGAAGCGGATGCCGCGTGCTTTCAGCGCCGCGATGCGGGCAGGCAGATCGGGGTAGCGTTCCGCGTTCCACTGCCAGTCCCAGAACAATCGGCGTCCGAAACTGGTCTCGCGGATGCCGACCCAGTCTTCGCACCACAAGCCGGAAATGGCAGCACCGGCCTCAATCAGGGCTTCGAGCCGCTCGAAACTTGCATCGCCCTGCTTAAGGCCGACGATAGCCCCACCCAATGCCCAATCGGGCAGCGCCTGACGTGGACCGAAGCGGGCGGCGAGTTGACGGGTAAGGTTGGCGGGCGCGCCTTCGAACAGGTCGATGGTGACCTCACCCGACCACACATGCACGCGCAACCGCCCCGGCTCGCGCGCGTCGAGTTCAACATATTCGGCGTTGGCGAGGCTCAGCGCCCAGCCGCCCGAGCACAGCACGGTGGGTTCGGGATAATTGGTTGTCCAGTAATCCCCGCCCGCAAACGACCCATCGGCGCTCGCCTGATCGGTGAGCGGCGTGCCAGGCTCACGGCCGACCCCCGGCTCGCTGGTCCAGATCGGAAATGTGCGGCCGTTCAGAGCGAGATAGCTCATCTGCTCACCCCCGCCCCACAGCACATCATCAGGGCCAAGCGTGAAGTCCAGCGTGATGCGGTCGTGCCCGGTTAGCGCGGTCATTGTGAGCCGCTGTGCGTCGGGCGCAAGACTCAGCGCCACTTTCGCGGTGCCATCGGCACTGGAGAGCACCACCGCGCCCTCTCCCACCACTTCGCAGACCGACAGTGGCCTTGCTGCCACAGGGGTATCCGACAGGCGGAAATTGCCGCGCACCATCGCCACCAACGGATCACCCGAAGCCACGGAAATCGCAGGATATTCAGGTCGATGACACAGCACGGCGCGCCCGGCCAATCGCAGGTCAAAGCCCCCCTTGCATGGCGTCATTGCCACCATTTTCGTCCCAGGTTTCCTCACCGGGCTATCCCTTGGCCCGTTGTGACACCGCTTGACAGATCGCGGCGGAAAGCGCAACCCGAGCGCCGAAAGATCGACCGCACGGGCGATGGTCTTTGCTATCGCCCGAAAGACCCGATCACGACGTAGGGGAGAGAAATACGATGTCCGCCACCACCCGAATTGCGCTTAAATCGCTCGCCATTTCCGCCAGTTCGCTGGCGCTGATGCACACCGCGCCGGCCATGGCGCAGGTTGAAGAAATCATCGTAACCGCCCAGAAGGTCGAGGAAAACGTCCAGGACGTGCCGATTGCGATCACCGCGGTTTCGGGCGACCGCCTGGTCCAAGCGGGGGTCATCAGCCTCGAGAATATCTCGACCGTCGTCCCCTCGGTTACCTTCCGCAAGGGCACCACTAGCGCCAACAGCGCGATCGTGATGCGCGGCGTCGGTACCATCAGCTTCTCGGTCGCGGCTGAACCGTCTGTGTCCACCGTTGTCGACGGCGTCGTGCTGTCGCGCTCGGGTCAGGCGTTCATGGATCTGGTGGATCTCCAACGGCTTGAAGTTCTGCGCGGGCCGCAAGGCACGCTCTTCGGCCGCAATGCTTCGGCCGGTTTGGTCAACATCGTGTCCAAGGGCGGAACCGACACCTTTGAAGCCGAAGCCAGTGCCGACTGGTTCGAGGGTGAGGAATACCGCCTGCGCGCGGCCATTTCCGGCCCGCTGGGCGAAAACCTCAGCGCTCGCCTGACCGGCTTCTACGGCAGCTTTGATGGCAACATCACCAATATCAACGGCGGCCGCAACGACAAGGTCAATGGTTACGAGCGTTACGGCGTACGCGGGATCATGGATTATGACGATGGCGGCAACACCGTTCGCCTGATTGCGGATTACTACAAGGCCGATGATGATTGCTGCGTCGACGTGACCGGCGCCAGCCGCGGCGCGGTGCAGGATGCGCTGCTCGGCCTGCCGAACGGCGTAGCGATTGGCGAGGACCAGCGCTTCATCAACAATGACCTCGTTACCAGCACGCAGGATCAGCAGTGGAGCCTGACCGGCACCGGCGATTTCGAGATCACCGACACCCACACGCTCAGCGTCGTGCTCGGTTACCGCAACTGGGAAAACACCGAGAACCGCGACGGCGACTTCCTGCCGCGCGCGATCACCACGGCGGGGCAGCTGCACGATGTCGGCGTAGTGAAGACCGAACAGGTTTCAGCCGAAATCCGCCTCGCCTCGGACCAGTCGAAGCCGTTCTTCTATCAGGTCGGCGCCTTCGCTTGGCAATCGGACAACACCCAGGATTTCACCCGTCAAGGTGTGACCTGCGCAACCTCGACTCTCGCGGCGCTGCCGGGCGGAGCGATCCCGTGCAATGTTTCCGATACGGTCAACACGCTGTTCCCCTTCGCCACCTCGCGCAGCGACGTGCGGTCGAAGAACTACGCACTGTTCGGTCAGGCCACCTACCAGATCACCGAGCAGCTCTCGCTGACCGGCGGCCTGCGCTACACATGGGATGATCTTGAATTCACCCACACCCGCGCACCGGCGGTCAACCGCACCACCGGTCTGCCCGCAACCGGCCCGGGCACGAACGGCAACCCGGCGGGCGGCACCATCGCCAGCGGCGGCAACGGCACCAACACCAGCCGCGGCGAGACCACCAACGGCAACCTGTCGGGCCGGGCGGCGATCCAGTTCAAGCCGTCGGAAGACATCATGCTCTACGGCTCGTACACCCGCGGCTACAAGGGTCCGGCCTTCAACGTGTTCTTCAACCACACCGCGCCGAACAACGCGGTGCCGATCTCCGAAGAGCTGTCTGACAGCTTTGAAATCGGGGCGAAGACGCAGTTCCTCGACAACCGCGTGCAGCTCAACGTTGCGGCTTTCATGGTCGAGTATGACGGGTTCCAGGCCAACAACTTCATCGTCGTCAACACCGCGACGATTTCGAACCTGACCAACGCGGGCACGGTGAAGAGCGAAGGCTTCGAAGCCGATCTGATCGTGAACCCGATCGACGGACTGAACCTGCGCGCCAGCGCGGCCTATGCCGACGCACGGGTCAAGCAGTTCAACCCGAACCCGACCACCAACGCGCCCGACGCTCGCAACGGTACCGTGCTGCCGCTGGCGCCGAAGTTCGTTTACACGATCGGCGGGGACTACACCAAGGAACTGGGCGGGGTGACGCTGTACCTCAACACCGATTACCGCCACACCAGCACGCAGTTCTCGGACCTCGGCCAGTCGCCGACCACCCAGATCGATCCCTATGGCATCTGGAACGCCTCGGTCGGCTTCTCCGATCCGGACGACAAGTACCGCGTGACCTTCCACGCCCGCAACATCACCGATGAGAGCTACGTACTGCTCAATATCGAGAACGGGCGCCGCTTGCAGATCCCGCGCGATGCCGACCGTTACTTCGGCGTCAGCCTGCGTGTGCGGACGTTCTGATCCGCGTGGCAACTTGAAATCAACGAGGGCCGTCGGAGCGATCCGGCGGCCCTTTTTGTCTGGCCTTGCTTGCCCTGCTGCGTGCTTGAACTCTAGGAACCCGTGATGGCCCAACCTTCCTCGCCCATATCTGCGCGGCTGCGCTGGTCGCTGTTCACGGTGCTGTGCGTCGCGGGCGTATTCAATGCGATGGACCGCCCGATCATTGCGATCCTCAAGCCGGACATGATGGCCGATTTCGGTTGGAGCGACAGCGACTTCGGCGATCTCGCAGCCGTCACGCAATTCTCCGCCGCTTTCGCCTTCCTGTTTACCGGCTGGCTGGTCGACCGGCTCGGCGTGAACCGGTCGATGCAGGTGGGAGCGACCGCGTGGAGCCTTGCAGCGATGGCCCACGGCTGGGCGATCTCGACCACGCAGGTGGTCGCCGCGCGCGTTGGGCTTGGCGTGACCGAGGCGGTGCAGACCCCGCTGACGATCAAGACCGTCGCCAGCCTGTTCCCGCCCGACAAGCGCAGCTTCGCCTTCGGCTTTGCGACCATGCTGGCGGGCGCAGGGACGATTGCAATGCCCTTCGTGATCCCGGCACTTGCGCTGGCGGTGGGCTGGCGCGGAGCGCTGGTGGCGGGCGGCATCGGCGGATTTCTGTCGCTGCTCGCATGGATGTGGCTGGCGCGCGGGGTGGCGCAATTGCGTGAGCGCACGCTGGCGGACAGCCCCGATCCGGGCGGCGAGAGCGCGCGGTACGGCGCCATCCTCGCCAACCGCGCGACTTGGGCAATCGTCGGCGCCAAAGCGCTATCGGACATGACCTGGTGGTTCATCAACTTCTGGCTCGCAGATTACTACCGCAAGGAGTTTGGCCTCACCACGCTGGAACTCGCGGTGCCGCTGGCGATTGCCTTTGCCGGGTCAGGCCTCGGCGCGCTGCTGGCGGGGTGGGTCTCGACCCGGCTGCTGGAGCGCGGGCATAGCCCCAACCGGGTGCGCAAGGGCGTGATGCTGGCCTCGGCCCTGCTGGTCGCGCCCCTGCCGCTGGTGCTGGAGCTCAACGCATTTTGGCCCGTGGCCGTGATGATCGGGGTTGTGATGGCCGGGCATCAGGGCTTCTCGCTCTCGCTGTTCTCGACCATCACCGACGTTGTCCCCAACGCCAAGGTCGGGCGGGTGACGGCGTTCGGCGCGTTCATGGGCAATATGGGCGGGGTGGCGATTTCATTGATTACCGGCCGCGTGCTCGATGCAGGCTTCGGCTTCGTGCCGCTGTTCATCTTTGCCGCCTCGTCCTATCTGGTTGCGCTGGCGTGGTTCCAGTGGCTGCTGCCGGTGATCCGTCGGCCGGAGGAAGAGGCGGTGGACCTCCTCGCATAGCCGTCCAAGGCGCCGGTGCGGTTGCATTCAACAGGCTTGCGGAGTAGGGCTATGACACCGTGAGACATAAGGCAGGCTGAACGGCATGAAGCGCAATGCGCGCCCCGATTACGAGGCTTTTGCCGGCGACCTGTTCGGCGAGATCATGCTCGCCGATACGGCTGCTGCTGCCGCCGCCAAGGCCGAGAAGAAGCCGCTGTCGCGCTTCGTCCCCGGCTTCGCGATCTGTGCCATTGCCGGAGCGGCCGCTGCGTGGCTCAGCCAGAACTACGGGGTCCCGATCATTTTGGCGGGCTTGCTGCTCGGCCTGTCGATGAACTTTGCAGCGACAGACCCCCGCACCCATGACGGGCTCGACTGGGTGTCGCGGCATGGCCTGCGCGCGGGGATTGTGCTGCTCGGCGTGCAGGTCACCGCGATGCAGGTGATGGCGATGGGTTTGGTGCCGTTCCTCGGCCTCGCGCTGGTGATGGCCGCCGCGCTGATTGCCGCCCTCGCTGCCGCGCGCCTGACCGGACAGAGCCAATCGGTCGGCCTGCTCGGCGGCGGGGCGACCGCGATCTGCGGGGCTTCGGCGGCGCTGGCGCTGTATGGCGTAATCGGGCGCGAGCGGATCGATCAGGCGCTTTTCACCCTGACGCTGGTGATCCTTGCAGCTGCCAGCGCGATTGCGCTCGTTACCTATCCGCCGCTCACCCGGATGCTCGGCTTTACCGATGCGCAGGCCGGGTTCCTGGTCGGCGCATCGATCCATGATGTGGCGCAGGCGATTGGCGCAGGGTTCGCCGTGTCCGACGCAGCCGGCGCGCAGGCGACCGTGGTGAAGCTCACCCGCGTCGCCCTGCTCGCCCCGCTGGTGACGCTCGCCGCGCTGTGGATCGCGCGCGCCGAACCGCTGCCCGAAGGCGTGGGCCGGACGCGCGTGCCGCTGCTGCCGGGCTTCATCCTTGCCTTCCTTGCGCTGGTGGGGGTCAATTCGCTTGTCACCCTGCCCGCTGATCTCGCGGGCCACGCGCTGACCCTGTCAAAGACCTTGCTGCTGCTGGCCGTCACCGCCACTGCAATGCGGACGCGGACCGACCTACTGCTCGGATTGGGCTGGCGATCGGTGATGCCGGTGTTGGCGGCGACCATCGCCTCGCTCGCAACGGCCCTTGGCTTTGCGTGGTGGATGATCTGATGCCCGATGTGTTCGACCTTGCAGTGATCGGCGGCGGCGTGAACGGCGCCGGGATCGCCCGCGATGCCGCCGGGCGCGGTGCCAAGGTGCTGCTGCTGGAACGCGGCGATCTGGCGGAAGGCACCTCGTCCAATTCCACCAAGCTGATCCACGGCGGCTTGCGCTACCTCGAACACTACGAATTTGCTCTGGTGCGCGAGGCGCTGACCGAGCGCGAGGTGCTGTGGGGCATCGCGCCGCACATCATCTGGCCGCTGCGCTTCATCCTCCCCCACCGCCCCGGCCTGCGACCGCGCTGGCTGCTGAGGCTCGGATTGTTCCTCTACGACCATATCGGCGGGCGCAGATATCTGCCTTCGGCTGAAGGCGTCGACCTCACCCGCCACCCGGCAGGCGCGCCCTTGAAGCCCGCCTACACCCGCGCCTTCGCCTATTCGGACGGCTGGGTGGATGATGCGCGGCTGGTGGTGCTCAACGCCCGCGACGCGGCGGATCGCGGCGCCGAGGTGCGCACCCGCTGCGAGGTGACAGCGCTTACCCGCGAGGGCGAACATTGGCGGATCGAAGCGGGGGGCGAGACCTTGCAAGCCCGCGCCGTCGTCAACGCGGCTGGGCCGCGTGTGCTCGACCTGCTGGGCCGCGCGGGCGAGCCTACAGCGCAGAAGATGCGACTGGTGCGCGGCTCGCACATCGTGGTGCGCAAGCTGTTCGACCACGATTACGCCTATTTCTTCCAGCTACCCGACGGGCGGATATTCTTCGCGATCCCCTACGAACAGGACTTCACCCTGATCGGCACCACTGATGTCGATCACGACGGCAGCCTTGATGAAGTGCGCGCCAGTGCGGAGGAAATCGCTTACCTGTGCGCGGGCGCGTCGGAGTATTTCCGTAAGGCCGTAACGCCTGCTGATGTCGTCTGGACCTATTCCGGCGTGCGCCCGCTGATCGACGATGGTTCGGGGAAGCCCGAGGCAGCGACCCGCGGCTACAGCTTCGAACTCGACGGCGGAGCGGACGGTGCGGCTCCGCTGCTCTCCGTGTTCGGCGGCAAGATCACCACCTATCGCGAACTCGCCGCCGAGGCGATCCGTCAGCTTGAGCCCTTCCTCCCAGTGCTGGAAGGTGAGGATTGGACCGGCAAGGCGTTCCTGCCCGGCGGCGATTTCGGGCGCTTCGATGCCCCTGCCCTCGCCGCCGATCTGGCCGCGCGCTATCCGTTTCTGGGCGAGGTCGAGGTCCACCGCCTGATCAGGCTTTACGGCACTTCAGCCGCCACCTTCCTCGGCGAGGCCGAAACCGCAGCGGATTTGGGTGAGGCTTTCGGCCACGGGCTAACGGCGGCGGAAGTCGATTACCTTATCACCCGCGAATGGGCCCGCACTGCCGCTGACGTGCTGTGGCGACGGACCAAGCTCGGCCTGCATTTCACGGACGCGCAAACCGCGCGGCTCGCTGCCTACATCACCGAAAGGATTACCCCCGCATGACCCAAATCGTAGCCCTTGGCGGCACGGTCAATCCCGGCTCGTCCACCGAGCAGGCGCTGCGCCTCGCCGCCAGTATTGCGGCGGCGGATGGAGCCGAGGTGACGGTGTTCGGCGGCGAATATCTGACCGCGCTGCCGCATTATCTCGGGCCGCTGCATGATCCCTCGCAAGGAGCAGAGATGGTCGCAGCCGTGCGCGCGGCAGATGGACTGCTGATAGCTGCGCCGGGATATCACGGCACGATTTCGGGCGTGGTCAAGAACGCGCTCGATTACCTTGAGGACCTCAGCCGGGACGAGCGGCCCTATCTCGATGGCCGCGCGGTCGGTCTGATTGCCACCGCGTTCGGCGATCAGGCGTCGATGAGCACTCTGCTCACCATGCGGGCGATCACCCATGCCCTGCGCGGCTGGCCGACCCCGATGGGCGCGACAATCCGCACTTATCGCGGGCTGTTCTCCCCCGATGGCGAATGCTTGGATGAACGCGCGCGGGGGCAGCTGGAGCTGGTCGGCAAGCAGGTGGTGCTCGGCGCCAAGAGCTTTGCGGCCGGGAGGGATCTGGCGTGACCAGCGCGGATCTGGACACGGCGCTTGCCGCAGTTGCCGCGGGGCGGATCGTGGTGATCTCGGGCGACCGGCTGCGCGGCGGGGACATTGACCTGATGTGTGCTGCGAAGCATGTCACGCCCGAAGCGATCAATTTCATGGCCACCCACGGGCGTGGGCTGATCTGTCTGGCGGTCACGCCGGAGCGTGCCAATCAGCTGGGCCTCACTCTGGTGAACCCCGGCACCGCCCGTCAGACCGGGCGGCCCTTCGCCCGCTCGATCGAGGCGGCCGAGGGCGTTTCCACCGGCATTTCCGCCGCTGACCGGGCGCATACTGTACAGGTCGCGATGGCTGATGGTGCGACCTCGGCCGACATTCACTCCCCCGGCCATGTCTTCCCCCTGATCGGCCAGAGCGGCGGTGTGCTGGCCCGCCCGGCGGCCTGCGAGGCGGCGATTGATCTGGCGCGGCTTGCGGGCGCAGGCGACGCAGCGGTGATCTGTTCGATCATGCGCGATGATGGCGAGATGGCGCGGATCGACGATATCGGCGAACTCATCGCGGCCCATGATCTGGCCGTCACCGAAATCAGTGCATTGATCGCCCGGCTGGAATCAGCGCGGGTCTGACCGGGCCTCGCTGGGGTCTAATAAGAAGGTGGGTGCCGGCCCAACGTGCGGGGGGGCATAGCAAAGCCGGCACCCGCGCGCGTCACCAGCCGAAGCGGATCGACGCACGCAAACTGTAGCCGATATTGCCGAACTGGTTTTCCAGCCCGACTTCACCGGCGATCTTGTAACTGCCGTCCCCGCCCAGCGCGCGGGCGCGGGCGTACCAGCCGCTGTCGCGCCCTTCCGGGGTCAGCGTGAATTCGGCCCCTTCGCCGAACTGCGCGCGGGTTGCGCCCAGATCGCTCGTCAGCAATTCGCGCCAGCCGCCTTCGGCCTCTACCCGGAACCAGCCGGTATCGCGCGCCTGCATACCCCACATGTCGACGCCGACCGTGACGCCGCCATTGATGCCGACTTCCTTGCTCGACCGGCCCTCGACCGTCAGGTCCAGCGCGTCGCCGCCGCCGCTTTCCTCGTAGCCATCTTCCTTGAGGCGCAGGTAATCGACCACCAGGGACGGGCGGAAGAAGAAGAACTGCCCGCCGCCTTCAATCGAAACGCCGCCGCTGGCCGAGACGAAATCGCCGCTCCAGTCGCGGTTGATGGTGAGGTTGATCGCGTCGTCCCCGGTCCCGCCCGCAAACACGCGGCTGCCCGAAAAGTCCGACTTACCCGCGCCGACGCGCGCAAAGCCGATCACCGGGCCGAACTTGCCGCGCCAGTGGACGCCGCCTTCGTAGCTGTCACCCAGCACCGAATTGTCGAACGGGCCGGAGGTGTGCTTGCTCCACAGCCAGCTGCCCGTCACGCCAATCGCGCCGAACTTGCTGAGGTATTCCACGCCGCCGCGGAATCCGAGGCCGTTGAGATCGAAGGCCGCCGATTGCCCGCGGTCCTTTTCGGAATTCCAGTTGGCGAAATCGGCGATGATGCGGAACTTGCCTTCTTCATCGAACGGCGAGTTGGGGTCCATGAAGTGCCGGTCAAAGGCGCGCAGACCGCTCGACAGGCCCTCAAAGGTCCCGCCCGCATAATCGGGCAGGGTCTGGGCGACATAGGCCTGGAACACTTCCGCCGTGCCGATCGACAGGAACAAGTCGGCGACCTTGTCGTCCTCGCCCAGCGCGATGAACAGCTTGTCGAAAGCCGCGCTTTCGGCGGTGTTGAGGCCGAGCTCGCCGGTTGCCTTGCGGTTGATCGCGACGTTGATGGTGTTGCCATTCACCGCCAGCGCGGCCTTGTAGAGGAACGGCACCAGCGCAGAATCAGCGGTCAGGTTGCTCGCGCCGGTCAGGCTTCCGGCCGATATCACCGCATAGGTGCCCCCGGCGGTGTTGAGGTCGGATAGGCGGATGCGGATTTTGGAGCCGCTGGCAAAGGTGGCATTGCCGGTGACGGTGATCGCGGTGTCGCTGCCTGCTGCCCCGCCCAGCGTCGCGCCGATCACGCCGGTCGCGCCGACATCGAGGCTGGCGATGGTGGTGGGGCCGTTCAGCGCGAGCGTCCCGCCGCTAAGGCCGACTGCGACATTCTGCGCATTTACCAGCCGCCCGCCGAAACCGGCGGTGTTGGCGATGGACAGCGTGCCTGCCCCGCCGCCGAAATCGACCGTGCCGCTGAAGGCTGCATCGCCGCTCATCTGGAAGCGGTTGGTGCCGCCGCCGAAACTGATCGTGCCGCTCGCCACGCCGTCGGCCAGATCGAGCAGGTCGGAACCGCTGCCGAAGCGGATATCGCCGATGATCGAGGGGGCGGTATTGCCGGCGGCAACCACGGTCTGGCGGACGATGCTGTCACCGGTGCGGGCCGAAAGGTCGATCGCGACATTGCGGTTCGAGGTTGCCAGCGCGCCGCTCGCACTGATCGCGCCGCTGTTCTCGATCAGCCCGAGCGTGCCGGACCGGTCAACGATGGCAAAGGCTCCGCCGCCGGACACAGTGGTCGCCGTGATCGACTTGGAGTTGCGCAGCACCGGGAGCGACGCGCCTGCCCCGATCAGCACCCCGGTTGCATCGCCCGTGGTGGTGCCGGAGACCGTCGCGGCGATGGTCCCGCCGTTGCTCAGAATTGGCACGGTGGTGCCTGCCGCCAGCTCCAGGGCAGTCGCATTGGCTCCGCGCGCAGCGGCACCGATCTGGCCGTTGATCTGCATACCGTTGGCGATGGTCACGTTCCCGCCGCGCCCGCCGATCCGCATGCCCGTGCCGTTCACGCCGGCATAGACCCCGTCTCCCAGGATCGTGCCAGCCATGACGATGCCGAAATTGTTGGCCGTGCCCTCGGTCGCGCCGATGGCGATATTGCTCGTCCCGCCGATCTGCACCGCGGGCGCTGCACCATAGGCAATGATCCGGGTGTTGCCTTCCTTGGCGTCCTCGATCCCGTCCTTGTCCTCGTCATTATCGGTGGTGACGAGGTCGGCCGGGGCGATTTCGAAGATGATGCCCTTGGCGACATTGCCTTCGATCACCAGCGCGCTGCCGCCTTGCAGCAGATCGTCGGCATCGAGCCGCGAAACATCTGCAGGGGCCGGGACCGAGCGATAGCCACTGACCGTGATAGCGCTCTGCACCCGCAGCGCGCCGCCGAGATTGCCGCCCAGCACTGCACCCTGCGCATTCGCTCCGCGCACGGTGATCTCACCCGCCAGCCGGACATTGCCTGAGATGTTGCCAACCGCAACGCCGACGGAATTGTTGCCGGTCACAGTGGTCTTGCCGTCATGCGTGAAGGTGCCGGTGATCGGGCCACTGGCGCGGATGCCAGCAGAATTATTGCCCTCGACCACAATCGTGCCGGAGTGGACGAGATTACCGGTCAGCGCGCCATCAATGCGGATCGCGGTGCGGCCGCTGCCAATCGCGAACGGCCCGTCGATGTCGCCATCATTGTCGCTGTCGGTGGGGGTATAGGTCTCGTCGATCGTGATCGTGCCGGTATTGGTGATGTTGGCCGTGCGCGGGCCAGTCACCAGAATGCCGGTCGCATCATTGGCGTTGCTGATTGTGATATTGCCCGCATTGGTGACCGCGTTGTTGCTGTCGACTGTCACCGCCGTACCGCTGGTCACGGTGACCGACCCAGCCGATTCGATCCGCACGTCATTGGGCTGCCCGCCATTCACGGTCGAGGTCACGACGGGCGTGGTGCGCGCGGTGCTGATGACGGTCTGAGCGGCGAGCGGCTGCGCAATGGCGGCAAGCGCCGTACCGGCAAGAAGCGTGCGGTGCAGGGCAGTCATCGGGGCATTCTCCTGGTGCTTTTCACCAAGAGACGGAGGCACGGCTGCGCAGCCTTGGCTGCTGAGCAAAAAAATCAGAAGCGCGTGTCGAACCCGATGCGGATCGTGCGCGGCTGGAGCGGCGTGATCTGTTCGCGCCCGGTCGTGAACGGGGTGCCAAGCGCGAAGCGATTGCCCTCGCTCCCCGCAAGATTGGTGACCGAGAGCGTCAGCCCCGCATTCTCGCGCCCGAAGCGCAGGAGCAGCCCGCTGTCGAGGTAATCGCCCTGCAATTCGCCCAGCTCCGGCCCGATCCCCAGCCGGGATTTGCCGACATAGCTGACCCAGCCATCCGCCTCGATCGCGGTGCCATTGTCGAAGGCGCGCCGCCAGGCGAGCCCCGCCCGGCCCGAAAAGCGCGCAATGTTGGGGATACGGCTGAGGCGGGCGAGCGCGATCAGCACCGGCTCGTCGACGTCGCTGTCATTGAGGGTCGCGCCGGCCTCAGCCCGCAGCCCGTGGGCGAGGCGGACGCTGCCCGAAACGCTCGCCGCCCAGATCGTGCCATTGCCGATATTCGCGGTCGACGGCAGGCCGCCATCGTCGATGAAATCGGCCTGAATGTCACGCCAGCGGGTATACGAGATACTGGCCGCGAGGTCGAACGGCCCGCGCCCCGGCAGACCCCAGCCGCCGCCGAGCTCGAAGGTGCGGGCGTAATCGGAGCGGTACTGGCGTACGAAATCGCCAAAGACTGCCAGCCCGCCGGGACGGAAACCCTCCTGATAGCGGAGATAGGCGCGGCCATCTTCCGCAATATCCACCAGCACCGAGGCGGATGGCAGATAGGCAGTCTCGCGCCGCTCGGCCGTGACGGCGCGGCCTGCGAGCGCGACCTGCAGGGCGACATTCTCGCCCTCACCGCCGATTTCGACATTGGTGACGCGCAGGCCCGCTGCCAGCGTCACGGACGGTAACAGGCGGTAGCTCGCCTCGCCATAACCGGTGATCTCGAACACGGTGTTTTCAACCCCGGTTGCCGCTGCCGCAGGCTCCCCCGCCGGGCCAAGCGCGCGGGTCAGCGTGTTGCGGTTGTCGATCACGCTGGTGCCGAGCACCCAGCCGAATTGCTCGCCGACCGGCTGCCATATCCGAGTTTCATTCGCGATCATGCGGGTTTCGTTGCGTTGGCGGAACAGGCGCGGCGGGCCGCCGGGTTCGGTCGCATCGTAACGCTCGGTCAGGTCCTGTGCGCCGATCCCGGTTGAGGATTTGATCCGCACCTCGCCGATCTGACCGGTGATGACCAGCTGGCCTTGCCCATATTGCGCACGGCTGCCTTCGGTGACCTGCGCCGAACTGACAAGTCGTGCGCCTCTGCGGTCGGCATATTGGCTGTCCTCCGCCTCGGTATCCTGGCCCAGCACGATCACATCCGCGCTCCAGCCCGGCGCAATATCGACCCGCAGCGCCGCGCGGCCCGATAGGATCGCGGTGCGGTTGACATTGCTGCCACCGATTTCGGGCTTGTCGATATAGCCGCCGAGCGACGCCAGATCGATATTGGCGCGCAAGGTCGCGGTCTCGCCCACCAGCGGCAGGTTCATGGTCGCGTGAAGATCGCCCCCGGGTTCGCCATGCGCAATCGCGCTGGCCCCGCCCGAGACGACGAGGCTGGTCTTCCCCGCCTCCGGCGCGCGCGGCACCAGCCGGATGATCCCGCCCAGCGAGCCTGCGCCATAGAGCGTGCCCTGCGGCCCTTCGAGGATCTCGACCCGCTCCATGTCGGACAGGCGCAGATCAGGGTCGGGCGCGTTGTAACTGAGGCGCAGGTCGCCGAAATACTGGCCGACAGTGGCCTGCGTCGGCCCGGTGAAGCTCGAATCCGCGATCCCGCGAATGAAGAGCTTGTTACGCCCGCTGCCGAGATAGGTTGAACTGACCGTGGCGGCGCGCTGCATGATCTTCTCGGTACCGCCCACCCCGCCGCGTTCGAGCACTGCGCCGTCGAGCAGCGTCACCTGCCCGGCGATTTCATCGAAGGTCAGATCGCGCTTGCTGGCGGTGACGATGATCGGCGCGCCTTCGGTCTCCGGCGGGGGCGCAGTCGTAACAGCGGTGGCCGCAACGCGCAGCGGACGCGGGCGCTGCATGACTGAAGCGCGGCGCGCCGGCGCTGCTACCAGCCGCCATGCCTTCGGCCCGACCTTGACCGCCTGCATCCCGCTCGCCCGAGCGAGCTTCCTCACCGCGCTTTCGGCATCCATCCGGCCCCTGATTTCGGCCACTCGCTGCCGCCCCAAGGCAGGGTCAGCGATGACGATGCTGGCGTCGGTCGCCCGTGCAATCGCAATCGCTGCCTCGGACACCGTGCCAGCCGGAATCGCCAGCTCGCGCGCTTGCGCAGCCAGCGGCGCAGGCGCGGCCAGCGCAGCCACGATAGCAAAAGGGGCGAAGGCTCTCACAGGATCACTCGGCCGCGATCACCCAGCCCTTGCCGCGCGGCGTGACCCGCACACCGAGGAGCGCTTCAAGCGCACGGGGATCGGCCCGGACTTGATCCAGCGCGATGCTCCCGGCAAGCCGAATGTCACTGGGGGCTGCGGTAAAGGCAATGCCGGTGGCGCGGGTGAGTTCCGCCGCGATTTCGGCGAGGCTCGCCGCCTCGAAGCTGATCCGCCCGCGGGTCCATTCGCCCACCGCCTGCGGATCGATGGGCCCGACCCAATACCGCTCACCCGTCCGCACGGCCCGCTCGCCTGCATCCACCCTGAGCGCCTGAGCCTGAGGGTTCACGATCACCGCGCCCTCGGCCACGGCGAGATCGAGCGCTTCGCCCGCCAGCCGGACATCGAACACCGTGCCGGCATCAACCAGCCGGTCGGTGCCCGCCGTCAGCACGAAAGGATCGGCGGCATCGTGCCGAATGGTGAACAGCGCCTGCCCGCCTTCGAGCCGGGCCGCGCGATCACCCAGCACCGCCAAGCGGCTTCCACCGCCCAGTTCCACCGTGCTGCCATCGTCTAGCGCGATCAACCGCGTCTCACCCGGAGCGGTGGCGTAGAGCGTCTCGCCTTGCGGGCCGAACCTAAACATAAAGCTGAGTGCCAGCACCAGCGACGCGGCAATCGCCCCGCCCAACCAAGCGCGGCGAGTGGTCAGCCAGCCGCCCGGCGGGTTATCATTGGCTGCGGGGGTAAAGTCCGGCTCGGGCATGGAGTCCAGCACCGCGTCCGCCTCATCCAGCGCGAATTGCACCGCATCATAGGCGTCCGCGTGCTCAGCATCCGCCTCAAGCCAAGCGGTAAAGCCGTCCCAATCGGCAAAGTCGGGCTCGCGCGTCAGCACAGCCCATGCGAGGGCCTGTTCGCGGATCGGCTGGTCAGGTCTCATCACACGGTTTCTCCTGCCAACAAGACGGAGCCGATTGCCTCATGCCTCATCGATCATCCCCCGCACAGCCACGATTTTGCTGTAAGCGCGGCGCAGATCGCTCTCGACCGTGCTGAGGCTGACCCCAAATTCATTGGCGAGCTCGCGCTGGGTGACGCCTTCGATCCGGTGGCGACGGAACATCGCGGCGGCCCGCTCCCCCACTTCGGTCAAGGCCTCCTCGATCAGCGCGACATGCTGGCGCGCGGCGATGATGCGGGTCGCATCGGGTGCTGGCGCGATATTGTCGGTGAGGCCTGGCTGGGCTTCGGACCATGCCCGGTCACGCAAGGTGCCCTGACGCTCGGCCCGGTAGCGGTCGATCATCAGCCGGTCGGCCGCGCGCATCATGTAGCCGATCCCGCTCGCAGCCTCCGGATCAGGCGCCGCTGCCAGCCTGAGCCACAGCTCCTGCACCAGATCCTCCGCCGCATCCCCCGCGCCGCGCGCGCGCAGAAAGCGCAGCAAACGCGTCCGGTTGGCGAGATAGGCCTGCTCGATCGGGGCGGTGGGGGCCATCGGGAGTCCGGACACGGTAAGGGCGAAGAGTGGTCGAAGCTTGTTCGCCCTGCGCCTGAACCCAGGACGAACGCGGCTCTCATAAGCGCAAATCTCTCGCCCGAACAGGCCATGAAGAAGCGCGGCCCTGCCATACCCGCCCTCCACCGCAGCTTTGGGGCGGTTCGCGGACATGGGCGCAGGTGGCTGATTTATGTGAGTGCCGCTTGCCGGCCCGGCCCGCAGCATTGTGACTGCCTACTAACGGAGGACATTCCCATGGCAGATACCATCAATACCGGCGAAACCCGCGAACTGATCGCTTCGAACAAGGTGGAAGGCACGGCTGTCTATGATATGGGCGGCGAGCGTCTCGGCACCGTGAACAACTTCATGGTCGACAAGCGTTCGGGCAAGGCTGAATATGCGGTGATGCAGTTCGGCGGGTTCCTCGGCATCGGCGCCGATTACTATCCGATCCCCTGGAAGATGCTGAACTACAGCACGGATCGCGGCGGCTATGTGGTCGATCTCAACAAGGATCGGCTTCAGGATGCACCGCGCTATGCCGACAATGATGAACCGGATTACAACAGCGGTTACGGCCAGCAGGTCTATTCCTACTACGGCGTGACCTACTAAACTGATCCGATGGCCCCGCCCCAGTGGCGGGGCCGTCACTCCACCGGGTCGAGCGCTTCGGCGACTTCTTCGGTCTTGCGCTGCGGGAGCGCGATCATGCCGAGAATGAACAGCGCAAAGCAGAGGCAGATCGCGTTGGGAATGATCAGCGTCCATTCGCCCTTGAGCACCCCGAACGTGGTCCAAGCTGCGAATGCCAGCGCCGTCAGCGCAAACATCGCGAGCGACAGCCCCTTGGTGGATCGTTCGCGGATGATCTTCCAGGCCTGCGGGGTAAAGCTCGCCACCGAAGCGCAGGCACCGATAGTGCCGACAATCGTCACCCAATCGATCATCATGACACCCGCGCCTGTTCCAGAAAGTGTTGTTCGCTCGCTCCCATGTCAGGTGCTCCTAATGATCCGGCCGACGCACAGACGGAAATGGAGCAATCACCCATAACCTGGGTTCGAAACCCGCCGAAGCGCGCGACCGGCTGGCGCATCGGGGCGACGGCTTGCGCTATGTTCGGTTGAAATGCAGGTAGTTGCTGTTGAACATCGCCACCTTTTTCAGGTGTTTAAGGTCAACGATCTTCAGCTGCCGGTCGGACAGTTCGATCAATCCCTCGCGCCGCATTTCCTGCAGGGTGCGATTGAGATGCACGGGGCTCAGCCCGTTGGCTTCGGCCAAGTGGTTTTGTGTGATCGGCAACTCAAACGTCAGCCCTGTGGCCAGCCCCACCGCCTGCAACCGGTAGTAAAGCTCCACGAACAAATGCGCGAGCCGCTCCAGCGCCGAGCGCTGCCCGATCGACAGCAGCCATTGGCGCTGGATCCCGGACGAGACCATTTCGTGCCACAGCAGAGCGCGGATCAGGTTCGGGCGCTGGTCGATCACCTCCTGAAACTGTTCAGGCTGGATTTCGTAGAATTGCACGCTCGTCAGCGCGCCGATCGAATGGTCGAGCTCTTGCAGGATATAAACGTTGAGATCGCAGAAATCGCCCGGCAGGAAAAAGCCTACGATCTGCCTGCGCCCATCCGGCAGGTCCTTGTAACGGCACGCCCAGCCGGACACGAGCAAGCGGACGACCGAGGGATTCTCTCCCTCACGGGCAATGTCACTTCGCGCATTGAGCGTGCGGATCGGGCCTGTTTCCAGCGCCGAAAGCGCTACGCGGTCGGCATGGTCGAGCGCCATGTAGCGGCTCAGCAGCCGGAACAATGGTTCCGTCCCGGCATCGATCATTGTGGCCATTTGTGTTGGTCCCGACTCAAATCAGGCTGGAGCACCCAGCCCGCTTCAAAGCGAATACGCAATAAGGGACACTAACCCAAATCATCATTCTGGCGATGATAGATGCGACCAAATGTATTGGAAATCCGGCCTGTCGTATCGCCCGTCGTGAGGTTAAGCGGCGATGGCGTCAGTAATTGCCGGGCGGATCACTTGCGGGAAAGCTCTGGTCGCTGGCTTCGTCCACGCCCGTCCACTTGCGACCGGGGGAATCGCGCATCGCTGCGGGGCCGGAATCGCGGACGTCATCATGGGACTGGCGTGGCTGGTTGCCGGCAAAAGCGGCATTGCCGTGGCTGCTACGGCCACCCAGCTTGCAGGACAACGCATAGGCCGCGCCGCCGACGGCAAGCATCGTGAGGATCATTCGCATGGTGTGCTCCTTTGCATCCCCACCCTTGTCGGCGTGCGAACCCGCAGCGTCCCTATCGTGCGTTAGTAGCCTCGAAGGTGCTTTTACCCAGACCAACTTATGTTAATCCCGCGCCCGGCCCCATCGCTTATGCCCCCCCTCGAGAGGCGACTTAATGCCGGATCTTCCACACGCGACTGCCGAAAGCCTGTTCAGCACCGTCTTCAAGGCGCTGCCCGATGCTGTGTGCGTCCTTGAACCGCTGGAGGTTGCGGAGGGTCTGGAAAGCGATTGGCGCTATCTTTCGACCAACACTGCCTTTTGTACGCTTTTCAAGCTGGGCGACCTCACCGGACAAAGCCTGCGCGAACGGTTCCCCAAGCACGCGACCCAGTGGTCGGAACATTTCACACGCGCTCTCACCAGCTGCACGTCAGAGACGCTGGTTGAAGAAGGGTCAGATCAGCCGCTCGTCTATGAAATCGCACTCACCCCGATCAATCATGGCCAACGCGGCGCGATTATGGTGCGAATCCGTGACATTACCAGCGAACATGTCGCCCGCGCAGGGCGGCGCGAAGCCGATGCCCGCTACAAGCTGTTGTTCGATGCGATCGACGAAGGCTTCTGCATCATCGAGGTCGTCTTCGATGACGAAGGCAAGGCGGTCGATTACCGCTTTCTCGAAGCCAATGACGCCTTTGTCGGTCACACCGGCCTGATCGACCCGATCGGCCGGACCATGCGCTCGATGCAGCCCGATATCGAGGATCACTGGTCGGCAACCTATGGCGCCGTGGCCTTGAGCGGAGTGGCCAAGCGGTTCGAGAACGAATCCTCCGCTATGGGCCGCTGGTTCGATGTCTTCGCCTTCCCGATCGGCGAACAGGCTCCCTATCAGGTCGGAATCCTGTTCGAGGATATCGGGCCGCGCAAGACGATGGAAATCGCGCTCCGTCACAGCGAAGGCCGCCTGCAATCCCTCATCGAGGCGACGTCCGATCTGATCTTCCGCATGAACCCGCAAGGCACCGAGATGGAGCAGGTCGGCGGCAGGGACTTGCTCGGCAATCGCGGCGAGCCGGGTAACTGGATCGAAGACTTCGTTCCCGAAAGTGACCGGCCCTTGGTGGAATCAGCGCTCGCCGAGGCGATCCGCAACCGCCAGCCGCTCAAGATCGAACACCGCGTGCTGACCGGCGACGGCATTGTCGGCTGGCTTTCGTCGCGCGCGATCCCGGTGTTGGGCGATGATGGTGAGATCACCGAATGGTTCGGGATGGCCACCGACATCACCGCCCGCCGCCAGGTCGAACAGCAGCTCTCCCACGGCGCAGAAATGCTGCGGGTGGCGAGCGAGATCGGCAAGGTCGGACTGTGGGATTGGAATGTCGAAACCGGCGAATTGACCTGGTCGGACGAACACTTCCGCATGGAAGGGTACGAGCCGGGTGAAATCGTCCCGACTTATGAGATTTGGGCGGACCGTGTGTACCCGGATGATCGCAGCGCCACCGAGGCCAAGATCAAGGAAGCGATGGAAAGCGGCTGCGAATATCTCAACGAATATCGTGTCTGCCATCCCACGGGCGAAGTTCGCTGGCTGTCAGCACGCGGTCGCTTCCTGTTTGACGAAAACGGCAGTCCGGTGCGGATGCTCGGCGCGATGGTCGACACCACCCAGCGGCGGCGCGAGGAGGAATGGCAAAGGCTGCTCGTGGCCGAATTGCAGCACCGCGTGCGCAACCTCATCGGCATGGTCCGTTCGGTCGCCCGCCTGTCGGCGCCCAGCCATCGCAATGTCAGCGATTACGTCGATCACCTGATTGGACGCCTGCAAGCGATGGGCCGAACCCAGAGCACCCTCACCCGCTCACCCGGCCGCAATGTCGATCTGGCCGAGCTGGTGCGCGAGGAATTGCTGGTCCACGCCGCCCAGCCGCATCAGTATCATCTGGACGGGCCAACCATCGCCCTGTCGCCGCACGCGGCCGAGATTGTCACACTCGCGATCCATGAACTTGCGACCAACTCGATCAAATATGGCGCGCTCGGAGATACTGGCTATATTCGGATTGTGTGGACGACTCTCGAAAAGAACGGAAAGCCCTGGATGAACTTGCGCTGGCAAGAAACCTCGCCGCAGCGCAAGACGAAGTTCAACCGCAAGGGCTTTGGGCGGCGGCTGATCGAGGAGCGCGTGCCCTACGAATTGCACGGCGAAGGGCGCTTCGATATTCACGACACCGGAGTGCTGGCGCAGCTGGAGTTTCCGCTGACGGATTCCGGCAGCATTCTCGAGACCCGTTCCTGATTGGGGCGCTGCCATGACTGACAGAGTGCTCTCCGGGTGCCGCATCATCATCGTCGAGGATGATTACTACCAAGCACATGATTGCAAGCAGATGCTCCAGCAAGCCGGTGCGAAGGTCGTCGCAGTCACCGCGGTCGTGCCCGATCTGCCGGGTCTGCTCGTCGAAGGGCAGATTGACGCGGCGCTGATCGACATCAACCTGGGCCATAGCCACACGTTCGATTTCGCGCGCGAGTTGCAGGCGCGGGCAATCCCGTTTGCATTTCTGACCGGTTATGACGCGGGGATCCTGCCCGATGATCTTGCGGCCAGCGTATGTATCAGCAAGCCGGCCGACCTTGACCGGGTGATCAGCGTCATCGCCGGATTGGCGACACGCGGGAGCTAAAGCAATGTGGGGTGAGCGCAGTGATCCCACTGCGCTCACCATCTCCCCCATCCCGGGGGATACTTAGGCCGCGATAGCCTTCAGCCGTTCCTGATCGCGCGGCGTCTGCGTGCGCGGCGCGAGATAGGCGCTGTCGAACCCGGCGACCTGTTGCAAGCTTCGCAGGTCATGAATGATCAGCTGCTTTGATCGCAGCGTTATCAGTTGATCCTGACGCAACTGTTGCAGCTTGCGGTTGATGTGCACCGGAGTCAGGCCGAGCGCGTCGGCCAGATCGTCCTGCGTCAGCGGGAAGAACATCTGCTCATCCAGCTTGGGATCGACCAGCGAAAGCCGGTAATGCGCCTCGCAGATCAGATGCGCCATCCGCTCCAGCGCATCGCGCCGACCGACATTGACCACCCATGATGCCATCACGGCATTTTCCATGCTGCCATAGCTGCGCATCGCTTCGCCCACTGCCGGGAAACGGTCGATCACGCGGCGCATGTCGGCGTGGAGAATATTCACGATGCGGCAGGAACTGAGGGTTATGACTTCCTCAATCGCGACGCCATCGGGCGACGAATCGAAGTAGAAGGCATCGCCCGGCAGCAGCAAGCGCGTGATCTGCCGCGCCCCATCGCGCAGGATCTGGTAGCGCGCCGCCCAGCCGCTCAGCACGACAGGGAAGGACACCATCTCGTCGCCATCGCGCGAGAGGTACTTCTTGGCCGCGATATCCTTGGGCTGCCGACATAGTTCTTCAACGGCGGCCAGCTCCTCATCCGAGAGTACGGCCGCGTGCGTCAGGCGTTGTAAAAAGGCATTGGACACTGGCGTCCTCCTTGGGAGTGTTGCGTCATATGCAATATCCCTGAATAGCCGTTTCTTCTCTCACTCAAAAGTTACGTCGGGGGTCGAATTGCCTTCGGCTCACCGGAAAAAAGCGGCACACTGACTTAAACAACCACCTTGATCGGTAAACTGGGCGAAGCAAAGTCCCACAACGTGGCCTTTCTGGCTACGATGGAACAATGCGGTTTGGCCCATACGGTTCCTTGATGCCTGAAAACAGGGACGACCGTCTGTAACGGCACGGCGAGAGAAGGCTGGAAATGACACCGCAATGGCCGTCGGGGGCGCTCTAATTTGCACGAGTCCAATTTAGGTTAGAGCGTGCCGTGCGTGGGCTGGGCAGAGACCATGGCACCAGAAGGTCCCGATCCTTCCGGTCATCGGATGACCCAGCCAGCGTTCGGCTTCCTTATGGCTCGGTCATTGCCCCAATATACTCCCCGCCCAGCGATGGGCGGGGTTTTTTGTGAGCTTCGCAGCCGCGCCTTGGGCGAACCGCAAGGGTCGGCAATGCCGGGATTCTATCCCCGGTTAGTGTTCAGCCCTGTTCACCACGCCATGCCCGCGGCTCCCGTCCCTCCCGCGGGACTAATGGCAGTTACCTATTCATGTCCTATCACGAATTCCTGCTATTCGCGGGGCTCGCCATTCTGTCAGCCTACTGGTTGCCGCGCTTCATTTCGGGCCGCGAACCTGCCGCATCGGCGTTGCTGATTCTTGCCGGTTTCGTCTGCGCGCTGGGGATCGACGAAGCACCGGCGCTGTTTACCCCAATCAGTCATCCGCAATGGTGGGAAACGCTAAGTGAGATGGCCGTGATCGTCGCGCTGTTTGCCACGGGCATGCGGCTCGACGTGGTGCGCCCCTTTGCGCGCTGGCGGGTGACATGGCGGTTGCTGGCAGTGGCGATGCCGCTGACCATCGGTGCGATGGTGCTGGCAGGCATGGCAGCCGGCCTGCCGCTGGCGAGCGCGCTGCTGCTGGGCGCTGTGCTTGCGCCCACCGATCCGGTGCTGGCGGGCGATTTGCAAGTCGGCCCGCCAACCGAAGGCGGCGAGCATCCGGTGCGCTTCGCGCTCACGACCGAAGCCGGGTTGAATGACGGGTTGGCCTTCCCCTTCATCTACCTCGCCATTGCAGCGCTAGGGGGGATTTCCGGCACCGAAGCGTTCAACTGGCTCAGCTATGACGTCGCCTACCGGATCGCAGCGGGCACGGTCAGCGGGGTCTTGACCGGGTGGCTGCTCGGGCAGGTGGTGTTCCGCTGGCCGATGGGCAATATCCTGGCCGAGACCGGATCGGGCGTGCTCGCACTGGCGGGTGTGCTGGTATGCTACGGCGCGGCCGAGTTCATCCACGGCTATGGCTTCATTGCCTGCTTCGTGGGCGGGATAGCGTTCCGCCGGGTCGAGTCCAAGCACAGCTTCCACAGCAATCTCCACCTCTTCAACCTTGCCATCGAACACGCGCTGACGGCGGTCTTGCTGCTGATGACGGGGGCGGCGCTCGGCACCTATGCGGCGTGGGTGGAGTGGAAACACGTCGCTATCGCTGCGAGCCTCATTTTCCTTGTCCGCCCGCTGAGCGGGTGGGTAGCGCTGGCCGGGTCGGGCCTGCCGCCGCGCGAACGCTTTGTCACCGCCGCATTTGGCGTGCGCGGGATCGGGAGCCTCTACTATCTCGCCTTTGCCGCAAGCGCGGCGCCCTTGGCGGGGCTGACCGACCTGTGGCTGATCGTACTGGTGGCGATTGCGCTGTCCGCCTTGGTCCATGGCCTCAGCGCCGCCGCCGTGCTCGCACGCATCCGCGCGGATACGGCATCGGAACCGAAGCGCAGACCTCGGCCTGAACCGGAGCACGCACAATGACCCAGCCGCAGCCCCTCGCCCTTCTGCTCGACTTTGATGGCACGCTGGTGCCGATTGTGGCCACGCCCGACGCCATTGTGGTGAGTGACGATCTGCACGCCTTGATCGCCGAGGCGAAGGAGCGGCTGGACGGGCGCGTCGCGATCATTTCCGGCCGCTCACTCGAGCAGCTTGATACGTTGTGGGGCGAGAGCCTGAACGGCATCACGGTCGCCGCGAGCCACGGACTCGAATTGCGCAGCGACGGCCTGCTGAGCGCGCCCCAGCACTCTGCGCTGTTCGCCCGGCTGGCGCGCGAGACCCAGAAGCGCTTCGGCGCGCAGCAGGGCGTGGTGATCGAACTCAAGAGCTTCGGCCTCGGCCTGCATTACCGGCTCGCGCCGACGCTGCGCGAGGCGGTGCATGATTGGGCCAAGGAATGCGCGGAGGATCATGGCCTTGCGATCCAGCCCGGCGATATGGTGTTCGAACTGCTTTTGCCCGGTGCGAACAAGGGCGAGGCCGTGCGCCAGATCATGGACCGGCGGCGCTTTGCGGGGAGCTGCCCGGTTTACATCGGTGACGACTTGACCGACATTCCGGCCATCATTGCCGCACGCAGGTTCGGCGGGCGCGGGATTGCGGTGGGTCAGAAGATCGCCGCCCACGCCGATGACGTGCTGGCTGGCCCTGCCGAAGTGATCAGCCACATCCGCAAATTGCTGTCGTAACCGGGCTTCGGCCAAAATCACCACATAGGCCATTTTTTGTTCGCCCGGTTCGGGCAAGGGTCGCAAGGTCGCTGGATTTCGCGGACAAGGTCCGCCCCGGCTTTACCCCTGCAAGGCTGCACCCCGTGCGGCTTTACCCCACAACGGAGGGTCGCCGATGCCTCGCCTGATTGCTATTTCTAACCGCGTGCAAACCGAAACCGAAGGCGAGACCGCCAATCGTGGTGGGCTGGCCGTCGCACTGGCGGCAGGCTTGCGCGCCAGCAACGGTATCTGGTTCGGCTGGTCGGGTGAGCAGACCGAGGAATTTACCGGGCAGATCACCTTTCGCCGCGCCAACGGCGTTGCCACGGCCACCATCGATCTCGAAGCGCAGGATATCGAGGAATATTACAACGGCTTTGCCAATCGCACCTTGTGGCCGCTGTTCCACTACCGGCTCGATCTCACGGAAATTGCCCGTGATTTTGCCGGCGGCTATGCGCGGGTGAACCACCGCTTTGCCGAAACCGTCGGCCCGCTGATTGAGCCGGACGATCTGGTTTGGGTGCATGACTACCACCTCCTTCCGCTCGGCCAGCAGCTGCGCGAGCGCGGCTTTCGCAACCGGATCGGCTTCTTCCTCCATATCCCCTGGCCGCCGCCAAGCCTGCTGATATCGCTGCCCGATCACCGCGAGCTGGTCGAAAGCCTGCTTGATTACGATGTGGTCGGCTTCCAGTCGGACGAGTGGCGGCAGGCGTTCATGGACTATGTCACCGCCCATCTCGATGCCGAGATTGATGGCGAGATCGTCAGCTTCGGTGAACGGCGCACCCGAGTGCTGGTCTGCCCAATCGGGCTCGACACCGCCGATTTTTGCAGCGCGGCGCACACGATGGCAGCCAAGCAGGCGCAAACCCAGCTGATGGTCAGCGCGGTCGGGCGCGACATGATTGTGGGCGTCGACCGGCTCGATTATTCCAAGGGCTTGCAGGAGCGCTTCATCGCCTACCAGCAGTTCCTCACCACCCACCCCGAACTGTGCGAGAAGGTGTCGCTGCTCCAGATCGCACCGCCATCTCGCGGGGATGTGCCGAGCTACCAGCAGATCCGCGCTGAACTCAACGCGCTGTCGGGCAGCATCAATGGAGAATTCGCGACGATCGACTGGGTGCCGATCCGCTACGTCAATCACGGCTACTCGCGGGAGAAGCTGTTCGGCATCTACCGCGCCGCGCGGGTTGGGCTGGTCACGCCCTTGCGGGATGGGATGAATCTGGTCGCCAAAGAATATGTCGCAGCCCAGGATCCTGCCGATCCCGGCGTGCTCGTGCTGTCACGCTTTGCCGGGGCCGCGGCGCAGTTGGAAGGTGCGGTGATCGTCAATCCGCACAGCAGCGAGGATATGGCCGATGGCATCGCCCGCGCGCTCGCCATGCCGCTCGCCGAACGGCAGGAGCGGCACAAAGCGATGTTCGACTGCATCGTCAAACAAGACGTTCACTGGTGGTCGAAAACCTTCATGGAAGCGCTGGAACAGGCAGGGCCAAAGCCCGCCGCGCGCCTGCTGCCCAAAGCCGTCAACGCCGACTGAACACCCGCAAACTAAACCCCGTGCGGCGCGCAGCCACACGGGGTTTAGTTTTGTCGGTAGGGTGGTCTGGTCAAGGCGTGGGTGTGGCCTGGCCGCCCGCCATCGCGGTACCCGGCTGCGGGGTATTCTTCTCCAGCCAGTCATGGTGCTTCTGGACGGTCGGGATCGCGCCCTGGGCAAACTGGCGCAGCTCCGCAATCTCGCCTTCACCGCCATAGGCCTTGAGCAAGGTCAGCGCCTCGCGGTGCGCTGTCATTTGCTGGCTCAGATATTCGCGGTCGAAGGCGGCGCCCTGAAGGCTCTGAAGGATATCGACTTTGGCCTGATTATCGGCGTCGAGATTGATCGGCAGCGCCAACGTCTGACCCGAACTTCCGACCGCATCCTCGAGTGTCTCCAGCGCCTTCGAATGATCGGTGACCATCATCTGCGCAAAATCGCGCACCGACCCGGCTTCGGCCTTGTCGAGCGCGATGTTGGCCGCGGCGATTTCATAGAGGTTCGACATGGCAGCGGCCTGCACGAAGGCCAGCGACGTGGGGGCTTCTTCGGTCAAGGCGCTGTCAGCATCGTTTTCGGCTTGGCCAACACCGCTTGCAGCCATGTTCTCGTCAGAGCCGGGGCTGTTGCAGGCTGTTGCCAGCAGGCTGGCGGCGATCAGCAGTGGGATACGCATGGTCCATCCTTTCAAATCAGCCGCGCACGCGGCGGGAGGCTACCATTGGTAGGACACGAGCGAGCTGGACGAACTCACATAGGCCAGTGACCCGTTTTAGCCCTTTGCGGGCGCTGGCGGGGCGCAAATCCTTGCCGAGTATAGGGAACCCGGACGGAAGGTGGCCCAAGAGAGGTGGGGGCGAAACGTGACGGAAAGGTGCCATGCACAAGCCAGCCGCGACCAGTTCCTGTGAAAACCCTACCTCCGGCTTCACCGATGAAATGACCGCATCGCTCCCGGCGCTGCGGCGCTTTGCGCAGTCGCTATGCCGTCAGCGCGACATGGCTGACGATCTGGTGCAGGAGACGATGGTCCGCGCGTGGTCATCGCGCCATACCTTCCAGCCGGGCAGCAAGTTCCGTCCATGGGTGTTCACGATCCTGCGCAACCAGTTTTACAGCACGGCACGCAAGCGCAGCCGCTTGACCCCTTGGGACCCTGAGGCGGCCGAGCGGATTCTGATCCAGCAGCCCAATCAGGAAGAAGGGCTGCATCTGCACGATATCGAGGTGGCTCTGGGACAATTGCCCAACACGCAGCGCGAGATGCTGATGCTGATCGCGGGAGCGGGGATGAGTTACGAGGAAGCGGCGCTTGCGACAGATTGCAAGATCGGCACCGTCAAGAGCCGGATCAATCGGGGCCGCGCGGCGATCCGGGCGATTATCGACGGCGCGGACGCCTTGCCCGAAGCCTGATGATGGGCGGGCCCGTCCACTGGACAGGCCCGCACACAGACGGCGCCGCGGATGTGCCTCACAATCAGCGCCGTCTGAAGCCGAATGGCTTTACTGGGGCAGGTTGTCGGCCTTTTCCTCAAGCGCGTCAGCCTTCGCCTCGGTGCTGTCGCGCACGGCGTCAGCCTTGTTCTCAAGGTTCTGCTCGGCGTTCGAATCCACCCCGTCGACCGTCTGGTCGAGCGTGTCGGCGCGGTCTTCCATCTGATCGGCGGTCTGTTCGCCCGCTTCGCGGACGTCTTCGGCCTGGGCTTCGACTTGCTCTTCCTGCTTGCTTTCCGCACAGGCGGCAAGCGCGAGGGCGGATGCGCCAAGCGCAGCGATGGTAATGATCTTCTTCATGTGAGGTGCTCCTTTGTTCAACGCACGGAACCGCGGCGAACGAGATTGACGATGGCGAGCAGGATCAGCGCACCAAGGAATGACACCAGCAATGCGCTGATATCGAACGCGCCCGAAGTGATCGGCGCAACGCCGAGCAAGGGCGAGATCAGGAACCCGGCAAGCAACGCGCCGACAATGCCGACCACGATGTTGAGGAGAATGCCCTGCTGGGCGTTGGTCCGCATCACGATGCTGGCAAGCCAGCCGAGAATGCCGCCGACGATGATGACAATTATTAGGTTCATTCGTTGTCTCCTGGCCGAGGAATGTTCCGGTCCGGCACGGTGACGCTGCGAGGCAGCGATGCGCGGAACGGCTTCGACGCGGCCCTGACTGACAGGTCGGCGACTATTCACCATCACCTATGTTGTGCTCCCAAGGTGGGCGCGACTCAGGCCTGCGCGTAACCAATCGGGCAGGATCGCAGGCAATGTCCGCGCTCTGAGGCGCGCCCCAAACCGGGAACATAGTTAAATCTGCCAGCGCAATATCCCGGAAAGCCGCGATTGTTGCGATATCGGGCAAACCGGTGCGGGATATATCACTTGACGAAACTACCGGCTCTCCTGATGATCCCCTCACGGTAGAGCGGTCTGCCAACAGGTCGGCCACAGCTTTCAGCACGCAACGTGTGGGCGCCGCATGATCGAACGGGCACGCCGAAATCGCCCGGCCTCAATGGGCTAAGCGGCAATCCAGGGCAGAACGACCGGTGCGTTAGATGCCGGACCACTTGCCAGGGGACGACAAGAGGCGGCGGAGGGATCGCGCCGGGCCTGTGCGGAGTTGGTTCTCTGCTGTGCCCGACTGACCCTTTCGTAAAGGTGCAGTGGGGATGGGTGAATGGCCGGGACGGACAACCTTCAAGTCGCGCAAGACAATTGGATTGGGTGCCTGACGTATCAGAGCACCGCGACCAAAATTCCGGACGCAACCGAGCTGCAATCGCTCGCCCGGCAAGCCCGCGCGCGCAATCGCAGTGTCGGCGTCACGGGAATGTTGCTGTTCGAAGAAGGCCGGTTTCTCCAGACCCTTGAAGGCCCGCCCGAAGGGTTGGAAGCAATCTGGTCCTCGGTTGCCCGCGATCAGCGCCACAGCGAAATCGAAGTGCTGAGCAAGCACATGGCCCCGGCCCGGCTGTTCACCGGCTGGGACATGTTCCTCAGCAGCAATGTCAGCCGCATTCCCGACCCCGTTGGCGGCCAATTCGACCTGCCGCCTGCTGTGGCCGATCATGTTCGCAAGGCCGTGCAGATGTCGCTTGATGGCGACGATATCGGCCTCAACGCGCTGATGGCAGCGCTCGCCGAACAGGGTTGGACGAGCGATGCTGTGCTCAGCTTGCTGATCGAGCCTGCGGCCCGCGCGCTCGGCGATGCCTGGCTCGCCGATGATTGCACTGAGCTCGATCTGACGATCGCCATCAGCATGTTGCAGATGGCAGGCCACGCAGTGCGGTATGAAACCGCTCCGCAGGGGATCCGCAGCAGCCGTTACAGCATCCTGCTGGCCACCGCCCCGGGGGAACCGCACATGCTTGGCACGGCGCTGCTGGCCGACCAGTTCACCGATGCGGGCTGGCAAGTGGAGATGGCCTTCCCCGATACCGAGGAAGCGTTGCTCAACCAGCTCGGCGCGCAAAAGCCCGATGCGATCGACATCGGCCTGTCCGATGCCCTGTTCCGCCAGCAATCCTTGGATCGCCTGCGCAGCGCGGTCGAACACAGCCGCTTGGTTCCGGCCAACCACCCGACGGTGGTGTCGGTGGGCGGCCGCCTGTTTGCCGAGGCCGCCGCGACCGCAGCGTCGGTCGGCGCGGATCATGCGCGCATGACGGTCGCGGGCGCCAGCATCCGCATGGCCGAACTGGTGCGCAAGAGCCGGCGCGAAAACAGCCGTAGAGGCCGTTAAGCCGCAGCGCTGGCCAAGCGCATTAGGTTCTGCACCGCCAGCGGGCCCATTTGGCGCATTTGCTGAAGCACCGCCACCCGCGCATTATCGCTGCGGTCCACACTGGCGGCGATCTTGCCGAAACCGTCGAGCCGGCTCTGGCGGATCCATGTCCCCAGCCGCTCGTCCCCGAACCAAGCGCCCTGGTTCATCAGGTTGACGATGTTGGTGGTGCAATAGCTGGTCAGATCATGCGGGAACGGCACCGTGCGGCACAGCGCGTTCTTGGTTGCATCATCGGGATAATGCGCCTCGACAAAGGCAATCAGCGCCGCCGAGAAACACGGCTGCGGCACCCGCACGAGTTGCGGCACGATCCGGTCGCCCTGAAAGATCGGCACTGGCGCCCGCACTTCGACTGCCGAGGCGGTGCAATCGATGTAGAGCGCATCCGCCACTGCCGGTTCGCTGCCTTCGTCCAGTTCAATCGCTGCGGCGGTGATCGCCTTCACGCGGCCCTTGCGTACGACATTGGTGACGCGGCGCAATTGCTCGACTTCGCCTGCCGAGATCGTGGCGTAGTGGAACATGGTGGGCGTAACGTCAGGGTCGATCCGCAGCATCATGCCCGCCGCTTCAAGCCGCGCAAACACGTCGTCCGGCGAAGTGCCTTCCGCAAAGGCCTGCATCTGCGCCAGCTGCCCGCCGAACACCGCGTCGAAGAACTCGACGCCGGGCTGCGTGCAAGTGCGGTTGATTAGCCAGCTTTCGCGCGGCTTGACCCACTGGATCGAGTCCGGCGGCGTGCCCATCGCGAGCAGCCAGCCGACCGCATCCATTGCGGTCTTGCCGGCACCCAGCACGACGAAGCGCGAGGGCCGCTCAGGCTTGCGCCACAGGCGCAGCAGTTCACCGGGGGGCACCACTTGCACGCCCTCCCCCACCGCAAAGCGCGGGGTGTGGTTGGCCGGAATGGTCGGGCTGTTATAGGCAGCGTCGACCGTCTTGCGGCGCACCGTCACCTGCGTTTCCCCGCCCGACATCAGCGAGGCGATGCGGCCGTCCCCGCGATATTCGCTCATCGGCAGATAGGTGACCTGCCCCGAAGGCAGTAGCCGCTGGCGCATGACCTTGTCGTAATAGCCGCTCACCTCCGCGCCCGATGCCAGTTCGTACAGCCCCGCATTCGCGCCGTGAGTGTCCTTGCGGTTCTCTCCCAATGGCAGCGAATTGACGCCGTAGAACGCCGAGGGCTGGTGCAGCGCGACAAAGCCATAGGCGTCGTTCCAGTGCCCGCCGGGCTTGGCCTGCCGGTCGACGATGGTGACGTGCGCGTCAGTCTCGGCGATGATCGTATCGGCAAAGGCCATGCCGACTGCGCCCCCGCCGATGATCAGGTAGTCGGTTTCGATGGTGGTCATGCCTGTGCCCTTGCTCGCAGTCTATTTACACTGTAAATTTACAGCGTAAGATTGAGGAGTCAAGCGTTCTTCGCTATGCTCTGCACTGATCCGGAGAACCCCTTTGTCCCGCGCGCTCACCGATGATGACCTCGCCCGCTTTCAGGCACAGCTTTGCGATGTCGCGGAGGTGATGTTTGCCGAGCGCGGGGCAGAGCAGGTCTCGATGCGGCAGATCGCCGCCGCGCTCGGGGTCAGCCCGATGACGCCCTATCGCTACTTCGCCAGCCGGGACGATATCCTCGCCGCTGTGCGGATTCGCGGTTTCGAACGCTTCGCCGATCAGCTTGAAGCCGCCTATGCCGCAACCCCCGGCGATGCCGCTGCCAAAGCCGCAGCGGCCGGGCGCGCCTATCTCGATTTCGCGCTGAGCAACGCCAACACCTATCGCCTGATGTTCGAACAGCATCAGCAGGAGGACGGAAGCGACAGCGCGCTAGGCCGCACCGTCGCGCGGGCGCGGGCGACGCTGTCGGTCTATGGCGACGGGTTGATCGGCAGCGGCATGGCGGAAGCCGAAGCGCGGGCGCTGGAACTGCTGATCTGGTCGACCTTGCACGGCGCCGTCACCTTGGAATTGGCAGGCACCACCCCGCCCGGCTCAGCCCGGCAAACGCTGGAATTGCTCGGCAGGCTCGGGATGCGCGCCTGACGCGGGCGTCAGCTGTCTGGCTCCCCCGGTCCCGCCCCGCCTCCCAACGACACGAACAGCGTCGCACCGTTTTGCAGCCATGCGCGCCGGGTCGCGAGCAATTGCTGTTCGGCGCTGAACAGGTTGCGTTCGGCGTCCAGCACTTCGAGGTAATCGGCCACGCCCTCCCGATAACGCGCTCGCGCGATGCGGGCGATTTCGACCTGCGCCGCCCGCGCCCGTTCCAACGTCGCAATCTGCTGGGCAAGATATTCGCGCCCGGCCAGGGCATCGGACACTTCGCGGAAGGCCTGCTGCACGGTGCGGTCATAGGTCGCGACCTGTTCGACCTCCCGCGCCTTGGCCAGATCGAGGCTGGCCTCGCGCTGGCCGAAATCGAAGATCGGGAGCGAGATCGAAGGCCCGAAGCTCCAGCCCAAGCCATCGCCATCGAACAGGTTGCCGAGGCTGGTGGAGGTCAGGCCGACATTGCTGGTCAAAGAAATCGAAGGGAAGAACGCCGCGCGCGCTGCGCCGATATTGGCGCGTGCGGCGCGTAATTGTTCCTCGGCCGCGAGGATATCGGGCCGGGCCAATAGCAGTTCGGACGGGAGCCCTGCCGCCAACCGCCGCTCATCCGCTTGCGCCGCGAGCGAGAGGCCTTGCGGCAGGTTGTCCGGCACAGTCCCGCCCACCAGCACCGCGAGCTGATTGCGCAATTGCGCCAGCGCCAATCGCTCGCTGGCGATCTGTTGTTCGGCCTGCGTCAGCAGCGTCTCCGCCTGCCGGTAAGGCAGCGCTGACGTCACCCCGGCATCCAGCCGCAGCTTGGCGATCTGCAAACCTTCCCGGCGGCTCGCCGCAGTCGCTTCGGCGAGCACAATCTGTTCTTCGGTCTCGACGATCTCGAAATAGGTCGTGGCGGTGTCGGCGATCAGAGAGAGGTAGAACGCCCGCTGCGTAGCGACCGAGGCGAGGTAGCTCGCCCGGCCCGCTTCGCTCAGGTTCTTGACCCGGCCCCAGAAATCGAGCTCGAACGAGCTCACCCCGACCCCGATGTCATAGCGGTTGAAGGTGAAGGAGGCGGGCAGATTGCCGCCCCCGGCCCCGATCGCCGGGTTGCCCGCCGTGGCCTGCCGCGTGCGCGTGCCGCTCGCTGTCGCCACAACGCTCGGCAAGCGGCGACTGTTCTCGATGCGGAAGTTGGCGCGGGCCTGCTCGATCCGGGCGGTCGCCGCCATCAGATCGCGGTTGTTGGCGAGCGCGCTGGCGATCAGATCTTGCAGGCGCGGGTCCTGATACCATTCGCGATAGGACAGCTGGGATGCGACCACCGTGCCATCCGGGCGGTAGGCGGGATCGAAGGCGGGCGCGGTCGCCAGCCCCGGGCGGGTGTGGTCAGGCGCCAGATTGACGCAGCCGGCCAGCATCGTCGATGCCAGCGCGAGAGTGACGAGGCGCTTCATTGGGCAGGCTCCCCGCCTTGTTGCGGAACATGCGGGAGCACGGGTTCCGCAAGCTTGTCCTTATGCTTGCCGCGGCCAAGGCGGCGCACCATCAGGTAGAGCAGCGGGATGAGGAAGATGCCGAGCACCGTCGCCGCAACCATCCCGCCGAGCACACCGGTGCCAACTGCGATGCGGCTGGCCGCGCCAGCGCCGCTTGCGAGCACCAGCGGCACCATCCCCATCGCGAAGGCCAGCGAGGTCATGATGATCGGCCGCAGCCGCAACCGTGCCGCTGCCCGGACGGCATCCAGCGGGGTCTCGCCGCGGTCTTCCTCCTCGATCGCGAACTCGACGATCAGAATCGCGTTCTTTGCTGCGAGACCGATGATGGTGATCAGCCCGACGTTGAAATAGACATCGGCCGAAAGCCCGCGCAACATCGAGAACAACACCGCGCCCAGCACGCCCATCGGCACGATCAGCAGCACGGCAAGCGGGATCGTCCAGCTTTCGTAAAGCGCGGCGAGCACCAGGAACACAACCACCACCGACAAGCCCAGCAGCAGGCCGATCTGCCCGCCCGCCTGCTTTTCCTCGAACGAGACGCCGGTCCATTCATAGCCGATACCTTGCGGCAGCTCGCCCGCAAGCCGCTCCATTTCAGCCAGCGCGGCGCCCGATGATTGGCCGGGCGCGGCCATCCCCGACAGGGTCATGGCCGGATAGCCATTGTAGCGGGCCAGACTGGCAGGAGCGGCGGACCATTCCGCTGTGGCAAAGGCGCCGAACGGCACCAGCTCACCCACGGCATTGGGGATGCGCAAGGCCAGTACATTATCCGGCGTCATGCGGAACGGCGCATCGGCCTGCACCAGCACCTGCAACACGCGCCCTTCGCGGTTGAAGTCATTGGCGTAGGCCGAACCGAAGGTGATCGAGAGTGCGGCATTGACCTCGGGCATCGACAGGCCGAGCGCGCGGGCCTGCACCCGGTCGATCTTGATCTTTACCTCTGGGCTCGGCCCCTGATCCTCGGGCCGCAATCCTGTAATCAGGGAACTTTGCGACGCCGCGCCCAGCAATTGGTCGCGCGCAGCGATCAAAGCCTCACGCCCCAGCCCGGCACGATCCTGCAACTTGAGCGTGAAGCCGGAGGCCTGCCCCAGCGACTGGATTGCAGGCGGCTGGATCACGAACGCGGTCGCCCCGTCATTCTGCATGAACGTGCCCATGCCCTTGCCAAGCAAAGCATCTGCGCCGCTTTCGGGGGCACCGCGCTCTTCCCACGGCTTAAGCGAGGCAAACATCAGCGCATTGTTCTGGCCTTGGCCAAAGAAGCTGAAACCGCGGATCACCACCAGGCTATCGACTTCGGGCTGCGCCATCCAGAAATCGGTGACAGGCTTCAGCGCCTCGTCCATCCGTTCTTCCGTGGCGCCGGGAGGGGCCTGCACGGCGGTGATTAGATAGCCCTGATCCTCGGTCGGAAGAAACGCGGTCGGCAGGCGCAGGAACAGCAGCACGGTGACGGCGACCAACGCGAGGAAGACCGCCATGCCGCGCTTGGGGCGGGAAAGGATGCGGGTGTTGGAGTGATCATACTTCCCCTCCATCCGCGCGAACCAGATGTTGAACTTGCCCAGGAAGCGCCCGGCAAACCCGCGCGCACTGGCCAGCCAACCGCGCCAGCCCGGCTGACGCGGGGCGGGCTCACCCAGAGTCTCGGATGCGTCCCCTGCTCCATGACCCTCGCCCGCAATCGGCTTCAGGAACGTGGCGCACAGCGCCGGGGTGAGTGACAGAGCCAGAAACGCCGAGAAAAAGATCGCGATCGCCAGCGTTACCGAAAATTGGCGGTAGATGCCGCCGGTCGATCCGGGGAAAAACGCCATTGGCACGAACACCGCAATCAGCACCATCGTAATGCCGATGATCGCGGTGGTGATCTGGTCCATCGCCTTGCGGGTCGCCTCCAGCGGAGAGAGGCCTTCCTCCCGCATGATCCGCTCGACATTCTCGATCACCACGATCGCGTCATCGACCAGAATCCCGATCGCCAGCACCATGCCGAACAAGGACAGCACGTTGATCGAAAAGCCGAACAGCCACAGCCCCAGACACGCGCCCGCCAGCGCAATCGGCACCACCAGCGTCGGGATCAGCGTCGCGCGCCAGTTCTGAAGGAACAGGTACATGACGAGGAACACCAGCACCATCGCCTCGACGAGCGTCTTGATCACCTCGTCAACCGAGGCCTGGACGAAGGGGGTGGTGTCATAGGGAATCGACCAGGTGACATCACCCGGCAGACCGGGGGCAAGCTCGGCCATGCGCGCCTTAACACCCTCGGCAGCGGCGAGCGCGTTGGCGCCGGTGCCGAGCTGCACCGCCATCCCTGCCATCGGCGTACCGTTGAGCGTGGTCGACGTGGCATAGCTTTGCGCGCCGATTTTAATCCGGGCGACTTCGCCCAGCCGCACCACCGCCGCGCCGGTATTGGCGCGCAGGATAATGTTCTCGAACTCCTCGACCGTCTTGAACCGGCCCTCACTTGAGATCGTCGCGGTGATCTGTTGACCGGCGGCGAGCGGCTTGGCTCCGATCGATCCGCCCGCAATCTGCGCGTTCTGTTCGCGGATCGCGTTCAGCACGGCGGTGGGTGAGAGGTTATAGGACGCCAGCGCATCGGGATCGAGCCAGATGCGCATCGCATAGGGCGAGCCGAACAGCGTGACATCGCCCACCCCCGGAACGCGGCGCAACTCGTCGATCACCTGACTGGAAGCGATATTGCCAAGGTCGGTGCTGTTGAGATCACCCTGCGGCGACGTCAGCGCGACGATCAGCAGGAACCCGGCATTGGCTTGCCTGACGGTAATCCCCTGCTGGCGCACCTCTTCGGGCAGGCGCGCTTCGACGGTGCTGAGGCGGTTCTGCACTTCGGTCTGAGCGATATCGATATCAGTCCCGGCCTCGAAGGTCAGCGTGATGCTGGCCGTGCCGTTCGATGCACTGGACGAGGCCATGTAGAGGAAACCCTCGACCCCGTTGAGCTGCTGCTCGATCACCTGCGTGACGTTCTGTTCCAGTGTCTGCGCGTCAGCGCCCGGATAGACCACGCTGATCGTCAGCGATGGCGGGGCGACTTCGGGGTATTGCTCAATCGGCAAGGCGCGCACGGCGATGATCCCGGCGAGCAGAATGCCGAGCGCCATCACCCATGCAAAGATCGGGCGATCAATAAAAAAGCGGGCCATAAATCAGCGCGCCCCGGCGGTTGCGGCAGGCCTGGGCGTGGCGGACGGTTTTGCACCCTTGGTTCCGTTCACCGCTGTCACCGGCACGCCCGGCCGCAGCTTTTGGAGGTTGCTGACGATTACCACATCGCCGGCCTTCAGCCCGCTTTCGACGATCCAGTTGCCATCCACCAGCGACCCCAGCTTGACCGGGCGCGGCGCGACCTGGCCCTTGGCATCGATCACGAACACCGATCCGCCCTTCTCGGACAAAGTCACCGCCCGCTGCGGTACGGTGATGCCCTGCTTCAATTCGCCTACGAACAGCTTGGCCCGCACGAATTCACCGGGGAGCAGCAGCCCGCTCGGATTGGGAAACTCCGCTCGCAAGCCAATCGTGCCGGTTTCCTCATCGACCGAGAAGGCGAGGAAGTTGATATAGCCCGGGATGGGATATTCGCTGCCATCGGTGAAGCTCAGGCGGACCTCGACCCGGTCATTCGCATCAAGCGCGATCTTGCCCGCCGAAATCGCACGCCGGATCGTCAGCACTTCGCTCGCGGCCTGGTTGAAATTGACATAGACCGGCGCGGTCTGCTCGATCCGGGTCATCAAGGTGCCTTCGGTCTGGCTCACCAGCGCGCCTTCGGTGATCTCCGCCCGCCCAGCCCGGCCCGAAATCGGCGCGCGCACGGTGGTGTAATTGAGTTGGAGCGAGGCCGCTTCGAGCTGCGCGCGGATTTGCGCGACGTTGGCCTCAGCCTCGCGCGCTGCCGCCTGAGCCGCATCAAATTCCTGACCACTGATAGCGTTTTCGGCGACCAGCGGCTTGTAGCGTTCTACCACCGCGCGCGCATTGCTCTGCGTCGCCCGCGCCCGGTCGAGCGCGGCCTTGGTCTGCGCGTAGCTCGCCCGCAATTCGCGCGGATCAATTCGGAACAGGGGCTGGCCCGCCGTCACATAGGTGCCTTCGGTGTAGAGCCGCTTCTCGACGATCCCGGTCACCCGCGCGCGCACTTCGGCCTGCCGCACCGGCTCCACACGCCCGGGCAATTCGATCACGTTGGGGATCGCCTGACTGACGATCGTGACCGTCTGCACCGGGATCGGCTGAGGCGCAGGCGGGGCCTGCTCGCCCGAGCAGCCTGCGATCAGGAGAGAGGCAGCAAGGGCGGTGCAAATGCGCTTCATCGGGGGAGTTCTTTCATTTGCTAGTTTTATTGCAGTTGCGAAGGTGTAATGATCATTACACCATTGTCAATCTCCTCCGCACCGCCGAGAGCCGTTTCGCCATGACGCCACTGCCCGACGACTTGAGACTGGATCGACGCCGCAAGGCGATCATCGCGGCCGCGCGGGAGCTTTTCGTCGAACAAGGCTACGAACGTGCGACTCTCGCCGAGATCGTCACCCGCGCCGGAGGATCGCTGGCGACCGTGTACAAATTGTTCGGCAACAAAGACCAATTGCTCGAAGCGGTGGTGTTCGAAAGCGCCGGATCGGGCGAGGCCGTGATCCGCGAGGCGGCCGCAGCCGGACTGGCGCCGGTGCCAACGCTGCATCGCATCGCCAAGGGGCTGCACGAACACTTCCTCGACCCCGAAGTGATAGCGCTGGTGCGAATCGTGATCGCCCGCAGCATCAGCGATCCGCAATTCGCCCGCCAGTTCTTCGAACGCACTGCCAACCCGACCCGTGACGCGCTGGAAACGGTGTTTGCACGCTGGCAGGCGGATGGCGTGGCAATGGACGGCACCCCCGGCTTCCTTGCAGAAATGTTTATGGGTCTGTTCGTCAGCGACCTGCAAACCCAGGCTATCAGCCACGGCTTAGGCATCAGCCCCTTGCCCGACCGCCTTCAGGAGCGGACAAACTTCTTTATCGCCGCCGCAGGGATCAACCAGCTTGCGGAGTCTGCGGCCTGACTGCCGCGATGCGCGGCGCTGTACGGCTCTTCCAGAAAGTCACCACGGCCAAGCTGCCCAGCAAAGACAGCCCGATCCCGGCAAGCGTCATCACGATCCGCAGCGGCAGCGCCAGCGCGCTGTCTGCCATCCGCGCCGAATGCAGCGGATAGAGCGCATTGCCAGCCCTCACGGCGAGCGGTGCGGCGGGGGCGTCGCGCGCCAGCAGGATCGTGCCATCACCCGCGAGGGTCAGCGTGGTTCTGCCATTGGGATGCCACTCGGACGGACGGCGCAAGCGGATCGTCACAGCCTCGCCCGCAGCCTTGGGCCAGACGATCATCCGCGCCGTAGCATCGGGAAAGCGGGTGCGAGCGGCGGCGAGCAGCGCGGGCCAGTCTGCCTCTGCGTTGGAAGGAGACGCGGGCGGCTTCGCCTGCCACGCGGAAATCTCACCCGCAGGGGAAAGCGGGGAGAGCACCACCTGCCCCAGGGGCCGCAGCACCATCAGAGCGCCAGTGATTGCAGCGAGCAGGATCGGCAGCGCCAGCACCACGCCAATGTCACGGTGGTGGCGGATAATTGCTGGCCGGGTCATCCGGGCAGGCAGCGCGCGCCACTGGAATGTGCGCCGCGTCGGCCACCACAGGATCACACCTGTGATGCAGAACAGCGCAGCCGCAATTCCGAGCCAACCGGCAACCAGCTCACCCGTCTCGCCAGCGAGCAGGTGGTGGTGGAGATCGAACAACCAGGTCTCAGGCCGGTCCCACGTGCTGCCCCAACGCGCCAGCAACGTTCCGTCGTGCGCGAGGTAGGCACCCCCGCCTTCGGGTAACCCCGCCTGCGCCGCGCCGAATTCAGCGGACGGCAGCGTGACATAGCCTGCCCCGAGTTTCTCGCCCGCGGCGATAATCGCCAGCGTTTCGGCCTCGCTCGGCGCACGCGGGGTTTGTGCCACGCTCACCCACCACGGCTTCCACAGGAGTAGCGCCCCGCTTAGGCCGAGGACCGCCAGGCCGAGGCCGATCAGCCCGCCCATCCAGCGATGTAGCAGGACCAGCGCAGCCCGCATCAGAAGCTACCAAGCCAGCCAAGCGTCACCGTCCGCCCGCGCCCGGCGAAAAAGCGCAGGTTATCGGTCGGACGCTGGGTGTCGGAATTGTAGTCGATATACTGTCGGTCGAGCAGATTTTGCCCGGCGAGCGTGAAGCTGCCGAAATCGGTCGCCACGCTGACCGCGCCGTCGAGCAGGTGGAAGCCCTCAAAGTCGTTGCGAGGATCGCCGCCGTTAAACCGCTTGGAGAAGTGCGTGCGCGATTGCAGGCGCAGGTTGACCGGCCCCAGCGCCCAGTCCGCTGACAGGTTGAGCCGGTCAGGCCCGATATTGGCCCCGTCCAGATCAGCATTGACCACCCCGTCTCCATTGGTGTCGACCCGGCCATTCATATGCGCATAGCCAACGCCGAGCCGCAGGCCGGGGATCGGCGTAGCGGTGGTGAGGTTCAACTCCAGCCCCTCGATCTCGATCCGCTGGCGCTGCACTTCGAACACATCGCCGACCAGTACGAGCAACTGGCCCTCGTCACTGTCCGACCAGTAGTAGGTCGCGCTCGCCTCGATCGGCCCGCGATTGACCTCGATCCCGATCTCACGGTTATCGGCCACCACCGGGGCAATATCGAGGAAGGTGTCGAGGTCGACATTCGGCGTGCGGATCGCACGGGTGATGCGGCCAACATCGGGCACGGTATAGCCCTGCGCATAGCTGGCATAGGCGCGGATGCCGGGGGTCGGCTCGATCACGATCCCGCCATTGGGCAGCACCCGGTCAAAGCTGGGCGTGCCGCCGCCAACCTGCTGCGGGCCGTAGAACCACAGGGTCTGATAGTCGGGAATGTCGATCCGCACATTCTCCCAGCGCACGCCGCCCGCCAGCCGGACCTTGCCGTCCCACAGTGCGAGGTTGGCCTGGCCGAACGGCGCGATCGAGCGGTAATCGGTCGGCGGCACCCACGCGCGGTCGGTCGCGGCGAGTTTCTGGACGGTGGAATCGTTGAGCAGATCGATCCCGGCCACGATGTTGAGCGGACCAAAGCCACGCTCCCAGCTGGCGTTCACGCCCCACTTGCGGCTGATGTTCTGCGACTGGTCGAACAGGGTGCCGACCGGGGCGATGGCTGGGTCCTGAAAATCGGCGAAGGTGCCGCCGCCGTAGATATCTGCGGTGCGATTCCAGAAACCACGCACCCGCAGCGCGCCGCCGGCGAGATCATCGGCGGTCAGCGTCAGGGCGAGGCTTTCGGCAAGGTTCTCGGGCGCTTCGCCGGGCACGATACCTGCCGCGCCCGTGGAGGGCAGGCCGGTGGCGCGGTTGCCGTTTACCGCGATCAAATCACCGTCGCCCTGCAAGCGGAAGCGCTGACCCATTGCTTCGAGCCTGATACCTTCGCCCAGTTCCACGCCAGCCTTGGCGAAGAAGCTGAGGCTGTCCGAATCCATCAGATCGCCCTGAGTGCCATCGGGCGCAATCCGGCGCTCGCGCGCATCGCGGAACACGCCGCGCCGCTCGTAAGCCGCGCCCACCACAACATCGAACGCGCCTGACCGGTTGGCGATCAACGCGCCGACCTTCCCGCCGAAGCCGTCGCTGCGCAAGCCGCTTTCGGCGGTGCCTTGCAGGATCGTGCGGGCGCTCCACCCGTCTTGGGCGGGGGCGGAGACGGTGACCTGATTGATCACCCCGCCCGTGCCGCCGATGCCCTGCAGCGCGTTGGAGCCGAGGATCAGTTCGACCCGGTCGATGAAGAACGGGTCAATGGTGAAACCGTCGCGCGATCCATCGCGCAAGGGTGCCGTCTGGGGGATGCCGTCAATCGCAAAAAGGGGCGAGCGGCCGCGCAGTGTCTCGCCCTGCCCGGTCAGTTTCTGGCGCGAGGGTGAGAAGCTGGGGGTCAGCGCGGCGACCGCGTCCACCACCGAGCCGGAGATCTGGAGCTGCCGCTCAAGCGTTTCGCGGTCGATCACATCGGCCGTCAGCGGCAGGGCGGTGACCGGCAGATTGGTGCGAGCAGCGGTGACGATGATCGGCTCGGCCGCCTGATCCTCCGCGCTGTCCGGGGCCAAGTCAGACACGTCAGCAAGCTCTGCGGCCTGAGCGGAAGAGGCAAAGGGGATAAAGGCCGCAGACAGCAGCAGTGCGAGGCGCATCGGTGAATCGCTCCTGATAATCATTCGCAAGCCTATTGCGGATGATTATCAATAAGGCAATCGCTTTCTGCGCTCGCTCTGCGCTGTCTGCTATCTAGCGGAGTTTTCCTCTACCCAGCGTCCCCATCAGCATGGCCGCGGCCTTCCTGCGTGGCCGCTTCCGATCCGCCCGCGCCGTTGCCGCCATTGGCTTCCCACCAATAGGGTTGGCGCGTCGCGGTGCCGGTGCCGACCTCGTTCAGCGTCTTGGCATCATACAGCCGCCCGCCGAGCATCACCTGTTCGATATTGTCTGAATTGGCGATGTCGGCGCTGGGATCGTCGGTGAGGATCACGAGGTCCGCCAGCTTGCCCACCTCGATGCTGCCAACGTCCTTCGCCATCCCGAGCGACTGGGCCGAGGTGATCGTGCCCGCCTTCAGCGCTTCGACCGGGGTCATCCCGCCGCGGACGAAGCTCCACAGCTCCCAATGCGCGCCGATACCGGCCTGCTGGCCATGCGCGCCAATGCTCACCTTGACGCCGCGCTGCGCCAGCTTGCGCGCCTCGCGGGCGTTGTCGTCATCGACGAACGCCCAATCGGGTGCCTTGGTGCGGCGGCCGGTTTCAGCCAGCAGCATCTTGGGCGGCGTGTGCACCATCAGCGGGTTTTCCCAGACGTTGGTCGCCTGCCGCCAATAGGGATCGCCCGCCAACCCGCCATAGGTCACCACCAGCGTGGGCGTGTAATTGCTGTTCGACTGGCTGAAGAATTGCAGCACGTCTTCGTAGAACACATCGACCGGGACATTGTGTTCGATGGTCGAATTGCCGTCCGCGACGAGGTTCATGTCCATCCCGAACAGCGATCCGCCCTCGGCCACGACCAGCATGTTCTCGGCTGCCGCGGCGCGGGCGACCATCTGGCGCTGCTCGCGACGGGGCTGGTTGTAGTTCTTGACCGAGATGCCGCCCTGCGCCTTGATCCGGCGCACATGGGCGAGCGCATCATCATAGGTGTCGATCCGCGCGTAAACATCCGGCGCCTTGGCCCCGTAAATGATCTCCCCGGTCGAGAAGATACGCGGGCCAAGTGTCAGCCCCGCACGCTGGCGTTCGGCGGCGGCGAACACGGTGCTCGCCTGGCTCGACGGGTTGTGCACGGTGGTCACACCCAGTGCCAGATCCTGGAGCAGCGACCAGTTCTGCTGCGGGATCAGATCGCCGACCCCGTAGCCGCCGTGGGCGTGCGCATCGACAAGGCCGGGCATGATGGTCTTGCCGCTGGCGTCGACAAAACGTGTGCCTTCGGGGAAGGCCATCTTCACGACCGTCGCATCATAGACGCCGGTGATCCGGTCGCCGGTTACGACGATCATCCCGTTTTCGATCACGCCCGGATCCTCAGCGCCGAGGCCCGCGCGCATCGTCAACACCCGCGCGCCGGTGATCACCGTGGTGCCGCTGGGCTTGGCCGCCTGCACCGTCACGCCCAGCGGAATGCCCATAGTTGGCGGCGTAAAGGGCTTGGTCTTGTCCGCGTCCGCTTTGGGCGCAGCAGGGAAGAATTCGGCGACCTTGGCGCTCTGCAAGTTCGGGCCGATCGACCAGAACAGCGTCTCGCCGCCGCCCGACCAGCCGAGGTAATCTGCGCCTCCAGTGCTGACCTTGGTGACGGGGATCGACCCGCCGGTCTCGCTCACATCCACCGGCTTGCCACCGGGGATCAAGGGCATCGCGAACACTTCGTAGTTCTGGCGGAAAGCGATAGTGCGGCCATCGGGCGCGATGCGCAGGTCATTGGCCAGATCGCCCTTGGCGTGGACGCGCTTGGCTTCCCCGTTGAGGTCGGTCGAGACCAACGCCAGCCCGCTACCTTCGCGCGCGAGCATGAACAGGCGGTCGGACGCGGCGCCCCATTGCGGGTTCCCCCCGTCGCGCGTGACAAGCCGCGCCTCGCCGCCGCTGACCGGCATTACGTAGATCCCGGCATTTTCCGAATAGTCCGGCGCCGTCAGGTATCCGCCCTCGCGCTTTTCAAAGGCGATCATGGAACCATCGGGCGAGAAGGCGAGATTGCCGAAATGTCCCGGTCCGGTCAGTACCCGGCGGTTCTGCCCACTGGCATCGGCGATGATGATCTCGCCCAAGCTGGCATCGTTCCAGCGCACATAGGCAAGGCTCGCCCCATCGCGGCTGAAGGCAGGGAAGGCTTCGAGCGCGTCGGCCGTGTCACCCGTCAGCGGCGCAGGCGCGTCCCTGCCCTTGGCCGATTTGCTGTGCAGCCGCCCGAGGCTTTCGAACACCACCCGGCTGCCATCGGGCGACAGCGTGGCAAAGCGCGGCATCGTGGTGACGAAGCTGTCGGGCGAGACCGCAATCTGGGGATGGGGCGCATCGGCCACCCCGCGCGTGTCGTTGATCGCAAAGGGGATCACCGCATGGCCCGCGCCGTCGCGGCCCACCCGGTTGAGCTTCCCGCCCGCCCAGAACACCAGCCCCGAACTATCCGGCAGCCAGTCGATGTTGGGATAGACCCCGGTGACGGCCCAGGTCTCCTGCACATCAAGATCGAGCTTGCCGTAGATCATCCGCTCCCGCCCGCTGGCGAGGTCTTTCACCCACAGCTGGCTCTGGTCCTTGTCACGCCGGACGAAAGCAAGTTCCTTGCCATCGGGCGAAGGCGCCGGGCGCACCGCGCCGCCATAGCCGCCAACCGCGGTGCTGACTTCGCCGGTCGCCAGATCGTGGCGCTCGATTGCAAAGATGCCCGCGTTGGAATCCTGCGCATATTCGAAGGTGTTTCCGGGCGTGGTGTTGCGGGTGTAATAGATCGCGCTGCCATCAGGCGCGAATACGGGCTCTCCCAATTCCTTCTGGAGCCGCTCATTGGCGCGCTCCACCACCTGCACCCCGCCGCCGCCGCTGACATGATAAAGCCAGATCTCGCCCGTCCCGGCGCTGCGTTCCGTGGTGAAGTGCTTCTTGGCAGCAATGAAGCGCCCGTCCGGCGACCAAGTCGGCTGATTGAGCAGGCGGAAATCTTCCTTGGTCACTTGCCGCTTGTCAGAGCCATCAGTGTTCATCACCCAGATGTTGTCCCCGCCGCCGCGATCCGAGGTGAAGGCGATGCGGCTGCCATCGGGCGAGAAGCGCGGTTGCACATCCCAAGCGAGGCCGTCCGCAATCCGCTTGGGCGTGCCGCCGGTGATTGGCATGGTGTAGATATCGCCGAGCAGCGTGAAGGCGATCGTCTGCCCATCGGGCGACACATCAACATCCATCCACGTGCCTTCGTCCGTCTTGATCGGCACCTGCTTGATGGTGGCACCCTTGGGCGCCTCGACGCTCCAGCTTTCCTCAGCCTTGGCGGCTTTGCCCTTGGTCTGAGCGGCAAGCGGTGTGGCAATGCAGGCGGCCCCGGCAAGCAGGGCGGCGGCGATATGGCGCATGGAAATGTCTCCTCTGTTGCGGCGGGAGACTAGCGGCGCGAAAGGATATTGCTAGGGGGCGGAATGCCGTTGGTCGATTAGCGGGAGCCTCCGCTGGAACGGCCCCGTCAGTATTCATGCTTGAGCTTTGGCGGTTCTTGCCCGAACACCCACTCTGGCAATTGGGCCTGGTACCACCGGCCGCAACAGGGGATGACTGACAATGACGCGACGCGTGCGCCTTGGGGCGCTTTTGCTGGCTTGGTCCCTGCCACTTGCAACGCTGAGCGCGCAGGTTGGCCCGCAGGAGGTTGCGGCACCCGAAGGTGAGACCGGTTTGGTGGCAGTGCGCACCGAAGCTGCCAAGGGCCGCATCCTCGTCACCCTGCCCGCGCCCGCCCAAGATGGCGTATCGCTGCGCCTGCTCTACAGCACCGCGCTCAAAACCGGATTGGGCTCGGCGCCGCTGGGGCTGGATCGCGGGCGGATCGGCAATACCCAGCTCCTCGCCTTCCGCCGGATCGGCGGCAAGATTGCCGTGCAGTTCGAAAACCCGCGCTTCCGCGCCAGCGCGGGCGATGCAGCGCAGCAGAGCGCGGTTGCCAGCGATTTCGGGATCTCGACCGTCTGGCTGACCGACATTGCCGAAACGCTTTCCGATGGCCGCTTGGTGATCGACATCGCCCCGTTCCTCGCACTCGATACGCTGGGCATTGCCGCTTCGCTCAATCAGGAATCGGACGTGCTGGGCGTTGGCCCGGCCACCGCGATTGCCGGGCAAGGCTTCCGGCTGGACGACAAGCTGAGCTTGGCCGATCCGGCGACGGTGCGACTGTTTCCCGACAATCTGGAAGTGGACGCGATCCAGACCTTCGTCTCCGACAAGCCGGGGGCCGAGATCGAGAACATCGTGCCAGAGCCCCGGAAGGTAACCCTCACCGTCCACCACAGTTTCGTCCGTCTGCCCGAACCCGGCTTCGTGCCGCGCCCGTTCGATCCGCGGCTGGGCGGCTTTGCGACCCAGGCGGTTGACTTCTCCGCGCCGCTGGGCGCGCCGGTGGTGTCTGATCTGGCCAACCGCTTCCGACTGGAAAAGCTTGATCCCACTGCGCCCCGATCGCGCGTGAAGCAGCCGATCATCTTCTATCTCGACCGCAACACGCCCGAGCCGATCCGCTCGGCTTTGCTGGAGGGGATTGGCTGGTGGTCCGATGCGTTCGATCAGGCGGGCCTTATCGATGCCTTCCGGGTCGAGATGCTGCCCGAGGGGGCCGATCCGCTCGATGTGCGCTACAACATGGTCAACTGGGTCGACCGGGCAACGCGCGGCTGGGCCTACGGCCAGCAGATCGTCGATCCGCGCACCGGGGAGATCGTGAAGGGCATGGTGGTGCTCGGCTCCTTGCGGGCGCGGCAGGACATCCAGATCTTTCAGGCGCTGGTCGGTGCCGCCGAATTGAACAGCGGCGGGCCAAACGATCCGGTGAAGGTCGCGCTCGACCGGCTGGCCCAACTGGGTGCACACGAGGTTGGCCATACGTTGGGCTTTGCGCATAACTTTGCCGCGAGCACGCAAGACCGCGCCTCGGTGATGGACTACCCCCCGCCCCGCATCGGTCTTGCAGACGGTAAGCCCGACCTATCGGACGCTTATGCCAAGGGTATCGGCATCTGGGACGTGGCAACAGTGCGCTGGCTCTATGCTGACGCGGGCGACCGCGAGACGGCCGAAGCGGCGGCACGCTACCGCTACGTGCAGGACGACAACGCCCGCGCGGCCGATACCTCCCAAGTGTGGGGCGGCTTGTGGGACGATGGCGCCGACCCGACCGCTGAACTCAATCGGCTGATGGCAGTGCGCGCCGCCGCGCTGTCCCGCTTCGGGCTGGATGCTCTCAGTCCCGGCGAGCCGGTCGCGAACCTTCGTCGCCGGTTCGCACCCCTGTGGTTGCTGCATCGTTATCAACTGGTTGCGGCTGCCAAGGCGATTGGTGGCGTTGAATTTGCCTATTCCGTCAAGGGTGACGGGCGTGAGGCGGCAAGCCCGGTTGCCGCGGCACAGCAGCGTGCGGCACTCGATGCGGCGTTGGCCACCCTGCAGCCCGAGGCCTTGCGCGTGCCGCCCGCGCTGGTGCCGCTACTCTCGGCCGCGCAGAACGGGACCACCGACCGCCAGTACGACACCGAGATATTCGCCACCGCAGGCGGCCCGGTGTTCGACCCGCTGGTCGCCGCCGACGCCGCCGCCCAACTGACCGCGCAGACGCTACTCGCCCCGCGCAGGTTGGCGCGACTGGTCGTCCAGGGCCAGAACGATGCGTCGGCGCTCGGCGTGGGCGAGCTGCTCGACCGGCTGACGGCAACCGTGCTGGCCTCGACCGGCGACGATCTCGGCCGCCGTATCGCCTATCGCACGCTGGCGACCATGGCGCAGGTCGCGCGCCGCCAGGATGCCACCCCCGAGGTTGCCGCCGCGATCGATCAGAAGCTCACCGATGTCGGCACCGCGCTGGCCAAGCGCAAGGCGAGCGGCGCCGAACGGGCCTGGGCGCTAAGCTTGTCGCGGCGCTTGCTCGATTCCGATCAACGCGACCAGCTGGCAGCCAGCCTGCCGCGCATGGTGACAGTGCCGCCGGGCGACCCGATTGGCGAGGATGACTGGATGGACCTGTCCAGCCTGCTCGCGCCGGTCGAATGAACGCGGCCACAAAAGACAACATTGAGGGGATGATGATGACCAAGGCAACCACCGCGCGGCGCTTCGGACTGCGTACCGCCACTGCGCTGGCGCTGGCCGCTGGCGTGCTCGCATCAGGCGGCACCACCCACGCGGCCGAGCGCGCACCGCTGACCGCGGATCAGCAGCAGGCGTTCGATATCTACCGCGACATCATCGCCATCCGCACCGCGCGCGGGCAGGCCAAGACGCCCGAGATGGTCGCCTATCTGGTGGCGCGACTGAAGCAGGCGGGATTCGCCGACGCCGACATCATGGTCAGCGACTACGACAGCAATGGCGAACGTGTGCAGGGCCTCATCGTGCGCTTTGCCGCCACCAAGCCCGATGGACGCAAACCGATCGTGCTGCTCGGCCACATGGACGTGGTCGACGCGCTGGCGGAGGACTGGGAGCTGCCGCCCTTCACCGTGACCGAGAAAGACGGCTTCTTTTTCGGCCGCGGCACGACCGATAACAAGTACGGCATCACCAACCTCACCCAGACCTTCATCCGCCTGAAGCGCGAAGGCTGGGCGCCCAAGCGCGATCTCTATCTGGTGTTCTCGGGCGACGAGGAGACCGGCATGATCTCCACCCGCGCGCAGGCTGACTATGTCGCCAAGTCCATCGATCCGGCCTATGTGCTCAATTCCGATGCGGGCGGCATCACGCTGGCGCCCGACAACAAGCCCTTGGCAATGGCGGTGCAGGCGGCGGAAAAGACCTTCGCGACCTTTGAACTCACCGTGACCAACCCCGGCGGCCATTCCTCGCGCCCGCGCAAGGACAATGCGATCTACGAATTGTCCGACGCAATCCAGAAGATCGCCGCCTATCGCTTCCCAGTGCAGGCGACTCCGCTCACCCGCTCCTTCCTCGGTGCGCTCGGCCAGATCACGCCCGGCGAAGTGGGAACTGCGATGCGGACCTTTGCCGCCAATCCTGCCGACGAAGCGGCGATTTCCGTCCTGCGCGCCACCCCGGAAACCGTCGGCACGCTCGGCACGACCTGCGTCGCGACCATGCTCAAGGCCGGCCATGCCGAAAACGCCCTGCCGCAATCGGCGACCGCGACAGTCAATTGCCGGATCTTCCCGGGTGTCGGCGCCGCCGCGACCGAGACTGCGCTCAAGCAGGTGATCGCCAACGACAAGGTGCAGTTCAAGCTGGTCACCGACGTCACCGAAAGCCCGGAATCCGCCGTGCCGGACGAAGTGATGACGGCGCTGCGCAAGACCATCGACGCGCGCTATCCTGGCCTGCCGATCCAGCCCTATATGGAATCGGGCGGCACCGACGGAATGCACTACCGCGCCCGCGGCTATGCGACCGTCGCGATCTCGGGCGCTGCCAGTCGGCCGCAGGACATGTTTGCCCACGGCCTTAACGAGCGGCTGTCGGTCGATGCGTTCTATGGCGGGCTCGACCACTGGTACCGCCTGCTCAAAGACGTTGCAGGCTGACGTCCCGCAACCGCCGAACTGCTCTATTTCTGGAGCACCACCTTGGTGCTGCCACTGACCATCTGCGCAAGCCGCGCGGCATCCCAGTTCGTCAGCCTGATGCAACCATGGCTCTGTGCGCGGCCAATCGTCTCAGGTGCAGGCGTACCGTGGATGCCGTAATGATCCTTGGACAGATCAATCCAGACAACCCCAACCGGGCCATTGGGTCCTGGGGGAAGTTGCTGTTTCTCTTCGCTGTCGGGAACATCCCAGAACAGCTTGGGATCAAACGCGAACGGCGGGTTGTACGCCACGCCCTTTACCTCCCAATTGCCCAGCGGTAGCGGATCATTCTGTGATCCGGTCGTGACCGTGAACATGGCCACGAGCCGATCCTGCTCGTCGAAGGCCTTCAACCAACCCTCGGATTCGTCAACGAGGATCCGTGCAACATCCGGCTGGCCGGTTCCCACGCCGAGGGAGCGCAGGGTTTCCAGCCATTCCTTGTTGTCCACCAACGACGCATCAATCCGGTCGGCCCCGACATTGGGAACCCGCAGCTTCTGTCCCGGCACATAGCGAGGCTCCTGAGTGCCCGGATTGAGCTGGGCCAGCACCTCAGGGGTCGTGTGGAACCGCTCGGCAAGTTTCTCGGCGAGGTTTTCATATCCCAGATGGGACAATTCCGCCTGTTGCGCGGCGTCGGCGGGTATCGGAACGAACGGGATGTCGCCCCAGTCCTTCGGGATCGTGACGACCCGGGTCGCGGCAATGTTGTCCCATTGGGCGAGCGCCAGCAGTGTCGCGTCATCCAGCTCTCCCGTCACGGGCAGATCGCGGGCCTCCTGAAATCCCTTGAGCGCATTCGCCAACGACACGCCTTGCTTGCCGTCGATAACGCCCGGACCGAAGCCAAGCCTTTCCAGCACCACCTGCGCCTGCATGACAGGGCGCAATTCGGTATCGGCATCGTCGTTTCTGGCCGCCTCACTTTCACCCGGATCACGCGAAGCCATGGAGTCGGCGCCGTTGTTATCCGCAGCAGCAGCGGCGGAGGTCTGATCGGGCTGTGCACCCTCGTCAGCCCCATTCGGGCCGCAAGCGCCGAGCATTCCGAACGAACACAGGATGGCAGCAGTCATTGATGTCAGACGCAAGAAACTTCCTTCGATTATCAGCTGCGTTCTCGGCGCAAGGATACCGCTTCAGAACAAGCGCACTGCGCTCCATCAGACTGATGGCAGACATGGGAAATCCGCGGCAATCCGCCCTATCGCACGAGACGTGAGGTCAGATCCTATCCTGCTTTTGGTATTTTCGTCCGAGGATGCAGATGGCGGAAGATGCGCGGCAGGTTTGCGGAGCAAGCGTTGTGGTTCGGACTGCCAATTGCTGCCACGTGCCGCACATTCGCAATTCGCCGATCCGCTTGGCCGGCTGGCTCACATCAGTACCTCGGGCGAAGCGGTGGCGTAGCGGAAAGGGCTCTCAAGGCTTGCCGGATCGAGACATCGCCTCGACCCAGCCTATCGGCCGCTTTCCACTAGCCTATGTATTTCCCGTCAAAGAGCCGGTGGCATGATCGCAATTGCTGCGCGCATGAACTCCGGCCGGTTCGCACTCATTAGGACCGGACACCCAATGCGGCCCTAAGTGACTGATGGGTGAGTATGGAGACGCGGCCAACGCGATCAACATACTTGTGGGCGGCATCGTAAATCAATTCACCTTCCCACCACACGAACTCGGCCTCGTCGTTCCCGAGGATAGTGCGCGTGCGCCGAGACAATCCGGCCCAAGCACCGCGGAGGTCATTGGGCTCCTTGGCATCAGGAGCCGCCGCCAAGATGTCTGCCATGCGGAATCTCGGTGTTTCGTTCTGCGCAATCGTCCGCAGAATCGCGAGGCTTTTGTCGTGGATCGGATGAGCAATCAACCTGCGACACATCGCGACGGTCAAGTCTGCCGGCCCTTCCAAAATTTCGGAGGCAGCTTCGGCTTGCTCAGGCCGACCAACGAACGCATTTGAGACACCTTGTTCAAGCGCCCCAAAAAACAGCTGCTGCAATTCCTCTTTCGCGGCGGCGCTAAGCGCCTCAATGTCCGCTATCGTGAGCGTCAATGTTGCTTTGTTCATGCTTGTTACAACCACTTATGTTTGCGACCCGCCCCTGAAGTGAGCTAAATTAGCTAACCCTTATAAGAGCTCTGATAGTGTATAACAATTTAGTACAACATGGCTTGAAATGGCTTCATTCAGGTCCTTTGTGCAAGTGTGATACTATAAATCGATGTTACTAAATATCTTCGACAGCGGTCTTCTTCGTTATGCTATCACACAAAGCAAGATCATTGCCACTAGACCCGTTTCTATTAGCGGAAAAATATCTAGCATCAAGAATTTAGTTTTCTGATTGATCGAATGAGCGCCAGCTCATGCTACTTAGCGGTGCTCGCAGCGCAACAGGACGCTCGCCCCTACCCAGATGCGCATCTAACCGCCCACTACCCACGGAGAAATGCGGATTAAAGGTAAAACTGATCGACACTAGCCCGTCTGTTCCCAGAGGACCCTACGTCTATTGGCGTAGTCGTTGTCGCTTATCTTCGGCATTTTGAGTCGGGCATACCTTTAGCCCGGAAATCGGGGGCCGGTGCCCGCCGCCAGAGCTTCAAGGGCCAGAAGCACCTTCAGCATCTCGCCCATAGAGTGGGGAACAGCATGATGGCCGAGCGATCACGTGATCAGTTCAAGCGTCGTACGACGCTGTCCGACGGTCAAAGGCGCACGAGGTCAGGCGCCCGTGTCGCTGGGCCAATCATCGGTCGTTGAGATCATTTGGGGCAACCAGGCTCAGAAGCATGAATGGGTCGCTGGCAGATTCCCAGCGACCCATGTGTCCGACTATGCGCGCCACCAAACCTCGCAGGCCGCGATGATCACTTTTCCTGCAAGGATTCAGAGAAGGTCTTGGTAATGGGCTTGGTGAGATAATCGAACACGGTATTCTTACCGGTCTTGATCTCAGCGACGATTGTCATCCCCGGTTGAATGATGATCTTCTCGTCCGCTTCCTTGGGACGCATTCCCGATACATCGACTTCAAGGCTGACCCGGTAATAGACTTCCTGCTTGCCGTCCGCCCCTTCTTCCGTGAGGGTATCGGGGCTAATGTAAGTGACCTTGCCCGAGGCTGGGCCATAGGTGCTGTAATCATATGCATCGAATTTGACCGACGCAGATTGACCCGCTTTCACAAAGGCGATGTCGCGCGGCGGCACCTTGGCTTCGACGACAAGCATTTCCCCGGTCGGAACAATCTGCAGCACCTCATCACCCGGACGCAAAACGCCCCCTACAGTGGTAAGGCGAACGTTTTTCACGATCCCATCAGTAGGCGCGATAAGCTCCGTGGCTTGAAGCGCATCATTGCGCTGCGCGAGCACTTGCTGAGCTGTAACAAGCTCTTCTTCCGTCCGCGCCAATTCTGTCTGCAATTCCTGGATGTAGCGCTGCCTGATGGACGACATCTGCCCCTCAACATCGACAATGGAACGTTCCATGCGAATGACTTCAACACGGGCAACGTCGCCGGTCTTAAGCAGCGGAAGATTCAGATCCAGCTCCTGCTTGAGCAGTGCCTTCATTTCCGCCAGGCTTGAAAGCTCAGCGGCAAGTGCCTCACGCCGACGCTGATAAAGCTGCGTCTGGTTGCGAACAAAGTCGGCGTACGCACGTGCCTCAGCCGGAAAGACCAGTGCTTTGTCGAACAATTCGGCGTCGATGCGCGTCCGCTGGCTGAGCAAGGCAGCGACCTTACCCTGCGCTTCATCGACCGCAGCCTTCTCCTTCACCTTGCTCAGGACGACCAGAACCTGACCCCTCCGGACTTGGTCACCCTCACGCACGTTGATGCGCGCAATCTCGCCGCCATTGACGCTTTGGACGACCTGGACGCGGCCAATAGGAATCACCGTGCCCGGCGCCCGCGTAATCTGATCGAGTTCCGCCCACCGTGCCCAAGTGATCGAGGCTATGATCAATAGCCCGATGGTCAATACGATCGTGTGAGACAGGCGAAATCTTTGTAACATGATATCTCTGGACTAATTAAAGTTAAATTATCGTCATGAACATTATGAAGTCGCGCGAGACAGCGGGTGGACTGTGCTCGAAGCCACGGTAGCCGCATTCGCTTGCAGCCTGCGGAGGACCTCGTCTCGCGGGCCATCCGCAACAATCTTCCCGCGCGCCATTACGATGACCCGCTGGAAATGATTGAGAAGCTGCAACTTGTGCGTGACCACGACGAGCGTCCGATCACTGGACAATTCGCGGCCGATAAGATCCATGAACTGCGCTTCGGAATTCGCATCAAGGTTCGAAGTCGGCTCGTCCAAGATCCACATGTGAGGGTTTATCAGCATCAAGCGCGTAAGGCCGACGAGAGTCCGCTGACCGCCTGAGAGGCCGCGACCGCCTTCTTGGATGGGAAGGTCGAGACCCATAGGGTGCGCCGAAATCGTTTGATCAAGCCCGGTTTTGCTGGCGGCAGCTAAAATGGCTTCGTCTTCCGTGGACCCGATACCCATCAGCAGATTGTCGCGCAGTGTCCCGTTCACCAGACGATAGTCTTGCGGAAGATAGCCGATGTACTTTCGAAGCACGTCATCAGCGATCTGCGCCATATCGAGGCCGCCCAACTTCAGCGCACCCGATTGTGGTGAATAGAGGCCAGACAGCACCCTCAGCAGGGTTGTCTTGCCTGACCCAATCCCGCCCACAATTGCGATCCGCTGACCATCCTTGATGACCAGTCCGGGAACTTCGAGCGACTCACGAGCGCCGGGGTAACCGAACCGCACGCCATCAGCGATCAGCGGGCCCTTCAGTACATCCGGACGCAACGAATTGTCGCCAGAGCTACGCTCGATCGGCAGCTTCAGGATCGAGTCGAGTGCTGCCAGAGATGACTTCGCATAGCCCCATTGAACAATGAGGTTTGGAAGCTGTGCAATCAGCGGACCATTCACCCTACCGCCGATGATCGAACATGCAAGCAAGGCGCCTGACGTGATATGACCTTCGCCAACCTGGATCGCGCCTACCGCGATGATTGCGACGTAAGAGGCTTGCTGAAGAATAGAAAATACCGACTGAGCGACCGCCGAGGTCCGCTTCACCGGGTCCTCATAATGGTGGACGTCCCTGACCAGTCGGTTCCATCGGGCCAGCATGAACCACCCGCCGCGTGATGCCTTGATCGTTTCGACGGCATCGAGGGACTCGACCAGAAGGCCGTTCTTGCGGTTCCCACTGACTTGGGCCCGATCAGTGCCGTTACGGATCAGTCGCGCCAAGATCAGCGCGAATATAAGGGCAATCGGCAGGGAAATGATCGGCACAAAGGCCACAGGCCCGCCAACCCAATATATGAACCCGATAAAGAACAGCGCGAAAGGCAAGTCGGCGATCAGGAACAGCGAACCGGACGACATGGTGCTGCGCACCTGCTCAAGGCCGCGTAGCTGGGCGGCCAAAGTGCCAACGCCAGGCGGGCGTGTATCCATCCTCAGCGCCTGCGAGCGAGCAAAGAAGTACTCAGACACCTCAA